>Ga0116226_10003923_pt1 | contig 13132 bp, 10 predicted proteins | sample S1TSphfallax_FD_89692 | JGI IMG/M metagenome (GOLD analysis project Ga0116226, IMG submission 89692) | Host-associated microbial communities from peat moss isolated from Minnesota, USA - S1T2_Fa - Sphagnum fallax MG | ecosystem: Host-associated > Plants > Peat moss > Unclassified | place: USA...
ACGATCTCGGCATCGTTGGGCAGGTCGATCATCAAGCGCAGCGGCTCGCCATGGCCGCGGCCGCGCGGCAGCTTGTCGCCGCCCAACGTGTAGAAGCGGCCATTGCTGGCGAACAGCAGGATCTTGTCGGTGGTCGACCAGCGCAGAATGGTCCTGAGCTGGTCGCCTTCCTTGAATTTCAGGTCGTCCTGGCTCTCGGAATGACCCTTGACCGCGCGGATCCAGCCTTTCTCAGAGAGGATGACAGTGATGTCCTCCTTCTCGATGAAGGCCTCGATCGGCACCACCACGCCCTCGGGCGCCTCGCCGAGCGTGGTGCGGCGGCGGCCCAGCGCGTCATCCTTGCCGAACTCGGCTTTGATGCCCTTGACCTCTTTGGCAATGGCCTTCCAGCGCGCCTTTTCGTCCGAGAGCAAGGTTTTGAGGCCGGCCAGCTCGGCCGACAGCTTGTCGTGCTCGCCCTTGATCTCGAACTCTTCCAGGCGGCGCAAAGAGCGCAGGCGCATATTGAGGATCGCCTCGGCCTGGTTGTCGGTCAGGCCGAAGCGCGCCATCAATTTCGGTTTCGGCTCGTCCTCGTGGCGGATGATGGCGATCACCTCGTCGAGATTGAGATAGGCGATCAGATAGCCGTCCAGCACTTCGAGGCGTGCCTCGATCTTGCCCTGGCGATAGCGCGAGCGCCGCTGCAGAACCTCATGGCGATGATCGAGAAAGGCCTGCAGCACCTCCTTGATATTCATCACACGCGGCACCGACTGGGCGTCGAGCAGATTCATGTTGAGCGGAATGCGGATCTCGAAATCGGTCTGACGGAACATCTGCTCCATCACCATCTCGGCATCGACCGAGCGGTTCTTCGGCTCCAGCACCACGCGGACATTTTCCGCCGATTCGTCGCGGATATCGGCCAGCAGCGGCAGTTTTTTGGCTTCCATCAATTCGGCGATCTTCTCGATCAGCTTCGATTTCTGGATGCCGTAAGGGATCTCGGTGACGATGATCTGATAGAGACCATGGCTGAGCTTCTCGATCTCCCATCGCGCGCGCAGGCGGAAACCGCCGCGCCCGGTGCGATAGGAGTCGGCGATCGAGGCGGCAGATTCCACCATCACGCCGCCGGTCGGCAGATCAGGACCCTTGATATGGACCAGCAGCGCGTCGATGGCGCAGTCGGGCTGATCGATCAGATGCAGGAGTGCGCCGCAGATCTCGCCGACATTATGCGGCGGGATGGAGGTCGCCATGCCGACCGCGATGCCCGAGGCGCCATTGGCCAAGAGGTTCGGGAAGGCCGCCGGCATCACGATCGGCTCTTCCTCGGTGCCGTCATAGGTCGGACGGAAATCGACCGCGTCCTCGTCCAGCCCGTCCATCAGGGCGGCGGCCACCGCCGTCAGGCGGGCCTCGGTATAGCGCATGGCCGCGGCGTTATCGCCGTCGATATTGCCGAAATTGCCCTGGCCCTCGACCAGCGGATAGCGCACGGCGAAATCCTGGGCCAGGCGCACCATCGCGTCATAGACCGAGGTGTCGCCATGCGGATGGTATTTACCGATCACATCGCCGACCACGCGGGCGCATTTCTTGAAGCCGGAGGTCGGATCAAGCTTCAATTGCCGCATGGCATAGAGCAGCCGGCGATGCACAGGTTTGAGACCGTCGCGCACATCGGGCAGCGAGCGGGAAACGATGGTGGACATGGCATAAGCGAGATAGCGCTCGCCCAGCGCGTCGGCTAAAGGCGTATCCCTCACCTGATCGGTAAGGACGGCGTCGGTCATGAAAAGAAATTCCCCTGCATTCTACCAGATCTAGTGTCCCGATCGCGAAGTTCGTACGATTAGGATCAGACGGCATTCGAACTTCGCGATCGACCAGGACGCTAGCTTTATCAATCATCTAGTGTGGCTTGAAGATTGTCCGCTGCGCGTTCACTTCGTTCGTTAAGGTCCCAAAATCGCCGGTAACGAGGACATAGGACCTTAACAATCGCCACACCAGTAGATCACGCCCGCAGCCGGTCTACAAGTCGGGAGCGCGCCGCCGGCAAGGCTTTGCCGTGCGGCGCCAGCACGTGGCGTTCGAGGAAAAATCCCGTCAGCGCCAGGGCCGCCGCCACCTCGCCGCGATCCTCGGTAATGCCTTCGCGCAGGAAGGATGGCAGAGCCAGCATGCGCTCGCGATAGGCCTCTCCGGCGGCGCGGCTGACGGCACGCCCAGTCTTGGGCGAAACATAGACCAGATCCTCGACCCCCCCGGTCGCCGCGCAAACCGAGAGATCGAGACCGAAGCCGAGCGCCCCCAGCAAGCCTAACTCCCAATGAGCATAGAGGCTTGGCCAGTGCTCTTCATTCAGTCCATCAAGAAATGCCAGCAGGCCGTCATAGGCGGTCGGATGCGGCACCCGATCCGGCAGACAGGCCTCGACAACCGCGCAGATGGCGCTCACGCCTCCCAGGCGGGCGGCGTCGTCGAGCCACCGGGCGGCGTAGGAGCGGCGGGCCTCGCCCGAGACCCCGCCGAGATGCTCGGCCAGGCGGGCCTGCCATTTGATCTCGAACAGAGTGCCGGTCTGCCAGATCGGCCGGAGTTTCCTCGATTGTCCACCTTGCACAAGCCCGGCATGGCGCCCATGCTCGCGGGTCAGCAAGGTGACCAGCAGCGCGGTTTCGCCGTGCGCTCGCGCGGACAGGAGAATTGCGTCATCGATCCACTGCATTAAACTTCTTTAACAGATCGGGTTTACGATCCCCTTCACAAATCCGAACAAATTTAATAAAAAGCGCCTTAATTTTTCGGACGCTTCTCCTGTCAGTCCCAATTTACGGATATCGGGCGGCTTTATCTGGACGCTTAATGCCGGCAGCAAAAAGCGTGCGCAAGCAAGAACAAGGGTACGTAGGAATGGTCGATGCACGAGTGACGCTACCGCCGATCCGGGGACGCATCCTCGTCGTCCACGAGATCATGTATATCCGGCATCAGATCCGCCAGATTCTGCTGGGTGCGGGCGTACGCGACATCGTCGAACCCGAGCCGGGCGGCGACGCCTATGTCACCCTGCGCAAGAACCCCGAGGGTTTCGCGCTGGTGATCGACGATTTCGACATCAATCCGTCCGGTCAGTATCTCTTGAAGATGCTGCGCAACGATCCCGGCACGCCTGCCGTGCTGAAGAAAATTCCGTTCATCATGCTGCTCAGCAATGCCGACCCGGCCACCGTCAGCGACGTGATGAATTCCGGCGCCTCGGGGATTCTGCTGAAACCCTTCAACGGCATTACGCTGCTGAAGACGGTGAAGCGCTGCCTGGAAAAGGTGAGCTGAGGTCAGGCGTCGTATTCGAGCCCGAGATCGTTATAGCGCTGGCGGTCGTCCGGCCAGTCCTCGCGCACCTTGACGAACAGGAACAGATGGACCTGGCGCTCCAGCAGCTTTTCCAGCTCCTTGCGCGCCGCGGCACCGATCGCCTTGATCTGGGCGCCGCCCTTGCCCAGCACGATGGCCTTCTGGCCATCGCGGCGGACATAGATCACCTGGTCGATACGCACCGAGCCATCGTCGCGCTCTTCCCATTTCTCGCCCTCGACCAGAACGGCGTAGGGCAGTTCCTGATGCAGACGGTTGAACAGCTGTTCGCGGGTGATCTCGGAGGCCAGCATCAGTTGCGGCATGTCGGAGACCTCATCCTCGGGGAAATGCCACGGCCCCTCCGGCAGCACCTTGGCGCAGAAGCGCAAAAGATCGTCGGTGCCGTCGCCCTTCTCGGCACTGACCATGAAGACGTCGTCGATGATCCCGCTCTCATTGAGCGTCGCGGTCAGGCCCAGCAGCTGGTCGCGCTTGACCAGATCGATCTTGTTGAGCACAAGGATGGCGCGGCGGCCGGCTTCCTTCAGCGAGGCGACGATGGCGGCGACATCCTCGTCGATGCCCTTCTTGGCATCGACCACCAGCGCCACCAGATCGGCATCGGACGCGCCACTCCAGGCGGCCCGCACCATGGCGCGTTCGAGACGCAGCTTCGGCTTGAAGATGCCGGGTGTGTCGATGAAGATCACCTGGGCCCCTTCCGCCTCGACCAGCGCGATGCCGAGCACGCGGGTGCGCGTCGTCTGCACCTTGGGCGAGACGATGGATACTTTGGTGCCGACCATCCGATTGACCAGGGTCGATTTGCCCGCATTGGGCGCCCCGACGATGGCGACGAAACCGCAGCGTCGCTGTTCGATCATTTATTCAATTGCTCCAGAAGATTGGTCGCCGCGACCTGCTCGGCCGCGCGCTTGGAGGGACCGCGGCCGGACGCCTTGGCGGTTCCCTCGATTTCGACACCGATCAGAAAATCGGGATTGTGCGGCGGTCCGTCGACCCCCAGCGTGGAATAGATCGGCAGGCCCAGCGCGCGCGCCTGGGCCCATTCCTGCAGCGCCGTCTTGGCGTCCTTGGGCGGGGCGGACATCTCGGCCATCAGCGGCGTCCACAGGCGGTTGATCAAAGCCGCCACCGGGGCCAGCCCGCCATCGGCATACATCGCGCCCAGCACAGCCTCGCAGGCATCGGCCAAAGTGCCCATATTGTTGCGCCCGCCGGTCTCCTCCTCGCTGCGCGACAGCGAGAGCGCCGGGCCGAGATTGATCTGCAGCGCGATGCGGGAAAGCGATTCGCGGCGCACGAGGGCGGCGTGCCGGCGCGCCAGGGCCCCCTCATTCTCGCCCGGAAAGCGGTGATAGAGCATCTCGGCTACCACCAGCCCCAGCACGCGGTCACCGAGAAATTCCAAGCGTTCATAAGGGCCGCGCCCGGCGCTGCCGGGCTGCAGGCTGGGATGCGTCAAAGCCTGCTCGAGCAGCTTGGGCTCGTGGAAATGATAGCCGAGCAGATCGACCAGGCCGGCATGGGCGGCGCGCGGGCGTTTGGGGGGCTGGAGGGGGGGAACGCTCATTTGACCGTCATCAGATGATACGGTCGAACAGGCGGCTCCAGCGAAGATCGCTGGGCCATAGCCAGAATTCCCAGGGCTTCCCGGCTTGCGTGGTCGACAGAAAAATCACTTCCGCCCGTCCCACCAGATTTTCCTCCGGCACCGTGCCGACGCCGCCCGCCTCCGGGGAGACTCGGCTGTCGAGCGAATTGTCGCGATTGTCGCCCATCATGAAGTAATGGCCGGGCGGTACGACGAAGTCCTCGGTGTTGTCGACCGCGAGTTCAGGCCCGGCATCCTCGATGATGATATGGGAAAGGCCGTTGGGCAAGGTCTCGATATATTGCAGATGCCGCGTGGTCCCCGTGCGCGGATCGCGGTCGACATAATCCTCGACCGCCTGACGCTTGACGGCCGCGCCATTGATGAACAGCACCCGGTGCTCGACCTTGATATGATCGCCGGGCAGACCGATCACCCGCTTGATGTAGTCGGTGCGGTTGTCGGCGGGCAGCTTGAACACCACGACATCACCGCGGGCCGGCTGGTGGAAGAAGACTCGTCCGGAGATCAGCTTCAGGCTGAAGGGCAGCGAGTGCCGGCTATAGCCATAGGAATATTTCGAGACGAACAGATAGTCGCCGACCAGCAGGGTCGGCTGCATCGACTTTGACGGAATGTTGAACGGCTCATAGGCGAAGCTGCGCACCACCAGGGCCAACAGCACCACCTGGAGCAACGTGATCAACGTGTCGGAAAAACCACCCGACCTGCGGCGCGAACTGGCCATGAAATCCTTGAAGGAAAAAATTTTCGCGATGAAGCCCCAGCGCATCCGCCCTGTCAAGCGCCGGGCCGAATCGTGCGGTCCATAGCGACGCTAAAAACACCCTTGCAAATCCGCCGATGTTCTTGTTATGTTCTCACTACAACGACCCCAGGAGGACAGCATGTTCTATCGCAGCCCCGCCCGTCCCGCCCAGTTTCTCGCCAATGTCGGCGGCGCCGTCATGATCGGTCTCTTTTTTGCCGTGATCGGCCTCAATGCCGCCAGCGGTTGCGGCCAGACCGACGGCCAGTGCATCGGCATCAAGGATTTCGTTCCCACGCAGTCCGTCCAGATCGCCGCGCGTTAACCGTCTGACGTGCGGACCGTGTCATGGAAACTTCATTGTCGCAGCGGGTGGATTTAATTCATTAGCTTGCCCTCGAAGGATAAGCTGTCTCATTCCCTGACTTTCGAGGAACGGTCTTGCGCTTAGCTTTGGTGACCGATGCATGGCACCCGCAGCAGAACGGTGTCGTGCGAGTCTTGGATAGTGTGCTGCGTCTTCTCGAGGCCGACGGTCACGAGATCGAGGTGATTTCACCCGATCAGTTCACCACCATCCCCTGCCCGACCTACCCCGAGATCCCGCTGGCGGTGCTGCCCGGCAAGCTGCTGGCCGACAAGCTGGAACGGATCGCGCCCGACGCCATTCATCTGGCCACCGAGGGGCCGCTTGGCTGGTCGGCGCGCAGCTGGTGCCTGAGGAACAAATTCCCCTTCACCACCGCCTATCATTCCAAATTCCCCGAATATGTGCAAAAACGCACCGGCCTGCCCCTGTTCATCCCCTATGCCGGCATGCGCCATTTCCATGCGCCCTCCGCCGGCGTGCTGGTGCCCAGCCCCAATGTCTATAGCGAACTGCGGGACTGGAAATTCACCGGTCTCAAACTCTGGTCGCACGGCGTCGACCAGACGGCGTTCAAGCCTGGCCCAAAAACCGCGTTCGAAGACCTGCCGCGGCCGATCTTCCTCAATGTCGGCCGCGTGACCGTCGACAAGAATCTCGAGGCCTTCCTCGATCTCGATTTGCCCGGGACCAAGGTGGTGGTGGGCAGCGGCCCTCAGCGCGCTTCGCTGATCGCCCGATATCCCGATGCTCATTTCGTGGTGGTATCCGGCGACGAGGCCTTGGCCGCCTGCTATAACGGCGCCGACGTTTTCGTCTTCCCCAGCAAGACCGACACCTTCGGACTGGTGATGCTGGAGGCGCTGGCCTGCGGTGTACCGGTCGCTGCCTATCCCGTCACCGGGCCGAAAGATGTGATCGGCGACAGTGGCGCCGGCATACTGTCCGAGAACCTCCGTCAGGCCGCGCTCGACGCTTTGACGATCGAACCGGCTGTCTGCATAAAACGGGCGACCGAATTTCCCTGGTCGACGGTGAAAGACCAGTTCGTCGCGAACCTGGCGTCACAAGCCGGGACCACCCGATAAACCACGACGAGATCTCCTGAGGTGAAACCTTAAAATTATGGCGGACGACCCTATCGCGAGCCGCATTGCGGTCGCCTTTCAGGCCATCGCCGACATCCATACCGGGCAATGCACCGGCTATGAGGTGCTGGCCCGTCCGTCCAGCCTGTTCGAGCAGCCTTTTCACCTCGAATCGCTGATCGCCCTCGAGATCGCGGTGCGCAGGATCGCCGGCCGTCAGGCCGAGCGGCTGCCCGACCTGCCCAACCGCCTGCTGTTCACCAATCTCGACTGCCGACTGGCCGAGACTTGCGAAGACATCATCGCCGCCAATCAGGAGCATCTCGCGCCGCGTGCCCGCCAATTGGTGACCGAGCTGACCTCGTTCGCAGCCAGTCCGGCCGAGTCCCAGGCCTGGGTCAATCACCTTCGCACCCGGCGCGGCCTGGTAGCCCTTGATCGGTTCGGCGAGACGCCGCGCGGCATGAGCTTCCTGCTTCATTGCGACATCGACTATCTCAAGATCCCGCGCTCCTATATCTCGGGCGTCGATCGCGTGGCGCGCCAACGCCTGGTGATGTCACAGGTGGTGGCGACCGCCCATACGCTGGGCATGCAGGTGATCGCCGTCGGTGTCGAAACCGCCGCCGAATTGGAAATCTGCCGCGAGATGGGCTGCGACATGGCCCAGGGCCATTTCATCCAGCCGCCGGTCACCGACCCGTCTCAGGCCGGCGCCCAGTTCGAGTGGGTCGAGACCCTGGCGCGCAATGACCGTCGCCATCGGCTGGTCGATAACCGCTGGATCGACGAGCAGTTGGATGTGACCCCACCGCTGCTGGTCGACACGCCGATGAAGGACGTATTCGCGCTGGTGGCCAAGGATGCATCGCGCGCCCTGCTGCCGGTGGTCGACCATAACGGCCATCCGCTTGGCGTGGTGCGCGAACAGGCGCTGCGCAACCATGTCTATTCGGCCTATGGCAAGGAGCTGCTCGCCAACCGCTCGCTCGGCTTTTCCCTGCGCAGCTTTCTCGAACGCTGCCCGATCGCCGCCCTCTCGACCCCGCTCGACCGATTGCTGGCGCTCTATTCGAGCGACGAGAATGCCGACGGCATCATCATCACCGAGCAAAACCGCTATCGCGGCTTTCTGTCGGCGCGCTCGATCATCCGCGCCCTGCATGAAAAGACCCTGGCGCGCGCCCGCGACGAGAATCCGCTGACCAAGCTGCCCGGCAACGACCTGATCAATGAGCATGTCGCGGCCCTGCTGGCGCAGGGCGCGCCCGCGGTGGTGGCCTATCTCGATTTCGACAATTTCAAGCCGTTCAACGACACTTACGGCTTCCGCCAGGGCGACCGCGCCATCCTGCTGTTCGCGGAATTGCTGCGCAAGGTCGCCAAGCCGGCCCATTGCTTCATCGGCCATATCGGCGGCGACGATTTCTTCGTCAGCCTGACCGACAGCCGCCTGTCCGAGGCGGAGGCGATGATCGACGAGGTGCTCGAGAAGTTCCGCTCGGATGCCGAAAGCTTCTACGATACCGAGACCCGGCAGAATGGCTATATGATCGGCACCGACCGCGACGGCGTCGAGCGTCGCTTCCCGCTGCTGTCGGTCAGCGCCGTGCTGCTGGAAATCGATGAGACGTGCGCCGGTTGCACCCCCGACGATGTCAGCCGCGCTTTGGCCAAGCACAAGAAGCAGGCCAAGACTTCGAAAAGCCGCCGCGTCCTGGGGCGGCTCGATGGGTACAAGGCGGCGATGTCGGATCTGGCGCTGGACTGACACCAAGGAAATGTGTTTCTGCACCTGACGCCAGATCCCCATTCCCCCCATCACCGAAACAAGTGCTGACCCGACAAAAAAGTAATGGCATGATGCATTTAGCGTCGCTTCTGCCTTTTAATAAGAACCGAAGCGGAAAGTATTTGGGCCGGAGGAGGATAAAGATCGGGGCGACATTCCTGGTCAAATCGGCATATGAACGAGAACGAGCTTAAAGTTATCGAGGACACCGATATGGACTCCATGTTCATATTGCCATTGTCCATCGTGCCATTACAGACGCCTGCTCTTCGCAGTTCGCGCATGGTCAAGAATGGACGCTTGCAGAGCGTCATCGAGATTTTCCGCGATGTTTCGACCGGCTCGGGCCAGGTCGATGTCGAGGACCTGCCGCAGATGATGGGGTGGGAGGAGGGCCGCGTGCATCCCGACCTCGCCATTCTGCGCCGCCTCGCCTTGCTGCCCAGCTATGACGTCTACAGCCTGCGCATCAGCCTGCGGGCGCACAAGATCCCCATCAACGACTTCGAGGGGCTGCGCCTGTCGGACGACAAGATGAAGCAGCTGACCCAGTACATGATGATGTTCACCCGGCCGCTGCTGCAGATGATCTATGCCGACGACAAGATCGAGATCGCGACCTATGAGGATCTGATGCGGCTGTTCCGCGATCCCGACATCGCCCGCGCCCGCGAACGGCTGGACAAGCTGGCCAATCAGCTCAAGGTGCCGATCCTGGAAGTGCCGCGCTTCCTCGAGGATTACGGCGACACCTTCATGTCGCTATCCTATTACCGTCATTGCCTCGACCGGCTGGAACCCTATTTCACCGCCTGCCTCGACGCCATCGCGCCGATCAGGAAGCATTTCCAGCTGATGCAGGACGCCAATCTGATGCGCACCTGCACCGCGATCGAGGATGCGATCAATTCGGTCTCGGCCAGCATCTCCGGACGCCTCGAAGTGTTCGAAAAGCGCACCAAACAGATGTGGACCAATATCAGCCAGGAGGAATTCCAGGCGGTGAAAGGCATGATCGAACGCTATCACGTGGTGATGGGCGGCGCGCTGTGCGGTCTGACCGTCAAGATGAACGCCTATGCGCGGAATTTCCCGCATCCCAATGCCGGCGGCCCGGTCCGGCGCGCCGACTTCCTGGTGACCGAAATGACCCAGGGCATCGATCTGATCCGCTCGATCGAGCGGCGCTTCCAGAACCAGGGCTGACACCCAGTACGATGGCCGCTCCCGCCCTGGTCCTCGACCGCCTCCGCCGCGTCCTTCCCAATGGCCGCGAGCTGTTCGGCGCCGTCGAGCTGGTGCTGGAACCCGGCCAGTTCGCCGCCATCACCGGCGAGTCCGGCATCGGCAAATCCACCCTGCTCAATCTGATCGGCGGTCTCGATCTGGCCCAGGAAGGCCGCATCCTGATCGAAGGGCGCGATCTGGCCACTCTGGACGAAGATGGCCGCACCCTGCTGCGCCGCGACCGCATCGGCTTCGTCTTTCAGGCCTTCCATATCCTGCCCCATTTGACGCTCTGGCAAAACGTCGCCCTTCCCCTCGTTCTGCAGGGCAAATCCGCAGGCGCGCGCGAAAAGGCCGAACCGCTGCTCGAAGCGGTTGGCCTGGGCGGCCGGGCCGAAGAGCGTCCGTCGGTGCTATCGGGCGGTGAATTGCAGCGCGTCGCGATCGCCCGGGCCGTCATCCACCGCCCTGCCCTGATCCTGGCCGACGAGCCGACCGGCAATCTCGATCCGGCCACCGCGTCGGGCGTGCTGGCGCTGTTTCGCCGCGTCATCGCCGAGACCGGTGCCGCCATCGTTCTGGTCACCCATTCGCGCCTGGCCGCCGCGCAAGCCGATCGCGTACTCACCCTGACCCCCACAGGCCTGGCGGATGCGCCAAGCTGACGCCACCCCCTGGCGCGCCTTCGCCTGGCTGCTGGGCGGCGAGGTCCGCGCCCATCCGGGCCGCGCCATCCTGGCCCTGGCAGCACTGGCCGTGGGCGTGGCGCTCGGCTATGCGGTGCATATCGTCAACCAGTCTGCGCTGAGCGAATTTTCGCGGGCGATGGCGACCGTTTCGGGCCAGGGAGATTTCGAGATCTTCGGCGATGCGAACGGGCTGGACGAAGGGCTCTATGGCCGGATAGCCAGCGTGCCGGAGGTCGGCGACCTGCTGCCGGTGGCCGAGACTGAGGCAGTGCTGTCTGGCGGCACCGTTCCAGTCCGCCTGATCGGCACCGATGCCTTGCGGGCGGCCTCGGTTTCACCCGCCTTGCTGGGCCGTCCCGCCGCCGCGTCCGGCAAGACGCCGCTCGACGACGACGCCCTGTTCCTGCCGGCACCCTTGGCCGCCCGGCTGAAGCTGGCGCCCGGCGACAAGGTCGCGATCGAGGCCAATGGCCGAAGCGCGGTCTTCACGTTGGCCGGCGACCTGCCGGCGCAGGAGGAAGATGTGGCGGTGATCGACATCGCCGCCTTCCAATGGCGCTTCGATCGGCTCGGCAAACTCTCGCGCATCATCGTCAAATCACGCCCGGGCGCCGGGTTGGCTGCCCTGACGCGCGCGCTTCGGGCGGTCCTGCCGCCGGGAACCACCCTATCGAGTCAGGCGGACCGGGCGCGGCGCGAAGACACACTGTCGCGGGCCTATCGGGTCAATCTCGACATGCTGGCGCTGGTGGCGCTGATCACCGGCGCCTTCCTCACTTTCTCAGGCCAGAGCCTGTCGGTGGCCCGCCGGGCGCGGGAATTCGCCCTGCTCCGCATGATGGGGGTGCGCCGCGCGACCGTGCTGCGCTATGTGCTGGCCGAGGGATTGGCGCTGGGCGTGATCGGCGCCCTGCTCGGCCTCGGACTGGGCGCCGGCCTCGCCACCGCCGCGGTCCATCTCTTGGGCGGCGATCTCGGCGGCGGCTATTTTCACGGGCTGCGTCCATCGCTCGATCTCGCCCCCGGCGCCGCGGCGCTGTTCGCCGGGCTGGGCATTGCGGCCGCCCTGCTGGGCAGTCTCTGGCCCGCCCGCCGTGCGGCTGGTTTGCCACCCGTGCAAACACTGAAAGGCATCACCGAAGGCAGCGGCGTGACCGGCGCCAAATTGTGGCCCGGCCTTGTTCTGCTTCTGCTGGGGGGCGCTGCGGCGCTGGCCCCGCCGGTCGCCGAATTGCCGCTGTTCGGCTATCTCGCCGTCGCCTTGATCCTGGCCGGGGGCGTCGCCGCCATGCCCTGGCTGCTGGGCGCCCTGCTGCGTCTGGCCGATCGCCGGCTCGAACGCCGTCCGGTGCTGTTCCTGGCGCTGAAGCCGCTCTCTTATGCGCCAAGACAGGCTTCGATCGCCCTGGCAGGGCTGGTCGCCAGCACCAGCCTGACCATCGCCATGGCGATCATGGTCGCCAGTTTCCGCCATTCCGTCGATGTCTGGCTGGGCGACATCCTCTATGCCGATCTTTATCTTCGCCTGCCGCCGACCCAGTCCGTCGCGCTGACGCCCGAAGATCAGGCCCGTCTCGCCGCGGTGCCCGGCATTGCCAAGATCTCGTTCGGCAAGACCACGATGATCTCGCTGGCGCCCGACCGCCCGGCGATGGCCCTGGTGGTGCGCGGCGACTCGCCGGCCGATCTGCGGACCAAGCTGCCTGTGGTCGGAAAGCCCGCCAAGGGTCCTGCCCAACTACTGCTCAGCGAGCCGGCCGCCCAGCTGCTGGGCCGCCATCCCGGCGACAGCATCGACATACCGTTAGGCGGCGCTGTGCGGACTCTGCGGATCGGCGCGATCTTCCGCGACTATTCCCGCCAGTTCGGTGCCATCGCCATCGACAACGATACCTATCGCGGACTGACCGGCGACGCGACGGCCAATGAAGCGGCCATCTTCGTCGCCGCGGGCACGGATCGCGGCGATCTCGCCCGCCGCCTGCGCGAGGCCCTACCTGCATTGGCAGACACAATTCAAGTCGCCGACGCGGCGTCGCTGCGCAGCATGGCGCTCGATCTGTTCGATCGCAGCTTTCTGCTGACCTACGCCATCGAAGCCATCGCCACCCTGGTTGGCATGGCCGGCGTCGCCGCGACCATCTCGGCCCAGACCCTGGCCCGGGCGCGCGAATTCGGCATGCTGCGCCATCTCGGCGTACGCCGGGGCCAGATCGCCTGGATGCTGCTGG
>Ga0116226_10003924_pt1 | contig 13131 bp, 12 predicted proteins | sample S1TSphfallax_FD_89692 | JGI IMG/M metagenome (GOLD analysis project Ga0116226, IMG submission 89692) | Host-associated microbial communities from peat moss isolated from Minnesota, USA - S1T2_Fa - Sphagnum fallax MG | ecosystem: Host-associated > Plants > Peat moss > Unclassified | place: USA...
AGTTGAAAAACAGCTTCTTCTGGTTGGCGGTGGTGCCCATCTTCACCAGCGACCACGAGCGCAGGATGTATTCCTGGATCGAGGCGCGGATCCACCACATGGCGTAGGTCGCAAGCCGGAAGCCCTTATCCGGCTCGAACTTCTTCACCGCCTGCATCAGGCCGACATTGCCTTCGGAAATCACCTCGCCGATCGGCAGGCCATAACCGCGATAGCCCATGGCGATCTTGGCCACGAGGCGCAGGTGCGAGGTGACCAAGCGATGCGCCGCGCCGGAGTCCTCGTGCTCACGCCAGGCCTTGGCCAGCATGAACTCTTCATCCTTGGTCAGCATCGGAAACTTGCGGATCTCGGTCAGATACCGCGACAAACCGCCTTCCGGCGAAATCATCGCCAGCGCACTTGCACCCATATGGCAATCCCCTAAAAAGCCGATCTCTAACTCAGGGGCGTCGCCCGGCCTCGATTAGGGGGTCGGTGGGAGCGCGGCGTCCCGTCCCTTCGCAGCTAGAGTAGATAAGGCAAGGTTGCGGCTCCTTTAAGGCCTTATCTGCACTCAGGTGAAAAAATCCTGAGCACTCAACTCGGACTCTAGCTGAGCCATGTCCGCTGGGACGGCGCTTTCGAACCGCAGCGGCTCCCCCGTGATGGGATGAACAAAGCCCAAGATCGCGGCATGCAGCGCCTGGCGCGTCAGGCCGGCGCGCGCCATCGCCTCACGCACAACCAGGGCCGGCGGGCCGGAGCCATAAACGGGATCGCCGAGGCACGGCGCGCACTTGGAGGCCAGATGCACACGGATCTGGTGCGTGCGGCCGGTCTCTAGCCGGCACAGCACGCGGCCGGCCAGCGGCTTGAGCTGGGGGCCGAAGGTGCGCTCGACGCGATAATGCGTGATGGCGTCCCGACCGCCCTGGCGGACCACCGCCATCTTTTTGCGGTCGCTGTTCGAGCGCGCGAGCTGGGTCGAGATGGTCCCCCGCGACGGATCAGGCGCCCCGCGCGTCAGGGCCAGATAGGCCCGCTCGATATCATGGGCGGCGAACAGGGCCGACAACCCCTGGTGCGCCGCGTCGCTCTTGGCCGCCACCATGACGCCGGAGGTATTCTTGTCGAGACGGTGGACGATCCCCGGCCGCATCACACCGCCGATACCCGACAGACTGCCCGCACAATGGTGCAGCAGGGCGTTGACCAAGGTGCGGTCGGGCGACCCCGGCGCGGGGTGAGCCGCCATACCCGCCGGCTTGTCGACGACGATCATATGGGCGTCCTCGAACAACACCGTCAGAGGGATGGCCTGGGGCTGCGGCGTCGCCGGCTCGGGCGGCGGCACATGCACGCTATAGGCTTGACCGGCCTTCGTCTTGGCCGAGGCGTCATGAAAGGCGCGGCCGTCGAGCCAAATGGCCCCGCCGGCCATCAGGGCCTGGACGCGGGCGCGCGACAAGTTCGGCAGTTGGGCGGCGAGCGCCTTGTCCAGCCGCTCGCCCACGGCGTCCGCTTCGATCACGACGGTTAAGATCTCGCCCCCGAGGACAAGCTCAGGCTCTAGCTCCAGCTCGTCGACATCGTCCTCTGGGTCGGGCGGAACGGGGGCCGTCAAGGCGTGGGCCGCTCGACCAGCCGGCCGTCTTCGACCACCCGGTAGAAGCAAGACCGAAAGCCGACGTGGCAGGCCCCGCCGTCGCCTTGGGGGCGCACCTTGAGCAGCACCGCGTCCTGATCGCAATCGATGCGGATCTCCACCACCGTCTGCACCTGGCCGCTGGTCTCGCCCTTCTTCCACAGCGCTTGACGCGAGCGGCTATAATAGTGGGCTGCGCCCGTCTCGATCGTCAGCGCCAAGGCTTCCGCGTTCATCCACGCCAGCATCAGCACCTCGCCCCGATCGGCGTCGACGGCGACGGCGGCGATCAAGCCGGCCGCATCGAACCGCGGCGCCAGCGTCTCGCCGCGTTCAAGCTCGGTTTTACCGGTGACTTCAGGAAAGCAGCTCATCCAAGCTCTCCGCGTCGCGGGGGTCGTTTCCGCGCGTCCGCGCGGCCCCCTCCCGGCCTTCGGCCGTACTCCCCCATCGCTTCGCGATAGGGGAGATGAAAGCGGCGCACCCACCTCTCCCCTATCGCGAAGCGATGGGGGAGTACCCCGGAGGGGGGCGGGGGCCGACCGGCGTCAGCCGGGCGGAAAGCGACGGTAGACATCACACCACCGCCTCTAGGCCACGCACCGGCTCATAGGCCATCGCCCGCAGCCCCAAGTCCGCCATCAGCCGGCTATCCTCATCCTGGCCCGGCAAGGGCGTGGTCAGAAGCTTGCCGCCGACGAAGATCGAATTGGCGCCGGCGAGGAAGCACAGCGCCTGAAGCTCGCGGCTCATACCCTCGCGCCCCGCCGCGATCCGCACCATAGACTTAGGACACACCAGGCGAGCGACGGCGATGGTGCGCACGAACTCCAGCCCATCCACGGGCGGGCTCACGGCCAGCGGCGTGCCTTCAATCGGCACCAGGGCGTTGATGGGGAGCGAATCAGGGTGGGCCGGCAGGGTGGCCAGCGCGTGCAGGAGGCCGGCGCGCGCCTGACGGCTTTCCCCCATGCCGATGATGCCGCCGCAGCAGGTCTTCATGCCGGCGTCGCGCACGTGAGCCAACGTCTCCAGTCGGTCCTCATAGGTGCGGGTCGTCACCACCCGGCCGTAATCCTCGGGCGCGGTGTCGAGGTTGTGGTTGTAATAGTCGAGCCCCGCGGCCGACAGGGCCTTGGCCTGATGGGGGGCGAGCATCCCTAACGTCGCGCAGGTCTCAAGGCCCAGCGCCTTCACGCCGGAGATCATCGCCTCCAGTCGCGGCAGATCGCGATCCTTCAAGTCCCGCCAGGCGGCGCCCATGCAGAAACGCGCGGCGCCCGCCGCCTTGGCGGCCTTGGCGGCCTCGATCACCGCCTCAGACTCCATCAGCCGGGTCGCCTTCAGCCCCGTGTCGAAATGGGCCGACTGGCTGCAATAGCCGCAGTTCTCCGCACAGCCGCCGGTCTTCACCGAGAGGAGTTGGGAGAGTTGGATTTCCGATGGATCGAACCCAAGACGATGGACGCCCGCGGCGGTGAACACCAGCTCGGGAAACGACAGCTCGAACAGCGCCTCGACCTCAGCGCGGGTCCAGTCGAACCGAGGGCGTTGGAAGGCGGAAGGATCGAGAACGGGTGAGGACATCGCAAAATCCGAGAGCATAGGAATAGACCCGGACGTCTTAGCAGACCTGGTAGGCCGGGAGCTCGCAGAAAATAAGGGGCTCATGAACGCCAGCTTGGGGCTTCCTTAAGCAATCATGGTGCATAGGCATGAACCATGATTGGCCACGCCTGGACCCAAGGTTGCGCATGAACTCGGCCGCTCTCAAGCTAGGTCTAGGCTGCGCCCTGTTCGGCGCCAGATCTGCGCCCGCCGCCGGCCAACTCGGCGTCGCCGCCGCGGAGGCTTTCGCCACCGTCGCCCTGGCCGCCGAGGCTGGTGTGGATCTCGTGGATACCGCCGCCCAATGGGGCGACTCAGAATCTGTGCTCGGCCAAGTGCTGCCGAGCCAACCGCCCTTTTCGATCATCACAAAGACAGCACCGATCACCGGCGGCATAGAGGCCGTGGAGCGGCGCGCCCGCGCCTCGCTCGATCGGCTGGGCCAGACCAGCGCCCGGGCCCTGTTGGTGCACGACGCCGCCGACCTCTTGAGTCCCGACGGGCCGGCGCTCTGGGCGCGCCTGCGCCGGCTGAAGGAGGCGGGCTTGTTCGAGGCCATCGGCTTTTCGGCCTGCGCCTGCGATGATCCCTTAGGTCTGGCGCGGCGGTTCCAGCCTGACATCGTCCAGGTCCCGCTCAACCTTCTGGATCAACGCCTGATCGCCAGCGGCGCCCTCAACGACTTGGCCGCCATGGGGGTCGAGGTGCATCTGCGCTCGATCTTCCTTCAGGGTCTGATGTTCCGGCCCGGTCATGACTTGCCCGTCGAGGCGCGCGGCCTGGCGCCTGGCCTGTCCAGATTGCGGCGACTGGTCGCCGAGGCCGGGGCGGACCCCCTTCGCATCGCACTCGGCTTTGCGCTGTCCAGGCCGGAAGCGGCGCGCGTGATCGTGGGCGTATCGTCGCCGTCGGAGCTGCGCGCCATCCTCGCCGCCGCCGCAGGCGCCCTCCCGGCGCTGGCGTGGGAGGCCTTCTCGGCGGACGTCCCCTGCCCCCAGACCCGCCAAAGCTGCGCGGCCTGATCGCATCGCGGACATACTCGGGCCGGCGCGAATAGGCTAAAAGCGGCCTTATGAGTCTCAATCTCGGCGCATCGGTCGCGAACCTTCTGGCGTCCGGCCTGGACCATCACCGCAGAAACGCTTTGGCTGAGGCCCAGACCCTTTACGCCCAGGCCCTGGCGATCGAGCCGGACAATGCCGACGCCCTGCACCTAATGGGCGTGCTCCGGCAACAGTACGGCGACTTTGTCGGCGCGGTCGATCTGATCCAGCGATCTCTGGCGACCAAGCCGGCCGCCCACGTCTACGCCAACCTGTGCAACGCCTTGAACCAACTCGGCCGCTGGGCCGAGGCTGAAGCCGCCGGGCGATCGGCGGTCTGGATGGACCCGACGGCGCCGGCCGCCCGCTGCAATCTCGGCGTCGCCCAACGCGGCCTTAAAAAACTTCCGGAGGCAGCCGCCACCTTTCGGGGCGTCTTGGCGCTCAACCCCTCCTATGCGGGCGCCCTGTCCAACCTTGGCGTGGTGCTGACCGAACTCGGTGAGCTGGAGGAGGCCGAACGCGTCCTGCGGCAGGCGCTAGCGATCGAGCCGGGCGGCCAGGCTCTGTTCAACCTGGCCAATGTCCTGCTACGCCAGATGCGGTGGACCGAAGCCTACGACACCTTTATCCAGGCGCGCACCCTGGCGCCCGCCATGCACGATATTCACGCCAACCTGGGCGCCGCTTGCAAGGCCTTGGGGCGGCTGGACGAAGCGATCGACAGCTATCTGCGTGCGGTCGAATTGTCGCCGCGCGACTCCGTATCGCTGCACAACTACGGCATGATCTTAGGCGACGCCAAACGCCACGAGGAGGCGGTCGCCGTCCTGCGGGCCGCCGCCGGCTTGGCGCCGGAGAAGGCGGCGATCTACGTCGATCTGGGCGCGGCTCTGTATCACGTCGCCAAGGCGCGACAGAACGCCGACAGCCCAGCCCTGTTCGACCAGGCGATCGAAGCGCTTGAGACCGCCGTGGCGCTCGACATCACCATGGCCGCCGCCCGCTATAATCTGGGCCTGGCGCTGCTGGACCGGGGGCGGATCGAAGAGGCGGCCACGCGGTTTCGCGAAGCCATGACGCTGCAAGCGGACTACGCCGAGGCCCACTGCAACCTGGGCCACTGCCTAGCTGAGCTGGGCCAATTCGAAGAGGCCGCTGAAGAATGTCGCCGCGCGCTCGCCCTGAAGCCCGAGTTGGTGGAGGCGCAATCCACGCTCGGCAATATCGCTGTCGGCCGCCACGACCTGGAAGCCGCCGAGGTCGCCTATCGCGCCGCGGTGGCCCAGCGTCCGACCATGGGCGGCGCCTGGTGCAATCTGGGCGTCGCGCTCTTCCGCCAAGGCCGCAGCGAGGAGGCGCTGGAGGCCTGCGACAAGGCCCTGGTGTTCAGTCCAGACCTGGCCGACGCCCACTGGAACCGGGCGTTGGTGCTGTTGCAGCGCGGCGACTATGCGGAGGGCTGGGCGGAACACGCGTGGCGCCTGCGCCGCGCCCGCCGCATCCGGGAAGACGCCGGCTTCACCCAGCCCCTTTGGGATGGCGCGCCTCTGAACGGCGGCCTGGTGATGCTGCATACGGAGCAAGGCTTCGGCGACGCCATCCAATGCGCCCGGTTCATCCCACCGGCCGCGCGCCGGGCGGGGCGCGCCATTCTCCAAGCCCAGCGCCCGCTGACCCGGCTTTTCGCCAACCTGCCAGGTCTGGCCGCCGTCCTGCCGGACGATGCGCCCTTGATGCCCACGGTGGACTGCCGCCTGCCGCTGTTCAGCCTGCCTCACCTGTTTGCGCCGACGCTGGACAGCCTGAAAGACCCCACGCAAGCGCACCCCGTACCCTACCTGAAAATTCCCCCCGATCTGATCCAGACCTGGGCCGAACGCCTCGGGCAGGCGACCGCCGGCGATAGCGCCGTTCGCATCGGGATCGTCTGGAGCGGCAATGTGGGGTCTGAAGCCGAACTCGGCCGCTCCATCCCGCTGCAAGCGTTTGCGCCGCTGGACTTGCCGGGCGTGCGCCTGATCAGTCTGCAGAAGGGCGATGGTTTGAGCGAACTGGCGGACGCCCGGGCGACCGGCATGTCCGTGACCGAACTTGGCCCCACCTTCGACGCTTGCGACTTCGCCGATACCGGCGCGATTATCGAAAACCTGGACCTCGTCATCTGCTGCGACACCGCCGTCGCCCACCTCGCAGGCGCGCTCGGGCGCCCCATCTGGCTGGCGGTCAACGCGGTCGCCGATTGGCGCTGGCTGCTGCATCGCACCGATTCGCCGTGGTATCCGTCGCTGACGATCTACCGCCAACCGAGCCGCGGCGACTGGGCCGGGCTGTTCGCCAAGATGGCGGCGGATTTGGAGGAGCTGGCGAGGGGGCGGCGGACAACAGCGGTCGGGAAGACGCGGAAGCGGAAGCGCAAGGCAGCAGCGAGCTAGCTCTTGGTCAGCTGGCGGCGATTTAGGACCACGGAACGAGGTTGCAAATGACCCATGGAGTGGTACATAAGGTCATGGTTAGAACGCTGAGATGATCGTCAGCTTTCGCGACGAGTGGCTGCGCGCCTTCTTCGTGGATGACATCCGGTCACGGAACATCCCGTCGGATCTGGAGGCCCGACTATTCTGCAAGCTCCAGATGATCGACGATGCGACAACCGAGCAGGATTTGCGCGTGCCGCCCAGCAATCATTTCGAAAAGCTGCAAGGCAAACTAGCGGATTTCCATTCTATACGCGTCAACCAGCAATGGCGTTTGATCTTCCGCTAGGACGGCGGACTCGGTGAGGCGGCAGGCATCTATCTGGACGACCACAGTTACAGGTGAAGGAGGCGCCACATGCTGACGACAAAGCGTAAGCCGGCCACGGTCGGCGAAATCCTGATCGAGGAGTTCATGGCGCCGATGAGCCTGACTCAAGCCGCCCTAGCCGAGGCGATGGGCGTGCAGCGCAAACACGTCAACGAATTGTGCAATGATCGCCGAAACGTAACGGCGGCGACCGCCCTGATCCTCGCCCGCGTGTTCGGCAACAGCGCCGACTTCTGGCTGAACGTGCAGCGGCGCAGCGACCTGTGGGAGGCGATGAATACGCCCAAGGCGCGCGAACGCATCGAACGCGCTCGGCCGTTGAAGACCGCAGCCTAGTGAAATCATGCTGGCAAAAGCGTCAGCTCAAATCAACGATCCGTGCGAGTTTCCCGTCGACAATCGTGATGAACGAGGCTCCGCGCATAGAGATTTCCACACCCGCCTTCATAGGTCCACTCCCCACGACGCTATTCATGCTACTTCTCGAACGAGAACCTTTCCGGCGCCCGAACGCCTAGCCCGGATCGTAATTTCGATGTCATGTCCAAGCGCCTGTAAGCATTCCTCCAGCTTTGCCTGGCTGATGTCGTCGAGCTTACCGCGCGTAAGGAGCGAGAGCTTAGGTTGGGTGATGGGCAACATATCCGCCGCGTCTCGCTGACTTAAACCCATCTCAGAAATCGACCGCGCGATGCGCTGAGCGAGCTTCGCTTTCACGATATACGCGGGGTCAAGTCCAATTTCATCCAGAACGCTCGTACCAGACTTGGTGACGTGTCCGCTCATGATTGCCCTCGCTTCCTCGATTTCGCCTTCTCAGCTTAGATTTTCTTTACTTCGGCTAGGCGGTACTTCCGCGCCAATCGATCTCCCGTTCGTCCATATATCATCTCAATACGACCGACTTGATACCTGAAATGGCATCAAACGGCAAAGGCTCCCCTGCCCCGCCCCTACCCAAACGCCTGAGCCAACAAGGCCTGCAACCCCCGCGCATCCAAGTGCTCCGGATTGCGGTCCGACACGTAGGAGAACCCCTCCGGCAGCGGCCGGGCGCCAGCGGCCAAATAAGCCTCGCGGCGGGCCAGATCATGGCTCGGAAGGATCACAAAGCGGTCGTCCAGTTCGACGGTGGAGCGGGCGTCGTCTTCGGGGACCATGATTTCGTGCAGCTTCTCGCCCGGCCGGATGCCGACGATTCTGTGGGGAAGGTCGGGGGCGATGGCGCGGGCGAGCTCGGTGGTCAGCATGGAGGGGATCTTGGGCACAAAGATTTCGCCGCCGGCCATCATCTCCAGGCTCGACATGACGAAGTTCACCCCTTGGGTCAGGGTGATCCAGAACCTGGTCATGCGCGCGTCGGTGATCGGCAGCGACGCGGCGCCGTCCTGCACGAGCTTTTGAAAGAAGGGCGCGACGGAGCCCCGCGAGCCCACCACATTGCCGTAGCGCACGACGCTGAAGCGGGTCCCGGAATCGCCGGCCATGGCCTGGGCGGCGACGAAAATCTTGTCGGACGCTAGCTTGGAGGCGCCGTAGAGATTTATCGGATTGGCCGCCTTATCGGTCGAGAGCGCGACCACCCTCTCGACGCCGCACGCAATGGCGGCGTTGACGACGTTTTCGGCGCCCATGACATTGGTCTTGATGCATTCGAAGGGGTTGTACTCCGCGATCGGCACATGCTTCAGCGCCGCGGCGTGGATCACGTAATCGACGCCGCGCATGGCCATCCGCAGGCGCTCTGCGTCACGCACGTCGCCGATAAAGTAGCGCATGAACGGCCAGCGCTCGACGGCGACGTCCTGGGCCATCTCATACTGTTTCAGCTCGTCGCGACTGAAGATAATCAGCTTGCGGGGCTGAAAGCGTCGGCAGACCTCGCGCACGAAGGCCTTGCCGAACGAGCCCGTGCCGCCGGTGATCATCACCACCTTGCCGTTCAGATCGGCGCACGGCGTCAGGAAGTCGCGCGTGGCGACGGAGGCGGGGATGGCGGCGGTGGAGAGACTGGAGGCGGGCATGGGTGAACCTTGCACGAATTACGCGCCAGCTTCGGCCTCGGATGGTTAACGGGTCGTGAGCGACCATGGGGAAGCTCTCGTTTGCCGGATCCCCCAATCGCGCGATCAAACTGGCGCAGGTCTTGCCGGGTGATTAGCGTGATGACTCTGAAAGCGCCGAAATCGCCGCGAAACATCGCGTCCGGGGCCCGTTTGCGCGCCATCGGCAGCGCGACACCGGTCAGATTCTGCCGGGCGCCCGGCAAAAATCGCCTGGATCAAGGGGCGGGGCGGTAGAGATGGCCACGCTCAATAGCATCCTGAACATCGCTACGTCCGGTCTGCATGCCGCTCAGGCGGGCCTGGATGTCGTTTCGAACAACGTCTCGAACGTCAACACGACCGGTTACGTCACCGAGATTTTGAACCAGTCGTCGGTCTCAACCGATGGATCCAGCTCGGGCGTCCAGGTTGATGGCGTTACACGGGCGACGAACGCCTATCTGGAGTCGGCGAACTACACGGCGCAATCCACCGCCGCGCAGGCCTCCGTCACGTCCAGTCTACTGACTCAGGCCCAGAGCCTTCTGGGCGACCCGACGCCCTCCACGACGGCCAACGGATCAACGACCACCACCTCCTTCTTCAGCGGCCTGGACAATGTGTTCAGCAGCCTATCGACGGTAGCGGCCAGCGCAACGACCAGTACGGAACTGGCGGCTGTCAATCAGGTGAGCACCTTTTTATCGAGCGCCCAGACGGTCCAGAGCGGTCTCTCTACCCTGAGTGGTCAGGCCGACCAGCAGATCCAGGGCGATGTTTCGACAGCCAACCAACTCTTGGCCCAGATCAGCAGCCTGAATACGCAGATTTCCCAGTCCAATATCACGGGCCAAGACGCGACCGGGCCAGAGAATCAGCAGGCGAGTCTCATTAGCCAGCTTTCATCCCTAATGGGTGTAAACGTGAGCACGGGCGCTAACGGCGTGGTGACGGTGCGGGGCTCCGACGGGACCTTGCTCGCCAATGGCGCCGGCGCAGCGACCCTCAGCTATCAGGTCTCAGACGGCGCGGGCGCGATTTTGGTGACGCCGGCGCAATCCACCGATCAGAGCGTCTCGAATATCTCAAACGGGGAGCTGGCGGGCCTCATCAATGTCCGCAACGTGCAGATCCCCGGCATCGCCAGTCAGGTCGCCGGCCTCGTGAACCAGGCGGCGACCCAGCTCAACACCGTGGCGAACAAATATTCCGCCGTTCCAGCGCCCACGACCCTAACCGGCGCTAATACCGGGCAGGACCTAGGCACCGCAATTTCAAATTTCGGGACAGGCACGACGAACATCAACATCGTCAGCAGCGCCGGCGTGTTGCAAAATCAGGTCACGATCACGTTCAACGCCAACGGCGCCGGCACGGGTACGATCAGCAATAGCTCAGGAGGCTCGGCCAATTTTACAGGGTCGAACTTCCTTTCGGTTTTGAATGGCGCCACCGGCCTTGGCAGCTCCGGCGCCAGCGCCACCTATACGAACGGCGCCTTGTCCATCACCTCCGGCAGCGCCAGTTCGGGCGTTGCGGTCACCGACGGATCGCCCCCGGCGGAGCTTGGCGGCCAGGATTTCTCAACCTTCTTCGGCCTGAACAACCTGATCCAGTCGAACACGATCACCAATACCAACACAGGCCTGACGAGCGCGTCGGCGAGCGGATTCCCCGCCGGACAGACCATATCTTTCAACATATTGAGCTCTACAGGGAGCACGATTCAGAAGGTGACCGCGACGACGCCGGCGGGCGGAACGGTAGGGAACCTTATCACCGCCCTCAATACGAGCGTATCTAGCTACGGCCAGTTCAGCCTCAGCTCTACCGGCCAGCTCAGCTTCCAGTCCAATTCGGGCTCGAACGTGAGTCTGGCCGTCGCAAGCGACAATACGCAAAATGGCGCCGCGGCCTCGTTGACCCAGCTTTTTGGACTGGGGGCCGCCCAGCAAGTCACGGCTAGCAACAGCTATTCCGTTCGCAGCGACATTTTGGGTAACCCATCCCTGTTGCAAACCGCCGCGCTGAACACGAGCGGGGCGGTGGGGTCGACGGTGCTGGAACCGGGCGACACGACAGGCGCCGACGCCCTGGCCCAAGCCGGCGGCAACACCACGACCTTTCAGGCCGCGGGCGGCCTGCCGGCCACGACCACGACGCTGACCCAATACGCCTCCCAGATCAGTGGCGCGATCGCCAACGCCTCCTCCTCCGCCGCCACCGCCAGCACCAACGCGTCGTCGCTGGCGAACGAGGCGCAAAGCCGGTTGAGCGGGGCGGAAGGCGTGAACCTGGACTCCGAACTGGTCTCGCTGACCACCTATCAGCAGGCGTACAGTGCGTCCGCCCGACTGGTCCAGGCCAGTTCGGATCTCTTCAACACATTGTTGACCATGGTCGGCAGCTAGGGGCAGGCGGTATGAAACACTTGGCGGCCACCCCTTTCATGTCCTCCATCCTTGGATCGCTGGGCGGATCACAGCCCAACGAAATGGCGACGGCTTCCGCGCGACCGCACAGGCCCTCCGACGCCCCCTCCCCATGCTCGCGCATGGGCAGGGGGGATAACCATTAGGGACGATCACCATGGACGCTGTTTCAACCGCGAGCATGTTCCAATCGGTGCTCTACAACATCCAGAGCGAGCAGCAGCAACTCAATACCGCCAGCGCCCAGACCGGAAGCCAGGTCATCGGCAACAACCTGCAAGCCTACGGCTCCCAGGCGGAGCAGCTGGTCGCGACTAACAGCCTGCAATCCCAGGTCACGGGCTACATCACCAACAACAATCTCCTAAGCGAGAAGCTCAGCGTTCAAAGCCAGGCCCTCCAACAAGTCTCCGACGCCGCCCAGTCGGCCGTGACTGGGATCAGCGATGCGATCGCCAACAACGATCCGACCGGTTTGACGACCACGCTCCAGGCCGCGCTGACCTCGGCGGCCTCCGCTTTGAACACAACCTACAACGGCCAGTACATCTTCTCCGGCGACGCCACCAACACCCAACCCTTCACGGCCTCCAGCCTGTCCGATCTGACGCCGCCCGCCACGGTTCCCAGCTTCTTCGCCAACGGACCGACCGCGCCGGTGAGCCGACTGAACAGCAACACGGTCACCAAAACCGGCTTCCTGGCCAGCGACGTCGGAACACCCCTGGCGAACGCGCTGCAGGCGTTTCAGAGCTATGTCTCCACCAACCCGCTCAGTACGCCCTTGACCTCCGACCAGACAACCCAACTGCAGAGTCTTGTGACGCAGTTCAACACGGCGCTAACCTCCGCCAACGCGGTCAGCGCCCAGAACGGCGTGATCCAAAGCCAAGTGAGCAACAATATCACCGACCTGACCAACCAGCAGACGGCGCTGCAAGGCGTGGCCAGCAACATCACCAGCATCAACCCTGGCCAGGTCGCAACCAATCTCCAGCTGGCCCAGAACGCCCTGCAAGCGTCCGCCGACGTTTTTTCGACCCTGCAAAGCTCGTCGCTTCTCAATCTGCTAAGCTCAAGCTCAGGCTGAGCCGCAGCCTTTCCGCGACTTAAGGGCTTTCATCTACGTCATGACCTGGCTCAAAGCCCTCCCAAACCTGCTTACCGGCGCGCGCGTCGTATTGGGCGTACTGGTGTTCACGCTTCTAGCGGCGGCGCGCCTGACGGTGGCGCTAGGGGGATTGCGGGCCTTCGTCCTCCTGGCCTTCGCCGCCTTTGTGATCGCCGCCGCAACCGATTTCTTCGACGGCTGGCTGGCGCGGCGCCTGTCCGCCCAATCCGCCTGGGGGACCATGCTGGATCCGATCGCCGACAAGATCGCTGTGCTGGCCGCCATACTCGGTTTGGTTTGGCTGGCGCCGCGGCTCAGCGTGGCCATACCGGGCTTTCTGATCCTGATGCGGGAGCTGTTCGTCTCAGGCCTTAGGGAGGCGGGGGCTCCGCGGGGGGTACGGTTTCCGGTAACCCAGCTGGCGAAATGGAAGACGACGATCCAGCTGGTCGCCCTG
>Ga0116226_10003925_pt1 | contig 13130 bp, 16 predicted proteins | sample S1TSphfallax_FD_89692 | JGI IMG/M metagenome (GOLD analysis project Ga0116226, IMG submission 89692) | Host-associated microbial communities from peat moss isolated from Minnesota, USA - S1T2_Fa - Sphagnum fallax MG | ecosystem: Host-associated > Plants > Peat moss > Unclassified | place: USA...
TCGTTCATGAGGGGGAATGACACGCGCTCTAACGCGTCCTTTTTTGGCGACATTGCTGAAGGCCTAAAAACACCTATCGGACACTTAGGTTCCCCTCGCAACGCCCTGCTTAGCTCCGTCGAGCGGATTTATTGGAACCGTGGCCATAGCCGAGCGTTTGAACTTCGTCGAGGGGCGACCTAAATGCAGCGCGTCTCCCGGTTAAACCGTTAGAGATGATTTTATTTAGGCCAAGTTTGGCTTTTGGAGGCAGTATGGGTCTGCTTGAGCGGCTAGCGCCGCACCTGCCGTATATGCGGCGTTACGCGCGAGCTTTGACAGGAGAGCAGGCTGCGGGCGACGCCTATGTGCGCGCCGCGCTCGAAGCCTTGGCGGCGGGCGAGCGGACTCTCTCTCCGAACCTCACGCCGCGTGTCGCGCTCTATCATGTGTTTCATACGATTTGGGACTCGACTGGCGCCCGGCTCGAGACGGTCGATCCTGAGCCGCACGACGCCTCGCATCGGTTGATGCGCATCGCCCCGCGGTCGCGCCAAGCCTTCCTGCTGACAGCCTTGGAAGGTTTCAACACCACCGAGGCGGGCCAAATCCTGGGCGCCTCATCGACCGAGATCGAAGTGCTGATCGCCGAAGCCCAGGCCGAGATTGATGCGGAGCTGGCGACCCAGGTCCTCATCATCGAGGACGAACCCGTGATCGCCGCCGACATCGAGGCGCTGGTGCGCGAGCTTGGTCATCAGGTGCTCGATGTGGCGGCCACCCGCGCAGAGGCCGTGGAAGCGGTCGCCCGCGCAACGCCGGGCCTGGTGCTCGCCGACATCCAGTTGGCGGACGGGTCGTCCGGTATCGACGCCGTGAAGGATATCCTGGGTCGGTACGATGTGCCGGTGATCTTCATCACGGCCTTCCCTGAGCGTCTTCTGACCGGTGAGCGGCCCGAGCCGACGTTCCTTATCACCAAACCGTTCCAACCTGAGACTGTGAAGGCGGCGATCGGTCAGGCGTTGTTCTTCCACCCCAGCCGCCGCAAAGCGGCGGCGTAGCTGTTTGTTACAAAGCGGTGGCTTGACGGTCGTAAGGGCGTAAGCTTAGCCTTAGAGAGACAGATAAGGGTCGAGACGGTCTTCCGTTGGAACCCCCTCTCCGATGATCGCGTTGGTTGGCGACACATTTGGTTTGTCTTTAAGGAAATACGCTATGTCCGCCAACGATACGCTCGATCCGGTTTTCGATAAGGCGGATGAGACCGTGCAAACCGCACGCAGCGCCGCCCGCAGCGCGCGCGAGACCTATGAAGAAGGCCGGCGCGCAATTCCGGAGATCGCGCGCACGGCTCAAAAGGCTTTTGCTGAGGGTGTAGAGCGGCTTCGGGCCCAGTCGGGCGATGCTGCCGACGTGGCCGGCGATCAGATTGATCAGGCCAAGCTGTATGTCGTTGATCGAGTTCAGGAACGTCCGTTTACGGCGACGCTCGCCGCCCTAGGCGCCGGCTTCGTTCTGGGTCTGCTGTTCGCGAGCAATCGCCGGTGAGCATCGTTAATCGCGTTGTTGCGGCGATCATTGCGGTCGCCGCCATGGCGGCTGCGGCTGGGGTTGTCGTGGTGGCTGCGGCCTTCGCGATCTACAGTCTTTTGCGCGACCACTTCGGTCCGGCCGGGGCGGCGGCGATTATCGCCGCGGGCTTCGCCGTGGCTTTGGCGCTCAGCGCCCTGATCATGTTCAGCAAGGCGAAATTCCCTAAGGCGCCCAAGCGCGGCGCTATGCCTGAACGCCCGACGGCGCTAACGGATAAGGTGATCGCCATGGTGACTGAGCGGCCGATTATTGCGGCGGCGGCGGCGGCGGCGGCTGGGCTGCTTGCTTGGCGCAATCCGACCCTGGTCTCCACAATCCTGAAGGCCCTTGATATCAAGCCGGACGTGCGCCCGCCGCGCCGCTAAAGCGCCTCCAAAATTGACCTTGCGCGTCGAAGTCCACATATCGGCATGCGCAACGACCCAAGAGGATCACCCCCATGTTCAAGCTGCCCGCCCTTCCTTACGCGAACGACGCCCTGGCCCCTGTCCTTTCGGGCGAGCAGATGTCGATCCATCACGACAAGCACCATGCCAAATATGTCGATACGCTGAACGGCATGCTGAAGGACAGCGGCGAGAAGCCCGCGACCTTGGAGGAGGTAGTTCATGCCTCTCACGGCGTGAAGCCGGCGAAGAAGTTCAACCAGTCCGCTCAGGCCTGGAACCACGCCTTCTTCTGGGAATGCATGGCGCCTGCCGGCGGCGGCGCACCGAGCGGCGATCTCGCCGCAGCCATCAATGCGGCGTTCGGCAGCTTAGAGGGCTTGAAGACCAAGTTCGTCGATGAGGGTGTCAACCACTTCGCCTCCGGCTGGGCCTGGCTGGTCGCCAAGGACGGCGCTCTTGAGATCATCTCGACCCACGACGCCGACACGGCGATCGTGCGCGAAGGCGTTGTGCCGCTCCTCACCTGCGATGTCTGGGAGCACGCCTATTACGTCGATTACAAGCAGGACCGTAAGGGCTTCCTGGAGCAGTGGTTCGACAAAGTCGTGAACTGGCCCTTCGTCGAAGCCCAATTCGCCGCCTCAAAGGGCCAAGGCAAGGCTTACGCCTACCCCGCGCCGACGTACTGAGTTTTACGCAACCCGGTCACTCTACGGCTTCTTTCTTCCGTTTCCTTCGGCACAAGACCGAGGGAGACGGAAGAAAGCTGCTCGTCTCCCCAAAATCTAAACCAGCTGCAATGCGCCGGTCAGATCGCCTGGTGGTGGGCCGCCCGCGGCGATCATGGCCTGTTCCCGCTCCACCAAGGCCGGTAGCTTTTCCAGGCCGAAGCGGCGGGTGATTAGGCGCGCAATTGAGCCTGTGTCATAGATGGTGTGATCCACCGCGCCCTTTTTGGCGTGGGGCGAGATCACTACGGCGGCGACGCGGGTGCCCGGGCCCCAACGGTCGCCCTTGGGCGGGGCGACATGGTCCCACCAGCCGCCATTTTCATCGAAGGTGATCACCACCACCATTTTGTCCCACTGGGGACCAGCGCGCAGCGCATCGACGACGCGACCGATATGCTGGTCGCCCGCGGCGACGCTCGAATAGCCTGCGTGCATGTTGAGGTCGCCTTCGGGCTTGTAATAGGTGACCTGGGGCAGCCGCCCCGCTGCGATATCGGCGAGGAAATGGTTTGTCTCCGCCGTCTCGCCCATGCCCGCATCGCGAAGCCGCTTCTCGCGCTCGACCGTGCCGGGCGCGAAGCTGGCGAAATAGTTCAGGGGCTGGTGGTGGGCTTGGAAGTTGGGCTTGGCCGGATAGTCGCTGAGCGCGCCCTTACCCGCCAAGGCGGCGGAGAAGCCCCCGGCGTACCAGGCCCAGTCGACGCCGCCCGCCGTCAGCACGTCGCCGATGGTCTTGTGATACTGCGGCGGCACGGTCATGGAGTCGCTCGGGTCGGCATAGAGCGGTCGCTCGGGATCAACGGAGAAGCCCGGCGAATAGGCCGGCCCCATGGTGTTGACCGCGTAAAAGTCTGGCGACAGCGAGTTGGGGACGAACCGCACAGGTCCATCCATGGCGCTCGCGGTGGAGGTGGGCTTCTGTTTGGGACGGATACCTTTGGGGTCATCCCCCTCCATCACCGCGATCTGTCCCTTGGCCGGGCTCTGATCGGCATGGGGATAGTACGGCGGCCGTGCGGCTACCAAGTACTGGTGATTGAGGAAGGACCCGCCAAAGGCGCCCATGAAGAAGTTGTCGCACAGGGTGAATTCCTGGGCGAATCCCCACAGCCGCAGCTTGGACGTATCGCCGTAATGGCCCATCACCATCTGCCCGCTATCGCCCCAAGCGACAAATCCGTCATTGCGGCCGCCGTTGATCTGGAGCTGATTGTTATAGAAGGCGTGGATCAGGTCGCGGGTCACCAACTCATGGGGCAGGGGCTCCCCGTCCGGCGTGGCCAGCTTGAACGGCGCGTTGGCGCGTGTCGGCAGATCTTCCAGGCCAATCTGGTACTTGCGCCCGTCATGCTCCTGCTCCAGGGGGACCAATCCCTCCCATACGGGCGGAAGCTTCGTCAGCAAACGGCCGTCGCGATCACGCTGTAAGGCGGCTTCCGGCGGCACGGCGGACAGAGGGTGCTGGAGCCCGGGAAAGTCGGCGAACAGGTTATTAAAGCTGCGATTTTCCGCGTAGATAACGACGATATGATCGATCTTGGCTTTGAGCGCCGCATCCGTTGCGGCGTCCGCCAGTGCGCCGCGAGCGTTTGCTGAGGCTGCCCCGGCCAAGCCCGCGGCGCCCACCGCGACCATGCCCGTCAAAACGGCGCGGCGGTCGGGGGTTGCGGCCTCGGAAGAGCCGGTCGGGAGGTCGTGATCGTCCTGGGTCGCCAAGCGCGGCTCCTTCATTTCTCGATACGTTTCGTCAGTATTCCACTGGAGACCGACAATTCCAGTGCATTTTTGCCTGCTCGCGGGGCTTGCCGATGCTTTCGCCCAAATCTGAGCAAATTCATCCGGGATCAGATTATTTGCGTTGCTCCGCGCCGCCCATTTCGTCAGGTTTGTGCGTCGCGCGCGATTGAGGAGGCGGGCATGGTGCTGTCTCGATGGGAGCTGATCTTACGTCTGCTGCTGGCTGCAGGGCTTGGCGGTGTGATCGCTCTTGTGCGTGGCGCCTGGTGTGCGCCGGGGTTCGCGGACTGATATGCTGGTCAGCCTGGCGGCCCGTATCAAGCAGTTGACCATTCAAAATGCTGAGGCGGATGGGCGGGCTGTCGGAAAGATGATCGTTAATCGCGTACCTCTAAGAGGAATACTGAAATCGTGAGCGCCCTCGAAACTTTTCCGGCCATCTATACGGTGCGCAAAGTGGTAATTTATAATTTGAATGAGCTATTTCAAATGCCCTACTAAGGGACTTCATGCTCTAAAATGGCCAAAGTGATTCGAAGTGCAGTTTCAGGAGGCGTCAATTCATGACTGTGACTTGCGCGCCGACCTGCCCGGTCGGCGACCACGCGTTAAAGACGCAGTACGCGGCGCTGCCCTATCGGTTCGGCGACGCCGGCGCCCTTGAGATCCTTCTCGTGACGACCCGCGAGAGCCGCCGCTGGGTCATACCCAAGGGCTGGCCCATGAAAAAGCGGGCGCCGTGGCGCGCGGCTGAACGTGAGGCGCTTGAGGAGGCCGGCGTTGAAGGCGTTGTCGCGAAGACGCACCTTGGGGGCTACCACTACGTCAAACGCGGTCCAAACGGCGAGGCCTGGCCGTGCGAGGTGCTCGTTTACCCGCTGGAGGTCCGTCACGAGCTGGCCTTGTGGCGAGAGGGAGATCAGAGGTCTCGCGGCTGGTTCACCGCCGCCCGCGCCATGGAGTTGGTTGAGGAGCCTGATCTTAAGCTGTTGATCGGCTCACTAATTATGAGCGCGCCCATCGGCGCCCGATAGACGCAACGCGACCGTTTAACTGTTGTAACTCCGAGGAACGCTCTACGTATCCTGGCGTTGATCAGGCTACGGAGATCGGTCGCAGACCTGGCGGCGCCAGAATCCGTATTTCAACGGAGAACGACAATGTTGAGGTGGGCGCTTATATTTCTCGTTGTCGCCTTGATTGCGGGACTGCTCGGTTTTTCTGGCGTTGCTGGGGCCGCGGGCAATATCGCTTACATCCTTTTCGTCATATTTATCGTTCTGTTTTTAGTGTCGGGCGTTATGCACCTGATGCGGGGACGAGGTATCTGACGTAACGGCTGAAGTGCGTTTGGCGCGGGGTTCTTAGGCTCGAGCCCCGCGCCGCTCCAATCGCCACTGCTGGTCTGGCGTGAAGGCGTCGCCGTTCCAGGCGATCACCGTCACCACGACGTCTTGGGGCGTGACCTCGATCACATTGAAGCTCGGCGGCGCGCCGCGGGTGCGGCGCGATAAGGTGCCGGCGCCGACAGCGTAGGTCTTGTTGTCGCCAAACGGCAGGGCGAAGGCGAACGGGATGTGGACGTGGCCGGTCAGCACCAGGTCGATCCCACCCTGTGCGAACCTGTGTGCGGCGTCGGCGCCGCGATAGACCCCGCCGGTGACGGCGAAGTCCTGCATATCTATCAAGGGGTGGTGACAACCCACCACCTTCAGCGCCTCCGGCGGCTGGGCCGCGAGGCCTACAAGGGCCGCGTCTGTGGCGGCGTGGCTGATCGCGCCTTTGGACCAGTCGGGTCGCGGTTGCGCGCCGCGGGCGGTGTTGATCATCCGGACCGCCAGCGCCGCAGTGTCGAAGCTGGTCGAGCTTGACGGGCCGATATAGCGCCGGTAGCGCGCAAATGGCCGCAGCGCCCTCAAGGGAATATTCCAGTAGGGCGTATCGTGGTTGCCGGGCGTCAGGATCGCCGGTTGCGGCAGCCGCCGCCGCCAGGCCGCCGCCGCGCGGAACTCGCGGGGCAAGCCGTTCAGCGTTAGATCGCCCGTCACAACAATCAGGTCTGGCGTGAGCGTGTGGGCGTAGGTCAGTGCGGCCTCGACCGCTGGCTCATCCTCACCGCCGAAATGAATATCGCTGAGATGGATCAGTCGCGTCATGGGGCTGATCGGTCCAAGATATGAGCTGTTATCGGCGGCGGCGGCAGCGGCAGCGGCGGCGGCGGCGGCTCAGGCGCGAAGGCGCGAAAACCTGCAGCTTGGAATTGGATCGCGACGGGCGAATCTAGTCTATGGGGTTCGCCATCCAGAATGGCTGGTATGCGTCCCCGCGCCCAGGCCTGGCCTGCGGTGCAGAGCTCGACCCGAACCGAGGCATCCTGGCGCCACCCGCCAAACAGCGTGCTGAAGCCCAGTCTGAAGGCCTCCGCCGCTCCCCGGGGGTCTAGCGCCGCAACTTCCAACGCCTGCTGGCCGTCCAGGGCGCGCGACACTAGAGGACACATCAGGGTCAGCGCTTGCGCTTTGCGCTGCCCACGGCCGTCGAGATTGAACCTCAAACGCCCGGAGAAGGCATGCGCCAAGGCGTGACGGGCGCGCAAAAACGCGAGCCGGAAGCGCCGTCTACGGACAGCTTCGCGCGCGTGGGCCCACAAGGCCGGCGCTCCCAAGATGGCGGCGACATAGAAGGGCCGCCCGGCCACAAGGCCGCAGGAGACGACCTGCGGCCTTCCCTTGGCCAGGGTTTGCCGCAGCGCGTCGGGCCAGGGGCGTCGACCGTAAAGCGCATGAGGAAGCATGTTCATAGTGCCGCCGGCCAGCGGCGCCAGCCATGGTCCCTCGATGCCGCACAGCTCGGCGGCCAAGGCCGCTGTGCCGTCTCCCGCCAACACGATCAACAAATCTGGTTTCGAATCTATAGCGGCGCCAAGGGCGGCATTGATGGACGTGGGCGGCGCTTCGATGACCTCAATCGCGAGGCCGAACTCAGCCCCGATCTCACGTAGAAGAGGGCCAGCCGCCGGTGTGACGCCGCCTGACGCCGTGTTCACGACGGCGATGACACGGTTCAGCGAAAAGCTGTGTGACGCTGACGTCAAGCGGTTGACTTCTCCAGGGGAAGCTTGCCTACCAACGGCCCGTCGATCCCACAGTTCCGTTAAAGTTGATTTATGAAAGCGACTTTTAACAAATCCATGCCACGGATCGACCACGAAAAGTAACCATTCCAATGCCCTATAGGGGGAAATATGCGCACGTCTTCTCTTCTCGCCATGACCGCGATCTCAGGCCTCATGGGCGCCACGGCGGCATCGGCCGCAGGCTTTTATGTCCAGGAACAGTCGGTCGTCGGCTTAGGGCGGGCCTATTCCGGTGAGGCAGCCGATACCGGTGCGGACTCTTTGTGGTGGAACCCGGCGTCCATCGCCGGCATCGCGCACTCCGAAATTTACGCGGGCCTGCAAGGTGAACTGGTCCAGGGCGACGAGACAAACGCGGGCTCGATCATCACCCGGCCGGGCCAGGCGACCACGCCGGTCGGCGGCGCCAATGCGGCGTACAAGCCAACCGAGAGCGCCATTGTGCCCAACAGCGCCAGCGCGCTGCGCCTGAACGATCAGTGGTCGGTCGGCCTGGCGATCACCTCGCCGTTCAGCGACACCACCAAATATGCACCCGATAGCTGGACGCGCTATGACGGATTGAAGACCAAGCTCGTCACCATCGACGTGCAGCCGACCCTGGCCTGGAAGCCGGTCAGCTGGCTGGGTGTAGGAGTCGGCTTCGATGCCGAGCACGTCGATAGCTCTTTATCCTCCGCCCTGCCCAACCTATCTCCGCTGCTGCCCGACGGGACCGAGCTCTTGAAGGGCCACGGCTATAATTATGGCTGGGTCGTCGGCGCCCAGGTCCGCCCCACCAGCGACCTGTCGGTCGGTTTGAGCTATCGCTCGCAAATCGATCACAAGCTCGACGGTTCGGTAAATGTCGGTGGTCTTTACGGGCCTTTGGCGGCCTCCAATGGCACCTTGTCGGGTAAATCGACCTTCGATACGCCCTGGATCGCGACCATCGGTGCGCGCTGGACCTTCGCGCCGCGCTGGACTCTCGACGGCCAGGTGCAAAGGTTTGGCTGGAGCGTGTTCAACGCGATCAATATAACAGACATTGAGGGTACGACCTCGGTTCCAGAAGACTATCGCGACACGACCAATGTGGCGGTTGGGCTTGAGTACGCTGTGACCCCGACGTGGACGGTGCGCACCGGCGCACAATATGACCAGACGCCAACAGTGGATGCAGAGCGGTCCTCGCGGGTGCCTGACGGCAATCGCTGGCTGTTTGGCCTCGGCACGACGTTCAAGCCGCGCACCTGGATGGCTGTGGACGTTTCGGCCGGCTATTTGGATGTCGCGAAGTCGTCGATCAATCGCAACGCGACGGCCTATGCGGGGACGCTGGCGGTCACGCCGATCACGGTCACCGGCGAAACGGGCAACAGCGACGTCATCTTGTCCAGCGGCGTGCATTTCTACTTCTGATTAGCGGCGCGGTCGCTGAGGTCCTAAGGGGCTTTGGCGGCCGCGCCTTTTTCTCGCAGGCTCAGATAAGGCTTGGCCGGAACTGCGGTGAAGCTCTAACGTTCTTCGCGGAAGCTCGGAGACGTCAGGATGCGTGAAAACGCCTGTTTAGCTTTGGTATTGGCCGCAGTTGGCCTTACGGGGTGCGCGACCGTTAAGGCGGGCGCTCAATCTGTGCAAACGGGCGCGCAGAACGTCCACGACCGTATCCCCTTTATGTACCACGAGCAGAAATTGGCCGCGGGCGAGCCTGCTGCGGCGGAGCATCAAGCGCATCGTCAATATTACGACAAGCTGCATAAGCGCTATTATTACTACGATCCCGTCAAGAAATCCTATTTCTGGGAAGATGGCGCGCCTAAAGACTAAATCGCTTTGACATGAATTGCATAGGCTGGACCGAGATGGCGCGCGCGAGTCGCAAATTTAAACCCCTTGTCTGCGGCATTGCGGCGGCGTGCGCCGCCGCCATCGTGATCGGGGCGCTGCCCGGCTGTGCGCTCGCGCCTATGCCCAAGCCCATCGCGACCTTTACCTGTGCGCCCGCTCGTTTCCCGATCTACTTCGCAAAGGGCTCTGATGAGCTGAGCGATCAGGCGCATGACGCCATCCGCGCCGGGGCTGATCTGGTCCGCACCTGTAAGGTAACTGAGGTCGATGTGTTCGGCCTGACTAGCGCGGATGGGACGGCCTCAGTGGATATGGAGCTCTCCAAGCGCAGAGCGGCCAATGTTGCCCAGGCCCTGGCCGCAGCTGGCCTCCCGCAGCCGCTGTTCGACGTCGAAGGTCTTGGCGCCTCGACGGCCCATACTGTCCAGGGGCGGCCCGCCATGCTGCAGCGTAAAACTCTGGTGGTGATCCAGGTCGCCCCGACGCCCACGCCTTAAACGCAACGCCGAGGTTTAGAGGCGGCGGGGAACATGATCGCGACCGATATCGCCAAGCGGGTCTACGACCACAACTTTCGGCTCGATCCGATCATCCGCAGCCTGCTGGACACGGATTTCTATAAGTTATTGATGCTGCAGATGATCCGGGGTCTTTACCCCGACGTCCAGGCCACCTTCACCTTGCTGAACCGCAACCACCGGGTTCGCCTGGCCGAGGTGATCGACGAGGGGGAGCTGCGCGCTCAGCTCGATCACGCGCGCACCCTTCGCTTCACCCAGAAGGAGCTGATCTGGCTGGCCGGCAACACCTTCTATGGCCGCGCCCATATCTTCGACCCTGACTTTGTCCGGTGGCTGGCGGATTTTCAGTTGCCGCCGTACGTCCTCACCCGCGAGGACGGACAGTTCGTGCTGGAGTTTTCCGGCCCCTGGACCCATGTCAGCCTATGGGAGATCCCCGCGCTCGCCATCGTCAATGAGCTGCGCGCCCGGGCCGCGCTGCGCAGTATCGGCCGCTTTGGACTCGATGTGATCTACGCCCGCGCCAAGGCCAAGCTGTGGGACAAGGTGGAGCGGCTGAAGCGGTTGGATCACTTGGCCATCTCCGATTTTGGCACGCGGCGAAGGCATGGTTTCCTGTGGCAGCGCTGGTGCGTCGAGGCGCTCAAAGAGGGGCTGGGTTCCGCGTTCGTGGGTACCTCCAACGTGCTCTTGGCCATGGACCATGACTTGGAAGCCATCGGCACCAACGCCCACGAGCTGCCCATGGCCCTGGCCGCCTTGGCAGAAGACGACGAGAGCCGCCGCATGGCGCCCTACCGGGTGCTTGAGGACTGGCGCAAATACTATGGCGGGAACCTGCTTGTGGTCCTGCCCGACGCGTTCGGCTCGACCTCATTCCTGAACGCTGCGCCCGAGTGGGTGGCGGACTGGAAAGGCTTTCGCCCGGACTCAAGCCCGCCCATCGAAGGCGGAGAGCAAATCCTCGACTGGTGGCGCGCCAAGGGGCGCGACCCACGCGAAAAGCTCTTGGTCTTCTCCGACGCTCTCGACGTCGACGCGATTGAGACAACCTACCGCCATTTCGACGGCCGGGTGCGCATGAGCTTCGGCTGGGGCACAAACCTCACCAACGACTTCCGAGGCTGCGCCCCCGTCGACGACCCCGCCCTGAACCAGGCGCTCGCCCCGATCTCACTGGTCTGCAAACTGTCGAGCGCCAATGGCCGGCCGGCGGTGAAGCTCTCCGATAACCCGAATAAGGCGACGGGCGACCCCAAGGTGCAAGACGCTTACCGGCGACTGTTTGGGGAGAAGGGGTTTGCGGTTCAGGCGGTGGAGGTTTAAATTTTGCGAGGTTAATACGGCTTCTGCCAAGTGTGCAGGGGTCGAAGCTGGATTGTGTAGGGCCGATGGCCTGCATTGTAGGCTGAATTATCTATACGGCTCATCATGACCATCAACGTCAACAATTCCGAGGCTGATGCGCTGACGCGCAAGTTCGCCAAGCTGGCCGGTGTGGGCATCACCGATGCGATCATCATTGCCATGCGCGAGGCGATCGAGCGCCGCCGTAGCGCCAAAGCCCCTCTACAAACAGCGGCGCGGCTCAGAGCCAAATATGGAGTCACGCTAAATGAGCGGGCTACAGAGCCGTTGCCGAAGGCGGTTTTCGACGAGATGTGGGGCGATCCTGGATGTTCGTAGACGCCTGCGCGATCATCGCGTTGCTGTCGGGTGAACATGAAGCTGGCCGGGTCTCGGACGCATTGGGTTCGGTAGAATATCGTATGACTGTAGTGCGCCCATCGACGCTCAGTGGCTGTTAATGATTGTCGTACGCACCTTAACTCGAGCGACATCGGTGGAGTGTCGAATTTCGGGGAGTACACTTTGATATTCTGGCATAACACATGCCAGGCATTTGCTGGATTTGGCCCGCCCATCGGGAGCTTCCTGAGCTCTAACTTCACCACGGCTTTGGCGGGTACGGGCCTGGGCGCAGTGGCCGGCGCATTGGCTGCTCAGCGAATTTCTAAGCGCGACGTGAGGCTCGATGCGGCTCTGATCGAAATTCGCAACGCCAATTCCGCGCCCACCTTTGTGATCGGCACAGTACCGGCCCAACCCCCTCAGCCCGCTTGGTTGACGATATTGCTGCGAATGCGCGCCGACCCATCCTCGGCAAGGTCAGCCCGGGTGCTCGCCAAGGATAATGGTCCCCGGAGCGTCCCGTTGACCCGATCAATACCGGCGTGGACCGCCGCTCCCCGTGCAAACAGATACCGCAGAGAAATCCGTTCGTGGTCGGCGGCGTCCGGCTGGGTGCCGTGCAGGGTGCAGGCGTGCCATATGGCGGCGTAGCCGGCGCCGCCGGTCAGAACCTTCTGCTCAACGCGCGCGGTCTGGCCGCGCCGGTCGCCGTATACCCAAGCGTGTGGGCCGGATCTGGATAGGTCGTGGGGGAAGACCGTTGCGCCGAGCTGGTGGCTGCCTTCGAGCAGATAGAGCGGGGCGTCGCGGGCGGTGACCGGATGCAGGTAGATGTAGAGGGTGATGAAGTCCGCCGCCCGGTCTTTGTAGTCGATCAGGTCCTGGTGAAAATCGATGCCGTAGAAATAGGTGACATCACGCACCTCGGGCCGCACGAAGGCGCCCAGGTTGTTGACGGGGTTGCCCTTGATCCGGGTGCGCAGCCAGTCTGGAATGGCGCTTTCTGGCACGCCGCAGACGATCTTGCGGCTGAGGGTCTGGTAGTCGGCGCCGAGCAAGTTTGTTACTGCCTCGACAATCTGGGGCGCGCGTTCGACGAAGCCAAGCTGGTCTTGGAAGCGGTCCAAGAGATTGCGGCCCGGCTTCGGGTTGACACCCACATATTGCGGATCGGCGTCGAACGCCTGTTGGCTGAGGAATAGGCTCGCATCGAACCGTCGGCAGGCGCGAATGTCTTCCAGCAGAGCTGTGGCAGCACTGGGGTCTAAGGGATCGGGGAAGATGTGGCATCCGGTCTGGACGAAGTCTTCCACCACTGTCTCGCCATAGGTCATGAGGTATGGCGCGGTCAGCATCTGTCACCCTCGTCATACCTTCACTGACGATATTTATAAAAGGCTAGGGTGGTCCGGTAACCAGAACATTAAGGTTTGGGGCGGGCGCCTTCAGTCCCCAAGCGAGGGCTTGCCTCGCGCCGACTTGACCCCCGACCGGCGAGTCTTGCTCTCCAGTCTTCTAA
>Ga0116226_10003926_pt1 | contig 13130 bp, 13 predicted proteins | sample S1TSphfallax_FD_89692 | JGI IMG/M metagenome (GOLD analysis project Ga0116226, IMG submission 89692) | Host-associated microbial communities from peat moss isolated from Minnesota, USA - S1T2_Fa - Sphagnum fallax MG | ecosystem: Host-associated > Plants > Peat moss > Unclassified | place: USA...
GTATGGCAATGTGCAATTATAAATATAGACAAATTATTTATGTGTAATTCTGCCTCGGCTTGACCTGCAAAGATCGAAAATGCCCGATACAAGCATTGCCCTAGATGACGCAGCCTTTTACGCCGCCGATCTGACCGCCCGATACGGTCATATCGACGGCGTCGATTTGCTGCGCGTTATGCTGACGCAGGAATTGACGGGCCAGATCGCCCTGGTGTCGTCTTTCGGCGCGGAATCCGCCGTTCTTCTGGCGATGGCGGCGGAAATCGATCCGGGCGCGCCGGTGATCTTTCTCGATACGGGCAAGCTGTTCGGCGAAACGCTGACCTATCGCAACAAATTGATCGCAACTTTGGGTCTGACGAATATCCGGACCTTCAAGCCCGATCCGGCGGTGGAGGCGGAGCGGGACGCGAAAGGCGCGCTGTGGCGCGATGACCCCGACGCCTGCTGCGCCTTGCGCAAGGTAGAGCCGCTGGCGCGCGCGCTGCGGCCCTATGCCGGCTGGATCACAGGGCGCAAGCGGTTTCAAAGCGCCACCCGCGCCGCCCTGCCGACGATCGAGTTCGAAGACGGGCGCATCAAGATCAACCCGCTCGCCAATTGGACGGCTCAGGAAATCGAGGCCGAGTTTCAGCGCCGCAGCCTGCCGCGCCATCCGCTGGTCGCCGACGGGTTCTTGTCGATCGGCTGTATGCCCTGCACATCGCGCGTCGAGACGGGCGCGGATGCACGGTCGGGCCGGTGGGCGGGTTCGGCGAAGGTCGAATGCGGAATCCATTTGCCGGGCGCGCGGTTCTCTTCGTCTGGCCTATCCGCAACCGGACACGATCCGGCATAGGCAATATCCGCCGCGCCGGATATGATGATTTCCGGCGGAAAGCCGGAACCGGTATGGAGCGTTTAAAAATAGCTATCCCGTATATCGGCCTAAACGTCGTCATGGCCACGCTGACATGACCGCCGCTATATTTTCGACGCCGATGCGCCGGTGGAGCATTCTGCCGGGATTCGGACCTGCGCTCGGCTTTACGCTGACCTATCTGTCGCTCATCGTTCTGATCCCGCTTTCCGCGCTGTTTCTCAAGGCGTCGGAGATGGATTTGAGTGCGGTTTGGCGCATTCTCTCCAATCCCAGGGTGCTGGCCGCCTTTCGATTGACCTTCGCCGCCTCGGCCATCGCCGCCGCCGTCAATTGCGGTGCGGGCTTGGTAATCGCTTGGCTTTTGGTGCGGTATCGATTTTGGGGCCGGCGGGTGGTCGACGCGCTGGTCGATTTGCCCTTTGCGCTGCCCACCGCCGTCGCCGGCGTCGCCTTGTCGGCGCTGATGGCCAAGAACGGATGGATCGGGTCGCTGTTTGCGCCCTTCGGAATCGCGATCGCTTATGCTCCCCCCGGCATCGCGGTGGCGCTAATCTTCGTCGGCTTGCCTTTCGTCGTTCGCACTGTGCAACCGGTCTTGCAGGATTTCGAGCCGGAACTCGAAGAGGCGGCGGCGACGCTGGGCGCGGATCGCTGGCAGACATTTCTCAAGATCACGCTCCCCGCCTTGACGCCGGCGCTGTTGACCGGCTTTGCACTGGCTTTCGCCCGGGCCATCGGCGAATACGGTTCGGTTATTTTCATCGCAGGCAATCGCCCTGGCTTTACCGAGATCGTGCCGCTTTTGATCGTTATAAAGCTGGAGGAATTCGATTATCGCGGCGCGTCCGTAATCGCCGTCGCCTCGCTGTTGATCTCTTTCGCTCTTTTGCTGCTGATCAATCTTTTACAACGCAGGCTGGGCGCGCATGAGCGCGGCTAACGCCCCCCCCTTTGAAGCGAATACGGAAATGCGGCGCGACCGTCCGGCGCTTCGCGACCCGCGCTGGGCGCGCTGGGCGATTTTTATCTTCGGCATAGGCTTTCTGACCCTGTTCGTCGTTTTGCCGGTCGTGACCGTCGGCATCGAGGCGTTTCGCAAGGGCGTGCCGGCCTATCTCGACGCCCTGTCGCAACCGGATACGATCTCCGCCATCGACATGACCTTGTCCGTTGCGGCCATCGCTGTGCCGCTCAACTGTATTTTCGGCGTCGCCGCCGCCTGGGCATTGGGAAAGTTCGATTTTCGCGGCAAGACGGTCGTTATGTCGCTGATCGATCTGCCTTTCTCCGTATCGCCCGTTATCTCGGGCATGGTGTTTCTATTGCTATTCGGATTGCAGGGCTGGTTCGGCGGCTGGCTGCGCGACCATCATCTGAAAATCGTTTTCGCGCTGCCCGGACTTGTGCTGGCGACCATGTTTGTCACCTTGCCTTTCGTTGCGCGCGAATTGATCCCCCTGATGCAGGAACAGGGAACCGACGAGGAGGAAGCAGCCCGTATGTTAGGCGCAGGCGGCTGGCGTATTTTCTTCAGTATTACCTTGCCTAACATCAAATGGGCGCTGCTTTACGGCGTTCTTTTATGTAATGCCCGTGCGATGGGGGAATTCGGGGCTGTGTCGGTCGTATCGGGCCATATCAGGGGGCTCACCAACACGCTGCCGCTTCAGGTCGATATTTTGTATAATGAATATAACATGGTTGCCGCTTTCTCGGTCGCGTCGCTGCTGGCGGGGCTGGCGCTTGTCACGCTGATCGTCAAATCGTTCCTGGAATGGCGCTATGCCGATCAACTCGCCTTGACCCGGCGCTGAGGCTAAAAAAGAAATAATGTCTATCGAGGTCAAGAACGTATCGAAGTCTTTCGGGGCCTACAGGGCGCTGAAAAATGTCAGCCTGACCGTGCAGGGCGGGGAATTGCTGGCGCTGCTCGGCCCATCGGGATCGGGCAAGACGACGCTGCTGCGCATCATTGCCGGGCTGGATCATCCCGATGAGGGGCAAGTTCTGATCGACGGCGAGGATTTGTCGAAACAGGCTTTGCGCGACCGGCGCGTCGGTTTCGTGTTTCAGCATTATTCCCTGTTCCGCAATATGTCCGTTTTCGACAATGTCGCCTTCGGCCTGCGCGTACGCCCCCGCAAGCAGCGGCCCGGCGACGGCGAGATTAAGCGGCGCGTAGATGAATTATTGGGATTGGTTCAACTGGACCAGCTTGCCGCGCGTTACCCCGCGCAACTTTCCGGCGGCCAGCGGCAGCGCGTCGCCTTGGCCCGCGCGCTGGCGATCGAACCCAAGGTTTTGTTGCTGGACGAGCCCTTCGGCGCGCTCGATGCCCGGGTCCGCAAGGATTTGCGGCGCTGGATGCGCAAGCTGCATGAGGAAATCAACGTCACCAGCGTGTTCGTCACCCACGATCAGGAAGAGGCGCTGGAGCTGGCCGACCGCATCGCGATTATGAATGCCGCCCAGATAGAACAGGTCGCCAGCCCGTCCGAGGCCTATGACAGGCCCGCGACAGAATTCGTGTCGGAGTTTCTGGGCTTTGCCAACCGTATGCCCTGCAAGGTCGTCGAAGGCGTCGCTCAAATCGGCGATTTCGTTTTAGCGGTCGATCTGGGCGCTTATACCGGGGACGCCGTGGCGTATATTAGGCCGTATGAAATCGCGTTAAAAAAGCTCAACGGCGAAGATGCGACCGCCCGGGCGACCGTGGACTCCATTGTGGCGCTGGGTCCGAACGCGCGTGTCGATCTCGATTATGGCGGCCATCGGCTGGAGGCGTTGATCGACCGCGAAGAGTTGGCCGCGCTTGGATTGGCCGCAGGCGATATTTGCGCCATCGGTTTCAGCCGCGCCCATATCTTTAAGACCGCGTGACCGTTCTTCCGAATTTCGGCGATGTGATGCTGGCGGTCGGGCGGCTGCGCGGCGTGTCTATTCACACGCCGCTTCTGCGATCGGATATCCTGGACGAACTGACCGGCGGTCGTATCCTATTGAAGGCGGAGGTGCTTCAGCGGACCGGTTCGTTCAAAATCAGGGGCGCCTATAATCGGCTGAAGCAACTGGTTGAAAGCGACATGCATCACGCTGGCGTAGTCGCCTTCTCATCGGGCAATCATGCGCAGGGCGTCGCAGCGGCGGCGCAAATTCTGGATATGCAGGCGGTCATCGTCATGCCGCGCGATGCCCCGCCGCTTAAAATCGCCAATACGCGCAGGCTGGGCGCAGAAGTCGTTCTTTACGACCGCTGGACGGAAAGCCGCGAAGAGATCGCCGCCGCGATCGCTGCGGAGCGCGGGGCGACGGTCGTGCCGGCCTTCGACGATGCGGGCGTCATTGCGGGCCAGGGGACGGCCGGGCTTGAGATAGCGTCCGATGTTAAGGCGCTGGGTTTAAGTTTGGACGCGGTTTACGTTCCCGCAAGCGGCGGCGGCCTGACCGCAGGCATTGCTCTGGCTCTGGAGGGGACAAGTCCGGGAACCGAGGTCTATACCGCCGAGCCTGTCTCGCTGAACGATCATGCGCTGTCATTCGCAAAGGGTGAGCGTGTGCGCAACGATCCGGCTGCGCGTTCTATCTGCGATGCACTTCAGGCCCCGGAACCGGGCAGCATCACTTTCGCTGTGAACAAGCCGCGCGTGGCCGGCGGGGTGATTGCGACCGATGAAGAGGTTCTGCGCGCCATGAATTTCGCTTTCACGGCGCTGAAGCTTGTGGTCGAGCCGGGCGGGGCGGTCGCGCTAGCGGCGCTGCTTGCCGGGCGCATCGAAGCCAAGGACCGCAACATCGGCATCGTTCTATCGGGCGGAAACGTAGAGCCGGATCTTTTTGCCCGCTGCCTTGAATTAGAGGCGTTTTAACCGCCCAGCATCCGGCGCAGCAATTCGACATCCTCGGCAAATCCCTGATCGTTCGTCATCAGCTCCTCGACCTTTTTGACCGCGTGCATCACGGTGGTGTGGTCGCGCCCGCCGAATTTCCGGCCGATCTCAGGCAGGGAACGCTGCGTCAGTTGCTTGGCCAGGAACATCGCGATCTGGCGCGGGCGCGCCACCGCGCGGGCGCGCCGGTCCGAATGCATCTCGGCAGGCTTCATCATAAAATGATCGGCAACTTTACGCTGGATTTCGTCGATCGTCACACGCCGATCGTTGGCGCGCAGCAAATCCCGCAAAAGGTCTTGAGTGGTTTCGATCGTGACCGGCCTGCCCACCAAATCGGCATGGGCGGCGATGCGGTTGAGAGCGCCTTCCAGTTCGCGCACATTCGATGTGATCTTATGGGCCAGAAACTCCACCACCTTCGGCGGCACTTTCAGGCGGCCGCTATCGATTTTCGCCTGAAGAATGCCGAGGCGAAGCTCGTATGTCGTGGGATGGATATCGGCGACCAATCCCCAGCCGAGGCGGGAGCGCAGCCTTTCTTCCATCCCTTCCAGATCGGACGGGCTTTTATCGGCGGAAATGATGATAAGCCGATTTTGATCGACCAGCGCGTTGAACGTGTGAAAAAACTCTTCCTGCGTCGAATCCTTGTTGCCGCAGATGAACTGAATATCGTCTATCATCAGTACGTCGACGGACCTGAACTGCTCCTTAAAGGCCATCGTGTCTTTATAGCGAAGCGCCCGGATGAAACGGTACATGAACTGCTCCGCCGACAGATATAGCACTTTCCGGTTGGGCTTGCGTTTGCGGATTTGCCAGGCGATGGCGTGCATCAAATGGGTTTTGCCCAACCCAACGCCGCCATAAAGAAACAGCGGGTTGAACGGCACATTTTCGGATTCCGCGACGCGCCGCGCGGCGGCATGTGCGAACTCGTTCGGTTTGCCGACGACGAAATTCTCGAATGTGGCGCGCGGGTCCAGCCCGCCTTTCTCGTCTTCCGCCGCCAGTTCGATATTGTCGGCGGTCTTTGTCCGCGCAACCGGTTTACGGGCCGGGGCCTCTTCTTGAGGCGCTGCGATCTCGATCTGGCGGTCGTCCGGGGCATCGATTTTGCCGAAGGCCGGAACGACGATCAACTCAACCGACGTAACGGCTGGATTCTGGGACATCCATAAGGCCTGGATACGCTCGGCATAATGTTTGACGATCCAATCCCGCATGAAGCGCGTCGGCACGACAAGAGAGACTTCCCCGGACCCTAAATTTATGGGCGAAACAGTCAGCGGTTGCAGCCAGCTTTTAAACGCTGCGTCCCCAACCTCGGCGCGCAACACCGTCATCACCGCCGCCAATTCCTTCTCCAGCCCCTGCGTCAGGGCAGCGGAATCCATCTTTAAGGTTTCAAGACGATCTGAGTGTTGCGATAAACCAGCCAATCTCGTTCTCCGGGTCCCATGGGCGGACATATATCGACCATATCGATGCAGGCAGATAACGGCAAGAAGATCGAACAAAGAACAAGAAAAAAATTAATTACTCAAAGTAAAAGACAAATAAAAAGGCGCTCAAGTGAGCGCCTTTTTAGCAGGAATATCCGGCTTTTGCAGGGTTTTCTAAATTAATCGTTTTCGGGCTACACCGAAGGGCTTTTAAGGTTAGCCCATCGCCTTTATACGCGCAGAAAGACGAGAAAGCTTACGCGATACGGTATTGCGATGAATCACGCCGCGTGTCGTTCCGCGTTGCAATTCCGGTTGGGCCAGCTTGAATTCAGCCTGGGCCGACGCCTTATCGCCGGAACCGATCGCGGTTTCGACACGCTTCAGAAAGGTGCGGATACGTCCGACGCGGCTTGTGTTGACTTCAGCGCGCCGCGCATTGCTGCGGATACGCTTTTCTGCGGATTTATGATGCGCCATGTATCGAATCTCGGTTGGTATCGGGATCGGTGAATAGCCGATCGCGGAAGGGCGAAAATATAACTATTTTTTGCGGCTTACGTCAAGCGCAGGGTTGCAGCACTTTTTTTCTACACCGCGAATTCTTACTACCCTAACGCTGGCGGCGCGGGCAATAGAAGGTCGAGCGTCCGGCCTGCGCGATGCGGCGCACCCCCCCGGTTCGCAGAATATCGCAGTCGCAGCCTGGGCATTCCTTGCCTTCGCGATCGTAAACGGCGAAACGATGCTGAAAATATCCGAAGGCGCCGTCGTGATGGACGAAATCGCGTAAGCTGGAACCGCCGGCCTCGATCGCCTCGGCCAAGACTTTGCGGATGGCGCGAACCAGATTTTCCGCCCGTCCGCCCGCCACGGTGCGCGCACGGCGCAACGGGCTTATGCCGGCATGAAACAGTGATTCGCAGACATAGATATTGCCGAGGCCCGCAACCACCCGTTGATCCAGAAGTGCAGATTTGATCGGCGTATTCTTGCCCGCTAGGGCTGCAGCCAATGCCGGACCGTCGAAACCGTTGCCGAGCGGTTCCGGCCCCATCCCTGCAAACAGGCGATTATCTTCAAGATCGGTCTCATCCGCCAAGGCGACCAGCCCGAAGCGGCGGGGATCGTTCAATACGTAAACCACCCCATCGTCGGCGGTCAGGACCAGATGATCGTGCGGCGAAACCGGCGCCGTCGCGCCGCGCCGGATCACGAAGCGTCCCGACATGCCCAGATGAACGATCAGCATCTGCCCGTTATCCAGCGTCATCAGGATATATTTCGCCCGCCGCCCGATATGGATGACGCGCCGTCCTGTTAGGCGTTGTGGCAGGCCGGGGGGGAAAGGCACGCGCAAATCGGGCCGATTCTGGCGCACCTTTAGGATAACATGGCCTTCGAGCGTTTGTCTTAGGCCGCGTGTGACAGTTTCGACTTCGGGCAATTCGGGCATAAGGACCTTATGACGCGATGAGGCATCGAAGAAAAGCCCACGCCTTCGCGTAAGGAATGTTATAGATTATAAAAGCAGGTAGGGCAGGCAGCCCTCAAGTCAGTGTAATGTCAGCAGGAGAATCGATTCGATGAGTGAACCGGTCATTGCCCAGAAAAGCCCCTATCCCGTCGCTGTGGAGGCCGGTAAATCCTATTACTGGTGCGCCTGCGGGATGAGCAAATCGCAACCTTTTTGCGACGGCGCACATAAGGGGTCGGAGTTTGCCCCGTTGAAATATGCAGCCGAGGAAACGAAGACGGTTTATTTCTGCGGCTGCAAGGCGACAGCCAACCCGCCCTTTTGCGATGGCGCGCATAACCGCCTTTAAGGCCTTAAAGGTCTTTAAAATTGCCCCGGCCGGATGACGGCCAGATTTTGAAATACGATGCTGATCGACCTGATCGTCATATTGCTGCTGTTCGTTGCGAACGGGTTCTTCGCCATGGCCGAAATGGCCATGGTCGCAGCGCGGCGCACCCGGCTGGAAGCCCGGGCAGAGGCTGGCAGCCGGGGTGCGCGAACGGCCCTCGGCCTCGCCCGCAATCCCGGGCGCTTCCTCTCCACGGTGCAAACCGGCGTGACCTTGATCGGCGTCCTGATGGGAGCCTTATCGACCACCGCCATATCGGCCCCGGTCGCCTTGGCGTTGCGAAACGTGTCCTGGATTCCCTTGGCGCTGGACGCCACCATCGCCTTCGCGTTCGGCATAGCGGTCACGACATTTCTGTCGCTTATCGTGGGCGAACTGGTTCCCAAACAAATCGCGCTCCGTCGTGCTGAGGCGATCGCGGTCCATGTTGCTGGGCCGCTCGCGATCGTCTCGCGCATAATTTTCCCCGCCGTTGCTCTACTCGACCTCACCACGCGGGGCGTCATGCATCTGTTCGGCCTGCATCTGCTGGAAAAGGAAAAGGTCAGCGAGCAGGAGGTGCGCACCCTGATCGCCGAGGGTATGGAACATGGCGTTTTCCACCCGTCGGAAGGGGCGATGGTGGGGCGCGTGCTTCGCTTTGCCGACCGGCCCGTGCGTTCGATCATGACGCCGCGCGCCGACATGGTTTGGGTCGATCTGGACGCTGGTCCCGCCGAAATCGCCAAGACCATCGCCGAAAGCGGCCATACGAGATTGCCCGCAGGGCGCGGGGGGCAGGACGATATCGTTGGCGTCGTCCATATACGCGATTTGCTATCCCAGGCATTGAACGGCCGACCGCTCGTTCTGAAAGACGCCCTCAAAACGATCCCCGCGATCTACGACGCCATTCCCGTGCTTCAAACATTAGAGATTTTGCGCAAGGCGGGCGCCCGCATGGCGCTGGTGGTCGACGAATATGGCGGGGTCGAAGGCATCGTGACCCTGACCGACGTACTTGAGGCGATCGTCGGCGACCTGCCGGAATCGGGCCGCCATGAGGAACCCGATATAACCGAAAACCCTGACGGCAGCCTGACGGTGGATGGTTTGGTCGCGATCGAGGATATCAAGCTGAGGCTGGATTTGCAGTCCCTGCCGGGCGAGGACGACGTCACAACGGTTGGCGGCTTCATCCTGACTGCGCTGGGCCGTGTGCCCAAGGCGGGAGACAAGGTCACCTATGCCGATTATATTTTTGAGGTTCTCAGCATGGACGGCCGGCGCGTCGATAAGCTGTCGGTCAAAGGCGGCCAGCCCGCCATCGCAGAAGACGAGGGCGGGTGACCCGCTAGAAGTAGAACCTGTTAAGACTTGGGCGGCGCGGTCTCATAAGGCGTGAATTGACCCAGCTCGCAGAAATTGCCGGACCGCAGAACCCTGATCGTTTGAAGGTTCGAGCAAATTTCAGGAAGGTCTGTCTGATAGGCGAAACCATCCTCGATCTTCAGGCTGGGGCATTGGAAGGTCAGGGTGTTTTTCCACACCTTGCCGCCCTTCATAAAGAACAGGATCGTATTGTCGTCTTTGATCTCGGTATGATCGATGGCGGTCACTTGCAGGCACACGCCATTGCCCGGCGCGCCGGTATCCACGGGCGCCGGATCGTCAGCGCAACCGGCAAGAGCCAGCATCGCGCCCCCTAAGGCAATCATCGCATTCCGTAACCGCATCGTCTTTCCTCCGTCGCACGATCCCGTCCTATATCACGCACTTACCCTTAAGTCAGCGCCCCTAGTCTTTACGTTTGTCGAGCATCTTCACGCAACAGACGGGTCCATCCCATCGCGATCTGCTCTTAAAGCGCGCTGGCAACCTCGATCGTCACGCGATCGGCCGATTCCAGCGCGCCTTCCACGCCGCGGCTGCCGGTGGCGGTGTGTTCGCCGCAGAAATGCAACCGCCCCGCCGGTTGCGCCATCGCCGTTGCAAAATCGGCGATTTGGCCCGGACGGAACACTGCCCAATCGCCGCCATTGAAAGGGTCCATAGCCCAGGATTGCATTGCCGCCGCATGAATGACGCCTTTGGCCGCCGGACGGATTTTCTCGATCTCCGCCACGGCCATGCGCATCGCCCCCTCCTTGCCCAGCCGGTCCCAGGCGCGCGCCAGTTGGCCCCGCCCCTGGATCAAAAGGCCCGTGACCTCATCCTCGTTCTGCCCGAAACGCTGGGCGATGACATTGCCCAGCGGGCCGTTGGTCCACATCGACGGCGACAGGCCGTCCTTTTCCCAGAACGGCATGTCCGCCCGCACGAAGATATTGGTAATCGCCTGATAGCCCAGCGTCTGCACCGCGCGCGCCTGCCGTCCCTCCAGAACCGGGTCGATGCGGATAAGGCGCAGCACCGAAAAGGGCAGGCTGCATATCGCCCGCTTGGCGCGGTAACGGCTGCCGTCGCGGCAAAGCACATCCACGCCGGTTTCGTCCGTGGTTATGGAAACCGCCTCCTTCCCGAACAGCAACGGGCTTTTAAGCTGGTGCGCCATGGCGTTGGGCAGGTTCTGATTGCCGCCCTTGACCCCGTACGACGCCTTGCCGTCCTGCGCCACCATCGCGGACCAGCCGGTATTGAATTCCGACATGATGGCCGACACGTCATAGGCATTGTCGCCGTAATAGGGGCTGTTGTTATAGGAAACGTCGATCGCCGCCTCGCTCAAGCCCTGCGCCGCCAGGAAGTCGTGAAGGGAAATATCGAGCGCGGCGCTTTTCGGGTCCGACCAATCCGCCCAATCCTTCAGCGGGTTCTTCTGCGCCAGCGTCTTGGGAACCATCTCCCAGGGCATCGTCTGTTTTTCGTCTTTAGGGAAGGGGTTGCGGGGCGACGCCGCCCATTCCGCGCGGGTCACGATCTTTCCGTCGAAGACCATTTCCATTTTGGCGGTCTTCGCCATGCGGGGCATCAGATTGACCAGCTCGACGCCGACTCGCTTGGCGGTATCTATGCCGCGCCCATATCCGGGGGCCATCGAGTTGAATCCCATCTCGGGATATCCCGGCTGATCGAACAGGGTATAGACCCGACCGCCTGCGCGCTTGCGCGCCTCAAGTAACAGCACCTTCGCGCCTTGCTGTTCCAGCAGATAGGCCGCGCCCAGGCCTGACATGCCAGCCCCCAGAATAATGACGTCTGGAACAGGCTGTGTGCGGGCCGCAGAGGCGCCGGTAACAACCGCAGCCCCGAAGACCCCGGCCAAAAATTCGCGCCTGGACGATTTTCTGGGCATGGCGTTTTCCTTATAGGCTGTAGGGGTTCGGTCGCATTACGGACGGTCTGTTCTTTCGGTATGGCGTCCATCGCCGTTTGGCGCAAGTATGACGAAACACCGTGCAGCGGCGGCGTGGAAATCGGGTCTTAAAAAAGGGATACGAAGAATGAAGCAATTCGGGATGTTATCGCGCAGATCGGTTCTGGCGGGCGCTGCGGCTGTTGCCGCTCTCGGCCGGTCATCCCTGGCCGAGGCGGAGCCCAAGGACGCTGCGTTTTTCGAGAATTATCTTAAACTACATTCCCGCAGCGACGAGAAACCCGCCTTCTGGTTCGAGCGGGGCCAGGAATATAAAATCCTGAATGGCAGTTACACGGTCATCACAGATCGCACCGTCATGGTGGCGTCGCGCGCCCGGCATCTGGGCGGGGGCGCCTTTGCGCTGGAAAATGCCGAAACGGTGGTCTCGATCGAACGGGGGCCGGACGCCAAGACCCAGGGCCCCAGCACCCGCGGCCCCTTTCCCTGGACCGTCGACCTCGATGCGCAGGGGAAGCTTTCCTACAGTTTCGTGAATCCCGACGGGATGCATGTCACCTATACAGGCTCGGTGTCGAAAGCAGATGCATTCCCCGGTACGCAGTGGTTCCATCAGAATTACGAGGTCGAATCGATCACCGCCAGCGGCGAGCGTGAAACGCTGATCGAACTGTTCCTGATCAAGGAAACCCCTTACGGGGAAAAGACCGCCGCCTATCTGCCCGCAGACAACACGGTGACGGTCACCCGCGCCCAACTCGTCAAAAACGCCGCCGAAAACAACAAGGCCGGATATTTGATCGCCGAATATCACGGCCGCAAATACCCGACCATGGACGCGATGGTAAAAGACCTTTTCCCCGAGGAGAGAAAGTCCCATCAACCCCTGATCGAGAACTGGCGGTACGTCCTTAAGTAAATGCTTAGGGCTTAACAGGCGCCGGCTTTTGTTGCAGGGCGTAATTCTCAAGGCTGGATAGGCTGACATCCGACCACTCTTCGGGCGCGCGCAGCATTTGCGGATGATGCTTTTCGGCATATTCGCGCACATTCGGCTTTATCAGCCCGATATCGTCGAAGCTGCCGACGATCGAATCGTAATAGACATGGCCTGGGGCTTGCCCCATCAGCATCCATGGCAGCCATGGCGTGATCCGGCTCCAGGTGCCGTTGGATTCGAGCGACGTTTTCGCCGGATTCTGCACGTCCGCCAACGACAGGAAAAAGCTGTATGTCTCCGTCACCTGATTCATCTCGCCGGCGCTTTCGCGGGGCCACTTATCGGGTTTCAAGGCAGAAGGGTAGTACAGGTTGATCTGCTGCAAGGCGGCGATCATGCCGCCGGGCTTCAAGGTCCAGTTCATGATATAGGGACGGCGTTCCCCGGTCGGCTTGATCCGCCCGCCATAGGATGGGGGTTCGGGATAGAATGCCTCGATCTTTTCGTCCCAGGGGTCGTTGACGACCTGCACGACCGGCACCGTTTCCCCGGTATAAGGGTTTTTATACTCGCTCATGATCTCGCCGGTCGCCAGATCGGTATAATAGATCACCTCGCGATGCAGCAGGCGGAAACTGCCGTCAGGCTGTTTTTGCAGGCGGGCGGCGCTCATGATCTCGAATCCGAACAGCTCGCGCAGTGCCTCGCCGGGGCGCACGCCGGAAACGATGCCGGTGCCGCTGCCGTATTTCGTCTTGCTCAGGTCCAGATTGCCATCGACCCGCGCGCGGGTAATCATATTGCCCTCGCCCGTCGTCAGATCGACA
>Ga0116226_10003927_pt1 | contig 13126 bp, 7 predicted proteins | sample S1TSphfallax_FD_89692 | JGI IMG/M metagenome (GOLD analysis project Ga0116226, IMG submission 89692) | Host-associated microbial communities from peat moss isolated from Minnesota, USA - S1T2_Fa - Sphagnum fallax MG | ecosystem: Host-associated > Plants > Peat moss > Unclassified | place: USA...
GTTCTAAAATTTCATAACACAAAAGATAGGAATCAAAAACTACACTTTGAAACAAATCCCCCAAACACACAAAATAGTTGGAAACCTATTCACATTGAATTGGGTTCATCCACAAACCAAATCATATAAAAAACAAATATTTTACAATAGATATCCAAAAGGTAGTTTGGTTTTAAACATGATGAGATCAATAGGCCAAACGCAATGTGAGCCCTATCATTAGTTGCCAATTGCAATCCCTTATGTTTAACCAAAGTACAACCTTCCCTAAATCAACCATAGTGAACCATAACAAAATTATCCTCGGGCTCATGATTAAGGCTAAAACATGAAAGGGGAATTGAATGAAGAATTTGTTTCAAGACTTAAAACACGTTCCCACAAATATGGGAAAATGAATTTAAACATTTTTCCCACTTTGGGAATTATAATATGTTAAAAACCAAACCAAAATTTTTAATTTTTGAATTGGTGTCTTTGGTAACCATTGGTCTACCAAATTGGCAAGTTTTGTAGAAGTTAAATTTAGTATAAATTAGTTATAGGACAACGACCTATAAAAAGGTCATTTCAACAAGATTGAAATGGAGTACTAACCAACTTAATCAACACTACTTTTGCCAAATCCCTTTAATAACACTTTAGTATAAGCAACTAGCATTAGTCTTCAAACCATATTTAATGAGGGATATTATTGTTCTTGTTGTTGTTGGCAATCTACAGAAATAAAATCTATTATATTGTAGGAAGGAATAATTGTTTGTGATGTTTTGATTTTAGTAATATTACACTAATTTTGCATAAGTAAGATTTTATTTTGCAAAAAAAATAAATTACAAGTTTAATATTATTTTAATCTATTTTAACATTTTCATTTTCATTTTGAAGTAGTTTAAAGTTGTGATTATTTTTCACCACCTATTTAACTAATTTGGTGAAGGCCAATTGAATCATGCATTTAGAATTCCTATTTGGAATTCTATAGTTTACATATTGTTTTCTTATGCAAAATTCACGCATACAAAGGATTTTTAAATCCTTCAAATTTGATCTAGATCCACCTTTCAATACACTCAATCATTTTTTTTGAATGATCTTACATTTGGCAACCTGACCATGGATATGGTATTAACCATTTTGGTTTTCAATTTAGTAAAAATCTTATTTTATTTTATAAGAAGCAAAGTTTTGTTCAATTGCAAAAACTTCGACATTGTAAGCATTTTAACCTACATGAAAAGGTCAATAATTTCTTGATCTATTACTAAAAATGTTTACCCATGATTAAACAAGGAATGTGGCAATGTTTTTGCCAAAAAACAACCAAGGTAACCCAAGGTGGAATTGCTAACGAATCAACTATCAAACTTTAACCCCACATGGAGGAAATAAACATAGTTGTGGAGGAACAATGCTGTGTGGAGATTGAGAAGGAACAACTAAACAAAGAACAAGCAATAACTTCAACCACACACCACAAACTTTCATGGGAATGGGATGAACCAACTCACTTCAAACACCTTCAATTTTGAATATTGTAACAAAATTTGCATGACTTCAACAAAACATTGAAAAATTGTAAGTTCAACTATGAAAAAGAAATTCACCTTTCTTAAACATGAACATCAAATTGAAAGAAAAAATAAATATGACTTCAGTAACCAAATTCATTTTGATAATATTTCAAAATTCATCTTCTTAGGATTTTTGTGCATATTGTGGAGAAGCTAAACATGGTTTATAATAATGTCTATTGTACCTAGAATATCACACAATCTCAAACCTTGATAGTTTTGGTAAAAAATTCAACTGTGTATGCATCTTGAATATTATGGTAACCACTTTTATAATGAAAGTTCCTACCACCTTAGTAGTTGAAGATGTCTTTTGACACACTACCAAACCCTTTGATAGATTCAACTATGAGTCCAAAGGTGAACACAACGAAAGGATAAAAAGTTGGGGTACACTCCCTAGCTCGTAACACTAAAGGGCTAGAGGGGCGTGCTAAAGTTTTAAGATGGGGACTAGGATGAATGACAAGTGGGTCAATTATTCACACAAACATGTACAAACCAAACAACAAGTTGATTAGTGCGTAATTGGTCAATTTTTTGTGCATGGACAAACCACATGCAAACAAGGATTCACAAAATTCACCATGGCCCTAACTTGGGGAAACCAACACCTTCTCCCTTATAGTATTATTTGTATTTGGCCATGGGGCCTGCACCGAAATGTCATTTTGTCCCGAGACTCCCAAGTTGGGAGTCCCAAAATTCCCAAAATTGGATCTCTTGCAACTTTGAAAGCCTATAACTTTTTGTGAAGACCTCCGATTGAAATGAGGTCTAAAGCAAAGTTGTAGCCCTTGTCGAAAGCTTTTCAATGGTATGTGACATGCCACCTACACGCAAGTAAAATAGGGCGATTTTCAACTTTTGGTGATCAAGAGTCAAATTGGCAATTTGACTCCCAACCTTTCTTTTGGCCATAACTTATGTTTTACATACCCAAATGGGCCATGCAAGCTCATTTTAGACATCTAAGTTCCAAGATATTTTCCAATGTTATAATGAACTTTTCAATCCAATGAGTTTTGACCCTTATAATCACCCTCTGAGAATTTAGGAGTCCATCAAGACTTTAACTCCCAAAGTGTGAGCTCACTTGGGGGTGTGGGGGTTCATTCCCTCTCACTCCCCTACACTCCCACAAGCATGAAATATGACTTTTGTGCTTCACTTTTGGCCCGCACTTTTGCAAACCCTTGCCTTGGTCATGAACTCAAGGCTAAGGTTACAACATCTTTGGTAATACTAAACTAATGCATGTTTTGATAGAATTTTCATCTACTACCAAAAAACCTATTCATTTTCTTGCATGAATACCACATATTAGAAGAGGTGTAATTTATTGAAATGAAATTTTTCAATAGACAAAACTATATTCAAATCAATGTTGAACATATTGAACCCATGTTAGATGCAATAATCAAAATTAATACCTACATGAGGTAGTGGTGGTCTTCTTGGGGGCAAAATGTTCTTCGAAAAGGTGGTGGTGAACTTTCAACTAGAAGCAATGGTGTTTTCAACAATTAAGAAGAAAAGGTTATGGGTGTAATTCAATAAACCCCAACACAACACACCATGGACTCCCAAGAAAAAGGCCATTGAGCAAACCCCTAAGAAATGGGCCATCAAGCAAAACAGTTAACAAAACCCCACATGGAGGATTTTTAAAAATACCTTGGTATCCACCTCAATACCCTCCAACCACAATAGTTGTATCAGCAACATCTACAATAATACATCCACTAACTAAGAAAATGTTTCCATATCAAATCTACACTCTTGGATTTGATTTTGACACACACATTCAAGTTTTAAGAAAAATGATTACCCCAAATGGAAAATGTGACAATGTTGATATTGTCAAAAAAAAAATTGTTTTGTGTTTCATGACCACATTTTTAAATGAAGAAATAATTTCATCCAAAGCCACTTGAATTGTGTCTTTGTTGAATTATCTACAACAAGGTTAATCACATTATCCTTACAACATTATTTAGAACAAGTTTATTACCTTATCTCCACATTTTTATTACAAGAATGAAACATGACATTTTGCTACAACACAAGGAGGTGGTCGTCACTTCTAAAGAAAACATTGGGGATGCACAAAACTACTTAGAATTACCACAAACTTCAAGAAATAAAATGCCTACCAAAGGAAGAAAAAATGAAATCATATTTAAACAATGCAAGAAAACCAAATCACATGAAGGGAAAGTGCCATTAGAATCTTGACAACCCAAACAACAAATTAAAGGATAAAAAATCTCCTTTAATAAACAAGGTTTTGGACACTAGGGAAAGCAACAAACAAACCCCAAAAATCTTTTCCACCCTACCAAATTCCAATCTTAGATTTGTGGGGATTTGGAAATCATAAGATCTATGACTACCCCATTCAATTTTAGCGTAGGTTATGTTCCAAAACAAGGCAATTGCTTTAGTAGCAAAAGAAAAACTAAAGAAGGAAATGCTTCAATGAACATGCTTTTGGTAATGACAACCAAAAGTAAAACCCCATATGAGGCGGTTTTCAAGGACAAAGAACTAATAAAAAACAAAACCTTTATCGATTAGACTGAAAAGGAAAAGCTACACAAGAAGTTTGAAATTGTTATCCAAGATTTTGAGCATCAAAACCCTCCAATTCAATTACCACAACAATGACTAGGTCAATGTGGACTTTGGCACTTGAAAAAAACCAAAACTAAGATTTATATTAAAGGATAAAACTCTAACAAACCCACTACTACCATTTAGGAAATTTGTAATCAACTTTTGGAGAATAAATGTACTTTGACCCTAGGGCAACCTTCCCATCTAGTACTAAACCTAAAAAAGTATGTGTTTTTAAAACTCTTTCTAGTAATGTCAAGGAAAAATTCAATACCATTTTTTGACACTATTAAAAATAGTTTTAAAAACACACAACCATAAACATTCAATAGCCTACATAACTTCAATCATTGTAGATTCTCACATGGTAATCATTCAAGTTCAAATTGGCAAAAATATTGTTGAGAATGTGTCGCTAGACAATGGTTATGGAGTCCATAATTACTAAACATTTGGAGAAATGATTAGGACTATTAATTACCAAACCTACTCTTTATATAACCTTAGAATGACAAATCAAACCATAATTTATAGGATTGATTAAAAACCTCAAAATTTATAGCCATGGAATTCTTCACATAGTCACATTTATTGTCATTCAAAACAATGTATTGGATGTTAGTTCTTCCATGTTGTTAAGTAGTCCATGGTTGAGGGATCCCAAGGTTTCCCATAATTGGGGTACAAACTTGATTACCATAGAAGGCAATGGAAGTGTTAGAACTATTATTGTCACCAAAAGATTGGATGACTGTACAAAACACCTTGAAGTATTGTTTTGTTACAACTTTGTGAATGGGGTCATTGGTGAGGGAGAAGACATATTACTTGCAACAAAACTTGACTTGTTTACAATTGGGATGGTGAGCTTACCAACTAGCATATCAAAGAATTCATTACCAAATTATAGTATTATTGAACTTGAGGACCAATTTCAACATACTAAAGGATTTATTCGAATAGATATTACTTTAATTTGAGTTTGCAACAAGGACTTGTAAGTTTCTTGATGGACACTTCTCAAATAAATAAGTATGTGATTTGATATTAATAGTGGATGCCAAACAACTTTTATAAGAATACAAGGATTTGTTTCCATGGAACTATCATGACTTTAAAAGAATCCCCCCACACATTGCTTAGCATTAAACCATGCTCAACACTTCCATTCCACCTATTCATCAATCCCAAGTATCGAATGAATCCTAATTATGCAATAGTGGTTAAATAGACTTGAACAAGCTCCTAATTTCATGATTCGTTGAGCCTATGAATCAAGCTATTTGGCTATCACCAATTGTTGTTGTACCAAAGAAGAACGAAAAGTCGAAGATTTGCATTGATTTTCACAAACTCAATTCAACAACAAAAAAGGATCATTATCTTCTTCCATTTCCTAAAAAAGTATTGGATGTAATCATAGGCCATGAAATATTACTTATTGGGGAACATTTGTTTGGATAATTATGCCTTTCAAGTTGAAAAATGCCTCGCCAACTTATCAAAAAACAATTGACCTAACCTTCAAGGATTAGTTCACATGGTAGTTTCATGAAATTAATTTTTCATTACTTAAATGTTGTTAGTGACATGGTCACCCACCAAAGTTGAGGCTTTGTTTTGATAAGTAATGGGAATTTGATATTAACTTCAATCTAGAAAAAATGCATGTTTTTGGTCTATTTTGGATGAATTTGGGCTAAATTATTTCTAAAGAAGGAAAACTTCAAAACCCAAAAAAAATTCATGGCAATTATTAATATGCCACCACCGAAATCTCCATGTGAAATTCAAATCTTTGATGGCATAGCTCAATTTTATCGATGTTCCATTCAGAATTTTGTTTTCATCATGGCACCAATTACAAAGCCAATGTGAAAGACAAAATCTTTTAAATGTACAACCAATTGCCAAAATGTGCGTGAGACAATCAAGAATCAATATGTGATTACACCACATCATGAGCTTGAATTCCATGTTCATACTAATGCATCGAATTTAAGTGTGGGTGTGATGTTAACATAGAATATTACAAGCAAATGTGATCAACCACTTAAAGTTCTACATTTTTGGCTCCTTAATCATGTTGAATGTAATTATACCACTACCAAACATGAGGTGTTAACTATGGTGTAGGTCTTGTAGAAATTTCAACATTATTTGCCAGGAAATAGGTTCTTGTATTGTGTGGACCACATGGTTTTGGTTTACTTGATTTGCAAGCCTCAAGTATCAAGTTCAATTGTTCAAACATGCCTTCTTTTGTTCTTGGAATTTAACTTTTCAATAATATACAAATTAGAAAAATCACATTCAATAATCTGATGTTCTTTTCTCAATTATCGACCTCTAATGAAAAACGAAGTGTGCCAAACCAAATATTAAATGCATAGTTTTTTTTTATACAAACAATATGGTTACAAGAAATATATGATTGTATTTCCACTGGATACTTTCTTGTACATTTTATTATTAAACAAAAAAAAATTCATCTTGAAATCTTTACCTTCCATTTTTCATAATGGGAAAATCTACAAAATGGAACACAACCAAATTTTATGAAGATGGATCCAACCAATAGACACCTAATTAGTTATACAATAGATGCATATAGGGATAAGAAAAGGCCATTTGTCAACAAACATCACTTATCAAAAAAATGAAATGTCAAATATTAGTGCCCTACTCTTTACAAGGACACCCATAATTTTTGTTAGAGTTGTGATGATTGTCAAAAAAAATTGGAACTTGTTAATTTCTATCATGGCTTAATTGGTAACCATGTTACTTATAGAACGATTCATGAAATGGGGCTTGATTTTAGTGTACCTATCAAATTAGTTGATAGGTACATTAGAAATAAGTACATTTTGGTAAGTATTGATTATGTTACCAAATGGGTGAAAGCCAAGGCTTTAAGGACCAACTAAGAAGTCAATAAAATAGAATTCAATTATGAATTTATTCTTACCAAGTTTAGATGCACCCCACTTGCCTTGCTAATTGATCAAGGAGTTCATTTCATTAATGATGTTATACAAAATTTTGACAACTCATTTTTTGTTTCAAAAAACTAAATTCACTACCTAGTATCCTCATGAAATGGGCGAACTAAATCAACTAACAAAATCATTGAGCTTTGATGACCAAATTGGCCAATGAAAAGTGTAATATCTAGGATAAACATTTACACATTTCTTATATGCTTACCACATTTGAGGTAACTACTAGCCATACACCCTTCCAATTGGTGTATGGACTTCATCCATTTATGCTTACCAATTATTTGTTAGCTACTCAATTCATGACCCATACCAAATTATCTACTAAACTTATTAAAGTTTTTACTTCTAGAATTATCATATTAACATAATTAGAAAAAACAAATATGAACAATGGAAGAAATCTTGTCATTTGCAACCATTATATTTACAACTACATGTGACTATTAGCCATTTGCAATTATAACCTTTGGTCATTTTTGCAACTTTTTGACAAGTTTGGTCCTTCTTGTGACTATGCTACAATTTAAAACTAGGTTGTGATTTTATTTTTTGCATCTTTCCATATTGACAATTTTTAATATGGTTTTCGTTCAAGAAAGGGCATACATGTTCCATTAGTTAAAAAATTGACCAAAATAGTTGTAGCACTATGGGGTGGATTTAGCCCCAAGGGGTATACTAAAGCGTATTAAACTATAACATGGGGGTATGTTTTATGGGTGTATTCCAATTGTATTTAAAACATATTATTTGTATATCATGCATACATTAAAGGTATATTTATATAGTTTATGTACATTAAGGTTATCTACCTACCTATCTTAGGTGCCAAGTGACATGATTTAAATCTATGTTTAACATAAGTGAAGCGTGGCTTATGTTTGAGCATAACCTCAATTAACCTAGGTTATTAAATTTAACCAACATTTAACCAAGTTTTTAAAAAATTCAAGGTTTAACCAAAGTTTGACGTATTTTTAATTTAGCTAGGTTTAATGAAGGTTGAAGCAACTTTTTGTTTCGCCAAATTTTGGTCAAATTTTAGCCAATTTTTAATTTAACCAAATTTTACTTACAATTTAGCCAGATTTTAGTTTAGCCAATGTTTAGCCACGACTTAGCCAAGGTTTAACCAAATTTTAATTTTGTCAACATTTAACAATAATTTAAATAGAATTCAACCAAGTTTTTTATTTTGTTAATGTTAGTCATGGTTTAGCCTTTTTTTAAAAATTCCAATTTTTTACTACGATTTAACCACCATTTAACCAAATTTTAGTTTAGCAAATGTTTAGTTATCATTTAACCAATGTTTAGTCAAGTTTTTGTTTTACCAATGTTTTGCCATGGTTTAACCACAATTTAACCAAGTTTTTATTTAACTAGAGTTTAATTTGATTAATGTTTAGCCACAATTTGGGCAAGTATTTTTTTGCCAATGTTTTGTTAGCTACAATTTAAGCAAGTTTTAGTTTTGCCAATGTTTAGCCACGATTTAAACAAGTTTTAGTTTCACTAATGTAAGCCAAGGTTCTAGTTTAACCAAATTTTAGTTCAACCAAGTTTTGATTTAGTCAATGTTGAATCAAGTTTCAATTTTGCCAAAGTTTAACCAAGTTAGAATGTTTATAATGCACACATTGTTATGTATTTGGGATGAACCAATAAAAATAGCTTCACCTTAAGGTAGGTAGATTAATAGGTAGTTGATTTTGCTATTATGTTTTTTTGTTTACCTTTTAAGGTCAAGCTACTAGCTTAGATAAATAAGTACCCTATTTACTTTTTTTTAACATAATTATTTTTTCAAATGTATTAAGAATAAATTTGGAATATTTGTGGATGTGCCACATGTCACAATCATGAGCACATGAATAGAATTTTTCAATTTTTTTTTAAATAATAAAAAATGATGATACATGGCAACATATCATTCATTCTTATCACTCACCAAAATATTCTAATGGTAATCACAAAAAAAAACACACACACATACAATTAGGCAAAAGATGAAACTATATCATGTTGAATTTTTTCTTTCATTCATAATCCATGCAACTTGTCAAACACGACTAGTGAGATTTGGTCCTATATGCCACTTGCAATTGTAAATTAGTCATAGGGATTAATCACACAACCACATTTTTCTTCTAGTGGAAACAAATTTTACTTTAGGATAGAAATAATGGAATTGTGTTATTTGGGCTTAAAATCATTACAAACATAAGAACTTTTTTGTTAGGGATTATATGTTTTGGTTTCCCAAAAACAAAAAGGAAATTTGAAAAAGAATGGTTTGGACCTTACCAAATCCAATATTTTCTTCCCAATAATATTATTCTTTTAGTCACTATAAACAAATTTGACCCCAATTTATCCTAATCAACATCAACAAGTTAAAACCTTATCAAATGCATGAGGAAACTCCCAAAGGATTGGAAGCTCAATTGGACAACAAGAAAGAATTTCAATGATAAAAAACTAATGATCTTGTAACAATTCTCAAGAAAAATGTTTTGCAACGACTAATCCCACATTACTGAATACTAGTTTATTGATATTGACAAAATCCAATGTTGCACATTTGATAGCAAGGCAAGACCAAAAAGTTCCCAATATCGACCATACATATTTTCAATAAACAAATACCATCACCAATTGTTTTTGCATCAATACCACTCATGGCTTAGTTGTTGAAATAACACCGTTGAATATTTGTGTTACCTAAGGCAACAAAAGTTATGGAAGTGATAGAACATTGCCATTAGTTGTCCCATTAATGATTTTGGAAATCCAAGATATGTTGTGTTTTGGTATCCAAGGAACATCATGTTTCGACACCTAAGGGATGCAATATTTAAACAATAAACAAACATCACGATAAACAAAAGTTGTTAAGCTTATGGGGATGTAGATGCAACCAATTCAAAAAAAAACCTATCCATGAGCTAAAGGTCAAAGTGAATCAACACCCACCAATGCACCAATCGATCATTTTGTCCACGGGATGGGCTGCATTTTTTCATTCAATTTCAACTAATCAATTTTTTTTGGTTTTTGACCAATGAGTTTTTTTTGGGGGTTTTTTTTTCCAACCCCAACCTTCATATTATGTTCCCACTGAGTTACCTTACTAACCTAGTTATCTTATTGACCTAACTACCTTATTAACCTACATCTTGGCCCTACCTACCAACTAACAACCAACCCCACTCCTACATACCTACCTACATTCTATTTTTTTAAGGCTAAACATGTACGTTTTGACAAAACCTTTTTATTTTTTGGCTACACCTTTATTTTTTTCTACCTTTCAATAAAAAAATTATCTTTTATTGACTAAACTTTTATATTTCAACAATAGCTTTTTATTTCGAATTGAAACATTAACAAAACCTTTTTACTTCATAATTAAACCTTTATCTTTTAGCAAATCCTTTTTACTTATTGCCTTAACTTGTACCTCTTAACAAAACCAATAATTTTTCTTGTTAAACTTCTACCTTTTGACAAAACCTCTTTATTTATTGGTGAAACCGATAGCTCTCGGTAAAACCATTACCTTTCAACAAAACCCCTTTATTTATTGGTGAAATCGCTAGCTCTTGGTAAAACCTTTACCTTTTGATGGTTAAACTCTTATCTTTTCACAAAACTAATATCTTTACTTGGTTAAACTTCCATTTCTCCACAAAACCTCTTTACTTTTTAGTTAAATCTCTTAGCAAAACCAATATCTTTTCTTGGCTAAACTTTTACCTTTTTACTTATTAGCTAAACCATTACCTTTCAACAAAACCTTTACATTTTCATGGCTAAACCTTTATTAACAAAACTAATATTTATTTTTAACTAAACTTCTAGCTTTCAATATAACCCTTTCATTTATTAGTTAAACCTCCTATTATTGACAAAACCCATATTTTTTCTTAGGTAAATTTTTATATCTTGGCAAAATTAACATCTTTTCTTAACTAAACTTCCACCTATCAACAAATATTTTTTACTTCCTAGCTAAAAACCTATACCTTTTAGCAAAACCAATATATATTTTTAGCTAAACTTGTACATTTCAACAAAACATTTTCTACTTTTTGGTTAAATCACTACCTCTTTGGTATTTCTGGCACACAAGAAAATCCTAAAAGTACTCTAGAAGGTGATGATTATCGTCAATGAAGGAATTGCAAAAATCAATGTATTTAGGGTTGAATGGAACTTCAACACACTTTTGAAATGATTTTGTAATATCCTTTTTAAATCGATAAATTTCATTAACCCACCTTAAATCACAATGTAATACTTTCATCCACCATTAACAATTTCTATTAATTAATACCTAATATGTAATACCCACATTTAAAACAATTCTGAATTAGAACACCAAGTAGGTATTATAAGTTGTATTGATTATCCAATATGCAATACATGCATCAACGGTCATGCCAAAACAAACATTTGTTGGTCCAAGCCTTATTTAAATGGATCCTTGACTTCAAAGAATAATGCCCAAGTTGGTAGTATGCCAAAACCACATGTTGAACATGACACATGCAATATTCACATATAAGTGAATTGGGAAAACACATAGGTGTGCAAATACTACATAATTGGTTAATACAACAATTAATATTTTAGGACCCATATGTAAGTATTGCATAGTTGGCCAAAAAAACCAATGAAAACTTTGGAAACATAATGTGGGTACTATGAGATGGCAATGTTGCAAAATGTAATTTAACGATTATGGATGTGAATATTGCATAATCAACTAAAAGACCAATGAAAAATTTGGGAATGTGATGTGGGTATTATAGGGTGACAACGTTCACAAAATGTAATTTAACAATTATGGATGTGATTATTACATGGTTAGCCAAAAAAACCAATGAAAAATTTGTGAAATTGATGCGGGTATTACAAGTGAAAACACTACGAAATGTAATACGAATTACGCTAATCTAAGTATTGCATGTCCAAACAAATGTTATGTTTACTTTTAAATTTTCATATTATTTGTTTAATTGACACAATTTTTTTGAATATGTAAATAGGTAATATTTACATGAATTAATGCAAACTTTGAAATAAACTTGAAATTCAAAATTTCATTAAGATATTTTGGAAAACATTCAAATCTCATTGGTCACCATAATATCGAATGGCATAAAATAATGTTTTAGCTTTTATGTACACATAAGTTGCATGCAAAATGCACCAAACCATAAGAATTATGTAAAAAAAATGCAAATCAACAAGTCCATGTTAATATAAAAATAAAAGTAATGACATGTTATTCCCTCTTCACAATAGATCCCATTCTATCATTAGTTTTTTCATTCATAATATCACGAACTTGGCAATAAGTTGTAGTTTTTTTGGTCACCTTTATAACATGGTGACATGTGTACAATTATTGGTGCTAAATGTGAAGATGAATTATGTTTATCACAAATTAATCCTTGGTGGTTCCACATAGTTTAATTTACAAATAAAAACATGCCACATTAGTAAATAAAGGTTTCAAGGTTTTCATTACGTTAAAAGAAAATAGCACACAAACATTAAAAAACCACACAAATTAAAAGAAATTTTAAAAGAAAATTGGACAAAAAAATCATAATAAAAAGAAAAAATTACAAGAAAAACACAAACATGGAAAAAAAAACAAAAGAAACTTCACTTGAGAAATTCCCAAGTTTTTTAAAAATTTTGTAACAAGTCTTGTTGTTCCAAACTTGCCTCCATGTTGCATTGTGATCTTGCTTGAAACCAAAGTAACCAAAATATTTATAGAAATAAGAAAAGAAAAAAAAGATGGGGAGCAAGGAGGCAAAAAAAACAATAAGGAGAAAAAGAGGAATAAGGGCAAGGGAAAAAACAAAAACAACATAAAAAAAAAAGTAAGGAGAAAGAAAAGAAAAAAAA
>Ga0116226_10003928_pt1 | contig 13122 bp, 11 predicted proteins | sample S1TSphfallax_FD_89692 | JGI IMG/M metagenome (GOLD analysis project Ga0116226, IMG submission 89692) | Host-associated microbial communities from peat moss isolated from Minnesota, USA - S1T2_Fa - Sphagnum fallax MG | ecosystem: Host-associated > Plants > Peat moss > Unclassified | place: USA...
CGGGATTCGTCGTGCCGCTGGGCCGCTGGGTGCTGCGCGAGGGCTGTCGACAGGGTCGCGCATGGCGCGATGCCAGGATGCCGCCGCTGCGCATCGCAATCAACATTTCGGCGGTCGAATTGCGTGCCCGTGATTTCGTCGAGGGTCTGCGCGCGATCCTTGCGGAGACCGGTTTGCCGGCCGACGACTTGGAACTCGAGGTCACCGAATCCGCCTTGCTGCAGAGTTCGACGTCCATGGTCGGTGTCCTGCAATCGATCAAGGACCTGGGCGTGCATTTGTCACTCGATGATTTCGGCACCGGCTACTCGAGCCTCAGCCACGTGCGGCGTCTGCCGATCGACGCACTCAAGATCGATCGCTCGTTCATCCGCGACCTGGCGACGAATCTGGACGACGCGAGCGTCGTGCGCGCGATGATCAGCATGGGCCGCAGCATGCAGCTCAAAGTCGTCGCCGAAGGAGTCGAGACGCGTGAACAGCTCGAGTGTCTGCGCCGTTACGGCTGCCCGGAGTGGCAGGGCTACTATTACGGCCAGGCGGTCGAACCTGACGAATTCATTCGCCGTTTGCGAGGCGCAGCGGCCGGTGCGACCCACTGAGGGTGGACGCCGCGTAACTCTCCGCCCAGGGGCCCAGTGCGTTCAAGGCCATCGGTGAGGCGAGATGGTAACCCTGCACCAGCGTCGCGCCGACGGCGCGGGCGTTCTCGAGCATCGCGGCCGTTTCGACGCCCTCGAGTATGGTGTCGAGCTTCAATTTCTGCGCGACCGCCATCGTCGCGTCGATGATCGCTTCACCGCCGTGGTCGAAGTTGCGCATGAAGGCGCCGTCGATCTTGACGATGTCGACCGGCAGCTCGGCGAGGTACGACAGCGACGAGTAGCCGGTGCCGAAGTCATCGATGGCGACGCCGATCCCGAGTGCGCGTACGTCTGCGAGGATCGAGCGGACCTGGTCCAGATCCTGCGCGAACACGGATTCGGTGACCTCGATCTCGAGAGCGGAAGCCGGCAGGCCGCTCTCCTCGAGCGCGAGATACAATGAATACAGGAAACCTTGGTCGGCGAGCTGGCGGACGGACACGTTGAGCGCGATTCTCGGGAAGCCGAGCTCGAGCAGCCGGCGACCATCCCGGCAGGCCCGCCGCAGCACCCAGGCGCCGAGCGGAACGATCAGGCCGGTCGCCTCGGCGAGCGGAATGAATGTGCTCGGAGCGATCGCGCCGAAGCGCGGGTGCGACCAGCGCGCCAGGGCCTCGACCGAATGGATGCGGTTCGCGCCGATGTCCACGATGGGCTGATAGTGCAGTTCGAGTTCGTCGTTGGCGATGGCTTTACGCAGTGAACTCATGAGTTCGCGCTGGTACTCCGCCTTGGCACCGGTCTCGGACGTATAGCAGCTCAACCTCGGGTAGGGCAGGCCGCGTGACTCTTGTTCCGCGAGTTCCGCGTGGCCCATGATCAGCTGCGGCTCGACCGTACCGCAAGGGATCGAGACGATGCCGACAGTCACGTCGGTCGTCACGCAGACCGATCCGATCTCCCAGGACGCCGTCAGCGATCCGAGCAACTCGAGGCCACGGGCACGTGTGTCGGGCTGCTGGCGTTGCTCGAAGACCGCGAAGAATTGCTTATCCCAGCGCGCGACCAGGCTGCCGGCCCCGGCACAGAGCTTCAATTGTGCGGCGATGCCGCGGATCCATTGGTCGATTTGCACCGAATCGACGCTGTCGGCGAACGGCGGGACGAAGCGAAACTGAAGAAGATAGACCGTGCCCGCTGATTCACCGACCAGCTGGCGCTCGAGCATCATGCCACCGAGCGTCTCGAGCAGGCGCTCGCGGCTGGCGAGGCCCGTGACCCGGTCTTCGCCCAAGACGTCGCGCGCGGCGAATTGTCTTATCGCGTTGCGATTGGCCATTTCCGCACGATATTCCGACAAGGCGAACTCCACCGCCTCGATGATGGTCTGCGGGCTGCTGGGCTTGGTCAGAAATCGGCAGATTTGGCCCTCGTTGATCGCGGCGATCGCGGCCGGCATGTCGACACAACCGGTCAGCAGCACCCGGCGCGCGTCGGGCGCCAGGGCGCGCGAAGCGGCGAGAAAGGCGGCGCCGTTCATGCCGGGCATGCGCAGATCGGAGAGAATCACGGCGGTATCGGGATGCAAGGCCAAGGCACGCAAGCCGTCGGCGCCGCTCGTGGCGAGGTTGAGTTGATAGCGGAGCGCGAGATGGGGGGCCACCGCGTCGAGCATCTCTTGGTCGTCGTCGACACAGAGGATCCGTGGGTTGCCGGCGTTATTCATGCACGCGCGGGAATCCTGACCGGCTCGAGTTCCATGTCCACATGGGGGAAAAGGTCGACAGCGGAGAGGGAAACTTGAGGTGGTTCGCACTCGGCGCGGTCGCGCGCGTCAGCGGATTGGTCATAATGCGCGGGACAGATGAGGAACTTCACGCTAGGCTGGTCGTCGCTTCGTCACTTGGGTCGCGGGGTCGGCACGATGATCAGTTTTCGCGATACCGAGGCGGAGGCGCGCCATTTCTGGCCGTTCGCCGTCCTCGTGTTCGCCACGGTGCTCGCTGGGGGCATCGCCGGGCTCGCCGTGCCCGAGCTGGGCGGCCGCCTCGTCTTGATTCTGTTGCCGAGTGGAATCGCGGTCGGCGCGATTTACCGCGGTGGCTGGCGCATGACGCTTCCCGTATTCGCGGCCGCGCTCGGCATCGAGTTTTGGGGCGATGCGGCGCCGATCTCCGCGGTGTTTGTAGGCATCGGGCTCGCATTCGGTGCCTGGTTCACCGCGGCGCTGCTGAAACGCTACGGATTCGATCCGAGCTTCTCGCGCTCGCGCGACGTGCCTTTGTTCCTGGCGGCTGCTGCCTTGGGGATGGTGCCGGCGGCAGGCCTCGGCCTGTTGGGCCATCGCTTGGGCGACTTTCCCGCGCCTGCCGGAATGAGTCTCGGCATGATGGCGACGCGCTGGTGGAGCAATATCACGGCCGGTGTCGTGCTGGTCGCACCCGTGATCATATCGACCAGCCGGACGACGCTGCGCCGGTACGCCGAGCACTCCTGGACCGCCTGTCTTTGGACCTTGGGCGTCGCGGCTTGCTGTTTGGCGATCTTGTTGGTCCCCGGCGAAATTGCCCGGCCCCTGATCGTGTTGTCCGCCAACCTATGGGTCGTAGCCGGCGCGTTTCGCTTGGGGCTGACTGCGGCGGCTGCCGGTGCGCTGGTGCTATCCGTGACCACGGCCTGCAGCTTTCTCTTCAGTGTCGGTGTGTTCGCGGGATTCGGCGAACTACAGGGCCTGGTCACCATTTGGTCGTTCGGCGCCTCGATGACCGGTCTCAGCATGATCATCACGGCCTTGTTGTCCGAACGCGATGCGGCCGCGACCGAACGGCTGCGCGCCGAACACCGCTACGCGGAGATCTTCGACCGCAGCCCCCATCCCATGTGGGTTCACCATCGCGGCAGCGGCCAATTCCTGCTCGTCAACGAGGCCGCGGTCGCCCGCTACGGTTGGAGTCGGGACGAGTTTCTGGCGAAGCACGTCGAGGAATTGGCCGCACCGGGGCAGATGCGCGTCATGCCGGACGTCGGCGAGGATGGCGCGGCGGATGCCTCCGCGATCGCCGCCGCCGCCGAAGCGTTCGAGACACACCATCGGACGCGCGACGGCGTTTTATTCGACGTCGAGGTATGGACGCGGCCGATCACGCTCGCCGGACAGTCGGCGACGCTCGTCTTCGCGGTCGACGTCACCGATCGACGCGCCTTCGGCCGTGCCTTGATCGACGCCGTGGCGCGCGAACAGCGGCGCATCGGCCAGGAAATGCACGACGGGCTCGGTCAGGAACTGACCGGGCTCGCTTTGACCGCACGGGCGCTCGCCACGCGGGCCGAGCGCGAATGGCCGGCACGCGCGTCCGAACTCGGTGAACTCTCGCAGCTTGCTGCGAGCTGCATACAAGGCGCGCGGCGTATCGTGCAGGGACTTTCGCCCTTGAGCGAGTCGGAGGGGAGCCTCGAAGCGGCGCTCGACGCGCTCGCGCGACGCAGTTCTCTCGGCGGCACGGCGGTGAGTTTTCGCAGCCGCGTGGATGAGCCGATCGCAATCGGCCTCGAGACCCGCAACCACTTGTATCGCATCGCGCAAGAGGCCGTACAAAACGCCCAGAAGCACGCCGCCGCAAGCTCCATCGCGATCGAGCTGTCGACGCGCGCCGGCAAGATCCGCCTGTCGGTCGTCGATGATGGTCGCGGCAGCCCGGTGGGCGGTACACGTGGATCGGGACTCGGCATGCGCACGATGCGTTTCCGCGCCAACTCGATCGGCGGCCGCCTGATCGTTGGCGCCGGACGCGTCGGCGGCTACTCAGTCGTTTGCGAAGTGCCCCAAGGCGACGGCCGGCGCGAGACGGCATGATGCGGGTTCACTGGCCAGCTTCGGCACCGGGCGCAGGTCGTTTCGGCTGCGCGTGGCGATGCAGTCCCGTATCCTCGAGCAAGCGTTTGCGCACGTACAGGAAGCGAATATCGTCGTACTCGAACGGCGAACCGGTCGCGTAATACCGAAACGCGGTGTTTGCGCGTTCGTCGACGGCATCGGCCACGTCCAAGGTACCGGTTTTCCAGAAAGGTCCCCGATACAGGTCGAAGAGATTGATCCCGTAACGCGTGCCGATGTCGCCGGCCAGCCCGATCGTATCCCGCAGCGTCGAGGGCCCGAACAAGGGCAGCACCACATAGGGGCCGGGATGCACTCCCCAGGTGCCCAGAGTATCGCTGAAACCGGTCGGCGCGCTCGGCAGGCGGATGTGCTTCGCGACATCGATCAGACCTCCGATGCCGATCGTACTGTTGACCAGAAATCGGCCGAAACTGCGTACGCCCCTGGCCAGGCGCCATTGCAGCGTGTCATTGATCATCGTGCTCAATTCGCTCAGATTGCCGAAGAAGTTGTGCACGCCCGATCGCAGCGGCGACGGCAGGCGCCGATAGCCATTGGCTGCGGGCAGAAAAACCGCGGCATCGAAGCGTGCGTTGAAGCGGTACGTGAACCGGTTGAGTCTCTCCCAGGGGTCGTAGGTGTACATCGACGGAGCGTCGGCCGGTGTGAGCCGCGGTGGCGGTGTTGCGCCGTTTTCACCCGCAGTTTCGCTGCCTTCACTGGCGACTGCGGCGGCGAGCTCCGTGCGGCTCTCGGCCGCAGCGGCGTTGTCGGCGGCGGGCGTCGCGGCCGGCAGACTGGAGATATCGACACTCTGCGTCGCGCAACCGGCCAAGACCGCCGCGAGCATTGCCGCGAGCGGCAACGAACATCTGCGCAGGCTCACGGTGCCGGCCGATGCCAGCGGCCGCCGAGCATGGCGAGCATGTCGGCGATCTGACTTCGATCGCCGAGATTGCCGAGATGACCACCATGATCGTAGACGACGATCCGGTCGCCGAGCGTGTGTTCCAGCCAATTGAGCTCCGGTTTGTCGAGGATCAGATCGTCGCTGTTGGTTTGCGCGTAATAATCCGGGTCACCGTGCAATGCGTCGCCGATGATGTCGAGGCGGTTTTCGGCGATCAGGGACTTGGCTGTGGAATTCGCTCGGTGCGCGAGATAATACGGCGCAAAAACGCGCGCGAAGTACTCTGAGAACGGCATGGCACGCAGGGTCATTTCGATTTTCTCGAGGGGATCACCCACGTGCGGCGGGTGCTGCGGGTCGACGACGACCCCGGTGCCCGCGTACAGGTCGCCGGCGAAAAACATATTGACGAGATCCAGGCGGAAGCTCAGCGCGATCGCCGACGAGAATTCAGCGTCCGTCTTCAGTACGACGGCGGCGGCACCGAGCAAAAAATCCTCATCGAGTTCGACTCGATCCGAGGCGCGGTAGAGATTCGCCAATTCCGCATACAATTGCCGGTAGAGCCGTTCGATGCCTGCATCCCCGGTGCCGATGCTGAGCGCGAACAGCCGGTCGAGACGACCGATCGACGTGAACAGGCTCACCGGTGGATTGATCATCACCGCGCGGTGGATGTGCAACTTGCCTTCTCGCGCATCGATGGCCTTGACGACCGCGGCTTCCGCGCCGCCGAGACTATAACCGAGCACGTCGATGTCGGTGATCTGCACACGCCGCGGCAGATGCGCGACGATCGTCTGCATCGCGGAATAAAGATCTGCGCCATCCTGCCGCAGATCGCCCGCGACCCCGGTGCGCGAGGCCGATACGATGAAACCCGGAAACGTCGGCGAGGGCAGGGTCAACACGTGATAGCCGGCCCCGTAGAGCGCGGCCCTGAGCGTTGCGAGCTTTGTAGTATTGCCGTCACCGCCCGTGCCGGCGATCACGATAGCGAGCGGCGCGGGAGTCTGTTGCGCCGACAACCAAACTCGCAGTTTCTTGTCGAACCAGAACACCGCGGGTACGGGGTTTGCCCAGGGCAGCTTCAAGTCGATTTCCGTGAGCGGCACGCGGGCGGGCAGCGGCGCCATATCCTCGGGCGGCGTACCGAAGACCGTGGCGCGCAGCGCCGCGGAATCAGCGAGACCCGTCGCGGGTCCCGCTGTCTGCGGCAGTGCGCCCGCAGGGCCGGCGGTGGCAAATGCGGCAGCCGAAGCGGCGGCAGCGCCGACGACGGACGATAGGATCAACAGCAATCGGAACGCGCGTGGACAGGGGTGCATGTCCGGATCTTGGCATCCGCGGGCCTGCAATTTCAAATGCGCTCGAGCTGCGGCGCTTGCCCGGCCGCGTGAACCGGGTTGCGATCAGTTCCGGAGGCCCGGCAAGGTGTCTACCTCGTCATGCGGTCAGCAGCCGGCTCGAGACGCGTTTGGCGGCGAAATTCGCGCCAAAGGCAAAGCGCAACAAGGGTCCGAAGCTGTTCGCTGCCGCACCGCCGACGAAATACAAACCGCGAGCCGAGGACTCGAAGTTGCGATCGAGCAAGGGCGTGTGATCCGCCTGGCGAATCCCGCTGGCGAGTTGCGGATCGAGAAAATTCAGCCGTGAAAGCACGACCTTGTAACCCGTTCCGGCGATCACGTGATCGACTTCGAGAACATGCCGCTGCGACTCGCCGCGACGGTCAAATTCCAGACGCACGCCGCCGTCGATCGCGGTCGCAGCGGCGAGCGTACTTTGTGTCACGATCGGCAGCTGGCCTTCAACGGCCTCGCGCACGAACCAGCAGGGCGCAGGACCCAGATGACGCTCGACGGCACGGAAGCGCAATTTTTCGGTCAGGACGTGAAAAACGGTGGGCGCGTCGCAGCACAGGCGCGACCGCCAACCCGTGCCGAGTCCCGAGCGCGGCGCCTTGAGACGTTCGAGCAGCGATCGCCGCAGCTTCGGCGGCGTATGAAAAGCGATTTGCGATCGGCGTGCGAGCAGTTGCACCTTCGCTCCCGCGCGATGCAACAACGCGGCCGCGTCGATCGCCGACGCCCCGGCACCGAGCACCGCGACACGCTTGCCCTTGAAGCCGCTGAAATCGCTGTGATGCGAGGTATGCGACGCCAAGCCCTCCGGCAATCCAGCAAGCAAGGGCGGCAGGTAGGCGAAATTCATGATGCCCGTGGCGACGACGACCTGGCGCGCGCGCAGAGTCTCGCCCGCATCGGTCGTGAGCGCGTAGCCATCGCTGCTCGGGGCGATTCCGGTCACTGAGACGGTTTCCAGTTGCGGTACGTAACGCCGCTGAAATTCCAGGGCATAGGCAATGAAGACTTCGATCTTGACCGGCAGTCCAACCGGCGCATAGGGGATGTTATTTTCGCGGCAGTAGTCTTCGAGCGTAAATTCCGAGTCAGGGTCGTAGAGGCTCGAGGCAAAGCCCTCGGACTTCAAGGAGGTGCCTGCCGCCATATGGTGCGACCAAAACCGCATCGGCAATCCGAAGATGCGCACGCTGCGGCCGCGGCCACGCAAATGTGCCGCGAGCGACAAGCCGTAGGGACCCGCGCCAACGATGGCAATATCAACGACTCCAACAGTCAAGGTGTGCTCCCGATGAGTGATCGGCCGCATTTGTGAACTGGCCGAGAGTGTGCCGAATATAAACGAACCCATACTCGGACAGTGCGACGACCGACGCAAAATGTGACGCGGGCGCGAGATCTTCGGACTCGTGCGCCACTGTAGGGTGTCGCCGGATGTCGTCAGTTGTGCCTGGCAATGCGATGGCACATGATGCCCTCAAACAACGCCCCCGGCTGCGGGAATATGTCAAGTGAGCTGAGCTCCGCGAACTGGCGCTGGGGAGCAGGTCAGGAGCGCCAGCAGGGAATTGCCAGCTTGATGAACGGTCAGCAAACAACGGTGCTTGTCGTGGCGGCCAAATGGTGGCCCCTGTCCGCGCGCTTGGCGCTCGCCTTCTTGCAGCAAGGCTGTCGCGTCAGCGCCCTGTGCCCGCTTGCGCACCCGCTGACGAAGGTCTCAGGCTTGGATCGTATCCACGCCTACGCGTCTGATTCGTCCATCGCCAGCCTGCGCCGTACGCTCACGCAGAGCGCGCCGGACTATGTCATTCCCTGCGACGATGGTGTCGTGGCCCAGTTGCATGTCTTGCACGCCTCCGATCCGCCCCTGCGTCCGCTGATCGAGCGTTCGATCGGCCGCGCCACCGCCTATCCGGTTCTCGCCAGCCGTCTGGGGCTGTTGAACATCGCGCGGGACCTCGGCATTGCGATCCCGCGCACACGCGCGGTCACGCGCCTTGCCGATCTGGAGCGCTGGAGCGCGGAGGTTGCGGCCGAAGGGGTTCTTAAAGCCGACGGTGAAACGGCCGGCAACGGTGTGCGCATCGCGCGCTCTCATACTGCCGCCGTGCTCGCATGGCGCGAGTTGCAGGCGCCCATGAGCCGCATGACTGCCTGGAAGCGCCGGCTCGTGGACCGCGACCCGCTCGCCTTGTGGTCGCAACGGCAGATTCCGGCGCGTGCAGTGATCGTGCAGGAAATCATCAACGGCAGGCCTGCGAATTCGATGATCGCCTGCCGCGAGGGAGTCGTCCTGTCGATCGTCTCCGTGGTCGTCGTGGCGAGCGAAGGCCCGACCGGCGCCGCGACGATCGTCCGCCGCATACATAACGATCGCATGACGCGCGCCGCCGAATTGCTCGCGGAACGGCTGCATCTGACCGGCTTTTTCGGTCTCGACTATGTCGTCGACGCGCAGACCGGCACACCGTATCTCGTCGAGTTGAACCCGCGCGCGACGCAGCTCGGCCATTTCGAATTCGCAAATCAGCCGAGTCTCGTCGCCGAGCTCGTGGCGAGTTGGCGCGGCGCACCCGCGCCGCTGTGTGCAGAGCCGGTGCAAAACGACTTGCTGGCCTTCTACCCGCAGGCGCTTGCGGCCGGGCCGAGCTTGACCGCGCTGATCGGCGCGAGTCATCTGGACATTCCCGCCGGGGCCCCGGAGCTTGCCGCGGAGTTGAGGTTCCCGTCCTGGCCTCAGCGCCGGCCCATTGCGCGCTGCTATCACGCTTTGCGGCCGCAGCTGCGCTCGGCGCCGGTTATTTTCGAGGGTGAACCCGGCCTCGCACCGGGCGCTCAGCGCGCGCGCGCCGCGGTCACGGTTTCTGCAGTTGCTGCACCGTGATGGCCTGCACGCAGCTGCCTGATCGCGCGACGGCGCTTGAAAAACGACAGATGATCCACGAACAAGATGCCGACCAGATGGTCCATCTCGTGCTGCAGACAAACCGCCGCTAGCCCGCGCAGTTCCGTGTCCTGCGGGACGCCGCAGCGGTCGACCGAGCGCACACGGATCTGCGTGGCGCGCTTGACGTTGGCATAGAGTCCCGGCAGCGACAGACAGCCTTCCTCGACGATACCGAGCGCATCCCGGCTCTGGATCTCTGGATTTATGAAAATCCGCGGCGGCTCGGCTTGTTTGGAGACGTCGAGTGCGACGACTTGCAGGTGCACGTTCACTTGCGTCGCAGCGAGGCCGATGCCCTGCGAGGCCTGCATGGTTTCCACGAGGTCGTCGATGAGCTGCGCGAGGCTCGCGTCGAAGCGCGTCACCGGTGCGGCGATCTGGCGCAGCCGTGGATCGGGATATTCGAGGATCTCGAGGCGCGCCATGGCCGCTATCGGTTCAGATAGAAGTCGACCAGCGTATCGAGCGGATCGCGGGTACCGAGCGGCACGGCGGCCGGAACGGGGGGCGACCAGGGGCCGGCCGCCTTTGAGATCAACGGAATCATCGCGCACAGCGTTGCCACGAGCAGGACGATTTCGAGCGAGTAGACGGCGGAATAGCCTGTGGCGGCGCCGATCAGGCCGGGTCCCAGGCGTCCCCGCACACTCAAGCCGCCGACGACATCGCGAATGACGCCGCTGAACGCTACGGCAATGCCCGCCGCAGTCGCCTGGACCGCGCCCCAGGCGCCGAGCGCCAGGCCGCGCTGATCGGCCGGCGCCAGATTCATGGTTGCCGTCAGGGTGCCATGGCCGAAAAGGCCGCCGCCGAAGCCGATCAGGAAAGTGCCCAGGCCGAACAACAGCGGCGAATACAACGGAGCGGCGAGGATCACGCACAAGAACGCCGGAATCCCGACGAGTGCACCGATGCTTGCCATGCGAAACGGATCCGCTCCGCGGCTCAGCACGCGCGATGCGAGGCCGAAGCCGAGCAGTCCGCCGACCGCGAGCGTCGCCGTGAGCTTCGTGGTCGAGCCGACCGTCAAGTGCAGGATTTGCCCGCCATACGGTTCGAGCAACACGTCCTCCATGCTGAAGGCCATGGTCCCGAGACCGACGGCGACGAGGCGGCGCAGCGCGAAACTGCCGCGGGTGAACGCACGCCAGGAATCGCTGAAGCTGGCATCGGCGGGCAGAGGCGCCTTGCCGCCGCGCGCGGGCCGCCGCGCCTCTTGTTTCCAGAGTGCGAACAGGTTGAGCAGCATGGTCGCGAGTGCCGAGCCTTGAATGACCTGGACCAGGCGTGCGGCAGTGAAGTCGACCAGCATCGCGCCGAACAGCAACGCGCTCACGATCATGCCCACGAGCAGCATCACGTACATCAAGCCGACCACTTTCGGATGCGATTCGATCGGCGCCAGGTCCGTCGCGAGCGCGAGGCCGATCGTCTGCGTCGTGTGCAGACCCGCGCCGACGAGCAGGAAGGCGAGTCCCGCACCGAGACGGCCGACCCAGAGCGGTGCGTGCGCGGCTTCACCTGCTCCCGAGAGGACCAGCAGCGCGAAAGGCATGATCGCGAGGCCGCCGAATTGCACGAGCGTGCCCTGCCAGATGAAGGGGACGCGCTTCCAACCGAGTACCGAGCGGTGATTGTCGGAGCGAAAACCGATGACGGCACGAAATGGGGCGAACAACAGCGGCAGCGCCAGCATGATGCCGACCAGGGAGGCGGGCACTTCCAGTTCGACGATCATCACGCGATTGAGCGTGCCGATCAGCAGCACCAGGGCCATGCCGACGGAAATTTGGAACAACGAAAGCCGCAACAGGCGGCCTAGCGGCAGGTCGGGCGTGGCCGCATCGGCGAACGGCAAAAACCGCGAGCCGTAGCCGGCCCAAGTTTGCATCAGTCTCAGGCTAACGCGATTCATGCTGGGCCCAATCCTTCAAAACGGGGGGTCGGGACTTTGCTGTCCAGACCCCCTGGTGCATCGACAATCAATGCGACGTTATCGGCTCTTCTTTAAGGAGCCGCGGTGTCGGCCGGCGCGGAATGGTGGGCCTTACCCTGCCAGTACGCGGAGAACCACGTCGTGTGCGTCAAAATCGAGAAGTGCACGAGCAACGCGATTACGAGGACCGTGCCCAGGAACAGGGGCAGGCCGACAGTGGGTTTCACGACTAACCAGATTCTTGCTTGATTCATGGTTCGTCTCCCTTAACGAAGCCAAGGGGTGTAGAGGTACGCAAGGATATGCGCCACTACCGCAATCGCGAAAAATACTCGCGACCCGTCGATGACATGCTTATGCAGCTCCTCGGCTTCCGCCAAGGTCAGGCCCGTGGGCCACACTCTATTTGGATCGTCTGCCATACAGTTCACTCCTTCAACTAACTAGTGCTTCGGCCAATCTCGTGCGATACCCGCACGCGGGTTGATCATCGCTGCAGCGTGCCGGCGACGAAAACTTAAAAGGGGATTGACGGGGACGAACCCTAGCGAACGTGAGCATCGGCGCACGCTGATTGTTGGTTTCGAATTGACACCGGTGCGACCCTTGGCCTTGTTGTCTTTTGCTATCGACGTTTGGTATCCCGCAACACACCAAAGATACAAATGTAAGGAAGGAATGTCAAACTGATTTGTCAAGTGATCGTGACACTTTGCGGCGCACGAAACCGCGGCTTGGCCGTGGCGGGCAGAGGCGCGTGCGCGCCTGCCCGCCGGCCTGTCTCACGTCAGCAGGGGAATATGCAGCAGCGAGGAAAGCGGCGTGGGATTGCGCGACAGCTTGGTGTTCGAAGTCGACTTCGTGAGTTCCGGGAACGGCAGCCGCGCCTCCCAACTCGTCAGCACCGGCAGCGTCCAAAACGTCGAGAACAATCCCGTGGACAGCACCGGGATGCGTAGCGCCGACGAAATCGGCGCGGCTTCGTCCCAGAGCAATGCGCGGTCGGCGACCTGGGCGACCGGTGCGGGCAGGGGCGCAAACTTGTCGAGGATCTTTTCAGCCTTGCCGCCGGCGCTGAAGGGCGCCCGGACGATCACCAGATACTGTCCTTTCGCGACAGCGGGTGCATAGGCGCTGGCTTCCGACTTGAGGACGAAGGCAGCGGCAATCGCCGCAGCGAGTCCGTCGGTCGAGGCGGCGCTCTGGGGTCCGACCACGGTGATCAGATCATCGGTAAACCCTTCAGTCGCGAGTTTCTTGCTTGCATCGGCCGCCTGCTGCGCGGTACCGAAAAGTCGAACGATTGGGTAGATCAAAACTTACTCCCTATATTTCCATGATGTTCCGGACCGGCCAGCGACCCGCGACGAAAGTCTTGGGTGAAGCGACGCTCCGTAGCGTACAACCTCGCCAATAACTTGAGAAGCAAAGCGTGTCACCGGCGCAAACAGGGCGCTTCGCGACGTACCGCGCCCGTTCGTCGCATGCGCTTGGGTTTCCGCCC
>Ga0116226_10003929_pt1 | contig 13121 bp, 5 predicted proteins | sample S1TSphfallax_FD_89692 | JGI IMG/M metagenome (GOLD analysis project Ga0116226, IMG submission 89692) | Host-associated microbial communities from peat moss isolated from Minnesota, USA - S1T2_Fa - Sphagnum fallax MG | ecosystem: Host-associated > Plants > Peat moss > Unclassified | place: USA...
CAGCGCGGCATCGTCTATATCGACGAGGTCGACAAAATCAGCCGCAAGTCCGACAACCCCTCGATAACCCGCGACGTGTCGGGCGAGGGCGTGCAGCAGCCCTTGCTGAAGATCATGGAAGGCACTGTGGCCTCGGTTCCGCCCCAGGGCGGCCGCAAGCACCCGCAGCAGGAATTTCTGCAGGTCGACACCACCAACATCCTGTTCATCTGCGGCGGCGCCTTCGCCGGCCTCGAGAAGATCATCGCGCAGCGGGGCAAGGGCACCTCGATCGGCTTCGGCGCCGACGTGCGCGGCCCCGACGAGCGCACCACCGGTGAAGTTCTGCGCGAAGTCGAGCCCGAGGATCTGCTTAAGTTTGGCCTGATCCCCGAATTCGTCGGCCGCCTGCCGGTGCTGGCCACCTTGAATGATCTGGACGAGAGCGCCCTGGTCGACATCCTGTCCAAGCCCAAGAACGCGCTGGTCAAGCAGTATCAGCGCCTGTTCGAGATGGAGGATGTGCGCCTCGGATTTACCGAGGACGCCTTGAAGGCTATCTCCAAGAAAGCCATATTACGTAAGACCGGTGCGCGCGGTCTCCGCTCCATCATGGAGACCATCCTGCTCGAAACCATGTTCGAACTCCCCGGCCTCGAGACTGTGGACGAGGTGGTGATCAATGGCGAAGTGGCCGAAGGCAGGGCGAAGCCCCTTTATATCCATTCCGAGCGTCGCGAGGATATCGGTTCGAGTGCGTGACCCCGGACAGGGGTCACCATCTCCCAAACGATCCTCCGGTGCGCATCTTGAAGTAAATGAGGCAACATGGCGGATCACACAATCGACGACGTCTTCCCGGTTCTGCCGCTCCGTGACATCGTCGTATTCCCCCACATGATCGTCCCGCTCTTCGTCGGTCGCGAGAAATCCGTTCGCGCCCTCGAAGATGTGATGAAGGACGATAAAAAGATCCTGCTGGTGGCGCAGAAAAATGCCGCCCAGGACGACCCGACCCCCGATGACATCTATCGCGTCGGGACCCTGTCCACCGTTCTGCAGCTGCTGAAGCTGCCCGACGGGACGGTCAAGGTTCTGGTCGAGGGCGGCACCCGCGCCAAGATCACCGGCTTCACCGATAATCCGACCTTCTTCGAGGCGACCGCCGATGCGATCATCGAGGAAGATGGCGAGCCGCGCGAACTTGAGGCGCTGTCGCGCTCGGTGATCTCCCAGTTCGAGCAGTACATCAAGCTCAACAAGAAGATCCCGCCCGAGGTGCTGGTCTCGATCAACCAGATCGACGATCCGGCCAAACTGGCCGATACTGTGGCCTCGCATCTTCAGCTGAAGATTTCCGAGAAGCAGGAGCTTCTGGAAATCGAGACCACCTCCGAGCGGCTGGAAAAGGTCTATGCCTGCATGGAGGCCGAGATCGGCGTGCTGCAGGTCGAGAAGAAGATCCGCAACCGGGTCAAGCGCCAGATGGAGAAGACCCAGCGCGAGTACTATCTGAACGAGCAGTTGAAGGCCATTCAGAAGGAACTTGGCGAGGGCGAGGACGGCAAGGACGAATCGGCCGAACTCGAAGAGCGGATCAACAAGACCCGTCTGTCGAAGGAAGCCCACGAGAAGGCGATGGGCGAGCTCAAAAAGCTGCGCTCGATGAGCCCGATGTCGGCCGAAGCCACCGTGGTGCGCAATTATCTCGACTGGATCCTGACCATTCCGTGGAAGAAGCGGAGCAAGGTCAAGAAGGACATCCGCCTGGCCGAGAAGATCCTCGATACCGATCATTACGGTCTCGACAAGGTCAAGGAACGCATCATCGAGTATCTCGCCGTGCAGCAGCGCACCCAGAAGGTGCGCGGCCCGATCCTGTGCCTGGTCGGTCCGCCCGGCGTCGGCAAGACATCGCTCGGCCGCTCGATCGCCAAGGCGACAGGGCGCAATTTCGTCCGCATGTCGCTGGGCGGCGTGCGCGACGAGTCGGAGGTGCGCGGCCATCGCCGCACCTATATCGGCTCGATGCCCGGCAAGATCATCCAGGGCATGAAGAAGGCCAAGACCTCGAACCCGCTGTTCCTGCTCGACGAAATCGACAAGCTGGGCGCCGATTGGCGCGGCGATCCGGCCTCGGCCTTGCTCGAAGTGCTCGACCCCGAACAGAATGTCAACTTCAACGACCATTATCTCGAGGTCGATTACGACCTGTCCGATGTGATGTTCGTGACGACGGCGAACAGTTTGCGCATGCCCCAGCCGCTGCTGGACCGCATGGAAATCATTCGTCTGTCGGGCTACACCGAGGATGAGAAGGTCGAGATCGCCAAGGGCCATCTGCTCGACAAGCAGGTCGCGGCCGCCGGCCTGAAGCGGGGCGAGTTCTCCGTTTCCGACGAAGCGCTGCGCGATCTGATCCGCTATTACACGCGCGAAGCCGGCGTGCGCTCGCTGGAACGCGAGCTGGCCAACCTGGCCCGCAAGGCGATCAAGGAGATCCTCAGCAAGGAAAGCCGTTCGCGCGGTGGGGCGACCGTCAATAAGGTGTCGGTGACTCGCAAGAATCTCGAGAAGTTCGCCGGTATCCATCGGTTCCGCTACGGTGAAGCCGAACTCGAGGACATGATCGGCGTGGTGACCGGCCTGGCCTGGACCGAAGTGGGCGGGGAGCTGCTGTCGATCGAAGCGGTGTCGATGCCCGGCAAGGGCACCTTCTCGCACACCGGCAAGCTGGGCGATGTGATGCAGGAATCGGTGCAGGCCGCGCGCTCTTACGTGCGCTCGCGCTCTGTCAATTTCGGCATCAAGCCCTCGGTCTTCGAGAAGCGCGACATCCATGTCCATGTGCCGGAAGGCGCCACGCCGAAAGACGGCCCGTCGGCTGGTGTCGCGATGTGCACGGCGATCGTTTCGGTGCTGACCGGTGTGCCGGTCAGAAAGGATGTCGCCATGACCGGCGAGATCACGCTGCGCGGCCGCGTCCTGCCGATCGGCGGCTTGAAGGAGAAGCTGCTGGCGGCGCTGCGCGGCGGCATCAAGACGGTGCTGATCCCCAAGGACAATGAGAAGGACCTGGCCGACATTCCGGACAACGTCAAGCGCGGCTTGACCATCATCCCGGTGGGCTCGGCTGACGAAGTTCTGGCCAATGCGCTGGCCGGTCCGCTCACCCCGATCGAATGGGAACCCGAGCAGGAGGGCGCCAAGGCCGCTCCGCGCACGGAGACGCCGGAAGGCGATCTGGGGGTTGTGACCCACTAAACCCGATCACGCTGCGAGAAAGGCGGAATCCATAGGTTTCGAGTCGAAATCTGTGGATATCCGCGCTTTTCGGCGCTTCTCGGGTTGACGGGCTTCCAATAGCCGTTTTACAGTGACGCCCACTTGTTTCAGTTGTCATTGTAAAACAAGAAGTCGTTTGTGGTGCAAGCAGAGAAGGGGGCTCCTAAGGTGAATAAGAATGATCTCGTGACCGTGGTGGCGAGCGCTGCCGGGCTTTCCAAGGCTGACGCAGCCAAGGCCGTCGATGGTGTTTTTGCCGCCATCACCGACGCCCTGAAGAAGGGTGACGAAGTGCGTCTGGTTGGTTTCGGCACCTTCGCCGTTGCCGAGCGCGCGCAGTCGGAAGGCCGCAATCCGCGCACCGGCCAGTCGATTACGATCCCCGCGTCCAAGCAGCCGAAGTTCAAGGCCGGCAAGGGCCTGAAGGACGCCGTCAACTAAGACGGAGCGCTGAGTCCTCCGCTCGGAGGAGACTGCAATACAAAACGCCGGTTGCGAAAGTGACCGGCGTTTTTGTTGGTGCGAGCGGTGGCTGTCGTCGAGAGGGCTTGAGGCTTGGGGCCATCAGGCCCATTCTAGGACCCGGTCTTCCTGCCGAGAGGGGTTCATGGCAGCGTCCCCGCGGTTACGCTTCTTGTCGCTGGCCCCCTGGGCGGTCGGAATCGCCGGCATCGCCGCTACCTTGATCGCCATGCGGGTGCTGGCGGCGCATAACGACGCAGCCACGTCTCTGGCGCTCGAACACGCGACCACGCTCCTCGAACGCAGCGTGGTAAAACGGGTGGGGCTCTATCAATATGGCTTGCTGGGCGCGCGCGGCGCCGCGACCGTGCTGGGCGAGGCCGGGCTCAGCCGGCAGATTTTTGCCCGCTATGTCTCCAGTCGCAACCACACCGCCGAATTTCCCGGCGCGCACGGCTTTGGAATCATCCGCCGCGTTTCCCAGGCAGACGAGGCCGCCTTCGTCGCCAAAGCGCGCGAAGAGGGACTGACAGGCTTCTCGATCCGCCAATATACGCCCCATGAGGGCGAGCGCTATATCGTCCAATATATCGAGCCGGAAAAGGACAATATCGAGGCGCTGGGCCGCGATATCGCCTCGGAAGCGATCCGGCGCGAGGCCGCGATCGACTCGATGCGCAGCGGCAAGGCGCGGCTGACCGGTCCTTACCTGACCAGCGATTTCGGCGGGCCGACCCCACGCGCGGCACTGCTTTTGCTGCTGCCGCTCTATAACGGCAGCCAGCATCTCGATCTGCCGTCCTTGCGCGAGGAAAGCGCTTATGGCTGGGTCTTCGCCCGCCTGCTGGCCCAGGAAATATTCGACGGGGTAGCGGCTGATCAGCCCGATATCGGGTTCCAGGTGAGCGATATCGGCGCCGATGGCCGCGAAGCGCAGATCTTCTCCAGCCTGACCGATGAGACAGCTCGCTTCGCCCAGTCGAGCCGGGATTTCGACATGTTCGGCCGGCGCTGGCATCTGGTCGCGCGACCCAAGCAGCCATTCGTCAGTCGGCTTGAGTTGCTCTCGCCCTCGCTGGCGGCGGCAAGCGGCCTGATCTTCACGCTGCTGGCCATGATGGGGACGCTGGTCTGGCAACGCGGGCGGGAGAGCGCCCTGGCCGCCATCGAGCAGCGCACCCGGCTGGCGGCGATCATCGATAGCGCCAATGACGGCATCATCGGCACAGATCTGGACGCGGTGGTGACAAGCTGGAACCGGGCCGCCGAATCGATCTTCGGCTTCACCGCCGCCGAAGCGATGGGAAAGTCGCTGACCGATCTGGTGATCCCCGATGATCGCCAAGAGGAAGAACACCGTCTGATGGCCCGCGCCCGTGACGGTCTGCCGACCGCCCACTTCGAGACCATGCGCCGGGACAAGGCCGGGCGTCTGATCAATGTGTCGGTCACCGTATCGCCGGTCTGGGATCCATCGGGGCGGGTGGTCGGCGCCTCGAAGACGGTGCGCGATATCACCGCGCGCAAGGTGGCTGAAGCCAAGATCCTCGAGCTCAATGCCACGCTGGAACGCCAGGTCAATGAGCGCACCCAAGAAATCATCCGCATGTCCGCGCTGCAGGCTGGAATTCTCAATGGCGCCGGATACGCCATCGTCGCGGTCGATGCCGAGTGGAGAATAACGCTGTTCAATCCGGCCGCGGAGGCGCTGCTCGGCTACTCACGTGAAGAGGTGATCGGCAAAACACCGGTCATGTTCCATGACCCCGCGGAGGTCGCGGAGCGCGCGGCGCAGTTGAGCCTCGAAGTCGGTCACGAGGTGCGTCCCGGTGCCGAACTGTTTGCCGGGGTTTATGAGAATCCGCCCGGACAGGCGCGCGAATGGACCTTCATCCGCAAGGATGGCAGGCATATTCCAGTCCTGCTCCGGGTGACGCCGATGAGCGACCAATATAACCAGCTGTTCGGCTGGATCGGTATCGCCGTCGATTTGACCGAGCGCAAGCGCGCCGAGGAAGTGCTGATCGAGGCGCGCCGCCAGGCGGAGGCGGCAGACCGGGCCAAGAGTGACTTCCTGGCCAATATGAGCCATGAGATCCGTACGCCGATGAACGCCATTCTCGGCCTGTCTCACATCGTCGGGCAGACCACGCTGTCGGCCGAGCAGCGCGACTATATGGCCAAGATCGAGACGGCAGGTCGCTCGCTGCTCGGCATCCTCAACGATATTCTCGACTATTCCAAGATCGAGGCCAATCGGCTCGATCTCGAAACGATCGATTTCGACCTCGATGCGGTGATCGAGGATCTGGCGGTGATCATGTCGGTCAATGGCCGCGATACCGGGCTTGAACTGGCCATCACGCTGGACCGCGCCATTCCCCGCCAGCTGCGCGGCGATCCGTCGCGGCTTCAGCAGGTCCTGATCAATCTGACCGGCAACGCCCTCAAATTCACCAGGAGCGGCAGTGTCGCTCTCCGCGCTGACCTGATCGAGCGCGGCGATGGTCGGGTTCTGGTGCGGTTCGCGGTGGAGGATAGCGGCATCGGCATGGCGCCCGAAACCTTGGCGCTGCTGTTCCAGCCCTTCTCGCAGGCCGATGCCACCACGACGCGGCGGTTCGGCGGAACGGGTCTGGGGCTGGCCATTTCCAAGCGGCTGGTCGAGTTGATGGGCGGCGAAATCGGGGTCGAGAGCGATTTGGGAAAGGGGAGCCGTTTTTGGTTCACCATTCCCTTCGCCGAAGCCGCCGCGGTGGCGCGGCCGAGCGTGGCGCCGCCAGGGCTCAGAGTGCTCATCGTCGACGATTCCGAGCTGGCGCGCCGTTCGCTGGCGACGGTGACCGAGACGCTTGGCTGGCACAACGAGGCGGTCGCGTCGGGCCAGGCCGCGCTCGACCGTCTGGCCCGGCCGGATGGGGCAAAGATCGACATCGTGCTGATCGACTGGCAGATGCCGGAAATGAATGGGCTCGACGCCGCCGCGGCGCTCAAGCGGCCGCCGATCTCGGCGCGGGCGCCGGTGCTGGTCATGGTGACCGGCTTTGGCCGCGAGGAACTGCAGCACGCGCCCAATGCCGCCGCCGCCGACGGTATCCTGATCAAGCCGGTGACTGAGATCGCGCTGTCCCATCTGGTGGCCGAGCTGACCGGCACGGCGCAAGAGGGGGCGCGGCACCCGGCGCCGTCCGCCATGCGCCGCCTGGCCGGCATCCGCATTCTGGTGGTCGAGGACAATGCGCTGAACCAGGAAGTCGTCCGCAAAATCCTGCAGAACGACGGCGCGCTGGTCGAGGTACTGGGCGATGGCCGCCATGCCGTCGAGCATATTGCCGGGGCGCATGACCGCATCGACATCGTGCTGATGGATGCGCAGATGCCGATCATGGACGGTTTCGAGGCCAGTACCTATGTGCGACAGCAGCTCGGCATTCTCGACCTGCCGATCATCGCGGTGACCGCCGGTGTGCGGGCGTCGGACAAGGCGAAATGCCTGGCCGCCGGCATGACCGACTTCGTCGCCAAGCCGCTCGATGTGGAAAAGCTGATCGCAACCATTCTGCGCTATGCGATGCCCACCCCCGAGGCTGGGCCGGCCGCCACCCCGTCCTTGCACGGCCCCGGCCCCGGCCTGGCCGCCATCGCCGACGCTCTCGGGCTGGAGCGGTCGCGGCTGGAGGCGATCTCCGAGGATGGCGACGAGAGCTTGCCCCCGCTGCTGCGCAGCCTGGCGGAGTCCGCCCTGGCTCAATCGGCCGCAATCCGTGCCGCGCTGGCCAAAGACGATCGGCAGGCGGCCCTGCGGCACGCGCATTCCCTGCGCGGCAGCGCGGCGAATTTCGGTGCCCGTGCCATCGCCAGTCCGGCCGGACAGATCGAGGATCGCCTGCGTGAAGGGGCCGAGGCGCGCTCGGTGGCGGGGCTGGTCGATGAACTGGCGGACGCTGTGCAGACCTATGCCGCCGCATTGGCGCAGGCCTATCCGGCGCCGGCGGCAAAGCTTGGCAATGGCGCCTTGGACGAGGCGCAGCTCGATGGACTGCTCGATCTGCTGCGTCAGCGCAATATGGCCGCGCTCGATCGGTTCGACGCGATGGCGCCCGTTTTGCGCGCTCATTGGTCGGAGCAGCATTTCCGCCTGATCGAGGACGCGGTGGCCGGACTGGCTTTTGAGAGAGCCGCCGACCTGATCGCCCTTGCCAAAGACGAGTCGAGTATTTAGAACTCAGCCCGTCGGGCGATTAGCTCAGTTGGTAGAGCGCGTGCTTTACACGCATGATGTCGGCGGTTCGAGCCCGTCATCGCCCACCATTTTCCCGGCTTACGGCGACGGGAGGTCGAGCGGCCCCTTCACCGCCGGTTTCCCGCTTCGCGTCTCAGGGCATTGCCGGCGCTTCGAACGGGCGCCATCCCCTGATCTCGACCGGACCGATCCGAAGGCGCCAGCGATGAATCTGGGCGCGATTGAAGTCCGGACGCAGGCGCCGCGCGCTAAGCTGAAACCATCCTTCGCCATGAAGCAGTATTTGAAATCTCGGCATTCGGGGGCTCTCCTCGAATTGTCGCGAAAGGCTGCTCTCATTGGTCGTTTCCAGTCAGTCTCCGCTCTTTACCGCGACGGAGTATTTGCCAAAAAGGAAGATAAATGTCGTGCTGCACCGCAGAATTTTAGTGTAACAAACAGAGTTAATTTCAAAATATCATGTATCATGTTATTTTTTTGGCGGATTACTGCCGCTTTTGAGGATTTTACGCGCCAGAAACAATGTAACACGCCAGTATTCGACGGTCTCTTGAGGCGATTTTCCTTAAAATCGTCGAGACTATACATCTGCTGATTGCGTAATGGAAGGGCTTGACTGATAAAATCTGTCGGCCGGTTTTACGCCGCCGGGAATCGCCAGCCGGCGTCGCCCTGCCAATGGGCGATCCAGTCGTCCAGCAGATCGGCCGGCATCGGGCGGGCGATGCCGTAGCCCTGGCCGAGATGGCAGCCCAATTTGACCAGCAGTTCGCCATGCTGCTCGGTCTCGACGCCCTCGGCGATCACCGGGCGGTTGAAGGCCTGGGCCAGATGCACCACCGAGGCCACCAGCCCGAGATCGTCGGGATGGTTCAACATATCGCGCACGAAGCTCTGATCGACCTTCAGCTCGTCGATCGGCAATTTGCGGAAATAGGTCAGCGAGGAATAGCCGGTGCCGAAATCGTCGAGCGCGAAGCGCACCCCCATCTTGCGGCAGGCGTCCAGGGTAGCGATGGCGCGCTTGACGTCGCCGATCGCGGTGCTCTCGATGATTTCGAGCTGCAAATCGCCCGGCTTGACCAGCGGGTGGCGGGCCAGGATGGCCTTCAGGCGCTCGGCGAATTGCGGCACCTGCAGGTGGTTGGGGCTGACATTGACGCTGACCGGCAACATGATGCCGCGCGCCTTCCAGCGGCCGAGCTGGGTCAGGGCGGCCTCGAACACATAGTCGCCCAGCGCGATTTCCAGTTCGGTGCCCTCGATGGTGGGCAGGAAAGAGCCGGGTGCGACGATGCCGCGAACCGGGTCCAGCCAGCGGATCAGCGCCTCGGTGCCGATCACATCGCCGGTCACCATGTTGACCTTCGGCTGGTAGTGCAGCACGAATTCCTCGCGCTCCAGCGCCAGGGACAGGCGCTGCAGAGCCTCATGGCTGGCGCGCACCTGGCGGTCATGCTCGGGGTCGAATTTATGATAGCGGTTCTTGCCGCTTTCCTTGGCGCGGTACATCGCCTGGTCGGCATGGCGCAGCAGCGTGTCGGCGTCGACATCGTCCTTGGGGAACAAGGTGACGCCGATCGAGCCCGACAGCACGATATTATCATGGGTATCCTGGGCCGCCTCCGATATGGAGGCCAGCACACGGTCGAGCACCTGGAAGCATTTCTTATCGCTGCCGGTGTCATTGAGCAGAATGACGAATTCGTCACCGCCCAGCCGCGCCAGAGTGTCGTCGGCGCGCAGCACGCCTTGAATGCGGGCCGAGACGGCGATCAGTAGCCGGTCGCCCACCTCATGGCCGAGCTGGTCGTTGACCTCCTTGAAACCGTCGAGATCGACGAAGCAGACCGCCAGCGCGCTGTCGTTGCGCTTGGAGCGCGCGATCGCCTGATGCATGCGGTCGGCCAGCAGGCGGCGGTTGGGCAGGCCGGTCAGCGCGTCGAAATGCGCCACCTTATGCAGCTCGGCCTCATGTTCCTTCAACTGGCTGATGTCGGAGAACACGCCGATATAGCGCTGGATCTCGCCCGCATCGTCGCGGATGGCGGCGATCGACATCAAAGCGGGATAGATGTCGCCCGATTTGCGCTTGTTCCAGATCTCGCCGCGCCAGCCGCCGGTGGTGTTGAGGCTGTCCCAGATCGTATTGAAGAAGTTCTCATCCTGCTTGCCCGAGCCGAGGAAGATCGGGTCGCGCCCGACCACCTCGTCGCGTTCGAACCCGGTGATGCGGGTGAAGGCCGGGTTGATCTCGAGGATCATATTGTGCTTGTCGGTCACCATGATGCCGTCATGGCTGAAATCGAACACCGACGCGGCGAGGCGCAGGCCGACCTCGGTCTTCTTGCGCTCGGTGACGTCCTCGACCGCCCAGATGAACAGGCGGCGGCTGGCCAGCGGGATGATGCGGCCATGCACCGAACAGGTGATGATCACCCCGTCGCCGCGGCGGAACTGGGTCTCGAAAGGCTTGGGCGAGTTGCCGTTTTCCTTGACGGTCTCGAACAGGCGATAGCGGTCGGTAGGATCGACCCACATGCCGAAATCGAGGCTGGTGCGGCCGACCACCAGGTCGCGCGAATAGCCGGCGACCTCTTCCCAGGCGGGGTTGACGTCGAGATAGATGCCGCTGCCGAAATCCATCATGCAGAGCGGCACCGGATTGTTCTGGAAGATCGCCTCGAAGCGCTGCAACGCCGCATCGATTTCGGCCCGCAACCGGTTGCGCTCGGTAATGTCGCGCGATGAGGCGTAGATGAAATGCTCGCGTCGGGTCCGCACCACGGCGACATGCACCTCGACCGACAATACGCTGCCATCCTTGCGGCGGTGCAGGGTCTCGAAGGTGGTCGGCGCGGTCAGCGCCAGCTGCTCGGGAAGCACCTTCTCGGTCAGTTCGGCCCGAGACCAGCGTGCCTCCCAGGTGTGAATGGGTTTGCCGATCAGCTCGGCACGATCATAGCCCAGCATGGCGCAGAAGCTGTCGCTGGCCTCGACCAGCAGACCTTGGCTGTCCAGCACATGCACCCCGTCCGAGGCGCGTTCGAGAAACATCCGGTTGCGGCGGCTCTGCCGCCCGGCGATGTCGAACAGGCGGTAGATGAAGCCGGCCGAGATCGAGGTAACCAGCAGCAGGGCGACCAGGAACACGATGGTCTTGGTGACCTCGGCCCGCCATTCCTCGAGATATTCCTGCTGCGGCGCCCCGGCCACCACATATATCGGCGCCGAATCGAGCCGGCGGATCGAGAAGGTGCGGGCCACGCCATCGCCGGTCTTGTCGCTGTGGAGGGTCGCTTCCTCCTGCCCGGACAGGATCGCCTGACGCAATTCTTCGGAGGAGGCGGTGCTGCCGATCGAGCCAGGTTCGCCAGGTCCCACCACCGGATAGCGGACGATGATCGAATTGTCCAAGCCCCTCAGAGCGATCGCGTCCTGGCGTCCGGCGTTGAAATGGGCCAGCAGCTGGACGAAGAAATCGAGCGGCAGGGCGGCGGTGACCACCCCGGCCAGGCTGCCATTGGGATGCTCATAGCGGCGGGCGAAGACCAGCACCTTCTTCGCCCCGACCAGCCCGTCGGTCGGCTTCGAGATGAACAGGCCCTTCTCGGGATGGTCGCGCAGTTCGGAGAAATAGCTCTGCTCATGGACGTCGGAGACGCTGAGATGGTTGCTGCCGGTCGACAGCAGAACCTTGCCCTGTTCGTCGGCGATGCCGATGGCGGCCAGTTCGGGCATGTGCGCGGCGTGGCTTTCGACGAAGCGCGACAGGCCGGTGGTGTCGAGCCGGTCGCCGGCCGACCGGCGCTCGAGTTCCTCGGTGGTGGTTTGCAGGATCAGGTCGATCTTGTCGATCGTGAAGGTGATGCTCTGATCGACGGAATAGGCAAGATTCTGAGTCAGCGCCTCGGCACGATGCTCATATTGCAGCCGGCTTTCATAGAGCCAATAGACACCGAGCGAGCTGGCGAGCAGGTTTGTTACTACGACCGTCCCGACCAATATCGCCTTGGTGGCGAAGTCCCGCATCCGCGCCGCTATCCTTTTAAAGAAGTCCCCTGGTTGTCATTATTATTGGGTCCGGTCCATTATTCCAGCCCCGTTTTGGGCAGAAAATTTAATGTGTTGCGGGAGGATCCGACGATTTTCCCAAACGCATGCTGCAATGGCGAAAAACGCAGGCGTTGGGAGGTTGACAGCGTTACCACCGGTACGCTACACCACCTTCCACCGCGGGGGTGTAGCTCAGTTGGTTAGAGCGTCGGCCTGTCACGCCGAAGGTCGCGGGTTCGAGCCCCGTCACTCCCGCCACTCACTTCGTCTATTCCTTTTACGGGGCGGAATTCCATGGACGCCTTGCTCCTCGAGTACTTACCGATCCTGGTCTTCCTGGCCATTGCCATCGTCGTCGCCATCGTCTGCATCGGCGGCTCCTACCTGGTGGTGAAACAAAAGCCCGACCTGGAAAAGACCTCGGCTTACGAGTGCGGCTTCGACGCGTTCGAAGATGCCCGCGTCAAGTTCGATGTACGCTACTATCTGGTGGCCATTCTGTTCATCATCTTCGACCTCGAAGTCGCCTTCCTGTTTCCCTGGGCGGTGTCCTTCGGCAAGATCGGCCTGTTCGGCTTCTGGTCGATGATCGTGTTCCTGGGCGTGCTGACCATCGGCTTCATTTACGAATGGCGGAAAGGAGCTCTCGAATGGGAGTGACCGGACAATCCACGCCCCCTGGCGTCCAACTTGCGCCGATCGGACCGGGTCCTCGTCAGGACCAGGTGATCGCGGCCGTCGCCGAGGAACTGGGCGATAAGGGCTTCGTGCTGGCCAATCTCGACAAACTGGTCAATTGGGCCCGCACCGGCTCGCTGTGGCCGATGACGTTCGGTCTGGCCTGCTGCGCCGTCGAGATGATCCACGCCTATACGGCCCGCTACGATCTCGACCGTTTCGGCGTGGTGCCGCGCCCGAGCCCGCGTGCCTCCGACGTGATGATCGTCGCCGGCACGCTGACCAACAAGATGGCGCCCGCCCTGCGCAAGGTCTACGACCAGATGGCCGAGCCGCGCTGGGTGATCTCGATGGGCAGCTGCGCCAATGGCGGCGGCTATTACCATTACTCCTATTCGGTGGTGCGCGGCTGTGACCG
>Ga0116226_10003930_pt1 | contig 13120 bp, 12 predicted proteins | sample S1TSphfallax_FD_89692 | JGI IMG/M metagenome (GOLD analysis project Ga0116226, IMG submission 89692) | Host-associated microbial communities from peat moss isolated from Minnesota, USA - S1T2_Fa - Sphagnum fallax MG | ecosystem: Host-associated > Plants > Peat moss > Unclassified | place: USA...
AATACGTTCAGCATGACATTGTTCGATTGCTTGACGAACAATGTCAGCGGAACCTGTTTCACCAGCGTGGACTGTACGATGTATACCAAGTTCTAATGCACGTTTAAATGCTGGAAAATGAGGAGCGGTAGGATAATTATGCTCATCGCCAGCTAGATCAATACCGACAACACCTTCCGAACGATATTTATCGGCTAAACGGACAACTTCCATTGACCTGAAGAAGAATAATCATCGGATAGAGAATTTATTACCAAAGATATAATTGATCTTACATGGAAAATCAAAATTTTTTTTAGCTCTGAACAATACTTAATGTGGTTATATATGATTCGGAACAAACAAGTCAAGTCGATTCAATTGATTTCATAGAATTATAATCAATGATTCTAGAAGAAGAGTCTTTCAAATATCTTGTACATCTAATGTAGTTTGCATTTCAGCTTTTATGATAGATATATTGAAGAAGCAGACGACCAAGGTTTTAGAATGCATTGATATCGGACATATGTAAACTTCTTTATATTGACCGTACAGAGAAGATAACACTCATAATTCAATTGACTTCAATATCAAATATATCGAAATTTGTTAAAAGAAACTTTTTGTATATCGCTTGTAATCCATTACAATTTATTCAAAAACCACATAGATATGCTTCAATAACAGATCAAAATTCGACTCATTTTTTTTTTGCACTCAATTGTATTAGTTTCTCTTAACAAACTATCAAACTTCGCACTGCAAAAAAAACCTGACTATCTATCACCTGTATCAATTAAAAAAAGCCTGCCCTTGATAACCTACCAGAAAAATAAGAATAAATCTCAGGTGGTGTTAATCTTATTTTTCTCATCGTTTTAAATTTCATTTTTTTTCCAACATACCATTCAGGCTTTGGTCGTATACAACATAATATTGTTCGAACATCAACATGATGCTCTATCATCCCACGTGTTAGGCCACGATTAATTGCTTCAATAACCTTTAAAATTCAATTAACTAGATAGAAATTTCTTCTATTTTATAAATAAAATTCTTACTTGATCTGGTGTAAGTTTATCAGCTGTTAAATAATGTGGATTATATCGAGTTTCAGTATAAATTACACCTTGTATAGCTTGATCTTCAACGAATTCATATGCAACACGTTCAAGTGCTTCAATATCACCGGCAACAATCGGTGTAAAAAATGGAAATTTTTCAAGAAATTCAGCAAGAGATTTACAATTTGATTGAATAGAAATGTATCTTTAATAAACATAGAAAAAAAAGAATTATTAAAAAAATCATTTGAGAATTTTTAATTACGGTAGAAAATTTTCTAATGTTGATTCCATTCCATTAGGAAGTTGTACACCTAAATTAAATCAATGATATTATTTGAGGCTTTTCTTTTTTAAATTATTTCATTCTACCCTTCTTTTGAGCTAATTCAAATAAAGTCGAATGTCGAAAAGAGCCGTCAAGATGAATATGAAGCTAAACAAGAGAAAAGAAAAAAATTTTTTTTTTCTTTAATAAATGAAATCTTACTTCAACTAATGATGGTGGAGTGTAGCTAAGTGAATGTTTATGTTGATGTGATATATGATGATGAAGATCAGTAGAAGAAGAGCTTTCATCAGAAGCAAATAATATACCCGGTAATATTCTATCTTCTTGACTATCTGAATCTGAATATTGCTTATCCATCTTCAAGAAAAAGCAAAAGAAAGAGAATCGTATTTCGATCAATTGCTTTTATCTTATTATCAAAAACAAATAACAAGATAGATAAAAAATATTTTATTCTTGATCGATTCTTTTTTCTGAATAAGGTAGATGACGCTAATCATCAATAGAATTTCTTTTAATATTTATTCTTGATATTTTTATTGACATACACGATTAATTACACTGATTTGACAAGTAAAAATTATATGTATAAAAATCTTATCTGTCATAGATGGAGTTAGTTGTCTATAATTTCATCAGAATTAATAATAATTTTCCCAATAAATAAATAAATAATCAAATAAAGATTTTTTTTCGGTTCAAATCGATTGATTGATGATTTTGTATTTAATATAATCTTATGACTCATTTTATAATAAACACTTGGTATCTTTGACATGTACGAGAAGTAAAAATAGGTCTTTTTTTTATCATTATTATTCTTATTTTAGAAAATGAGCCATTTTCTACAAATTTTAAAAATAAAATGAATGGAATTAAACGAACATTGAGTACTGACGATAATTCATCAATAACAGATAATAATAATGAACAATCAATAACTCCGAACGATTCTCCAAATTCAAAAAAATTCCGACATGCTTCATCACATTCAGATAATGAAGAAGAAACTCAAATAATCGAATCAGAAAATGGTATTGCTAATGGTAAAAATAAATAAAATCATTTATATAAAATTTCATTTTTTTTAAAATCTAGATCATTCAACAAGTCAATCCGAAAACGAAGGAGAGGAAGTTGTAGATAACCATCTACAAGAAAATTCTTCTGATTATTCAGTTCTACATATCGATTTTGATAATGGAGAAAATGATAGTAAATAATAATTAAAAAAGAAAAAAAAAATTCAACTAGATGTTTCTTCTTTAAATAGCATTTCGATATGATGGTAAAATTATTTTTCATATTCATATTCCATCTCGACAACGGTATGGGGAAGTAACAAGTGAATCATCGATAATACGAACATTTGCATGGACATTATTAGGATTTATTCGACCAAATAATGATAATTTTCCAAATAGTAATGGAGGAACATTTGGTCTTTTTCTTAAATGTAATCTAGACAAAACTATTCAGAGTTGGTCTATATTTGCTAAAGCAGAATTAACACTTTTACATGCAACAGATCCAAAGAAAAATTATGTTAAAAGTAAATTTGGAATAAAAATTTGTTTTTTTGATCTTTTTGATCTTATATAAACAGAAATTAATCATTTGTTTAATGCACGTTCCGATGATTGGGGTTACAGTAATTTTAAAACATTAAAAGTAAGTGACAAAGAAACTTTGCATTCATTAAAATTTCATTTTATATTAGGAAATGTATAATGAATTTCTACATGCATCCGATAATACAATTCGAATTGAAGCAAAAATTCATGCTGATCCACCACGAAATGTCGAGTAAATTAAAAAAAAACTTCAATTCTGTTTTCAAAAATGAATCTGATATTTAGATGGGATTCAAAAGGTCAAACTGGTTTTATTGGTTTGCGTAATATTGGTGCAACTTGTTATATGAATTCATTTTTACAAACAATTTATTTTACGAAAAAACTACGCAAGGTTGATGACATGCCGAAAATAATTTCTACGATTGTTTTGATAATTAATCCATCTATATTTAGGCTGTTTATGCTTTGCCAACAGATAATGATGATCAAATCCATAGCATGCCACTTGCATTGCAGAAACTTTTTTATGATCTTCAATTTACTGATCGAGCAATTAGTACAAAAAAATTAACACGTTCATTTGGGTAAATTTTGATTTATGTTTTATAAAATTTATCTGTTCTTTTTTATTAGATGGGATAAACCCGATGAATTTTGTCAACATGATATTCAAGAATTTTGTCGAGTGGTAAGAAGAATCATTTCGAAATTTTTTTTATTTGTTTATTTTATTTTTGTAGTTACTTGATAAATTAGAATCCAAAATGGAAGGAACAACAATGGAAGGAATCATTCCATCATTATATCAAGGACAATATGTGGTAAATTATTTTTTTTGCTCTAAAAAAAAGAATTTTTTTCTTTCAATTTATTTAAGCAATATGTTCAATGCACGAAAGTTGATCATGAATCTCGAGTCATTCAAACATTTTATGATGTTCCATTACAAGTACGCAATAATGCAAATAGTAAATACTTAAATTAATTCTTAGAAAATATTTTTATTGATATATTTAATTAGTTACTGAAAGTTTTCGAGATTTTTGTAAAAAAGAAATTCTAACCGGTGAAAATTTATATGATGCTGGGAATGTTCATGGTTTACAGGTTGGTTTTATTTTTTTTTATAAAACTGTATTTATCTTTTTATTGAAATTTAGGAAGCAGAAAAAGGTGTAAAATTTCTAAAATTTCCTCCTGTACTTTGTTTACATTTATTACGTTTTGAATATGATTATAATTTATCACAAAATCGAAAAATAAATGATAGTTATTCATTTGATTATCATCTTGATTTAAGTGAATTTCTTGAAAAACCAAATTGTTCATTATGTTCATATAAATTATTATCAATATTAGTCCATAGTGGAGATAATTCAAGTGGACATTATGTTTCATTTATTAATCCTGAATTAGATGGACAAGTAAAATAAAAAAATTTATTTATTAAATATTATTTTTATTCGATTTTAGTGGTTGAAATTTGATGATGATGTTGTTGCACGAGTTGCACCAAGTGATGCGATGGAAAGAAATTTTGGTGGAATACAAGATGATGATGGGAGTATGTATAATACATCAGCTTATATGTTGGTTTATATACGTGAAGATTGTCAAAGTAAATAAAAAGAAAAGAAAAGAAAATTTCATTTTATTTTATTTTTTTTTTTGTAGAAGATATTTTATGTGATATTAATCTAGAAGATATTCCTGAAAATTTAATAAAACGATTTGATTATGACAAGTAAGAGAGAATTTTTTTTTTTTTTGAATAAATTATCAAATGAAATTTTAGAGCTTTATCTTTAAAACGTCGACCAAATACGGGGGATAATGGTTCAGTTGATATACAAATTATTTTAAATGATGATTTTTATATTCAACCAACAGCTTGTTTAACGGAAATTATTTATGATAAGTATGAAGATTAGATTTTATTAAAAATAAATAGGAAATCTTGTGTTTTATTTTTATTTTAGTGCTTTGGATTATTCACAAAATCGATATCGTTTACGATATATACGAGCACAACGTTCAGAATTATTTCGTGTATTTGCAAGACGATTAGCATATGAAATGGTAAACATAGAAAAGTTTGATTTTCGTAATAAAATAATATTGCTAGAAAAAAGATTTAAATTATTTACCAAAATAGCGCAGTTTTTTAAATGAGGGAATTCACCGACATATGTTTCGGTTTATGAACTATTATCTACTGTTAATGCCAGTGATCCCGTAGTAGACTTCGTTTTCGCGTATGTGCCTGTCTCGATCTGTGACATTTTCATGCTAATCTGTATCACGGTCTAAGTCATGGTCCCTTAAAAATGTCGATCACGGTTTACAGGGGAGTCCTAATTTCTATCCCTATATTTCAACACTCCTTTTAGATCGTGTTTCACAAAAGAGGAATCGATTTTCTATTTTAATTCAGGGAGTAAATCTCGATGAAGACGTCCGAATATGGCTTGTTAATACTCATGAATTTCATATAAATCATCATTATCATTCTCAAACACTCTTTTCCTATACGCTCATCCACTGTGATGATTATGATAAAAAAGTAAGAAATAAAATTTTTTTCAATATTAATTCTTTTCATTTTCGCTTTTTAATTTAATAGATAATCGATTTAATTCAATATGATATATCAGATCGAAGAATATTACCAATATTTATTGAACAAAAAATTTATTTGAATGGTGTCTATCAATTATTACCATTTGATAAAAATAGTATTTCAAAAAATTTTCTTCGAAAACAAAAAATTTCTATTTCGATTTTTTTTCTATAGATGATATATTAATATTTGTTCGTTTATATAATTCTCGAGATGAATCTCTTTTGTATATTGGTCATTTTCTATTCCCTCAACAACAAACATTTCGTAAGAAATCTTTTTGTTTTTGTTACCTATTTTTATTATTGATATTTTTCAATAGAAAAATGTTTAAATGATTTTGCTCTTCGTATGAAATTGTCAATATCATCTTCAACAACATTTATTGTTCATCAAAGTGTAATAAAACATAATCAAAATTATCAATATGAATCAATAAAATCTTCAAATTTTGATCTCCCATTATCTCAAGCACTTCATCCATGTTTATCTGGTGTATCAATAATCATTCAAATATTTGATACTAATCAAATAAATACTGAAAATTGTTTAACAACAGTTGATGATTATTTTCGGTAATTAAAGAAAAAATATTTTCATTTTTTATTTAATATTTTTATTTAGAAATCTTGAAAATCGTCAAGAATTTGATATTTGTAATCGTGATAGTTTACGAACTGAATGTCTTTTTAAATTATATCTTCCATTAAAAACATCCATTAAAGAAGTTATTCGATTAATTGCTGAACGAATCGAATATCCCGAACAACAAATTATTATACAAAAACCTTCAAAGTAATAATAGAACTTTATTGTATTTTCATCCATTCTTATTTCAGTTCAAATTCAATAACTAATACAATTCCTTCAATATCATCATTACATATTGGTAGCGAACAAAAAATACGAGATCTTTATCCAAATATACGTGTTAATGTCACATCACCTCGAAAAATTTTTTTTAAACGAGTAAAAATAAAAAAAAAATGAATAAAATAAAAGTATTTTGATATTTATTTAGTTACCTTTTAATTATACTGAACTTGAACATCGTCGTTTATTTCGAATATATGTTACAAATTCTATAAAAAAAGATCAACAAAGAGAAGTACAATTTTATGCGAAAAATTCTTCGACTGTTGCTGATTTTCTTAACGAAATTAAACAATGGATACCAACATTATGTTCGGAAAATGGTAGTCAACAATTAAGGTAAATGATTGATTATTTCGATTAAAAATAAAAGAAAAATAATCTCTATTTAGAATCATTGAATTGATTTTATGTAATCAAATCAATCCTCCATTTGAACTTCAAATATGTTCAGATCAATCACGTATAGATGAGTATAATCATTTTTCCAATCGTTATTATCATTTGGAAGAAATTATTCCGGATGAAATCGATCAGAATAAAGATATGGTATTGATTCCTGTTGCGCATTATATTAAAGTAATTGATTGAAAAAAAATTTTGTTTTTTTGAAATTTCTTTTTTTAGGAAAATTTAATCCAAATAAATCTTCAAAAATTTTTTCCATTTTTTCTCAATGTGATACATGTAAACTAAAAAACTATTGTTTTTTATTTAATTAAATATTCATTTAATTAGAATGAAACATTTGCTGATGTTAAACATCGATTACAAACTAAATTAGGTCTTACTAATCGTGAATTTGAAAAAGTTTGTTTTGAAAAAAAAAACAAAAATTTTTTATTGAAATTAATCAATTTATTTTAGTATCGTTTTTCAATATTTAATGGAAATAAATTAATATCTCGATGTGATGATAATCTGGGACGAATTAATTTACGTGAATTGAAATTAATTCAAAGTAGAATTTATTCGAAAAAAAATTTTTTTTGATGAATTTTTATTTTAGAAACATGTTGGCTTGGTTTAGAATTACCATTAATATCAAATCCACGAAAGACTCGAAAATCACTTTTTTCAGAAAAACCAATACGAATCAACTAGTCGTATAGAATTCCGTTTGTTTTTTCTATTAGGAATATTTTATTTTCTATTTATTGACAAAAATTTTTATGATGCTTCTTTAAATTTTCTTTATAGTTGATTAACGAATGTGCTTATCAGTTCTGTTTATTGTCATTATTCATATAAAATATAATGTCGCGTGTAATGTAAAAATAGAGAGAAAAAAAAACATTGATGTTTGTGAATATGTCTGCTTTGTTTTCTCTCGACTTCCGGAATTCCTAACATAAACAAGAGATTTTATTGAAATTGTAATGCGTTTTTAGTTTTTTTCTTTTTGTTTTGTATTATTTTCTTTCTTTATATGTATGTGTGATTTGATTATATTTTTCTTGTTTATATAAACATCACGAGAGAACAATAGTCCTGACAAAAGATAATAAGAGGAAAAAAACAAAAACAAAAATATAACGTGAAAGACCTTCAATGATCATTAGACTGGAGATGTCTGCTGACTATGTCGAGACCATGGTTTATTTGTATCCAAGATATGAGCCATGGATAATAAAGCATTCGCTTGATCATTATAAGGCTCTCTATGTGATGATGATGATGTTTGCGAATTCGATAATGTATTGGCATTGACATCTTCATTTTCATGATGATCATCATCTTCATCAGATCCTTCACCTGGACCCAGTAAAAAATGTACATGATTTTTGCTAGGTATTCGTTTAAGGAATGGTTCAGTTTCATCCGAACTAGTAGCACCATCATTCATCGGTACAGACGGTTCACTAATCACAATAGCTGGTGATGATATGATCCGTTTTTTGAATTTTCCTTCTTCCGGAATCGTTGGTTCATGTTGCATTGCGTGACCGTTCGTCGCGTGCTGTTGGTGTTCAGCTGCCGCATCCAACGAAGAAAATGATTGTCGTCCAAGACTAACCGATGACAGTGTTGTACGAATACTATGTGCTTTATCTGTTACAAGTCGACCAAGTATTTGAGCTACACGACGCTTTCGCATTGTAAATACACTTTGTAAAACAATGAGTAAAGCAATTATAATTGAATATTGTGTAGTTATAAATACCAGACCATGTTTTGGATCTGCTTTTAAATGACCAAATTTTGAATAATCATTTATAATATCTTGACAAAGAAATAAATCGGGAGTTTTTGTTGAACTATTCGTTTGATAATAACATATACATACACTATATTTTTCATTATGATTTAATGCAGTTAATCTTAATGAATTTGAAAAATGACTATATTTACTTGATGTTATATTTTTTAGATTTAATCTTTCCAGTTTAAGTATAATTTCTCGATTTTTATTATATGGTCGAATAATAAAAAGAAAATATTGTAATAAAGTTATTGATTTAAGTGAACGTGATGGTATTGTAGTCATTGTTGCTAATAAATTTAATTTACGTTTATTTATTTCAGAATTTTTATTATTTTCAATTGATGATGTTGGAATAGAGAATAGATCAAATGTAACACGAATTGTATCTTTATCAATAAAATCCCAATTTAATTCATAATATGGTCCTTGATGATATTCTTGTTCAATAAGAACATCCGATTCTTCAACTGTTTCTAATAAAGTATTAACAAATACTTCATTATTTATTTCATCAGCTGTTGTATCAATACTATTTGTATCTTCAATCGATATTATTGATGTTTTATCATCCTGTATTTGTGTCATAGAAGAATTTCCATTGACAATCTATTAAAAACGAATGTATTATTATTATTTTTTGATCGGTTCTTACTTTTTTATTTGTACTACTATTTAATACTAGAGTTGGTAATGTTTTTGCTATTGGTGGTGTCGAAATAGTTTGTTGAAAATTTGTTTCACTCAATGATGCGAATAATAATAATAGAAATTGTTTAATAATCAACATTTTAAATAGATTTAAGTTAATATTTAATTCATTTAATTCAATATCTTGTGAGTTTCATCGGAAATGACCTGATGAGAAAGAAAAAAAAATAAGAGAAATATGAACTCATAAAATGTGGAGAGGAAAAAAATGCTCGATGAGTATTATGAGCAGAACTCATAGTAAGTACGAGAGATTCTTTGTTCTTTCTCTTCCAACCAATAGTGGATGATTCAGAACTATTCATCGGCAATGGTACCAAAAGATTGTCACAAGCATAGTGAGGAAAAAGTGGCCGAGAACACGAACGAGAGAGGGAGTGCAAGCAAAGTATCCCAGAAAAAAAAGAAATGAGACAGAAGAAATAAGGACATAGAAAAAGGAGAAAAAAGAGGAGAAGAAGAAAAAACTGATGTTAATGTGCATACACGAGCATACGGCATACTCGTCTGATAGTGTCAGAATATAAATAAGAAGAATGGTAACTGAAACTGTAAAGAGTAGTTTGGGATATCAGAATCAGAAAAATATTGACAACAATGGATATCAATCAACCGGTGATGATTGATCGTTGGCAACAGACACTAACCGTTTTACGTTTCATCAATAAGAGAGAAGAAAAAAAACATTGATCGTTATTCAATTCTTCGATTTTTTTTTTCATGCCACATTTTACTTTTTCGGGCATGAAAAAGTACATTCATGTACATTTTTGCTTTCACCTTGAGAATCAAACAAAAAGATGCCTTCGATCTGCATGCACCTGTACGTTTACTTTCACTAATGTTTGTTTGATTTCATCTTTTTGATATGTATCGACAAAAAAAAAATTGAATGAAAAAAAGAAAAGAAATGTACTTTTTTTTGACACGAACACATCATAATCAAGATAACTATGTGCCTCTTTTGGACTTGAAACATTATTTATCATTTTTTTGATCTATAGATATACGTATACATCACAAAAATAATGTTTTCTTTATTTTCATTTAGAGAATGACAATAAAATCTTCTGAAAATAATAATGCTTTATTCTATCTAAAATCACTTATTGAAAGGAAACAAAAACTTACCAACAATCTTCCAAATAGCCTTTGATTTCGTTTTGAGTATTGAATCGAAATAACAGAATTATTCCATCTATATGTATTTGAATAACAAAAAAACACTATTATATATATATTAACATTAATACAGGATGATTTCAAATCGAATTCGATAAAGCCATTATTCAAAAATATATTAAATGCTTACGCATTCAGAAGTGTTTCTTTATATTTACTTTATGAAATAAATAGTAATAAATTATTCATTATTAAAAATAAAAATTAAATAAATAATAAAAAAAGATTTTTGTTTTCTATGATAATAATAGGATATATTAATCAGAATTCTTTCTTATTACCAACAATACTCGGATGTGAAATATTTTTTAAAAAATGACGATGATAAATAAAAAGATTCATGCAAAAAAAACCTTGTCTGTATAATTTATTACATCTATGATAATAGACTTTCTTGTGAGCTACAGGGAGAAAATAAAACATTTGGTTTTTCATAGAAAAAAAATCTTTTTCTATTACTTATATTATCTTTACAAAAATAAAGATAAATAAACCTTTTCTTTATATTTATTCTTGATATAAAGGAACAATAAATATAAAGTAACACCCCTATTACACATCAACAACAATTGTTTGTAGTTTAATAAAAAAAATAGATTGTATTGTATTGACTGATGATATTTTTTCTCTTTGATCAAAATACATTATGCAAATGTTAGATATCAATCATATCGATTCTCTATTGTCATCAGTTTTTCCGAAACATTCTTATTATTAACAGTCAATAGTGATTAATTGAGAATTAATTTACATCGGATGTTAAGCGACATTGATTTCCTGTGAGTAAAAATGGACGAATTCTTAGAAAAGAATTATCGGAAGAAAAACAGAAAATTAAATATATATCAAGCATATAATCATGCTTAGACGATTTAATAGTATGTATTAGTTACATTTAGACCTTGTTGTCATTGCTTTGCACTGAAATCTGTAGAGAAATTGACGCCTTTCTTGTTTTTCTATTTTTAGAAAATAAAAATTCTGATTTATATTTAGACAAATTTCAGGTCTTATTTTTACCATGGCAGAATACCAAAATGACGCTAATGCATATTTTTTATTCGACACGTTCGTTCGCTATGTCCATGTTTTTATCAGCGAAAAAAATATGATTGAAAAACTGATGGGACTGTTCTTTTATCAAGTAATAGCAGAAAAAATTTTGGTTATTCAATAGAACTTTTTCTATAACCATTTTTATACAAAAATTTTATCTCGGACAGTTTTTATTGATCCGACCAGACTCGCCCAAGCGTTCAAGAATTAAAAGCAAGGCTTCTCATTCATAATACGAGATAAAAGCAATACTGCTAACTATCATTCATGGATTTTATTCTATAAATATGAACTCCTTCCGACATAATAGAAAAGAACAGGATGAGAGAAGTAGGAAAAAGTTAATAGACAAAGCCGTTGGTGAAAAATGGTGATACTTCTTGCGCTGGATTTCTTCTTGTTTTTCTAGTTCAAAAAAATAAAAGAAAACGACTCGTCTAGTCATATTTTTGTTCTATCTGTCTTTAACAATAGTAGAATTTAATATTAGATGTCAATTTATAATGGAATCAACGAGAATATGTAATCCAATAAGTTTCTCTGTAATAAAGTGTCACGCAATTTCTCATAAAAATTCTTTATTATTTTATTCGATTTGACAATATGTTTGAGTTTTAAATGAAACGTTTTATATTAGCTATATCATGCTGTCTTTTATACTGAATGAGCTATTCTTTCTATATAAATTCATTTTGATATTTGATGAATAATATAAAAAATCTAATATTTAACTTTTTATCAAATAAATCAATATGATTTCGATGTTTGAGAATCCGTTCAAAAGTTTCAAGATGCTGATCTTTCATTAAATAGTTAAAATGCTACTAAGTATTTACAAGATATACTATCATATCATTCTCATTGTATTTGCTTATAGAATCTACAATTTATATCTTATTCGACTATAACAATGTGTTGCATAACCTTCATGTCGTTTGTAGAAAACAAAAATAAGTATTGGGTTTATATTCTTCGCGTTAATATAGAAGTTTATTGTATTTGCATATGATCAATAAATAAATTTTCATTATCAAAACGAAATTTTCTTCTCCGTTCGACAAATGATCTATTTTATTCCGTTTCCAATTGGATTTTTCCCTTCAATCATAAACATAAAATAGATTTATTCAATTTACCAAATTAGAAATCATATAATTCAAAAGAAAATTCTATCGAAACAAAAATAATAAACATATATTTCAAAACAATCAAGTAAATTACATTTATAAACTCATGATCTGTACAATGGACTGCTTGTTTCTTTCGTGAATTTCGTATAAAACAATAGTCATCATAACAAGTTGAAAAATCATCAAATGAAATTTATTTTGCGTATAAAAAATCTTTTTTTTTTTTTTTTTGTAATCAATTAAATCACTGACTATGAATAAAAGAACTAAATTATAAAATAGCATCAAGTGGTTGATCAAGATAATCAACAGCTGTTTCACCACATAATACACATTGTGAAGCAACAAGATCATCAAGTTCTTGTTGTACACTTTCCATATCACGTGATGGTGGTGCTATTCCACTAGCTATTATTGATTGTAAACGACT
>Ga0116226_10003931_pt1 | contig 13119 bp, 7 predicted proteins | sample S1TSphfallax_FD_89692 | JGI IMG/M metagenome (GOLD analysis project Ga0116226, IMG submission 89692) | Host-associated microbial communities from peat moss isolated from Minnesota, USA - S1T2_Fa - Sphagnum fallax MG | ecosystem: Host-associated > Plants > Peat moss > Unclassified | place: USA...
GAGCAGCTTCACCAGGATGATCGCACCGGTCGCTCCGACCGGATGGCCGAGCGCCACCGCGCCGCCATTGGGATTGACCTTGGCCGAAGGCAGGCCGAGATCCTGGCTCACCGCGCAGGCTTGGGCGGCGAAGGCCTCGTTGCTTTCGATCACGTCGAAATCCTCGACCGAGAGCCCGCTCTTGGCCAACAGCTTCCGCACCGCCGGAACCGGGCCCAGCCCCATCACCGACGGATCGACACCGGCATGGGCATACCCCGTGACGCGGGCCAGCGGCTTGATGCCGCGTCTTGCCGCTTCGGTGGCCGTCATCAAAACCACCGCCGCCGCGCCGTCATTGAGGCCCGAGGCATTGCCGGCGGTCACCGTGCCATCCTTCTTGAAGGCGGGACGCAGGGACGACAGGCTCTCGTAGGTCGTCGCCTTGCGCACATGTTCGTCGGTGGCGAAGGAGACGGTCTCGCGCTTGACCTGGATCTCGATCGGCAGGATCTGCTCCTTGAAGTGACCCGCCTCGATCGCGGCAGCGGCGCGGCGATGGCTTTCCGCGGCGAAGGAATCCTGCGCGGCGCGACCGATCCCATGCGAGGCGGCGACATTCTCGGCCGTGATGCCCATATGGCCATTGCCGAACGGATCGTTGAGCGCGCCCAGCATCATATCCACCACCGGCGTATCGCCCATCTTCGAGCCCCAGCGCGCGGCCGGCACCAGATAGCCCGACCGGCTCATGCTCTCGGCGCCGCCGGCCACGGCGACGGCACAGTCGCCCAATGCCAAGGTCTGCACCGCCGAGACCACCGCCTGCAGGCCTGAGCCGCACAGTCTGTTCACCGTCAGGGCCGGCACGTCGGCGGGAATACCGGCGCCGATCGCGGCAACGCGGGCCAGATACATGTCCTTGGGCTCTGTCTGGATGACATTGCCCATCACCACATGGCCGACCTCGCCCGGCTCGATCCCGGCACGCTTGACGGCTTCGGCGATGACCTTGGCCCCCAGCTCGGTGGGCGGAATGTCCTTCAGGCTGCCGCCGAAATCGCCCACGGCCGTGCGCACACCGGCGACGATGACCACTTCTTCCATTATAAATCTCCCATCAGGTTCTCTTTGCGAAATTGACCCGGCGCCCGTCCCGTCCATTTGCGGAAGGCGCGGTGAAAGGCGCTGGGCTCGGCGAATCCCAACTCATCGGCGATCGCCATAACACTCAAATCGGTCTGGCGCAGCAAGGTTTGTGCGCGCTCGCGGCGGATCTGGTCCTTGATCCTCTGGAAATTGCTGTCTTCGTCGGCAAGGCGACGATGCAGCGTCGAAGCCGACATGCCGAGCGAGCGCGCCAGCCCGGCAAAGTCCGGCCAATCGGCCAGCTTCATGGCGGCCAGATTTAGCCGCACCTGATGTGCCGTGCCGTGGCTGGGGCGATAGCGGACGAACAGATTTTCCGGCGCCAGGGCGAGGAACTCCTTCAGCGCCGCCTGGTCGCGCACCAAGGGCAGCGCGCCATAGCGCGGATCGATGGCAAGGTATGAACAAGGTTGGTCGAAGAGGGCTTCGACGCCAAATACCAGGCGATATTCGCCAGCGCGTTCCGGCACAGGGAAGGCAAAACCCAACGAGAGCACCGGAATGCGTCGATTGACCAGCCAGCAGGCCAGGCGGTGCAGGAACAGCAACAGATTTTCATGGGCGAACAGAGCCACCGGACGGACCGAGCGGAGGTCGAGCCGCAGCGCCCCATCGGCTTCGCTGATCGTCGCGGCCGTATCGTCGAGCATCAGATTGTAGAAGCGCGCGGCCCGGGCCAGGGCGCGCCGCAAGGTGCGACAGCCCAGCACGGCATGGCAGAGCATGGCGAAGCTGCCCAGCTTCAGGCGCTGCGAATCGCGTCCGAAAAATTCATCGTCCAGCGCCTGCGCCACCGCTTTCATCAGGGCGGCATAGGATTGGGCCGAGACCCGGCCGGCGCCCGGCTCGACTCCCGCGCGCCGCAGCAGCGGCGCCGGATCGACCCCTCGGGCCACCGCCCCTTCGAGCAGGGCCTCGACAAAAAGGATTGAAACGCCGGTGATCTGCATGATGGCTTTTTATGTCACAAATTTTGATCGCTGACAGCATAGACCATGAGTTGATCCTGCCTTACCCTGTGGACAAGTTCTGGGAGGAACATCATGCCGGAAGGGTCCCGTCTTCTGCCGGAGGCTGCGGCGAAGCCTTATCAGCCGCAGCATCAGATCCGCATCGTTACCGCAACCAGCCTGTTCGACGGTCACGATGCCGCCATCAACATCATGCGCCGCCTGCTCCAGCAGGGCGGCGCAGAAGTGATTCATCTCGGCCACAACCGCTCGGTCGACGAGGTAGTGACCGCCGCGATCCAGGAAGACGCCCAGGCCATCGCCGTCAGTTCCTATCAGGGCGGCCATGTCGAATATTTCAAATATATGGTCGATCTGCTGCGCGAGCGCGGCGCTGGCCACGTCAAGGTGTTCGGCGGCGGCGGCGGCGTGATCGTGGCGCGCGAGATCCGCGACCTGCACGACTATGGCGTCGAGCGGATTTATTCCCCCGAAGACGGCCAGCATCTCGGCCTCAAGGGCATGATCGAGGACATGCTGCAGCGCTGCGACTTCGATCCCCTGACCCTCGGCCTCGACGGGCTGCCCCGGCTGATCACGGCCGCCGAAAATGGCAAGCTGCCGCCGGCCATCCTGGCCGAGACGCGCGCCAAGGCCGCCAGCGCCCCTGTTCCCGTGCTGGGCACCACCGGCACCGGCGGGGCCGGCAAATCCTCGCTCACCGACGAGCTGATTCGCCGGTTCCGCTTGGACCGCCCCGAGCAGAAGATCGCCGTCATCGCCATCGATCCGTCCAAGAAGAAGACCGGCGGCGCCCTGTTGGGCGACCGCATCCGCATGAACGCGCTGTCCGGCCCGGTTTTCATGCGGTCGCTGGCCACCCGCAGCTCGGCCTCGGAGATACCGGACTCGGTGCCCGCGATCATCGATCTGTGCAAGGCGGCCGGCTTCGAGCTGGTGATCGTCGAGACCCCCGGCATCGGCCAGGGCGATTCGGCGGTCAGCGAGATCGCCGATCTCGCGATGTATGTGATGACGCCGGAATTCGGCGCCGCCAGTCAGCTCGAGAAGATCGACATGCTCGATCACGCCGATCTGGTGGCGATCAACAAATTCGACCGCAAGGGTGGCCTCGACGCGCTGCGCGACGTGCGCAAACAGATTCAGCGCAACCGCGAGCGCTTCGACGTCGATCCGGCCACTCTGCCGGTGTTCGGCACCATTGCGTCGCGATTCAATGATGACGGCGTCACGGCCCTGTATCACGGGCTGCTCGACGCGCTGGCGGCCAAGGGTTTCCCCCAATCCGACTCCCGACTGCCGCGCTCGACGGAGCGCTTCTCGTCGGCCTCGGCTGCCGTGGTGCCGGCGGCCCGCGTCCGCTATCTGGCCGAAATCGCCGAGTCGGTGCGCGCCTATCTGACCCAGTCGGACGAGCAGGCGCAGATCGCCCGCGAGACACAGCAATTGTCCGAAGCGGCCCGGCTGCTGAATGCGGCCGGCAAAGCAGGCGCCGACGCCGAGGCGCTGGCGGCCAGCCGGGCCCAGCATCTCGCGCCGGCTCTCAAGACCGCGCTGGCCGAATGGCCGCAAACGAAGGCGCGCTACCAGGCCGATGATTACGTGGTCAAAGTGCGCGACAAGGAAATCCGCACCGCTCTGACCTATACCAGCCTGTCGGGCAGCAAGATCCATAAGGTGGCTCTGCCGCCTTATCAGGATCATGGCGAATTGGCGCGCTGGATGGGCCGCGAGAATCTGCCCGGCTTCTTCCCGTTCACCGCCGGCGTGTTCCAGTTCAAGCGCGAGGGCGAGGACCCGACCCGCATGTTCGCCGGCGAAGGCGACGCTTTCCGCACCAATGCGCGCTTCAAGCTGCTGTCCAAGGATGCCAAGGCGACGCGCCTGTCGACCGCCTTCGATTCGGTGACGCTGTATGGCTGCGATCCGGACGAGCGGCCGGATATCTATGGCAAGGTCGGCAATTCCGGTGTGTCGATCGCCACCCTCGATGACATGAAAGTTCTCTATTCCGGCTTCGACCTGGCCGCCCCCGACACCTCGGTATCGATGACCATCAACGGGCCGGCGCCGATCATCCTGGCGATGTTCTTCAACACCGCGATGGATCAGCAGATCGAGAAATTCACCGCCGAGCACAACAGCGCCCCCACCGCCGAGCAGATCGAGCAGATCCGCGCGCGCACCTGCGAAGTGGTGCGGGGCACGGTGCAGGCCGACATTCTCAAAGAGGATCAGGGCCAGAACACCTGCATCTTCTCGACCGATTTCGCGCTGAAAATGATGGGCGACATTCAGCAATGGTTCATCGACCATCGCGTCCGCAATTTCTATTCGGTCTCGATCTCGGGCTATCACATCGCCGAGGCCGGGGCGAACCCGATCTCGCAGCTGGCCTTCACGCTGGCCAACGGCTTTACCTTCGTCGAAGCCTATCTGGCGCGCGGCATGAAGATCGACGATTTCGCCCCCAACCTGTCCTTCTTCTTCTCGAACGGCATGGATCCGGAATATTCGGTGCTGGGCCGCGTGGCGCGGCGCATCTGGGCGGTGGCGATGCGCGACAAATATAAGGGCAATGAGCGCTCGCAGAAGATGAAGTATCACATCCAGACGTCGGGCCGCAGCCTGCACGCCCAGGAGATGGATTTCAACGATATCCGCACCACGCTTCAGGCGCTGATCGCCATCTACGATAATTGCAATTCCCTGCACACCAACGCCCATGACGAGGCCTTCACCACGCCGACGCCGGAGTCCGTGCGCCGCGCCGTGGCGATCCAGATGATCGTCAATCGCGAATGGGGTCTGGCCAAGAACGAGAACCCCAATCAGGGCGCCTTCATCATCGACGAATTGACCGATCTGGTCGAAGAGGCGGTGCTGGCCGAATTCGAGCGCATCTCCGAGCGCGGCGGCGTGTTAGGTGCCATGGAGACCGGCTATCAGCGCGGCAAGATCCAGGATGAGAGCTTACATTACGAGCATCTCAAGCATGACGGGACCTATCCCATCATCGGGGTCAACACCTTCCTCAACCCCAATCCGCCGGCCGAGGCGGAGGTGGTGCTGCAGCGCTCGACCGACGATGAGAAGGTCAGCCAATTGAAGCGCCTGCGCGATTTTCAGGCCCGCCACGCTGGCGAGGCGCCGGCGGCACTGGCGCGCTTGCGCGACGCGGTGATCAACCGCGAGAATGTGTTCGCCCAGCTGGTCGAGGCGGTGCGGGTATGTTCGCTCGGCCAGATTTCCGATGCCCTTTATCAGGTCGGCGGGCAATACCGCCGCAATATGTAACCCACCAAGGAGACAAGATTAGATGGCCGGTTTCGCTGCGCCCCTGCGCGACATGGAGTTCGTGTTCAACGAGTTGGCGGGGCTCGGCCCCATCCTCTCGCGCTTGGGCGATGATTACAGCCCGGAACTGGTCTCCACCGTGCTGGCCGAAGCCGGCAAGATCGCCGAGGACGTGATCGCGCCCTTGAACCATTCCGGCGACAAACAGGGTGCCAAGATCGAGAACGGCACGGTGCGCGTCGCCGATGGCTGGCAGGGCGCCTATGACACGCTGGTCGAAGGCAATTGGATGGGCCTGCCCTTCCCGATCGAGCATGGCGGCATGGGCCTGCCCTGGCTGGTCAATTCGGCCATCTCGGAGCTGTGGGCTGGCGCCAACACCGCCTTCGCGCTGTCGACCATCCTGACCCAGGGCGCCACCCACGCCATTATTTCCTGCGGCTCGGACGCGCAGAAGGCGACCTATCTGCCGAAAATGGTCTCGGGTGAATGGGCCGGCACCATGGTGCTGACCGAAGCCGGCGCCGGCTCCGACCTCGCCGCCATCCGTACGAAGGCGGTCAAGACCGGTGACCATTATTTGATCTCCGGCCAGAAGATCTTCATCACCTATGGCGATCACGAGATGACGCCCAACATCATCCATATGGTGCTGGCCCGCACCCCCGACGCCCCGCCCGGGGTAAAGGGCATCTCGCTGTTCATCGTGCCCAAATTCCTGGTCAATGAAGACGGCTCTCTCGGCCGGCGCAACGATCTGCGCGCCGTCTCGCTCGAGCACAAGCTCGGCATCCATGCCAGCCCGACCGCGGTGATGTCGTTCGGCGACAATGAGGGCGCCATCGGCTATCTGGTCGGCGAAGAGGGCCGCGGCCTCGAATTCATGTTCATCATGATGAACAATGCCCGCCTCAATGTCGGCCTGCAAGGCGTCGCCCTGGCCGAGCGCGCCTATCAGCAGGCGCGGGGCTATGCCCGCGACCGCGTCCAAGGCAAGGCATTGGGCAAGGCCGAGCGCGGCCCGATCATCGACCATCCCGATGTGCGACGCCTGCTCTTCACCATGAAGGCCCGCATCGAGGCGATGCGCGCGCTCGCCTATATCGAAGCCGCCGCGCTCGATCACGCCGAGCATGGCACCGACGAGCAGAAGAGACAGGGCCAGCTGATCGCCGACTTCCTCAACCCGATCGTCAAGGGCTGGTGCACCGAGAGCGGCATAGAGGTCGCCTCGGCGGGCGTGCAGGTGCATGGCGGCATGGGCTTCATCGAAGAGACGGGCGCCGCCCAGCATTATCGCGATGTGCGAATCACCGCGATCTATGAAGGCACCACCGCGATCCAGGCCAACGACCTGATCAACCGCAAGCTCGGCCGCGACAAGGGCGCGGTCGCCAGGACGGTGCTCGACGAGGTCAAGGCGCAGGCGACCAAGCTGAAGGGCTCATCGCAGCCGGAACTGGCTCTGATCGGCCGCGCTCTGGAAGAAGCCCATATGAAGGCGGTGGAAGCCGTCGACTGGACCCTGGCCGCCGGTACCGAGGATTCCCGCCTGCCGGCCGCCGGCTCGGTGCCGCTGCTGATGCTGCTCGGCACCGTGCTGGGCGGCCACCAGATGGGCCGCGCCGCCGAAATCGCCGCCGCCAAACTGAAGGAGGGGGCGGGCGATAAGGACTTCTACACCGCCAAGCTGGCCACCGCGCAGCATTACGCCCTGCATGTGCTGCCGGAAGCCCTGTCCTATGCCCGCACGGTCACCGAGGGGTCGAAGACGGTGATGTCGCTGGATCCGGCGCTGTTCTGATCAAATCCGGGAGCGCGGCGAGAAACCCGTCGCGCTCCCGGTGACATAGGAGACGGGCTGGGGAGGATCAGAAAGCGGCGTATGGGCATCGAGCAGAATGCCTGATTGGTAAGCCATCCGGCACGCCATCAAGCCCACTCTTATCATTTATAGACGTCACGGCGATGGCCTATCCGCACGACCAGGATGCGCACAAGCCCATCCTCAATGTCGGCAACGATCCGATAGTCACCCACCCGATAGTTCCAAAATTCGCCGAATTTTTTCCTTTGAGAGCTCAGCGATTGTGCGGGGATCATCGAGAACCCCGACGCATTCGACAAGGAATTTAAGGATACGTCCAGCAGCGGGCGAGCCGAGTTTTGCTAGTTCCTTTTCGGCAGCAGGATCGAACTCAATCCGCCAAGCCATGCTTCTTGATCACGTCGTCGAGTGAAACCGGGTCAGTCCGGCCAGCGCGAATATCGCTCAGACGCTGTTCCGCAAGATAGACGTCTTCAAGGTCGTCGAGATGCTCAAGGATGGCTTCGCGCGCATAGAAGCTCTTGGACCGACCGGTCGCTTTAGCCAGGGCGTCGAGGCATCCGGCTCTAGGGATGGGAGAGCCACTCTGCCACCATTGCCCGTAACAGGGAGAGGAAGAAGAAGGCCCGGCTGGTTTTCTCGCTCATGCTCCTCTTCTCCTGTCATCCGGTCAGCCGGCCGTCGGTTGCTCGCCGGCCTGCCAGCCGGCGCCCAGCGCCTTGTAGAGCGAGACCGTCTGCTGGGTCAGCGCCTGGTCGCTCTGCGCCACCGCGTCTTCCGCCGAATAGAGATTGCGCTCGCCATCCAGCACATTGAGGAAATCGCCCAACCCCGCCTTGTAAAGCGAGGTGGCGCGGTCCAGCGCGCGGCGGCTGGCCTCACGCGCCGCCACCAGATCCTTGTGTCGGCGCTGCTCGGCCTCATAGGCGACCAGCGCATCCTCGACCTCGCGGAACGCGGTCAGCACCGTCTTCTTGTAATTGAGCCGGGCCTCTTCGGCCGAGGCCTCGGCCGAGCGGACATTCGCATCGAGCTTGCCGCCCTCGAAGATCGGCTGTTTGACGGTGGCGCTGGCCACCCACAACGCGGCAGCCCCGCTGAACATCTGATGCAGCGTGCCACCGGCCAGGGCAATCTGCGGGTTGAGGGTCAGGCTGGGATAGCGGGCCGCCTCGGCGACACCGATCTGAGCATTGGCCGCCGCCAGCTGGCGTTCGGCCGCGCGGATGTCGGGGCGGTTGCGCACCACGTCGCTGGGCAGTGCGGCCGGCAGCACCGGCGGGGCCGGCGGCAGAGCGCCCGACCGAGACAGTTCGGCGCTCAACGCGCCCGGCTCAAGCCCCAGCAGCACGGCGATGGCGTTGCCCTGTTGGGCGACACTGGTCTCCAACTGCGGGATCGTGGCGCGCACGGTGTCGAGTTGCGCTTCCGACTGGGCGACGTCGAGTTCTGATCCCAGCCCCCCGCTCTGCTTGGCGCGGGTCAGATCGAGTATTTCCTGTTCGGCAGCGACAGTGCGCTTGGCGATATCGAGACGAAGCTGCACCGCGCGCAAGCTCACATAATCGTTGCCGAGTTCACCCAGCAGCGTCACCAAGGCGCCGCGGCGATCCTCAATGCTGGCGCCGAGCGAAGCATCGGCGGCTTCGACAGTACGGGTCGTCTTGCCGAACAGATCGACTTCCCAGGACAGCGAGGGGCCCACATCGAAGAAATCGACCGTGTTGCCGCCCGGAAGCTTGCCCAACGAGGTCGGGATATGGGCGCGGGTCGCCTGGCTCGAGGCCGAGAGGCTGGGGTAGTATCCGGCCTCGGCGACCGACTTCTGCGCGCGCGCCTCGATGATGCGCTGCTCGGCCATCTTGACGTCGAGATTGCCGGCGACGGCGCGGGTAACCAGGCTGTCGAGTTCGGCATCGTGGAAAGCGGCCCACCATTGCTGGATCTGGGCGAAATCCGCGGTCTGCTGATGGCCCTGCCAGCCGGCGCGGGTCTCGGCCGCCGGCGGCTGATAATCGGGCCCGACGGTGCAGGCGGCCAGTGCCAGCCCCAAAGCCGAGGCACCGAGCATGCGGGAGGTTTGACGGGGAAACTTGATCATTTCGCTGCTCCGGGGCGGCCCTTGCCGCCCGCCTTGGTCGGCGGAAAGAGGAAAGCCAGCGGCATCGCTATGAAGGCGAACACCGCGCAATAGGTGAACACGTCGGCATAGGCCTGCACCGACGCCTGGACGGTCAGCGTGCGCAGCATCAGGCCGCTGGCGGCACCGGTCAGATTGGTGGCAGCCACCCCCTGCGATAGGAGGGCCGCGCTATTGCGCGCCATCGTGTCGAGGAAGGGCTGGCTCATATCGCTGAGATGCTGCGACATGTAGGCCTGATGGACCTGGCCCAGCTCGGTGATGGCCGAGGTCGAGACCGCGATGCCGATCGAGCCGGCGATATTGCGGAACATGGTATAGAGCGACGAGGCGTCGCGATTCTGCTCGGGCCTCAGGGTGGAGAAGGTCAGCATGCTGATCGGCACGAACAGCAGCGACAGGCCCATCATCTGATAGATGCGCAGCAGCATCAGATCGGTGAAGGAGATCTGGGCCGTCAGCAGCCGGTGCCCCTGCAACAGGGCCGTGCCCAGCAGCAGAAAGCCGATGGCGATCAGCTTCCGGGTCTGGATCTTCGGCAGCAGTCGGCTGACGATCGGGATCAGGAAGATCATCACCAGACCGCCCGGCGACAGCAGCAGACCCGACAGCACCGCCGTGTAGCCCAGCGTCTGCTGCGCCAATTGGGGCAGCAGCACCGAGCTGGAATAGAGCACCGCGCCCAGGACGAAGATCATGAAGGCGCCGGTGGCGAAGGTCCGGTTCTTCAGCACCCGCAGATCGACGATCGGCTTGTCGGTCGACAGCAGCCAGCAGACGGCGCCGACCATGCCCAACACCGCCAAGACAGCGAAGGTCCGGATGAAGGACGAGCCCAGCCAGCCTTCCTGCTCGCCGCGATCGAGGCAGATTTCCAGGCAGCCCAGTCCCAGCGAGATCAGGGACAGGCCGATATAGTCGATCTGCACTTTGCCATTCTGGCGCAGCCCCTTGGCCTGGGCCCATGGCGGGTCCTCGACCAGGCGCAGCACGGCCAGCCAGGCTATGATGCCGAACGGCACATTGATGAAGAAGATCCAGCGCCAGCTATAGCTGTCGGTGATCAGTCCGCCCAAAGTCGGGCCCAGCACGGGGGCGACGATGGTGGCGATCGCGGTCACCGAGAAAGCGGCGCCGCGCTTGGCCGGCGGGAAGGTGTCGAGGATGATCGATTGCTGGCTGGGTTGCAGCCCGCCGCCGAAAAAGCCCTGCAGAATTCGGAAGATTACCAGCTGCGGCAGGCTGGTGGCCAGACCGCACAGCAGCGAGCAGATGGTGAACATCATGATGCAGATCATGAAGTAGCGCTTGCGGCCGAGCACGTTCGAGAACCAGCCCGAGATCGGCAGCACGATGCCGTTGGCCACCAGATAGGAGGTCAGCGCCCAGGTCGCCTCATCCGTGCCCGCCGACAGCGAACCGGCGATATGCGGCAGGGCGACATTGACGACCGTGGTGTCGAGAATCTCCATGAACGCTGCCGAGGTCACCACCACGGCGATCAGCCAGGGATTGGCCTTGGGCGTCCAGGAAACCCCCGCCGGAGCCGCAGACTCGACGGGACCTTCGCTCATTTGGTTATGACCGTCGGCACGACGGACAGACCGAGCGGCAGCGCCTGATCCTTATCGAGCCCCTTATCGAGGACGATCTTGACCGGCACCCGCTGGACGATCTTGACGTAGTTGCCGGTGGCGTTCTCGGCCGGGAAGGCGGTAAAGCGCGAGCCGGAGCCCATCTGGATGCTGTCGACATGCCCCTCGATGTTGAGATTGGGGAAAGCGTCGACCTCGATCTTGACCTTCTGGCCGGCCCGCATGTCGGCCAGCTGGGCTTCCTTGAAGTTCGCGGTGACCCAGACATCGGGCGAGACCAGCGAGAACAGCGACTGGCCGACCTGGACATAGGAGCCCTGCTCGACATTGCGCTTGGTCACCCAGCCATCGAAGGGAGCGATCAGCTTGGTGTAGCCGAGATTGATCTCCGACTGCGCGACATCGGCCTGGGCCGCGGCGACCTGGGCTTCCAGCTGCTTCACCTGGGCCTCGACGGCGGCGATGTTGTCCTGCACAAGCTCGGCGGTGCGCAGTTTGGCCTGGGCTTCGGCGAGCTGGGCCTGGGCATTGATCTCGCCCTGGGTCGCGGCATCGATCTGCGCCTCGGTCGTGGCGCGCTGATCGACCCGGCGCTGGCGCTCATGATCGGCATGAGCACGAGTCAGCTGGGCGCGGGCCGACTCGACCGCGGCACGGGCCGAGGCCAGATCGGCGGGATATTTGACCTGAGCGATGGCGAGCTGGACGCGTGCGGCTTCGAGCTGCGCCTGGTCAATGGCCAGGGTCGCCTGGGCTTTGGCCCGCGCGGTGACATAGTCGCGCGAATCGATCTCGAGCAGCACCTGCCCCGCCTTGACGTGGGTATTGTCGCTGATATTCAGCGTGCGAACATAGCCCGGCACTTTCGGCGAAATGGTCGCGGTGCGGCCATCGGTATAGGCGTCATCGGTCGATTCGGTGCCGCGGGTCGCCAGCCAATAGGCGCCGCCGCCGATCACCAGCGCAGCTACCACGCTCGCGAAAACGACCTGAGGGACCCGGTTGCTCTTACGCGGGGCCGGAACCGCGGTGCCCGCGTCAGTGCTCGCCGTCATGCTGCTTTCCTTTTCTTGACTTGGCGGCTATATGAAGGGCCACCGGAGAATCTGTACCGAACAGTTCAGTCCGATCGCGATTTAGATAGACCGGCTCGTTCCTTTTGTCTAGGGTAAAACCGAACAGTTTAGTATGAACCTGATGGAAAATACCCAGCCGCCTCGCATATCCGATCCGCAAGGCAAGGTCGGTCAGATCCTGACCGCCGCCCGCGAGCTGTTTTTGAACGCCGGCTATGGCAACACCAGCATGGATGCGGTGGCCAAGCATGCGGGTGTGTCGAAATCGACGCTCTATGCCCATTTCGAAAACAAGGAACAGCTGTTCGGTGCGGTGGTCGGCACGGTCCGCCAGCGGCTGCACGACGCGCTGACCAGCGTCTCGACCACCGACGAGCGCGACATCGCCAAGATGCTGTATCAGATCGGCGCGCAATTCATGCAGCATGTCACCGAACCGACCTCGCTCACCATCTTCCGGGTGGTGATCGGCGAGCTGAACACCTTCCCCGAACTGGGGCGCGAGATGTATCAGAGCGGGCAGATCGTGATCGGCGGCCTGATGGCCGAATTCTTCCGCCAATGGACCGATGCCGGCCTGCTCGCCGTCGACGATCCCCGGCTCGCCGCGCGGCAATTCCTCGCCCTGGTGAAAGGCGATCTGCAATTTCGCTGCCTGTGCGACATCGAGCAGCAGCCGACCGCCGCCGAGATCAAGCGCAACGTCGAAGCCGCGGTCGCTATGTTCCTGGCCCATTACGGGCCGAAGAAATAGAGCCTACAGACTCTCCACCCGCCATTGCTGCATAGCGGGCAGCGCCAGCATCGCCTGCATATAAGCCTGGCAGACCTCGTCCTGCCGAATGCGGTAGCTCTCGAAGCGGAACACGACGGGCGCGAACATCGCATCCGCCATGCTCCAGCGCCCGAACAGAAACGCGCCGGTCGCGCCGAATCGCTGGCGGCAGTCGCGCCAGATCGCCTGGATTCGGTCGATATCGGCCTGAGCCTCGGCCGACGGGGTGAAGTCGGGAAAATCATGCCCCGCATCCATCGGCAAATTCTGGCGCAGCGGGACGAAGCCCGAATGCATCTCGCACGAGAC
>Ga0116226_10003932_pt1 | contig 13118 bp, 11 predicted proteins | sample S1TSphfallax_FD_89692 | JGI IMG/M metagenome (GOLD analysis project Ga0116226, IMG submission 89692) | Host-associated microbial communities from peat moss isolated from Minnesota, USA - S1T2_Fa - Sphagnum fallax MG | ecosystem: Host-associated > Plants > Peat moss > Unclassified | place: USA...
ACCTCCTCGCTTTTGTTATGCGGACGGAACCACGCGCTTTGCAGCAGGCGGGGCGCGAAGCCGAAACCGGCCCCGTGGGTGGAGAGATAATTGGTTTGAAAATCCTGCGGCGTAAAAATTTTCGAAGTGACAATCGAGCCGGTCAGGCCGGGCAACACGCTTTCGTTGAGCCTGGCTTCGATCGCTTGCCGGTAAGGCTCCGCCGCACTCTCCCAATCCAGGTCGCCCTGCAGATTAGGCACCGGCGAGAGCACGTAAAACCCGTCGCAGCCAGGCGGCGCCAGCGTCGGGTCGGTCGCCGTCGGGCGATGCAGATACAGGCTGAAATCGGGCGCCAGAATTTGTCCATCAAAAATATCGCGCAGCAGGTCATCATGACGCGGACCAAGCAAAATCGTATGATGCGGAACCGCATCGAACTTTCGGTTGGTGCCGAAATACCAGACGAACAGGCCCATCGAGAATTTTGCCCGGGCGATTTTACGGTCCGTCCAGCGGCGGCGCCGGCCGCCCAGCAATTTCTGGTAGGTCGCCGCGGCGCAGGCATTCGAGACCACGATATCGGCCTCGATGACCTCGCCGCCGGCAAGCTGCACGCCGGTGGCGGTGTCGTCCTTGACCAGGATTTTGCTGACCGTGGCATTGGTGCGCAGCCGATTGCCCTGGCTTTCGATCAGGCCAACCATGCCGCGGATCAATGCGCCGGTGCCGCCGGCCGGAAAATGCACGCCGAATTTGCGCTCCAGATGCAGGATCAGACAGTAGATCGCGCTGGTATCCAGCGGATTGCCGCCGACCAGCAGCGGGTGAAAGCTAAGCGCGATGCGCAAGCGCTTGTCGCGGATTTTCCGCTTCACCAGACCGCTGACCGTCCGGTAGCCGGACAGGCGCAGCAGATCCGGCAGGATGCGGGCCATGTCGACCCAGGAACCGAAGGCTTTATGCGCCAGTTTCTCGAAACCGATTTTGTAGATTTCCTCGCTGAGCGCGATGAATTCTTCATAGCCCCGGGCATCTTCGGGGGCCAGGCGCAAAACCTCGGCGCGCATCGCAGCGGCATCGCCCGAACAGTCGAATTGCGTCCCGTCGTTGAAATGGATCCGGTAGAAAAGCGAGATCGAATGCAGCGTAATATCATCCGCCAGATTGCGGCCGGCGAGCCGCCAAAGTTCCTCCAGCATGAAGGGCGCGGTAATGATCGTCGGCCCGGCATCGAATGTGAAGCCGTCCTGACGAAACACTGAGGCGCGGCCGCCAGGTTCGGGCAGATGTTCCAGCACGGTGACGCGATAGCCGCGGGCCCCCAGACGGATGGCGGCGGCAAGTCCGCCGAAGCCACTGCCGATCACCACAGCGTGTGGCCGCGGATCGCTGATTGAAGCGAGGCTTTGAGCCCGCGGTGGATTTAGCGCGTTCAACGGAAGCATTCCCGCAAAAGTTCGGCTATTTCCGCCGGGCGTTCCTCATGCGCGAGATGTCCCAGCCCCGGCATCCGGAAAATTTCGGCATCCGGCAGCAATTGCTTGATGCGTTGCGCATCCGCCGGCGGAATCGACCGGTCGTTCTCGCCGACGATCAGCAGCAGCCGGGTTTGCAGACCCGGCAGACGTTGCGCGAATGTCTTCAGATCCCAGTTGGCCATCATGGTCAGCGCCGCCCCGGCATGGCCGCTGCGGCGGGCCAGACGGCCATAAAACTTCTCACCCTGGGCATCGATGCGCGAGCCGGTGCCCTGCAGCAATTTGCGGACCACCGCGCCATCCGCCGCTTGCCAGGCAAACAGCATCGGGACCAGCGGGTTGCTGGCGAACAGCTTGGCGAGCGGTCCCATCAGCGGCGCCGCGACGCCGTGGAACGGCAATGGCAGCATCGCACCATTCAAACTCGCCAGCGCTTTCGGCGCGATGCGGTGGCTCAAACACATCTCCGCCAGGATCGCGGCGCCGGCGGAATGGCCGGCAACATATTCGGGCCGCAGGCCCAGCCGGTCGAGCAAGGAAGCGACGCCCTTGGCCATGCCGGGCAGCGTCATCCCGGCTTTTTCCGGCTGGCTGGTAAATCCGTGGCCCGGAAGATCCGGGGCGATGACGGTGAAATTTTGCGCCAGCTTTGGCATCAGGTCGCGCCAGGAATGGGTGGCCGCGCCGGTGCCGTGCAGCAGCAGCAAAACCGGCCCCTGCCCCATCATCTGCATGTGCCAGTTGATGCCGCTGACTGCGTAGAAACGGCTGGCCTCGCGGTTGGGCCAGTCCTTGCCATCCTGCAGCCAGTCCGGCCGTCCCGGCGCTGCCGGCCGCCGCGCCGCACCGCCCAGGGTTTCACGCAGCAGCGCGTCCATGCGAGCCTCCGTTGGCTTGCACGGCGCGGCTCAGGCGGGCGGCATCGGCATAAGGCAGCGGCACGTAACGGGCCGCCATCGCGCCGGCCAGTTCGGCGACAAATTTTTGCCGGCGCGGCGCAGTGTCGACAACCAGCGCCGGCAGATTTTGCGCTCCGCAGGCTTTTGCTGCAGCCAAGGCGTCCCGGCCAGCTGCGGCGCGGCCGGCCTTGCCGTCCTGTCCTATATTGGCGCCACCATCCGTGAGGATCACCAACAGCGGCTGCTTGCCAGCGCGGCGTTGCATGATTGCCAAAGCGAGCGCTGCATTAATCCCGGCCGCCAGCGGCGTCGGGCCACCGCCCGGCAGCGCCGCCAAGGCCCGGCGGGCGCGGGCCAAGGCATGGGTCGGCGGCAGCAGTAAATCGGCGCCGGCGCCACGAAAGGCGATCAGCGCAACCTCGTCGCGCTGCACGTAGCAATCGGCCAGCAGCAGCAGAATGGCGCCTTTGGCTTCGGCGAGCCGGTTGACGGCGCTGGAGCCGGATGCATCGACCGCGAAAATGGCGATGCGGCGCGGCTGTTCCTTGAACCGGCGAATATGAAAATCCTCCGCCCGCACAATAATGCGGTTTTGGCTCCGTTCCGGCGACATTCCGGCCCGGCGCAGGCGCTGCCAGGGGGCGGCGGCGCGGATGGTATCCAGCACGCTCAACCTTGTACGGCCGGAAAGATGACCAGGCCGTGCGCCGGCTGGGCGGCCGCGCTCAGCCCCGGCGGCAGCGCCGGCCGTGCCGGCGCCACGAATCATGCGCCGCGGCCCGAGCTGCGCCGCCAAGGCTTCGAGCAGTTTCTCCGGCAGCACGGCCGCCGTTGCCTCGGCGATTTTATCCTCCAGCGTTTGCTCTTGCGTTTCCCCCTCAGCCTGGCTTTCCGCCTCGGCCGGAGCCGGCGGTTCGGGCGGCGGCTCGGCGCTGGACGGCATCTGGGTCGCGCGCGGCACCAATACCAGCCGGGCCGCCAGCGCGATGTCGGCCTCCTCAATACTGTCGGCACCGCGCCAGGCAGCGGCGGCACGGGCGGCGCGCAGCGCGAAAATCTCGGCGCGGACGGATCGCACACCCATCATGGCGGCCAAGGCACAAAGCCGCTCGGAAACGTCAGGCAGGCAATCGATCCGGTGCAGCCGGCGCGCCGCCGCCGCAATTGCCGCCGCCGCCGGCCAGGCTGTTGCATCCGCCGCGCCGATCTTCACCGTGAAGGCAAGCCGGTCCAGCAGCGCCGCGGGCGGCGCCTCATCCTGGCCAATGCCTTCATCGAGCGCGATCAGGGTGATGCCGGAGGCGCCGTCGATCGCGGCCGCCAACTGAGCGGCGATGGCGGCACTCAGGCGCTCGGCCATCGCCAGGACCAGAAAACCGTCGTGCGACTCGGCCAGAATACCGGTGCCATGAACCGCGCGCCCTGCCGCCAGAGTCGCCGTCAGATCAAGCCCGCCGAGCAGCCGGTCCTCGGATATGCTGACCGGCATCTTGCGGATGGCAGCGCCTGGACGCAGGCCGGTCACGCCGCGCAGCCACCGGTCGCGGTCCGGGCCGGACCAGCCAAGAACCCGAATACCGGTCAGCGTCGGATCGACGGCCAAAAGAACGCCGGCAAAAGCGGAGTCACTGAGTGGCGGCGGCGCCGATGACCCGCCAGAGTCAAACGGGCTCACTCGACGAAAACCTCGGCGACGGCACGGGCAACACGGGTGCCGGCCAGGCTGTCATCCAGCGGGTCGCGCCGCAGACGGTGCCGCAAAGCGGGCTCCGTCATGCGGCGCAGATGCGCCATGCTGACCGCAGCTTCGCCCTCATAAGCCGCCCAGGCCCGGGCGGCTCGCAGCAGGGTGAGTTCGCCGCGCAACCCATCGGTCCCCAAAGCAACGCAGATCTCGGCAGCGCGGCTCAGAATTTCATCCGCCACCGTGACCTCCGGCAATTTTTTTCGGGCCGCAAGGATCCGGCCCCGCAACGCTGCCTCGGCCGGCGCATAGGCTTCGCAGAAGGCCGCCGGGTCGCGGTCGAAGGCATCCCGCCTGCGCACCACTTCCACCCGGCGGGCAATCTCGACCGGGGTCTGCACATCGACGCAAAGACCGAACCGATCCAGCAATTGCGGGCGCAACTCGCCTTCCTCCGGGTTGCCGCTGCCGATCAGCACGAAACGGGCTGGGTGGCGCAGGCTCATGCCTTCGCGCTCCACCACATTCTCGCCGGAGGCGGCGACATCGAGCAGCAGGTCGACAATGTGGTCCTCCAGCAGGTTGACCTCGTCGATGTAGAGAAAGCCCCGATGCGCGCGCGCCAGCAGGCCCGGTTCAAAAATCTTTGCGCCATCGGCCAGCGCCCGCTCCAGGTTAAGGGCGCCGACCACCCGATCCTCGCTCGCGCCCAGCGGTAAATCCACCACCGGCACCGGAATACGCCGGGTAATGCGCTGCTCCGCCTGGCGGCACGCATCGCATAATGCGCCCGCATCAGCCGGGTCACAATTATAGGCGCAGCCGGCAACTGCCGCCATATCCGGCAGCACCGCCGCCAGCGCCCGGACGGCGGTGGATTTGCCGGTCCCGCGATCACCGAAAATCAGGACGCCGGAGAGCCGGGGTTCGATCGCAGCGATCACCAGCGCGTCGCGCATCTCATCCTGACCGACGATCGCGGTGAAGGGAAATACCGGTTTCATGCCGGCACCCTGAAGGGCGCGTTCAGCCGCACGATGGTGCCGGTGAGGAACGAGGCGAAACTCACCCAAAGCAGATAGGGAAGCAGCAACAGCCAGGCTAATCCGGCCAGCTCATATAGTATGGCCATCATCGCGAGGATGGAGAGCCAGAGGAAACCGACCTCATAGAGCGCCCAGTCCGGCCGCTTCCAGGTGAAGAAAAACAGGCTCCAGAGCATGTTCAGCAAGCCGTTCGCCACATAAGCGCCGATCAGCAGGGCGGCGTCGGTGGCGGTACGGCTGGCTTGCCAGCCGATGACCGCGGACGCCGCCTCCAGGATGAAGATGATCGTCCATGCCGGCCCGAACAACCAGTCCGGCGGCTGCCAGGATGGTTTTCGCAGTCCGTAATACCAAGGACCCAGCCGGGTCAGCATCATCCCGGCAACGGCGAGAAACGTTACTCCGGCGGCGGCAACCAAAGTCGGCGCCCAGCTGTGCAAAAAATGCTGCATGCCGCTCACACGCCGCCCAGGGCAAAGGCGCAGACCAGCATGCCGGTCACATATAGCGAGGTGCCGGTGGCATTATACCAGATCGCCCGTTTCCGCGGTTCGTCCAGCAAATCCACCATCAATAGGATCTGGGCGGAGACCAACCCCGTTACCGCCAGGGCCGCCACCGGATGCCCCGAAAACAGCATCAGCAAAATCACCACCAGCTGCGGTAAAATCATGACCACGCAAGCGAGCTTCGCCGCCGCTGCCTCGCCCAGCGTCGCTGGCAGTGAGCGGATGCCGACCGCCCGGTCGCCTTCAACCGATTTGAAGTCGTTCAGCGTCATGATGCCGTGCGCGCCAAAGCTGTAAAGCAGGGCGAGTAGCAATACGGAAGCGGCGGGCAGACGGTCGGTCATGATGGCGGCGCCGGTGAACCAGGGCACGCCTTCATAGCAGATCGCCACCGCCGCATTGCCCCACCAGCCATTGCGTTTCAGCCGCAATGGCGGCGCGCTATAGGCCCAGGCCAAAGCCAAGGCGACAACCGCCGCGCCAAAACCCCAGCGCCCCAGGCCAATCGCGACGAGCAGCGAGAGCGCCGTCCAGATGATGCCGATATAAAGTCCCCAGGCGCCCGGCATCCGGCCGGACGGGATCGGCCTGCCCGGTTCGTTGATCGCGTCGACCTCCCGGTCGAACCAGTCGTTTACCGCCTGGCTGGTCCCGCAAACCATCGGACCGGCAAGCAACAGCCCCAGAAAAATGATCGGCCAATGCCCGGCCAGTGGTTCACCAGCCGATATCACACCGCAGAAAAACGCCCAGATCGGCGCAAACCAGGTCACCGGCTTGAGCAATTCCAGACAGGTCTTCAATGCCGGCACCTGGAGTGCGACTTTAAGACCAGATGCGGGAGCTGTCGCTCCTGTTTCCGCCGGCATACGACCTCCTTGTTCGGTTATTCGATACTTATGGTCTCGGCGTCGATCAGACCATGGCGACGCATTTTGACGTACAGGCTCTGCCGGCTGACACCGAGAACCTCAGCCGCCGAGGCGCGATTATTGCCGGTCATGCTGAGCGCCGCTTCGATGCTCAGGCGCTCGATAACGTCGGTTGCCTCACGAACCAGGTCCTTCAATGAAACCCGGCCGATCAGCTCGATAATCTGCTCCAGAGATTTCGGAAACGACCGCTGGGCCGTCTCCGGTTGACGCACCCTGCGGCTGATGCCGCGGATGGAAAAGCCGTAGCACGGCTCGCCGGCATTGAGCACCGTGCCAGCGGAAACCTCGACTTCACTCTCGGCCTCGAATTCATCGCGAATAACGGTAGCAAACAGCCGGACGGTGCCAAATTCGCGCAGGTTATTCAGTAAAACAGCGAGATCGACACCCGGGCGGCCGAGCCATTGGTCGAGATTCCGGCCCTGGGCCTGCGCCTCGTTACGCAATTGCGTCAGTTCGAGAAAAGATTCATTGGCGGCGATGATGATTCCGTCATGGTTGGTGACCACAAAACCATCCGGCACGCGCTCGATCAACTTCAACATTTTTTCACGGCTTTCGCTGAGGCCGGGAATCTGATCGTTGGACTGCGCCGGGTGACTGAGGCGTAGCAGGAGCAGCTTGGCATTGCCCTGGCGAAATAAAAACGCGGTGGCGAGCATTTCGCCACCGCCACCGGCGAGCCGCAGTGAAATATCATCCGCGCGGCCGTTGTTCCGAACGCCGGTCAGCAATGTCTCCAGCGCCGGCAAACTGGATTTTTCGACCAGATTTTGCAGGTTCAGACCAATGATCTTGCCTTTGGGACCCGGCAGTTGGCGGGCGGCCGGATTTGCTTCGACGATTTTCTGGTTGCCAAGCTCGGCGATGAAAACCGGCTCTGGCGCCATTTGGAACAGAATCCGGTATCGTGTTTCGATATGGCGAATGCGGGAATAGTCGCGCTCAAAGGATTGCTGCACTTCCACCACCCGTTGCTGCAAGGTGGCGAAGGCCCTCAGATCCCGGCCAAAGGCGATGGTTTGCTTGGTTTGACCTACCGGCGCCACCGAGAATAAAATTGGAATATCATCGCCTCGCACTGCCGGATAGTTCACCTGGCGGCCATTGCGCAGCGACCCGCCATGCAGGTCCCGGAGCATTTCGTCGATTTTGTTTCTGCTCTCGACCGTGACCGTGTCCCGCCATGGTTTACCGACCCAGTGGTCATTATCCGCAAATTCCAGCGCGAAAGATTCACTTTGGAAGGCCCGGTCACGGACGATCCCTTCCGGATCCAAAATGACCGCAACATCCGCGGCAGCGGCGATCAGCAGCGCCGCCGCATCGGCATCTATCCCGGCGAACCAACGTGCCGGCGACGTGAAAGCCTTCATGAAAACCCGTTCTTTCAACCACGACGGCCATTCCCTAACGGTTAGAGAGCGCGGCCTGCGTCAATTGGCTTTGTAGTATATTGGCCAAACCTATCCGTCACCTTCGTCTCCATATAGTCATTGGCCAGTTGCACTGCGGTAGCGGCGTCCGCGGTCACGCCGTCGGCGCCCAGAAAGCGCGCGCGCTCCGGATGGCAATTGACCGCATAGCCGCCCAGCATGACAAAGCTCCGCTGGTTGCAGGAAGCGGCGCGGACCGCCCGTATGCAGGCCGGCAGGCCTTTCAGGCAACGTTCCGTGGAGACCGAAAGACCGACGACGTCGAACCATTCGTCTTTCACCAAACGCAATAACTGGCTGCGGCTGACCGCGGGCGCGGTGCGGACGCACCAGCCGGCGGCGCGAAAGCTGTCCGCGACCATGGTAATGCCAAAACTATGCTGCTCGCCGGGCGCTGGCAGCAGCAGGATATGATGCTCAAAAGACCGCGAGAATGTTGGCGCGGCGGCGGCCTCGGTCTCCCGCATAATCTGATTAAGCCGGTAGACGCCGGTCGTGACGGTCATGAAATCGCACGTATCTGCCTCCCACATGCGGCCTAGGAGCCGGGCAGCGGGGGCGAGCAATCGGTTCAGCAAAGCATCGCGACCGCCAGTATATAGGATAACGCGGTCGGCCACTTCCCGCAGCCGTTCGACATCATCTGCAATGATCAACCCGACAAACGCGTTGATCACCGCCGGATCGATGTCTTGATCCGCGATGCCCTCCGGGCCGGCATCAGGCGCCGGCTGGGTATTTCGCAACCTCGGCAGCACCTCGCGTTCGATGATCTGACCCAGCAGGTCACGCCACGCGCCGGTCTCTTCCGCAGACACCAGCGGCTGGACAACCGTTGGTTGCGGTTCGAAATACTTGGCAATGTCGACGGCACTACCCTCAAACGAGGTCAAGTGTTTGGTCATGGACACCTCCGGATCTTGTTTTGATTTTGACTCTCTCTTCGCCGATGTGTCAAGTTTTATTGACGATCGCTATGTACTAAAAACTTGACACATGTGGAATTGCGGGGTTACGCTGCCGATCACCGCCCTGGTTGCAGGAAATTGAAATCGACCGCCGTAAATTAAAAATCCCGTAACAGAATGATGAACTGCACCGGAATGACAATGGTTCGAACAAGATCGTCGAAAATTCCACATACTGAGCCTGCCGATTTACGGATGATGCCATTGCGGTCGCCGCAATCAGGTGCTTCCCGGCCGCGATGGAACGACGTTGTAAAAGGTCTGTCAATCAATGTTCACACGTCTGTTTAACCATTACCTGAGCAAGGTCGATTGTTGCCCGTGGGTAGGTCACGCGCATGGCTTGCAATATGGTCTGACGGCGGCAACCAGCCCCAAAAAAGTACGCCCCCCCTTCCTCTACAGCCCGGCTGAGCGTCGGCGGCGCGATGCCTCGCCTTGGACCATGGTGCAGGGCGTTCTGGCGCCCGTTCAGTTTCTGGCATTTGCGGTCAGCCTGGGTCTGGTGCTGCATTACCTGCTCTCCGGCCACGGGCTGGAAGCAGCGACCCTGTCGATCCTCATCAAAACCGGTCTTCTGGTGACCATCATGGTCACCGGCGCGATCTGGGAACATGAGGTGTTCGGGCAATATCTCTTTGCCCCGGCGTTTTTCTGGGAAGATGTGTTTTCGTTCCTGGTGATCGCGTTGCACGGCCTGTACGTGCTTGTGCTGGTCACCCATGCCGCCAGCCCCCGGATGCAGATGCTCCTGGCCCTGGCCGCCTATGCCAGCTACGTCATCAACGCCAGCCAGTTTCTGATGAAACTTCGCGCTGCGCGGCTTGAGCAGTTGGGCAAGCCGGCCGGGATCGCCGGATGAACCAGATAAGCGCCATTCCATCGCAGGCCGTCACCGATCAGCCGGTACTCCGCCAGCGCGGCCAGCGCGAGGTGTTCTGCGGCCTGACCGGGATCGTATGGTTGCACCGGCGGATTCAGGACGCGTTCTTCCTGGTGGTGGGCTCGCGCACCTGCGCGCATTTATTGCAATCCGCCGCCGGCGTGATGATCTTCGCCGAACCGCGTTTTGCGACCGCGATTATCGATGAACGTGACCTGGCCGGTCTGGCGGATGCCAATGACGAGCTCGACCGGGTGGTGACACGGCTGATTGAACGCCGGCCGGAAATCAAAATGCTGTTTCTGGTCGGCTCCTGCCCCTCCGAGGTGATAAAACTGGATCTTTCCCGCGCCGCGCTCCGCCTGAATGCGCGGTTTGCGCCGGCGTTGCGGGTGCTCTCATATTCGGGGAGCGGCATTGAGACCACCTTCACCGAGGGTGAAGACGCCTGCCTCGCCGCTTTGGTGCCGGAATTGCCGCAAACCGACGAGGCTGGGCTGATGGTGGTCGGCACGCTCGCGGAGATCGTCGAGGACCAGTTTGCCAGGCTGTTCGCGGAGCTTGGCATCAAGAATGTCGGTTTTTTGCCGGCCCGCCGGGCAGCCGAGATGCCGCCGGTTGGACCGAATACGAAGTTCCTGCTGGCGCAGCCCTTTCTGGCGGCAACCGCTTTGGCGCTGGAGCGGCGCGGCGGCGCCCGAGTCGCAGCTCCCTTCCCGCTCGGCATCGAGGGCACGACCCAATGGTTCGAAGCGGCGGCCAGAAATTTCGGCATCGATCCCGTCCATGCCGACAAAGTCCTGGCCGCCCCGGCCGCCCGCGCCAAAACCGCATTGGCGCAAAGCAGGGTAACGCTGGCCGGCCGCAAAATCATGTTTTTCCCGGATTCGCAGCTGGAAATTCCGCTGGCGCGGTTTCTCGCACGGGAGCTTTGCATGACGCTGGTTGAAGTCGGCACCCCGTTCCTGCACCGCGATCACCTCGCCGAGGAGCTGCGGCTGCTGCCACCTGGCACGTTCCTCTCGGAAGGCCAGGATGTGGAGAAGCAACTCGACCGCTGCCGCGAAGCCGCCCCGGATTTGGTGGTTTGCGGCATGGGACTCGCAAACCCCCTCGAAGCCGAGGGATTTACCACAAAATGGTCGATCGAACTGGTGTTTTCGCCAATCCAGGGTTTCGAGCAGGCCGGCGACCTTGCCGAACTGTTCGCCCGGCCACTGCGCCGTCACGCGCTGCTGAAAGTCTAGACGATGCAGCTGGCACTCTGGACCTATGAAGGGCCGCCGCATGTCGGCGCGATGCGAATCGCAACGTCGATGCGCAACGTTCATTATGTTCTGCATGCGCCGCAGGGTGACACCTATGCGGATCTGCTGTTCACCATGATCGAACGGCGCGATGCCAGGCCGCCGGTGACCTACACGACCTTTCAAGCCCGTGACCTCGGCGGTGACACCGCCACTTTGTTCAAGACCGCGGTCGCCGATGCCTATGCCCGATTCCAACCGGAGCTGATGCTGGTCGGTGCGTCCTGCACCGCCGAATTGATCCAGGACGATCCCGGTGGTCTGGCGCTGGCGTTGGCGCTGCCGATTCCGGTGGTGCCGCTGGAATTGCCGGCCTATCAGCGCAAGGAAAACTACGGTGCCTCCGAGACGTTTTATCGGGTCGTTCGGGCCTGTGTCGGAACCCGGGAGCGCGAAGCGGGCACCAAGCCGACATGCAACATTCTCGGCCCGACGGCGCTCGGCTTTCGGCATCGCGACGATGTCAAAGAAATCACGCGTCTGCTTGAGGATCTCGGCGTCGGGATCAATGTGGTGGCTCCCTGGGAAGCATCGCCGGCCGACATCGCACGGCTGCCGGATGCCACATTCAACATCGTGCTGTATCCGGAAGTGGCGCTGACCGCGGCCACCTGGCTGCAACGGCAATATGGCCAGCCATTCGTCAATATTCCGCCGATCGGCGTCGGCGCGACCCGGGATTTTATTACCGCCGTTGCGAAGCTTGCCGGGATCGATCCGGCCGCATTTCTGGCCCGCAAAACCTCGCGGCTGGTTTGGTATTCGCGCTCCATCGATTCCACCTATCTGACCGGCAAACGCGTGTTTATTTTTGGCGACGCCACCCACGCCATCGCCAGCGCGCGAGTCGCCGCGGAAGAACTCGGCTACCAGGTGGTGGGGCTTGGCACCTATGCCAGGGAATTCGCCCGCGAAGTTCGCGAAGCGGCGAAAATCTACGGGGTCGAGCCGTTGATTACCGATGATTATCTGGACGTGGAGGCGGCGATCAAGGCCGCCAATCCGGCTTTGGTGCTGGGCACCCAGATGGAACGCCATATCGCCAAACGGCTTGGCATTCCTTGCACGGTGATTTCCGCGCCGGTGCATGTGCAGGATTTTCCGGCGCGCTACAGCCCGGTGATGGGGTTTGAAGGTGCCAATGTGCTGTTCGACGCCCTGACGCATCCGTTGATGATGGGGCTGGAAGAACATCTTCTCGGCATGTTCAAGGAAGACTTCGAATTCAACGCGGAGGCAGCGCCTTCGCATCTGGCCCTCGCAACTGCCGCTCCCGCGACCGCGGAGACGCTGGTTTGGGATGAAGCGGCGGAACGCGAGCTCCGCAAAATCCCGTTCTTTGTGCGCGGCAAGGCCCGGCGCAATACCGAACGTTTTGCCGCCGACAGGCAACTGCCCGTGATCAAACTCGAAACGCTCTACGAAGCGAAAGCCCATTATTCAGGAGAAGCGGCATGAACCATATCGCCGACAAGGCACTTGCCGACAAACTGCGCGGGTCAAGCTGCGGGACCTCTTGCGGCGATGGTGAGGGTAGCCTGCAGGTGGCGCTCGACCCTGCATTGCAGATCGGCGGCGCCAAGGTGTTCGCCGTTTACGGCAAAGGCGGCATCGGCAAAAGCACCACATCCTCCAACCTCTCCGCGGCATTCTCGAAGATCGGCAAGCGGGTGTTGCAGATCGGCTGCGATCCAAAACACGACTCCACCTTCACCCTGACCAAACGTCTGGTGCCGACGGTGATCGATGCGCTGGAGGCGGTCGATTTCCATCCGGAAGAATTACGGCTCGAGGATTTCGTCTATAGCGGCTATGGCGGCGTGCAATGCGTCGAGGCCGGCGGGCCGCCGGCCGGCACCGGTTGCGGCGGCTATGTCGTCGGCCAGACCGTGAAACTTCTGAAAGAGCATCATCTTCTGGAAGATTCCACGTGGTGATTTTCGATGTCCTCGGCGACGTCGTCTGCGGCGGCTTTGCCGCCCCCTTGCAGC
>Ga0116226_10003933_pt1 | contig 13117 bp, 10 predicted proteins | sample S1TSphfallax_FD_89692 | JGI IMG/M metagenome (GOLD analysis project Ga0116226, IMG submission 89692) | Host-associated microbial communities from peat moss isolated from Minnesota, USA - S1T2_Fa - Sphagnum fallax MG | ecosystem: Host-associated > Plants > Peat moss > Unclassified | place: USA...
CGAAGGCCCGACTCACTCCCACTCAATCGTCGCCGGCGGCTTCCCCGAGATGTCGTAGACGACGCGCGAAATGCCGCGCACCTCGTTCACGATGCGGCGCGAAACGAGATCCAGGAATTCATAGGGTAGATGCGCCCAGTGCGCCGTCATGAAGTCAATAGTTTCGACTGCGCGCAGTGCCACCACGTAGTCGTAGCGGCGCCCGTCGCCCATCACGCCGACCGACCGCACCGGCAGGAATACCGCGAAGGCCTGGCTCGTCCGATCGTACCAGTCGTGCCGGCGCAGCTCCTCGATGAATATCGCGTCCGCACGGCGCAGCAGATCCGCGAACTCCTTGCGCACTTCACCGAGGATCCTTACCCCGAGTCCCGGGCCCGGGAACGGATGCCGGTACACCATCTCACGCGGCAAGCCAAGTTCCACACCTAGCCGTCGTACCTCATCTTTGAACAGCTCACGCAGTGGCTCGACGAGTTTCAGACGCATGTCCGCGGGCAGCCCACCGACGTTGTGATGTGACTTGATGACATGCGCCTTACCGGTCTTCGCCCCCGCCGATTCGATGACGTCCGGGTAGATAGTACCCTGGGCGAGATAGTCGATACCGGTGAGACGCTTCGACTCCTCGTCGAAGACCTCGACGAACAGTCGCCCGATGATCTTGCGCTTCGCCTCGGGGTCGACGACTCCCGCGAGTGCGGCTAGAAAGCGATCTTCCGCATTGACCCGGATGACCCGCACGCCGAGATGCCGCGCGAACACGGCCATCACCTGGTCGCCCTCACCTTCGCGCAGCAGTCCCGTATCGACGAAGACACAGACTAGCTGCGCACCGATCGCGCGGTGTAACAGCGCCGCCACGACCGAGGAATCGACGCCGCCGGAGAGCCCGAGCAGTACGCCGCCTTGGCCGACCATGGCGCGCACGCGCGCGATCGCGTCATCGACGATGTTACCGGCAGTCCAGAGCGCCTCACAGCCGCAAATCTCGCGCACGAAGCGCTCGAGGAGCTGGGCGCCCTGACGGGTGTGAGTCACTTCCGGGTGGAACTGAACGGCGTAGAAGCGCCGCGCCTCGTCGGCCATCGCGGCATAGGCGAGGCTCGTCGTGGAGGCGACGCCCGCGAATCCGGCGGGCAGAACCTCGACATGATCGCCGTGACTCATCCACACATCGAGCACTGCGCGGCCGTCCGCGCCGCGACGGTCTTCGATGCCCTCGAGCAGGCGACACGCGGCAGTCGCGGTCACCTCGGCATAGCCGAATTCGCGATGATTGGCGTTGATCACCCGTCCGCCGAGCTGCTGCGCCATGGTCTGCATGCCGTAGCAGATGCCGAGCACCGGCACGCCGAGCGCGAACACTGCGTCGGGTGCCCGCGGCGGCAGCGCATCGGTCACGGACTCCGGTCCGCCCGAGAGAATGATCCCGCGCGCCCCGAACTCGCGCACCGCCGGGTCAGGCATGTCCCAGGGATGAATCTCGCAGAAAATGCCGAGCTCCCGCACCCGACGCGCGATCAGCTGGGTGTACTGCGCGCCGAAATCGAGGATGAGGATGCGGTCGGCGTGAATATCGGCGCCGGCCGCCAGCGCAACGCTCTCAGGAGACACGATAGTTAGGCGCTTCCTTCGTGATGCTCACATCGTGCACGTGGCTCTCACGGACGCCGGCGGTCGTCACGCGCACGAACTGCGGACGCTTCCGCATGATCTCGATGCTCGCGCTACCGGTGTATCCCATCGAGGCGCGAAGTCCGCCGGCGAGCTGATGCAGGATCGACACGAGGCTTCCCTTGTAGGGCACCCGACCCTCCACCCCTTCCGGAACGAGCTTCTCGAGTTCGCTCGCCGCGTCCTGGAAATAGCGGTCGGCCGAACCGTGGCGCTCGGCCATCGCGCCGAGCGAACCCATGCCGCGGTAGGCTTTATAGGAGGCGCCCTGGTAGAGCTCGACGTCGCCCGGGGACTCCTCGGTGCCCGCGAACATACTGCCGATCATCACCGAGTCCGCGCCCGCGACGATCGCCTTCGCGACATCGCCCGAGAAACGCACACCGCCATCGGCGATGACCGGCACCTCATCACGCAGCGCCTCGGCGACCCGCGCGATGGCAGAAATCTGGGGCACGCCTACGCCGGCGACGATGCGGGTGGTGCAGATCGATCCCGGGCCGATGCCGACCTTCACCGCATCCGCTCCAGCATCGACCAGATCGCGAGCTGCCTCGGCGGTGGCAATGTTGCCGCCGATGACCTGCAGATCCGGCCACCGCGCCTTGAGGCGCCGAACCATGTCGAGCACGCCCTTCGAATGGCCATGGGCGGTATCGACCACCACCACATCGACCCCCATATCTCGCAGTGCCGCCACCCGATCGAGGGTATCGGGGGTCGTGCCGACCGCCCCACCAACGCGTAGCCGACCGCCCTCGTCCTTACAGGCGCGCGGGAATTCGGTCGCCTTCTGGAAATCCTTGACCGTGATCATGCCGCGCAGCTCGTGATCGCCCGCGACCACCAGCACCTTCTCGATACGGTGCTTGTGCAGCAGCGTCAGGACTTCTTCTTTCGGCGCGTTCTCCCGCACGGTGATCAGGCGCTCTTTAGGAGTCATGACGGTCGTCACCGCCGCATCGAGTTTCTCCTCGAAGCGCAGATCGCGGTGAGTCACGATCCCGACCACCTTCTTGTCCTTGACCACTGGCACGCCGGAAATGCCGCGCGCGCGCGTGAGTTCGATCACCTGGCGAATGGTCGTGTCGGGGGTGACGGTAATGGGGTCCTTGATGACCCCACTCTCGAACTTCTTCACCCGGTCGACTTCGGCGGCCTGGGCCTCGATCGACATGCTCTTGTGAATGATGCCGATACCGCCTTCCTGGGCGATGGTGATCGCGAGCCGCGCCTCGGTCACGGTATCCATGGCGGCCGACACCAACGGCAGATTCAGACGGATACGGCGGGTGAGGCGGGTCGACAGATCCACCTCGCGCGGCAGGATCTCGGAATACGCCGGCACGAGCAGGACGTCGTCGAAAGTGAGGGCTTCTTCGAGGAGACGCATGGGGTAACCGGGCTGCGTGAAGAAGCGATACATGGTACCCGATTACGGCCGAGCCGGTAAACCAAACCCGCGGGCGTCGCCACGGGCTGCCGCGACCTGCTTCAATACCGTCATGAGCCCGACACGTATGACCCCTCCCCCTGGCGCCCCCTTGCGCCCCGCCGACGGAACAGGCGGCGAGCGCCAGGTGTATTCGGTCGGTCGGCTCAATCGAGACGTCCGGATGCTGCTCGAGCGCGGGCTGCCTGCCCTATGGGTCGAAGGTGAAATCTCGAACCTGTCTCAGCCGAGCTCGGGGCACTGGTATTTCTCGCTCAAGGACCGCGACGCGCAAATCCGCTGCGCCATGTTCCGCCAACGTAACGTCCACACCCGTTTCCAGCCGCGCAACGGCTCCCAAGTGCTCGCCCGCGGCCGCGTGAGCCTGTACGAGCCCCGCGGTGATTATCAGTTGATCGTCGAGCTGGTCGAGGAAGCGGGAATCGGCGCGCTGCGACGCGAGTTCGAACGTCTGAAAGAGAAACTCGAGGCGGAGGGCCTGTTCGACCCGGCGCGCAAGCGCCCGCTGCCGACCATGCCGCAGCGAATCGCCGTGGTCACTTCGCCCACCGGCGCCGCCGTCCGCGACATCCTGCACGTGCTGCGGCGGCGCTTCCCGGCGGTACAGGTGCTGATCTACCCGACCGCCGTCCAGGGAGCGGCGGCGATCCCCGAGATCGCCGCGGCGATCGATCTCGTCTCGAGCCGTGCGGACTGCGACGTACTGATCGTCGCGCGCGGTGGCGGCTCGCTCGAGGATCTCTGGGCATTCAACGACGAGCGCGTGGCGCGCGCCATTGCGCGCTGCGCTATTCCGGTCGTGAGTGGTGTCGGCCACGAGATCGATTTCACCATCGCCGATTTCGTCGCGGATGTTCGCGCACCGACTCCCTCGGGCGCGGCGGAACTCGTGGTGCCGGACGCGGGCGCCTGGATCAACGCCCTGCGCAGGCTCGAGCAACGCTTCCAAGCGGCGGCACGCCGTCAGGTGAACGACGAGCGCGAACGACTCGGTAGCCTCCGGCGGCGACTCGCGCTCGCTCACCCCGGCGTACGCCTCACTCAAGGTAGTCAGCGACTCGACGACCTGGAACAGCGACTCACCACCGCACTACGGTCTAACTGGCAGCGCGAGCGGCATCGCCTCGCGCAAGCTCTGACGCGACTGCTGCGCGCCTCGCCGGCGCTGCGCGTGCGGGACCTCAAAGCGCACCAAGTCGCCCTCGGCGAACGTTTGGTCCAGGCGCTCCGGACGCAGCTCACCCACGCAGCCACCCGGGTCAGCCTCGCGGCGCGCACCCTCGACGCGGTGAGCCCGCTCGCAACCCTGGCCCGCGGTTTTGCGATCGTCACCCGCGCTGCGGATGGCCGCCTCATCACCGACGCCGCAGACCTCGAACCGGGCGATGAGATCAATGCCCGGCTAGCGCGTGGCGCGCTTCGCGCCACGGTGGTGCACGGTTCGCCGGAGAAAACCTGATGCTCGCCCGGCCTCGCCGGCATCACGCCCTGTGGCGGAGGATGCTGCTCCTAGCAATAGCGAGCATCGGCGCCATAGCCCGTGCCGCCCCGATCGCGACGCGACTCCCGAAATCAGAATCGGTACCGGGCGGCGTCGTCATGATCCCGCTCGCGGGCCCCGCAAACCGTCCCCCGCAGGTCGAGTTCGATGGCGCGCGCGTGCTGGTCCTGCCGGCTCCCCAGGGCTGGCTCGCGGTCGTGGGCATTGCGCTCAGCGCGACACCGGGGGCGGCGGACCTAAGCGTCGACCGAGGCGCCGGCTCCGAGCCGGTGGGCTTCGACATTGCGCCCAAGCACTATACGCTGCAGCGACTCAGCGTCGCGCCGAGCCAGGTCGATCTGTCCGCGGAAAACCTCGCGCGCAGCGCCGAGGAGAGCCACCGGCTGCACGCGGACCTCACTACCTATTCCGCCCGTTTACCCGCGACGCTGCGGCTGCTCGCGCCGGTTCACGGGCGGCGCTCGAGCTCCTTTGGACTTCGGCGGGTCTTCAACTCCGAACCCCGTGCACCCCACGCCGGCATGGACATCGCAGCCGCGCGAGGGACGCCGGTCGTCGCGGCTGCCGCGGGACGAGTCCTCGACGCGGGGAGCTTCTTCTTCACGGGGAACACCGTGGTCATCGACCACGGCGAGGGATTCCTGACGCTCTACGGGCATCTGAACGTCATCCGTACCCGCGCCGGCGCCGAGGTCCAGGCCGGGGAACGCATCGGCGATGTCGGTATGAGCGGCCGCGCGACCGGCCCTCACCTTCACTTCGGAGTCTGTCTGAACGGCGCCATGGTCGACCCAGCGCTGTTTTTGAACGATTGAGCGCGTTCAGAAGCGCAGTCTAATGCCGCCGAACGCCTCGAACGGCGCAGCGGGACTTTGAAAACGAGGGTCGACGCCCGACGCATCCGCAGTCGTACCCCCGGGAATCCCTGGCGCGCCGATACCACTCGGATCGCTCAGGATGCCGAAGGTGGCGTAGCGACGATCGAACAGATTGTCGATCGAGGCGAACACTTCGACGTGCGCGACCGGTTGGTAGGTCGAATGCAGGTTCACGACCGCGTAGCCTGGAATGGGTGGCAGTCGATTCGACTCGTCTCCCGAGTAATAGGAGCTGCTCACGAACTTGAGCGTGGTGCCGACACTCCAGCCACGCAGAATCCGGTAATCGAGCCCGAGCTTCACCCGATGCTCCGGGATTCCGGGAAGTCGATCCCCCGGCACGACCTGCAGGTCTCCGAGCGCATCGCGATAGGGGTTTGAAGGCGAGGGAACCACGAGGGAGGACCGGAACGTCGCCTGGACCAGGCTGTAGTTGAGGTACCCGGACCAATGGCTCGCACCGTAGCGCACCCCCGCCTCGACCCCCTCGCGGCGGGTGTCGCCGATATTGCGAAAGAACCCCTGGCTCAACGAGGTGGCGACACCGTAGATATCGTCTTCGAGCAGGGTGCGAAAGACCCCGAGATTCCAGTCGAGTTCGCCTCGTTGGCCCGAGGCGATCCGACCACGCACTCCAAGCTCGGTAGTGCGGGCGACGACCTCGCGCAGGTTCGGCGGATCTCCGGCGAGGCTCGAGGGCAGCAGACACGGCCGCGCCGGGTTCGAGCATTCGATCTCGCTCGCGGTGGGGGTACGAGTGTTCTCGGACTCGCCGCCATACAACGTCAGCGCGCGAAGTAGTCTATAGGTAGCCCCGATCGCGGGATTGAAGTGGGCGAAGCGATTCGTCCCGGATAGGTTCCCGCCACGCTGGTCGGCGAGGTCGATGTGCGTCAGGTTGTAGCGGACGCTTGCGGTCGCCGCGAACGCAGCGCTGAGGTCGATCGTATCGGTCAGAAACGCGCCGAGACTCTGGGTGACCGATGCGAGGCTCAGCGGCGTCGGATCGCCGTTTCCGATCGCGCTCGGGACATTCTCGGGCGTATAGACGACGAGGTTGGATGGCTGAACCTGCAGCTGGGAGTTGAGGAGTCCGAGCTGGCTGCCCGAGAAAAAGAGGCTCGAGGCATAGTCGAACGCCGCGCCGGCGCTGAACCGGTCGTCGTGGCCTGCGATCGGTCCGCTATGGGAAAATTGCAGCGTGCCGCCGCGACCGCGCGTACGGATCGACTCGAAATCGTTTTCACCGATGGCGCGCGCACCGCCGTCTGAGATATCGGGCAAAACCTCGCCCTGAGAATTGGTGAGCGGTGTCACGCCATCGGGCTGGCAGAGCGTCGCGGACAGCGCGGCGCAGGACGTGTAATCGGTGGTGTTACCGTTCGAAAGTGCCTGCGCGAAGTTCCGATAGTAGAGCACGGCCTGCGATGACCAGGCTCCGGTGATGCGGGCGTTGCCGTTCAGAGTCAGGAAATCGAGCCTGTCGAGGGTCGCCTGCGGCCCCGTGAACACGAGCGCGCGGTTCACGGCGAGTTCCTGCACCGGGGCGGGACCTTGTCCCTGCATCGTGTTGTACGCACGGGAATAGCTCAAGTCCACGCTGGCCTGGTCGAAATGCAAACTCGATACGGCATAAAGATCACGCAGTCGATCGTCAGAGAACGCCCGCCAGCCGTTCCCATCGAGCGCGCGGCCCGCGACATAGAACCCGAACACGGACGAATGGCCACCGTATTGCGCCGTCACGGCGCGCTCGCCGTAGGCGCCACCCGAGAGCTCGACCTCGCCCTGCGGGTCAGTAAAGCCGTTCTTCATCGTTACCGCGACCGCGCCGCCGAGCGCATTCAATCCGTAGAGCGGGCTCGAACTCACGACTTCTATCTGCTGAACGGCGATATCCGGAATGAGGTCCCAATTGACCGTGTCGCCGAACGCCTCGTTGATCCGCACGCCGTTCTGATAGACCGCGAGACCCTGAGGTGTGCCGAGCACCGGCGAGGCCTCGAAACCGCGATAGAGGATGTCCGGTTGGAACGGATCGTCCAGGTTGTCATTGATGTGGATGCTCGACAGATTCGCATCGAGCGCATCCGTCAGGCTCGCCCGGCCGTCGCGGGAGAGATCGCTGGCTGATATTACCTGCACATTCCCCGGTACCTTGTCGCGATCGAGAACGGTGCCGGGTAAGGCGGTGGCGGTGACCACCACCGTAGCGAGCGCTGCTTCATTGGTGGTTTGCGCGCGCACGGGCCAGCTCAGGACCAGCATCGCCCAAGCGAGAATATGCCCTAGGAAGTGCCCGACCCGCGTCGCGTTCAGTATCAACTCAGCGTGCGCGCGCCGGCGAGGCCGCCCCGTCCTTGATCCACGCCGCGAATAGCCACGCCGCGACGCCGAACAGCGCGAGGTCCATCGGGATCCACATGATGAGGCCGGCGAGTTGCTGATCGGCGAGGGGCGTAAGTCCGAACGACAGCGGCAACGGCGCGATCTGCGGGTAGACGAGCCGCCCGGCGAATGCGAGCACGGCGCCCGGCAAACCCGTCACGAGCGCGGCGCTGAGTACATAGAGAATGGCGCGTCCGTGGTCGAGGCCGCCCGGGGTACCGGTGCGCCGCAGCACCGACCAGAACGCACAGCCGCTGGCAAAAAAGCAGCCATGCATGAGTAGATGATGGCTCTCGGCGGCGAGCGCCCAGCGATAGACCCGCGGCAGATGCCAGAACGCTAAACCGCCACAAAAAAACATCCATGCCACGGCTGGCCTCAAGAACCCCGCGCGTAGCGCATGCGCGCCCGGCCAATGCAGCGCTCGCCCCAGGGCGCGACGCCCGCGCTCGGAAAGCAGGTGCACTGCGGCGTGGAGCGGACGGCCAATGACGAGCAGCGGCGCCGCGCCGAACATCAGCAGCAGATGCTGCAGCATATGGGCGGCAAGCAGGCGGTCGGCGAGCTCATCGAGTGGTCCGCACAATGCCACCGCGATCGCAGCGAAACCACCGACGCCCATGGCCGCGCGCCACGCCGCGAACCGCGCGCGTCGCGCGGCGACCAGATACCATGCCGCGGCGAGACCGAGCAGCGCGTCGAGTCCGGTCAACGGCATAGCGGCGCGAGTAACAGGCTGACGGAAGTGAAGAGGGTCGCGAGTACGAAGCCGAGACTCACCATGCGCCCGCACATTGCGAGGAACCGGGTGCGGCCCTCCCCGACCTCGAGCAGGTGCGCGGCCGGACCCCCGCGCTCCGAGCGGGTCGCGGACCAACTCCGGTGGGCGACGAAATTTCCGGCGAGGCCGATCACGATGGCCGCGACATTGAGAGCAACCAGCCACCCGCGCAGCTCCGGCCGCTCCGGTATCGCAAGCGGCATCATGCCCGGGTAACAAGACTCGCTCACCAGACTCGAGCCGAAGACGGTCTGCAGCGCCCAAGCGATCGGCGCAGCCGAGAGCCCGACGACGAGCGCAGCGAAAGGGGCCTTGTGGCGCTCGGGAGACGGGTGTGCAGGTGACGTTTCCGCTTCGCTCGCCATCGGTTCACCCAAGCCGTGGCAGTAGATACAGCGCCGTGAACACCACGAGCCACACGGCATCGACGAAATGCCAGTACACGGCGCCGATGGTCAGGGCGGCGTGGCGCTCACGATCGAAGTAGCCCAGAGCGGCCCAAAGCCAGAGCATCGCGAGCACGCCGAGGCCGATTATCACGTGCGCCAGATGAAAGCCGGTAACCGTGAAATAGATCGAGGCGTAATTGTCGGACCCGAGGCTGAACGTCTGGTTTCGCCACTCGCGCCACTGGATCACTGCAAACACACTACCGAGCAACAGCGCCGCGCCGATACCCGCGAGCAGACGCCCGCGCAGCCCGCGGCGCGCCCCGCTGCGCTCCGCCCAGAAGAGCGCCACACTGCTGAGGAGGAGTATCACGGTATTGGGGCCGGCGAGCGTGAGCGAGGGCAACCCATGTGGCGGCCATCGCCCGGAGGACTCGGCGGCGAGATAGAAATAGCTGAAAAGTAGGTACAGAAAGACCGCCGCCTCCGTGGCGATCAGGCACCACACGCCGAACCAGCCGGAGCTGCGGCGGCCGAAACTTCCAACGGGAAGCGACTGAGCGCGCAATTCGGCTTCAACCATGGGCACTCTCCGCGCGTTGACCCAGAATTCGCTCCGGCCAGAGCCACGCGAGCAGGCTCAGCGCCGAGGCGACCACGCCGATCCCCGCGACCGCCGCCGAATGAGCGAGCAGGCCCACGAACAGTGCGGCGAGCCCGACGGCGAGCGCGAGCGGCGCATACGAGTCCCCCGGCATCTTGAGGATCAGATCCGCCTCGGCGTCCATCACGGTCGTCGCGAGCGTCTCGCGTCCGTTCTCGAGCCGTAGGCCGCGTTCGAGCGAGGAGCGCTCGGTCTCCTGCAGCCGTTCCTCCCAGAGCGGATGACGGCTCGCGATGAGCGGAATGACGGCGAAGTTGTAAGCCGGCACGGGCGACGGGACCGACCATTCCAGCGTTGCCGCATCCCAGGGATTTTCCCCGGCCGGCGCGCCGTGTTTGAGGCTCCGCACGACGTTCACGAGAAACAGCGCCACCCCTACGGCGAACATGAACGAGCCGATGGTGGTCACCAGATTGACCCCGTCCCAGCCGAGCCCCGGGCTGTAGGTGTAAATCCGGCGTGGCATTCCCATGAGCCCGGCGATGTGCATGGGAAAGAAGCCAAGATTGAAACCGATCAGCATGGTCCAGAAGTTCCAGCGCCCGAGCCGCTCGTCCATCAGACGCCCCGTCACCTTCGGAAACCAGTAATAGATGCCGCCGACGACCGGAAAGACGTTGATGCCGATCAGCACGTAATGCAGATGGGCGACGACGAAGTAGGTATCGGTCAATTGCCAGTCGAGCGGGACGGCACCGGTCATGACCCCGGACACGCCGCCGACGACGAAGAGAAAGATGAAGCTCGCGAAGAACAGGAACGCCGTGGTGCGGATCGGTCGGCCAGTCCAAAGCGTGGCGATCCAAGCGAACGCCGACACGGCGCTAGGAATGGTGATGACCATGGACGCCGCGCCGAAGAACGCGAGCGACATCATCGGCATACCCGTCGCAAACATGTGGTGCAGCCACACGCCGAAGCCGACGATCATCGTCGTCACCGTGGCGAGCGCCACGGGCGTGTAGCCGACGAGCGGGCGGCGGCAGAAGGTCGGTAGCGCGTCCGAAACGATGCCGAGCGCCGGCAGCACGATGGCGTATACCCAGGGGTGGCCGAACATCCAGAAAAGGTGCTGCCAGAGGAGCGGCTGACCTGCGGTCTCGACATCGAAAAAATGCGTACCGAAGCGACGGTCCATGAGGAGCAGGACACAACCGAGGCTCACGGCCGGAACCGCGAGCAGATTCCCGACCGACGCGGTGAGCGTGCCCCAGACGAGGATCGGCAGACGGTTGATGGACATGCCGGGAGCTCGCATTCGCAGCAGCGTGACCACGAAATTCGCCGCGCCGACGGTGGTCGAGATCCCGAGGAAGACGAGGCCGAGCACGTAGAAATCGATGTTGAGGCCGGGGTTATAGGCCGCCGACGAATAGGGCGGATAGTTGAACCAGCCAGCGTCCGGCGCGAGTCCGAGCGGGAAGCTCGCGTAAAGAAAGAGGCCCGCGAACACATAGATCCAATAGGAGAGCGCGTTCAGGCGCGGAAAGGCCATGTCGCGCGAGCCGAGCAGGAGTGGAAACAGATAATTGCTGAACCCGGAGAGCACCGGTCCCGCGTAGAGAAAGATCATGCTGAAGCCGTGCATGGTGAACAGCTGGTCGTAGGCCTCGGGGGAGAGGATCCCGAGGTTCGAGTGCGACAGCTGCACGCGCATGACGAGGGCTTCGATTCCCCCGGCAATCAGAAACACGAACGCCGTCACGACGTATCGGATCCCGATCTGCTTGTGATCGACGCTCGAGAAAAAGCCGCGCCAACCCGGCGCCGTGGACCAGAGCTCGGCGAGGCGAGCGAGGCGTGGGGCCACCGCGGCGGACTCAGCGGAGGGTCTGGACATAAGCCACGACTGCGGCGAGATCAGCGCGGTTGAGATTGAGGGTCGGCATGGCGCAGCCGGGCTTGATGCGCTGCGCGTTCTCGATCCATGCCGCGAGCGATCGCGAGTCGTTGGTCAGCGCTCCCGCCGCAATCGTACGTCGGCTCATGACGTGTGTCAGATCGGGACCGAGGATGCCGCCCGCAGCGGTGCCGCGCACGGCGTGACAGGCAGCGCAGTGCGCATCGAACAGCGCCGCGCCGTGCGCGAGCGGTCCGGTGGGAGGGTTCGCGGCGGGGGTAACCTGGGCCGCCCACCAGCGGTCAAAAGACGCAGCAGGCTCGGCGATCGCGAATGCGGCCATGTGCGCATGTTGTCCACCGCAGTACTCGGTGCACTGGCCAACGTAGACCCCCGGGGCGTCGGCCTCGATCCAGGCGAGATTCGTTTGCCCGGGAATGACATCGGTCTTGCCGGCGAGCGCCGGAATCCAGAACGAATGGATGACGTCGTCGCCGATCAACTCGAGACGGACGGCGCGCCCCACCGGGATATGCAGCTCGTTGGCGGTCACGAACGTGCGGCTGGCAGGCGTGCCGAGATAGCGGGCCTCCCACCACCATTGATGGCCATGGATCTCGATGGTGAAGGCTGGCCGTTCGAACGGTGACGCGACCGCCGCGAGCGTGAACAGGGTCCACACCACGATCGCGAGCAGCACGAGCGTCGAAATCCCGACGCCGATATAAATCCAGGCTAGCCCGCTCCCGCCTCGGGCGACTGGACTTGCAAGCGGGGCGGACCGCGCGGGCGCGGCACGCACCAGAGGGATCGCCACCAACACACCGATGACGCTCACGACCAGGACGCTGATGCCGATCAGACCCCAGGCGAGGTGCATGACCGGTTGCGCCGCCCGGCCCCAGGAGCGTAGGTAGCTCATCGGTACGCGCTCGCAGCCGCACAGAACCGATGCCGCAAGCGGAATAATCAGCGCGGCGCGGACGCGAGGGCTCACCGCGGCGGAACCGGCGCGGAAGCCACCGCGGTGACATCATGATCGCCTTGTAGGCCGGCCTGAAATCGATTCTCCCGAACCGACCCTCCGAGCGTCTCGATCCACGCAACGATCTTCCAGATGTCCTCGGCCGGAAGTGCCCGCCCCCAGGCCGGCATTCCCTTGGGCCGTCCCTCATAAATCGACTTGTAGATCGCCGAGGGAGTGCCTCCATAACGCCAGTACGCATCGGTCAGGTCCGGACCCATGTTGCCGCGCGCCCCATAGCCGTGGCAGCCGGCACAGTTCATGTCGATGAAGAGGCGTTGTCCTTCGGCGATCGCCGCGGGGTTACCGGTGAAGGGATTGGCGACGAGATCCGGCGAGGTCACTCCCGCGCGTCCCGCGAGATCGCCGAGCGGGAGCGCGGACAAGGCACCCTCGGAAGGCAGCGCGCGCGATGCAAGCTGAACGTCACTACCGCCACGCGGAGTACAGCCGCCGGCGAGCGGACCTAATGCAGCCACTACCGCGATCCGCAGGACTCGCCGCAGAAAATGGGTAGAGCCG
>Ga0116226_10003934_pt1 | contig 13116 bp, 10 predicted proteins | sample S1TSphfallax_FD_89692 | JGI IMG/M metagenome (GOLD analysis project Ga0116226, IMG submission 89692) | Host-associated microbial communities from peat moss isolated from Minnesota, USA - S1T2_Fa - Sphagnum fallax MG | ecosystem: Host-associated > Plants > Peat moss > Unclassified | place: USA...
AAAGGCTCCAGCACGGTTCATCCGCTCGACCAACTCGGCCGGGATCGGCTCGCCGGTCTGGTAATGATGCGCAAAGTTTGCGAGCAGCGCCGGGTCGCGGAAAAACTCCTCCAGCATCTGCGAGGGCACCTCGACAAAGTCGCCCTCGGTCGCAATGCCGCTGATGCCCGCCCACGCCTGCTGGCCGCCCAGGAGCGCATGCATCAGGTGGCCAAACTCATGCAGATACGTCACCACATCGGAGTGCTGCATCAGGCCCGGATCATCAGCATTCGGCTCAGGAAAATTGCATACCAGCGCCGCCTCCGGCACCTGCCGCCCGGCGATTCCAGGGATAAGTGGATGCGCCGAGAACCACTTATCTTTGCCCTCGCGCGGGTGCATATCCAGATAGAACCGTCCCAGCCTGCGCTGCTTTTCTTCCGGCACCAACGCGTCATACACATCAAACGTCTTCACCGACGCATGCCACACCTCGGCATCGGACACAGCCTCAAACCGTACCCGAAACAGCTGCTCGACTAACGCCAACACCCCCCGCTCCGACTGCGCATACGGAAAATACGGCCGCACCGACTGCGAGTCAAACGCATACGCCGACCGCCGGTAGAGCTCCAGCCAGTAGCCCCGGCTCGACCCATCGATCGCGCCTGGCACAGGCTTGCCCGCGCGCCGCGCATGCTCCTGCGCAAACCCCAGCACCTGCACATACTCCCGCGCCGCACCCTCGCGCGTCGCCTCTTCCAGCTCATCCAGAAACGCCTGCATCTTCGCAGACGACTCCATCATCTGGTCGGCGGTCGCATAATCGGCCCAAGTCGCAAAGCCGAGCAGGTTCGCAATCTCGCGCCGCACCGCGAGCAGGTCGAGCAGCACTTGCCGGTTCTCCGGATACGCGCGCGTGTTGTAAGCCAGCATCATGCGGCGGCGCAGCTCGGCGCTCTCGGCAAAGGTCATCACCGGCGCGTAGTCGGGGTACTCGGTCGAGAGCACGATCTTGCCCGCATGTTCGCCTTCCACGACGGGCTGGTGCGAGGCGATGTAGTCCGCCGGCAGCCCGGCCAGCTCGGCTGCATCGTCGACGACCACGCGCTTGGTCCCCTCCTGCACGGCGCGGCCAAAGGTGAGCGAGAGCAGCGTCGCCTTCTCCTGCAGCTCGGCCAGGCGCTTGCGCGTGGGCTCATCGCGGTCGACGCCCGCGAGCCGGTAGCCCAGCATCGTGCGTTCGGCGTAATGTCGCGTCGCAGCATCAGCCGAGTCGAGCGGCACCGCGCTCAGCGCCTGATAGACGCTCTGGTTCATGCTCAGCGCCACGCCGGCCTGCGAAACCTTCTGAATCTCCGCCTGCGCGGTGTCGCGGATCGCCTTCACCGGGTGCACGCTGTCGAGCAGATTCAACAAGGACCCCGCCGCGCCCAACTCCGCCACCGCGTCATCATAGCGGCGCAGCGTGTTTTCAAGCGTGCGCTCGCCCGCCTCCGCCACCAGCGCATCAATCGCAGCCTGATGCCGCCCCAGCGCCCCGGCCACCCACGCCTCAAGCGAGGCCGCGTCGCTGAGCGTCCACGGGCGCGTGACCGCCCGTCCGTCCTGCTGGTTTGTCTGGTTCTTTGTACCCGAACTCTCCGTCACCGATGCCGCCTCTGAAACTGCAATCTGCTCTGTCACCTGTCTCTCCTGTCCGAACCTTCAGGCTAGAGCATCGGGCAAGCGTTGAGCAATGTTGGGGTGTTGCTAGCGCTCCGGAGGTCATGCGAGCCAAGTCATCTCCACTACCGGCGAAGACCTCCCGTCACGACGATAATTAGAAGTGGTGGGAGGTATGGATGCTCTTCCGTGATTCCAGTGAAGATTTCATCGGTTGCATTAAGGACATCGAATGCCGCGCAGACCAGTGCCTTGAACACTTCAAGCTTCTGAAAGCGCCGCTTCATGTGGCACATTGGACGATTCTGAGCGCGACAGTCCACATCGTCGAAGAACACTATCATCGCTTCAGCCCAGATTCCGCGGCTTTCCGAGCGGCCATGATCAACGTCGCGCGACATGCTCCCATGCTGATCCGGTGGCTCGGGAGGGGCAGAACGGCTTCAGTTCCATCCGATTGGGTTCCTCGTTGGGAGTCATTTGTTGGTGCGCAGGCATTTGGCGATCTTAGTGTAGTCGCCGCCTACGACGCGTTCCAAATTACATATCCAATGTGGTACCGGGATCGACTGAGCGCCGAGTTGGTAAGCACCGACACGGTGCACTTCGATGCGCTTGGTGGCGCTCGTGACCGTCAGGTCACTGCCTTCCAGATGAATCTGAGGCGACGGTCGGGTCTGCACAAGGCCATTTCTACAGGTCGCGTCGAACCCACCGAATCGATACTGAGGCAATACCACCGCATTCTTGAGGCCGCCAGTCCGCAAGGAGCGCTTGGCTTTCGCTACGAGCTTTCCGACGAGTTGGCGATCCGCACATTTCGCAAATACCGACAGCGCTCCGAGCATATCATGAGGCGGAGAGATGACCTCGAGCTCGGCGAATACACGCTCGGCGAGTTCAAGAACATTTATGCGGCCATGCAAAGCTTATGCGCCATACATGATTTCCTATGCTTTCGATGGGGACAGCGGACGGGCACTTACCCGATTGAATCCGCCGTACTGGTAAAGACGCGAAAGGAATGGATCAGGCTGTTATCTCGCTACTCCGGCATAGGAGCTGCCCCCACGGAACAACTATTGAGCGACCTAACGTTTTATTCGAAGCGCCTGCCGGATCTTCATGTTTTTCCGTTAGTGCCACTGGATGAGAAGCGTGAACTTCTCGCGCTGGCGCCTCCGTTTATACTGGGGTCCGCGCCAGAGGACAACATCCTTCGCACGTGCTCCTACCTGCGCGAAAGTGCCTACAACCTGCTGAGTAACGATAAAGCAGCCGTCATGCGTGACGATCTCCTCAAAAATCTCAAACGGTTTCGGTGCAAGCATTCCATCAGGCTACCAGACGGTTCGACGGACATCGACCTATTAGTTGAAGACCACGAGTCCTCGACAGTAGTTATCGCCGAATTGAAATGGATTCGAAGGCCGTCTACCTATCGCGAACGTCTGCGGGCCGACGAGGAGTTTGAAGATGGTTACAAGAGGCAGCTAGCGACCATTCGTGCATACTGCCGAGATCACCCGAGCTGGCTGAAGGACCGACAATCCCTCACGTGTTCGATTTCCGACTATGACAATGTGTTTTACCTACTGATAGGCCGGGGCCATTGGAGCTGGTTCGAGCCACAAGACAGCGCAGCAGCCGTTGAGTTCGAACAGTTCCGGCTGGCGATGGAACGACACAACGGCCTGAATGAGGCTGTCTGTGATCTGTTGAAATATGACTGGCTTCCAATCGAGGGGGAGGACTTTCATGTCCAGTTTGAAAGACGCATAGTGGAAAGCGTTGGAGTTGAGTCGGCGGTGTATTACGGATGTCCTCCCGAACAATCTCAGAATTGAAAATTCCGAATGCCCTGAGGCTAGCGGCACGCGGACCCACCCACCCACCCCCAAGTTGCAAGCACCGCGCCGCTCTCGTAGCATTCAGCCATCGATGGCAAATCTGTACCAGTTCCCCACCAGCGCCTGGGCGGGCACGGCCGGGTACACGGTCTGTGTGGCGGTGACCGGCGCCTCGCCCGCATTGCTGCTTGAACGCGCGGAGGGCCTGCTCGCCGGGCAGAGCTTTCTCGAGCTGCGGCTCGACTCGGTGCCCGATCCGCAGCTGGTGCCGCCGCTGCTCGGCCCGCTGCTCCAGAGGCACCCGCAGGCCCGGCTCATCGCCACCTGCCGGCGCACCGAGGCCGGCGGCGGCTTTGCCGGCTCGGTCGCAGACGAGCTCGCCGTGCTCACGGCTGCGGCCCAGGCCGGCTGCGGGATCATTGACCTGGCGCTCGAGTCGGCCGAGGCGATGCGGCTCGACCAGCACCGCAGCCTGCGCGAGGCGCTGCGCGGCGCGGGCACGCTGCTCCTGGTCAGCCACCACGACTATCGCAAGACGCGCGACCTCGACTACACCCTGCTGCGGCTCAGCCGCCACCAGCCCGACCTGGTCAAGCTGGTCACGACCGCGACCGGCCTGAGCGACAACCTGGCCATCCTGCGTCTGCTCGCCGAGCGCCGCCAGCCGCCGATGGTCGCGATTGCGATGGGCGAGGCGGGCATCGTGAGCCGGGTGCTGGGCGTGCGCGCGGGCGCGCTGTTCACCTTCGCCTCATCAGGCGAGGGCGAGCAAACCGCGCCGGGCCAGGTGACCGCAGCCACCCTGCGCGAGCTCTACCGCATCGGCGAGCTGCACGCCGCGACGCGGGTCTACGGGGTCGCCGGGCAGCCGGTCGCGCACTCGCTCTCGCCGCTGCTGCACAACACGGGCTTTCGCGCAAGCGGGGTGGACGCGGTCTTTCTGCCGCTGCCTGCGCACTCGGTCGACGACCTATGGCAGCTAGTGCGTGAGCTGCCCATTTATGGCCTGAGCGTGACCATGCCGCTCAAGCAGGCGATCCTCGCGCGGCTCGACCGGGTGGACGCGCTGGCCGCGAAGGTCGGCGCGTGCAACACAGTGGTGCGCCAGGCGAACGGCGAGCTGCATGGCTACAACACCGACGTGGCTGGGGTGACGGCTCCGCTGGCGAAGCGGCTTGACCTCAAAGGAGCCCGCATCCTGGTCAGGGGCGCAGGCGGCGCGGCGCGGGCGGCGGTCTTCGGCCTGCGCGAGGCAGGCGCCGAGGTCTGGATTGAGAACCGCACCCCTGCGAAGGCCGCGGCGCTGGCCGCCGAGGCGGGAGCGCACCTGGCCGGCCTGGGTGAGGCATGCTCGCGCGAGGCCGGATCGAACAGGGCTGGCATGATCTTCGACGCCATGGTCAACGCGACTCCTTCAGGCATGCAGGGTCCGGCAGCCTTGAGCGGTATGCAGGAGCATTCATCCACAGACGCAGTTCTGCCCAGCGGCGAGCCCCTGCCGGCAAAGCTAGTCTTCGACATGGTCTACCGGCCGCTCGAAACTCCGCTCATCGCCCAGGCTCGCGCGCAGGGCCTGCCCGTCATCACCGGCGACGAGATGTTCGTGCACCAGGGAGCCCGCCAGTTCGAACTGTGGACTGGGCAGCCCGCTCCGGAGGACGAGATGCGGCGGGCCGTCCTAGGCGCGCTTTGAAGAAGCGATGGCAGAGGGTTTAGCCCGCGCTACTCTACGGCGCTCAGTACGGCGGACAGCAGAACCGCTTCGCCCCCTTCACCGCTATTCAATAATCTTGCCGTCTGCTCATGTATGGTGACTGAAGACCCAGCTTCTCTCTTTCTGGAACAGCAGTGCGCTTTACTGCCCGTCCGGCCCGGCGGCAAGCGCACGGTCCGGGGCCCGCACCGGCTCGCCTGGAGCGCCCGGCAGCTGGGTGGCAGGCTGAGAAGCATGGGCTGGGAAGCAGTCTGATCAGCAGGGAGCGCAGGATGAGTAAATATGAGGCAGTGGATCGATTGATGGAGCTCGCCAGTGAGAAGCGGGCAGACCGGGTTGCGCAGGGTGCGCCCGCAGCGCAAGCCGCAGCCGAGCCGGCCGCGCGCGAAACCACACCCGCTGCAAGCGCTGACCAGAGCCATCCACGCAACGGCCAGCCGCCCTCGGTCGCAGCCCGGGGACGCCAGATGTTCTACGCCATCCGGCCGCTCCTGCCAGCGGTGGCAGGGGCCATGCGGATGGTCGATCACGGAGCGGTGCAGGCGATCGCCAGGTTCCTGCCGCTTCTGGGGGGCAGCCCCGGGGGGCCGCCGGTCTCTGCCCCGAGACGTGCGCTCTCACCCGAACAGGAGCAGGCTTTAGAGCAGATTCCCGGGCTCCAGACAGCCAGCGAGTCCATCCGCCGCGAACTCAATGCACTTAGCCTGCGCGCTGCCGCAGTGGACGACCTCATGGGCCGGACCCGGACTCACCTTGAGCGGCTCCTTGCCGAACAGACACTGAAAGAGGACGAGCTTCGCTCCCTGCAGGACCGTGTCCGCGTTCTCTCCGCCGGGGTGATCATCCTGCTGATGTTGACCATCGCACAGATGATCCTGGCGGTCGTCATGCTCTACAAATAGTGCAATCCGGCGGGTCCGGGCCAGCCTTGGCCTGAGCGGTGGCTCTGTGCACCCGGTCAAATCGAGTTGGAGTCAGCGGCTGGTGTAGTTACTATAGTGACGTCTGGAAGGCACCGGCAAGCTCCATGTTTGCCCCACTTCCGCACAGCTAGATGGTCAGATGCTGCGTCAAGGCTCGATTGGTTACTTTGGTTTTTTCATCTGGCCATTGACGTGTTTCGCATTTTTCCTTTGCCAATCGAACGATCTGCAGCATAGGATTCCACCCAAGTCGATCCGAGGTAACCTTGACAAGGCAACCCGAGGTAGACCAGACCGCTCGATCTGCCTGATTCATCGTTCGATCAACGAAAGCCAGCCCGCGGAGTGACTCTCATGGCATGGTATGCGTACTGCGTAACAGAAAAGCAAGCCTTCCCAGAACTGCTCAGACATCGGAAGCCAATCCCCCTGGACTCTGTCTCCGGCATTCAAGGTAATCAAGTCTTCCTCTATCCCGCCAGTGACCTCGCCGTTCTCGTTACCGAGCACATCCACTCCGATCTCTCACCCCAGCAAGCCGCCGTTGACCATGCGCGGGTGATCGCCGACTGCTTCAAGATGTCCACTGTGCTGCCCTTCCGCTTCGGCACCGTCTTTAGCAGTGACGAGGCGCTCCGCCGCTCCATCCGCTCCAACCAGCGCAACTTCCAGTCCAACCTGGCACAGCTGCGCGGCAAAGCAGAGATGCATATTAAAGTGACGCTGGATGACTGCTGCCGTGAGCAACTGGCGAACGCTTTGCCTGTGGATAACACCGCTGGCCGCGCTTACCTGAGCAACCTGCGCCAGAACGCTTCGCGCCAGCGCGAGCGCCAGACCGTGGCCAGAACGCTTTCCATGCAGATGAACCGGATGTTTGCGCCTCTCGAAGAAGAGGTCTCCTGCCGGCGTCTGGACTCGGGCAAGATGCAGCTCGATGTCTCGCACCTGATCGACGCACGGCTGGTGGAGCGCTATCAGAACAAGTTTGTCGCCGCAAAGCAGCTCATGCGGGGCTGTCAGCTCCAACTCTCAGGGCCCTGGCCGCCTTATCACTTCGTGCATAACTTGATTCGGCCGACGACGGGTCCGCTTCCACCCGCACCGCTGCCGTTGGCCAGGACCGCTGCCTCGGCATAGCGCATCTTCAAGGCTACGGACATACATGGCAAAGCTCCTCCAGGCGAGGAGCTTTTCTTTTGATCCGGAACGGCAAGACGGTACGCTTACTTGCGCCCCAGCACCATGTCGTTCTCAATCTTGCGGCGGCTCGCCGACAGGGCTTCAATCTTGCGCCAGAACGACCAGAAGTAGTCGGTTGCAGAGATGATCGAAACCAGCGCCATGAAGTAGATCGAGGCCACGGCGATCGAGTCGATGGGCAGAACAAACCAGCCCAGATGCCACTCTCTCCAGCGGTGATCGAGCACCGCCGCAACCACTGAGACAATCTGCGCGACGGTCTTCAGCTTGCCCAGCTCGGAGGCTGAAATGGTGAAGCCTTCCGTGCTCGCAATCGAGCGCAGACCACTGACCAGGAACTCGCGCCCGATGACCACCGTCGCAATCCAGGGTTTGACGATATGCGGGTTGTACTGGACTAGGGCAATATAGGCGGCCGAGATGAGAAGCTTGTCAGCCAGCGGATCGAGCAGGATGCCCACGGTCGTGATCTGGCCCCGCTTGCGCGCCAGGTAGCCATCGACCCCGTCGGTCACCGCAGCCAGGATGAAGAAGAGCGAGACCGCCAGTTCCTGGCCGCCGGCCACTCCGCGGAGAGAAAAATGCGGGGAGAACATCCAGATGAGCAGAGGCACGCAACAGATACGGCTCATCGTGATGGAGTTCGGGAGGTTCACGCGAAACTCGGGGGCGGGACGTGGCGCTCTAGCCATTATGCACCAAGGCCGCCCGGGATGCTGTGAATTGGAAGAGGTTGCGCCGTGCCGGCTCTCAGTGAATCTGCGGCTTCGAGAGCCGCCGGACCTTGGCGGCCGCGTCCATGCGCAGACAGGATCTTCATACCGGGCACATGCGAAGGACCTGCGCCTCTGCGGCCTTGGAGCCTGTTCCCAGCAGGGTAATCCGGGGGCCGGACTAGCGCCTGTTCACACCAACCAGACGGCGCAGCCGGATCACACCATGCGGGGCAGGCATCCCCGGCCTTCGACGCAGACCGTGTTGGGGCCGGTATGTTTGGCCTGCTCAAGAGCCCGGGTGGTGCACTCGACCAGCTTCTCGCGATCGACAGTCTTTTTGGCCCGCAAGCTGGCCACGCCGACCGTGACGGTGACGCTATGCCGCTGGGCGCCGACGTAGATGGCCAGCTCCTCGATACAGCCGCGCAGCCGCTCCGCGATCTGGGTGACGCCCTCGGTGCCGACCCCGGGCAGCATCACGACAAAGTGCTGCGCGTCATAGCGAGCGACCATGTCATCGGACCGGCGCAGCCCTTCCTGGAGAATGGCAGCCACCTTGGTCTGGAGCAGATCGCCATACCGTTGTCCGTGCTGGCGCTTCTTCTCGGTAAACTCATCGATCGAGAACATGAGCAGGGCGACCGAGTTGCGCCGGCCGGCGGCGTGCTCCCATGCCGCGCGCAGGCGCATGTCAAAGGCGGTACGGCTGCCCACGCCCGTCACTGGGTCAAGGTGGCGGTTCTCCTCGACAGTCTCGCCCGGCTCCACTCCGGTGAACGCGGCCCGGCGCAGAGCGAGGAAGTCGCGCCGCGCCTCCTGCTGCTGCATCCAGGCGCTCATCAGCGTAAACGCGGCTGCAAAGGCAGGCGCAAAGAGCGAGTCGAACTTGAGCACGGTCAGGCCGCCGGGAGCAAAAGCGAGCGCCGCGGCGTCAGCCACCAGCATGCCCCCGCCCAGCGTCGCCGCCCAGATCATGGGCAGTTGAGCCAGCAGGCTCACGATCAGGATCAGCCCTGCCACGCCGGTCTCCAGTCCCAGCAGAACCCCGGCCCGCTGCAGATCGAGCCCGGCAACCAGCGCAACCATCGCGCCCCAGCCAGCCACGCAGAGCAGCGGCCTGCTGTATGCCCGCAGCTTTGCAGGCAGCAGAAAGGTGGCCACGAGAGCGACCGTCACAGGCACGCCGCGGGCCAAAAAGAAACTGGGATGCAGGTGGAGAAGCTGGCGCTCGGCGATCAGCAGGACGTGGAAGATCAGCCCCGCGGTGAGGGCAGTGGCAAGCAGGCTTGCCTGCGGAACGGCCGCCTGCACCTCGGCAAACTCCGCCTCGTGCTCTATAGGGAAACGCCGCCGGCTCGCGGCCTCTTCGCCCGGGCCAGCCGCCCGGGTACCAGGGGGAACAGTAGTCGTCGATTCGAACATGTTAGCTGTATCGACATAGACCACCCAGTTCAAGAGGGTTATTACGAAGGGAAAGCGAAAATTTGTCCCCGCAGCACAGGAAAGTAGCGGATGGCGAAAGTTGAGGGTGGTGGTCTGATGGCGATCACGGCTTCGGCCCGGACCACGGAATCTCTGTCTTCACAATTTGAGGACTGATCGAGGCTCCCTGACTCCCGAGTCAAAAATTCGCGCAAGCCATCGCGAGCCGGCGTCGAACAATCGGATCGGCTGGTCTACTCCGTGCCAATAGCTGTGGGTTTTATTCCTGGTCCCGGTCACTTACGTAAGTCAGCGTTTCACCAGGTTCACCAGGGAAGCGCGGCCTCTTCGTCATCCAGCCGCGAATCATTTGTGTCGTAATAAGTTCGGCCTTAATTGTCCCGAATCAGGTGGATATTCGCTAACAGTCCGGCTCTGCATGAAGCCTCCACAGCGGCTCGGCCCGCTTCAAACTGCCGCGGTCAGGGCTTGCGCGACTGTTGATGGACTGGGCACGTTGGTCATAAGTGGTTACGCTGGTTATAAGAACAAGTCTTCAATGACTGCTATCTATGGTGGTAACGCGTCGTGCAGGGGATTCGTACATGCCTGCTTACGATGCGGCCTCACCTAGCAACCGGAACAGGAGCGGCCATGTCACACGAAGATAGCATCGTCACACTCAGTATCAGCGAGGCCAGCGGACAGCTTGTCGAAGCGCTCGAGCGGATCGATTACCTGGAGCGCATGCTCAAGGACGCAACAGATTTCATCGCCACCAAGCTCAAGCGGGTAGCGTGCCGGCCCGAGGAGCAGAGCGTCTAGATCTCGCTCGATTCAGCCTCCATACGAGGACGTAGACCGCCTCTAAGGAGTCGCGCAGGGTAAACGTGGCCCATCGCCATGTGAGGATATCGATTCTTGTGGCGAACCTGCAGCCCGCAGAGAGCACAGCCCGAACAGGGACTGCTCACGAACACTGTCGCTGAACGCAGATTCATCCGGCTGGGCGGGCGCCCATGATACCGGTCGCGGCGCAGCAGACGCTCACCGGCCGTATCTCGAAACTGCGATCCGCAGTGCAAACCGAACCGGATCGGCCGGAGCTGCAACTGCATCTTGGCGTGGCTCTGCAGGAGTCAGGCGATCTCGAAGGCGCCGTGCACAGCTACCAGCGCGCGCTCGCGCTCGATCCCCGCTCGCACGAGGCTTATAACAGCCTCGGCGTCCTCTTCGCCTCGCTCGACGACAGGGACACGGCGCTGGTGTTCTTTGAGGCGGCGCTCGCGCTGCAACCCGGGGCGGCCGAGATTCACAGCAATATCGCCAACATCTATCTCGAGCGCGACCAGACGCGTGAGGCCGTCGAGAGCTATCGCAGGGCGGCGCTGCTGAGGCCCGACGCCCCGTCCTACCACAATCATCTCGGCAACGCGCTGCGCCTGGAGGAGCGGTATGATGAGGCGGAAGCGTCGATGCGGCGGGCTCTTGAGGTCCGGCCGGACTATGCCGAAGCCTATGTCAACCTCGGCATGCTGTGCATCGATCGAGAGCAGCTCGAACAGGCCGAGCAGTATCATCGCCGGGCGATCGAGCTGAAGCCGGATCTGGCCCAGGCGCATGTCAATCTGGCCCAGCTGCTGCTGGGGCGCGCCGACTTCGCCGCCGGGTGGCGGGAGCAGGAGTGGCGCTGGCGATGGAAGGCCTTTCCGTCGCCGAAGCGGAACTTCTCGCAGCCGCTGTGGAAGGGCGAGCCGATTGCCGGCAAGCGCATCTTGCTCCACGCGGAGCAGGGTTTCGGGGACGCGATCCAGTTTCTGCGCTACGTGCCGCTGGTCGCCGAGCTTGACGCCGAGATCGTGCTCGAGGTGCACCCGGAGCTGAAGAGCCTGGCAGAGTCCAGCCTCTCTGTCTCGAAATTGATTGCGCGCGGCGATCCTGTTCCTCAGTTTGACTGGCACTGCCCACTGCTGAGCCTGCCGCTGGCTTTTGCGACCGACCTCGGCAGCATTCCAGCCGACGTTCCTTACTTGCGCGCGCCCCGGCACGCTCCCTGCTGGCTGCACAAGGAGCGCGAGCAGGACCTGCATGTCGGCCTGGTCTGGGCCGGCAATCCGAAGAACGTCCGGGATCGCAAGCGCTCGCTTTCTGTCGCCGCGCTGGAGCCCTTGTTCCAGGTCGCGGGCGTGTCGTTTTACTCGCTGCAGCGGGGCCCTGCGAGTACAGACGCGGCTTCGCTGCCCTTCGCCGGCGTCGATCCGCAGACAGGCGACTTCGCGGCTACGGCGGCTGCGATCGAGCAGCTCGACCTGGTCGTGAGCGTCGACACAGCGGTTGCGCACCTGGCCGGCGCGCTCGGCAAGCCGGTGTGGATTCTGCTGCCGGCCCTCGCCGAGTGGCGATGGCTGCGTGATCGCGAGGATAGCCCCTGGTATCGGACGGCGCGGCTCTTTCGGCAGCAGCAGGCCGGCCAGTGGGGATCCGTAATCGACGCCGTCGCCGCGCAGCTCGCACTCCGCAGCGCCGATCGCAGTCTCGGTCGATAACCTCACGGAATCGAGCGACATCGCAGCCTGAGTTACAGTGAATAGATGGCGATTTCACCGAAGATTGACCTCGTAGGCGTCGGGCTGAACGCCATGGACACGCTGATTCCCCTTCCCCACTTTCCCGCTCCGGGCTCAAAGACCGAGTACAGCGAGGTCTCGGTGCTGCCCGGCGGCCAGGTCGCGAGCGCGGTCGTCGCCTGCCAGAAGTGGGGCCTGTCTACCCGTTATGTCGGCAAGCTCGGCGACGATGACGCCGCACGCATCCACCGCGAGGCCTTTGCCCGCGCCGGCGTTGAGACCCGGCTCATCACCGTTCCCGGCGGCGCCAGCCCGCAATCGCTCGTTATGGTCGACGGCAAGGGCGAGCGCACCATCCTCGGCCGGCGCGATGACCGCCTCATCCTGCAGCCGGCCGACATCGAGCGAGACTGGGTCGTGAACGCCCGCGCTCTGCATATCGACGGCCACGATACCGCCGCGGCCACCCTCGCTGCGACCTGGGCCCGCGAGGCCGGCATCCCGGTCATCGCCGACCTCGACGAGATCTACCCGGGCATCGACGGGCTGCTCCGCAAGATCGACTACCTGATCGTGAGCCGCGACTTTCCGGTCCGCCTGATGGAGGAGCCCGACCTCGAGCGCGCTCTGCAGGGCATGCACAGCCGCTACGGGTGCACGCTCTCGGCAGCCACGCTCGGCGAGGACGGCGTGCTGGCCTGGGACGGCCGCTGCTTCCACTCCTCCGCCGCTTACCGCGTGCCGGTCGCCGACACAACAGGCGCGGGAGACATCTTCCACGCCGGGTTCATCTACGCGCTGCTGCAGGGCTGGCCGCTCGACCGGCAGCTTGACTTCGCCTGCGCAGCCGCCGCGATCAACTGCACCAAGGTCGGCGCCAGGGGCGGCATCGAGCCGGTCGAGACGATCCTGCAGCTGATGAATACAGGCGAGCGCTACCCTGCGCCCTTCTCGAACAGGCATAGGTCATTGCAGGCGGATGCGCCCGATGTAGAAGTAGTCGCCGAGCCCAACGGGGTCAGGAACGCGCGATAGAAGAAGCCTGTGCGTATAAGCCGGGCAGGATCGGTTAGA
>Ga0116226_10003935_pt1 | contig 13112 bp, 10 predicted proteins | sample S1TSphfallax_FD_89692 | JGI IMG/M metagenome (GOLD analysis project Ga0116226, IMG submission 89692) | Host-associated microbial communities from peat moss isolated from Minnesota, USA - S1T2_Fa - Sphagnum fallax MG | ecosystem: Host-associated > Plants > Peat moss > Unclassified | place: USA...
CTCTCCTACCTCGTCTGCGCCAAGGCCCTGATCGACGCCGCGCCCCACCTCTATCCCCAGTTCGCCACCCACAACGCCCACACCCTGGCGGCGGTTCGGCGCATGGCGTGGGCCGCCGACGTTAAAATCGAACACCAGCGCCTGCACGGCATGGGCGAGGCGCTTTACGCCGCGGCGGCCGAGCAAACCAACGGCCTGGTGGTGAGGGCCTATGCGCCCGTCGGCGGCCATGAGGACCTCTTGCCCTATCTGGTGCGGCGGCTGCTGGAGAACGGCGCCAACACCTCCTTCGTCCATTCGCTGCTGGATGAGCGCGTACCGGCCGACAAGGTGGTGCAGGATCCCATAGCGCTCGTGGAGGCGCAGCCAGGGCCCCATCCCAAGATCCCCTCCCCTCGGAACCTCTACGGTGCGGCGCGGGTCAACACCCTTGGCCGCGACCTGTCGATCGCCGCGGAACGGGCGCAGATCGCCGACGCCGTAGCGAAGCTGGGCGAAACAGAGCTGATAGCCCAGCCCATCGTCGGGGGCGTCATGCGTGTTGGCGTCGATCCGAGTCCGCTCTATGCGCCGGCCGATCACACCCGCCTCCTGGCCACGATCCCCCAAGCCGGCGCCCCCGAGATCGACGAGGCCTTCGCTCTGGCGCGGGACGCTCAACCTGCTTGGGATCGGGCCGGCGGCGCGGCGCGCGCGGCCCTCTTACGGCGCGTGGGCGACGAACTCGAACTTCAGATGGCGTTCCTGGTCGCGCGTCTCGCCGCTGAGGCGGGTAAGACCCTCAACGATGGGGTCGCGGAGGTGCGGGAGGCCGCCGACTTCTGCCGCTACTACGCCGACCTGGCGGAGCGCCAGTTCGCACGGCCTGAAACGCTGAGAGGCCCCGCCGGCGAGGTGAATACGCTGGAGCTGCGCGGCCGCGGCGTCTTTGTCTGTATCAGCCCGTGGAATTTCCCCCTCGCCATCTTCGTCGGCCAGATCGCAGCCGCGCTCGCGGCCGGCAACGCCGTCCTGGCCAAGCCGGCGGAACAGACGCCCCTGATCGCGGCCGCGGCCGTGCGCGTCTTCCTGGAGTGCGGCCTGGACCCCCGGCTCCTGGCCCTGCTCCCTGGTCGAGGCGAAACGGTCGGGGCGGCGCTGGTCGCCCATCCTGGCCTGGACGGCGTCGCCTTCACCGGCGGCACGACGACAGCTTGGGGGATCAATCGCACCCTGGCCGCCCGCCAGGGGCCTATCGTCCCCTTCATCGCCGAGACCGGCGGCCTAAACGCCATGTTCGTCGATACGACCGCTCTGAGTGAACAGGTCGTCGACGACGTGATCGCCTCGGCGATCGGCTCCGCCGGCCAGCGCTGCTCGGCGCTTCGGGTGCTCTATGTGCCGCAGGACTCGGCGGACGGCCTGATCTCAACCCTTGGCGGCGCCCTGGACACCCTGGTGATCGGCGACCCGTCCGACCCTGCGACAGACATCGGCCCCGTGATCGACGCTGTCGCACGCGCGGGACTGGAGGCCCATGTCAGACGCCTGGAGCGTGAGGCCAAGATCGTGGCTCGTCGTGATCTTGGCGCGCTGACAGACAGAGGCGCCTTCTTCGGGCCCGTGATCGCCGAAATCCCCACCCCCGACTTTCTGGCGCAGGAGGTGTTCGGGCCCATTCTGCACATCTATCGCTACGCACCGTCCGACCTGCCCAAGATCGCGCGCGCCCTGGCGGCCCGGCGCTACGCCCTGACACTGGGCATACACAGCCGCATCGACGCCTTCGCCGACCAGGTGCGCAGCCTCGTCCCGGCCGGCAACGTCTACGTCAACCGATCCATCATCGGCGCCGTCGTGGGCGTGCAGCCGTTCGGCGGCGAAGGCCTGTCGGGCACCGGCCCCAAGGCGGGCGGCCCTCACGCCCTCTTGCGCTATGCCGTGGAGCGGGCGCTGTCGGTCAATATCGCGGCCCAAGGCGGCGACCCGGCCCTGCTGAACCTGTAGGGCGACCTGGGGAGCAGGAGACAGATGGCTTTTCGACCGCTCCAAAGTCCCCGCCTTCGGGAAGCTCTGCACTGGTCGCCGGCCCCGGCGACGGACAGACGCAACCTCGCCGTCGCCGCGCTCGGCATGATGGTCCCTGTCCTGACGGGGCTAGCGTCCGGACGGCTGGAGACGGGCTTCACCATCGGGCTGGGCGCCATGTTGCTCAGCGAAACCCCGAGCGCCACGACCAGTTCATCGGGCGAAACCACAAAGGACGGTCCATCCCCTCTTTCCGCCCTTCTACCGGCGGGCGTGGCCGTGATCATAGCCACGCTGATCTGCGGCGGCGTGTGGACCGATCCGGCCCTGGTTCTGCTGGCCGGCGCCGCGGCCGCGATCAGCGGCTATAGCCGCCCCGTCGGCGTGGCGGCGATCCGGTTCATCATCTACCTGGTCTTGAGCGTCACCGTGCTCCAGAGCGCGGGCGATCATCGCAGCGCCGCCGCCCTGATCTTCGGGCTTGGCGCGCTGTGGAATATGGTCATACGCCGACTGCTGGTCAGGCCTGGCGAAGAGGGGGCCGCCCAGGCTGCCGCCGCGCCGCCGGCCCGCCAGCCGACGCCGGCCCAGCGCCGCGCCTATTGGCGCCGGACCCTGCGCACCCTCAGCGGCTGGCAGTTCCCGATCCGCATCGTCGCCGGTCTCGGCGCCGCAAGCGTTCTGCGCCAGCTCTGGCCCAGCCATCACTTTGGCTGGATCGTCTTGACCGTCGCGCTGTTGACCCAGCGGCCGATCGAACACCTGCCGGTGAAAACGATCCAACGCGCGCTCGGGACGGCCTTGGGCGTGTCCTTGACCTGGGCGATCGTGACCTGGGTGTCGTCGCCGGTCTTGCTCGCCGTCTTGATCTGCCTCCTGGCCATCGCCGCCGCCGTCGCGCGGACCCGCAATTACCTGGTGTATGCCGCGATCTCCACGCCCGTGATCCTGCTGGTGCTGGACTTTGGCAAGCCCTTGCAGACCTCGCTCCTGACCGACCGCCTGGTCGCCACCGCGCTCGGCGCAGCGATTGTGATCGGCGCGAACCTCGTGCTGGATTGGGGGTTGAAGAGGACGGCGTGAAGCGTCGCTACGTTACATGCGCCGCCGTGCTCGGCCGACGCCGGTTCTCTATTGTCCAATGCGCGGATCGGTGTTGAAGTCTTAAGGCGGAAGTAAAGGCTTGCGCCAACAAGGGAGGGCTTCGTCATGCATTGGCTGCCGAAATTACATCGGGAACTCAGACTCACCGGTGAAGCGGACAGTATTTCCCACGACCTGGTGGCCATGCTGCCATCGCACCATGTGGCGGTGAAGGAGTTCTTCCCCGCGGTGCGGGTGACTGGATCAGTTTTTCGGCCGGCCTCCTTCACGCTGGGCCAGGAGGTGAGGGTCGATTTTCGCCCGGCCGGCGGCGACCAGATCGATGCGGTGATCGAGAGCCGCTTCCTGTTTCCCGGCGTCGATATGACCCATGAAAACGAGCGCAACGTCGCCCTGATCGAAAGCCTGTTGCTGGGCCTGGTCCATTCGAAAGCCGCCTAGCAGCCTCCGGGCTCTATCGACGCAAGCCTAACGCCTTCAGCACGGACTTCAGGGTACGGCCGGCGTTCATCTGTGGCCTTTGCCAAGACGGCGAAGGAAAGGGTGTCACGATCTCGGGCTTCGGCGGCGGCTTGGCGCTCGCCGAACGCGGGCCTTGCGTTTGTGGTTTGGCGGGCCTGGCCGCAGCCTCGCGTACGGTGTTGGCGAGGCCCCAGAATTTAGCGATTTGGAGGCTTGAGGAGACGCCGGCTTCCAACAGGAAGGGGCCGGCTTCGCCGCATCCCTCCTGTCCAAGCGTCGATAGCGGCGTTCCATGCCCAAGACCCCGGACCACGAACCGCTCGACCACAGGCTCGCTGCGGCCATCGAGCCAGACGCTTCGTTCGACGGCGCCGTCCAGCTCGACAGCGCCCGGTTGGGGCGGCAGACCGTGGACGTCGGCCCATTGCAGAGCGACCGCCTCGCCATTTTCAGGTTTCACGGTCGTGTCGGCGTCGCCGTGCCAGACGCTGATCCTAGGCCAAGGGCCGCGATAGATCGAGGCCCCGCGCACAAGGTCGCCCCAGACCTTAGGCGAATGTTTCACGCCCTGCAACATGGCCCCAAAGGCCGCTCGTGCATCCGACGCCGCCCCATAGGGCAGGCCGGCGATCGGCGCCCCGCCCGTGAAAACCTCGGGATAGGCGGCGAGCATGACGTTGGTCATCGCCCCGCCTGCGGAGAGGCCGGTGACGAAGACCTTTGCGCGGTCCAGTCGCCCATCGGCCAGCATCCACTCGATCATCTGGTGAATGGAAGCCGCCTCTCCATGGCCGCGCGCCACGTCTCCCGGCTCGAACCAGTTGAAGCAGCAATAGGCGTTGTTGGCCGTCACCTGTTCTGGGCAAAGCACCGCGAAGCCGAACCGATCGGCGAGCGTCAGCCAGCCGGCGCCCGCAGCATAGCCCTCCGCCGTCTGGCGGCACCCATGCAGCACGACCACCAAGGGCGCCCGCTTCGGCAGATCTGACGGCCGGTAAACGCGCATCTTAAGCGCGCCGGGATTTGGGCCGAAGTTCGGCACATCGGTCAGCAGACCCTGATCATGAGGCCCCGGCGCAGGGGTCCAGCTCCGCTGAAAGCGATTAAGCGCGGCGACGGTCTCGACGAGGCTTGGCACGTGGCGTTCCCCCTGGCTCTCACGAACCGGCCCTACGACGCGTAGGATACGACAAGTCGTGCTGCACCGCAGCATTTTCTAGGGGGTCGACGACAGAATATCTGTCGGTCTATCTCGATGACCCGGCGGCGGCTGGCAGAGGTCTCGGCTCGGACTTCGGTGAAATGAAGAGGGCGATCAGGATGACCGCGGCCACGGCGCCCAAGAGGATCACCGCACGGCCGAAACGCCGCGCCTTCGCGTCTGGGCCTGGACTTGGGTTGGGATCAGGCAAGGGCCAGCGCTCAGAGCATCGAGAGCAAGACGCGATCGGGCGGCCGGTGACCGTCCATAAAGGCCTTGATGTTGATGATCACCTTTTCGCCCATTTCGACCCGGGTCTCCAGGGTGGCCGAGCCCAGATGGGGGAGCAGCACCGCGCCCGGCAGTTTCAAGAGCCGCGGATTAACCGTGGGTTCATGCTCATAGACATCGAGGCCGACCCCGGCCAAGCGTCCCTCGGCCAGCATCGCCGCCAGCTCCGCCTCGTCGACGATCTCGCCGCGGGCCGTATTCACCAGGATGGCGTGGGGCTGCATCAGGCGCAGGCGCCGCGCCGACAGCAGATGGAAGGTGCCTGGCGTATGGGGACAGTTCACAGACACTACGTCCATGTGCGCCAGCATCTGGTCCAGGCTGTCCCAGTAGGCCGCGTCCAGCGGGCCAGAGACGCTGACGGGCACAGGGCGGCGATTATAGTAGTGGATCGACAGGCCGAACGCGCGCGCACGATGGGCCAGAGCGGCGCCGATCCGGCCCATGCCGACAATGCCAAGTTTTTTGCCGCGCAGCCGCACGCCCATCATCCAGGTCGGCGACCAGCCGGCGAACCCGCCGGCGCGGACCACGTCTGCGCCCTCGACGACGCGGCGGGCCGTGGCCAGAATCAGCGCCATGGCGATATCGGCCGTATCCTCGGTCAGGACGCCTGGCGTGTTGGTGACGATGATCCCGCGCCCGATCGCCGCCTTAACGTCGATATGATCGACCCCGGCCCCGAAGTTCGCGATCAGCTTCAGCTGGGGGCCGGCGTGCTCAATCAGGTCTGAGCCGATGCGGTCGGTCACGGTCGGAACCAGCACCTCGGCCGTCGTCATGGCATGGGCCAGCGCATCGGCCGGCATCGGCCGATCGGCGGCGTTGAACTCGGTGTCGAACAATTCGCGCATCCGAACCTCGACCGGATCGGGAAGTTTGCGCGTGACGACGACTTTCGGCTTGCGATCGGCCATCTGTGGGCATGAATGAGGCGCGTGACTACGCCGATGTACAACGTCTGTAGCAAAGCCGCCCGGAAGGTCCAATGGCCTGCGGGGAGAAGACGTGTGCTATCCGCAGTTCTGGGGGTCGCATTCGGCCTCAGCCTGATCTCGCCCGGCCTGTCCAGCTGCACGCGCAAGGCCCAGACGGGCGGCGGAGAGACGGACCGCAAGACGCCCTCAGGCCTGCCTGTGCCGCGCTACGTGTCGCTCAAGTTCGGCGTCGTCAACGCGCGCGGCGGCCCCGGCGACGATTACAAGCTGCTGTGGGTCTATCACGTCCGCGACCTGCCGCTTCAGGTGGTGGCGGAGACCGACGATTGGCGCCGCGTCTGCGATCCCGACGGCCAGATCGCCTGGGTCCATCGCCGCACGGTGACGGAACGGCGCACGGTCCTGGTCGAACAGGGTCAGGATCTGCTGTTACGCAAGCGTCCGGACGCGGCGGCGGCCGCCAGCGCCACCCTCGTTAGCCACGCGCTCGCGAATCTGGACGTCTGCAAGGGCGGCTGGTGTCGCTTGCGGGTCGGCCACACGGTCGGCTGGGCGCCGGCGAACCTTCTTTGGGGCGTCAGCGACGCGCCCCAGTGCCGCGCCCCTTAACTCACGATTGGAGCAGGATGCGAGACGCAGTTGAGATGGGGCGATGGCTCGTGTAACGGCTGCAGTCCGCGCGTGAAGCGACTGCTTTGCGTATCTGATGTTCTATACGCCAGGGCCGTCGAAGCCCCTTTCTATTCAGGATCGAATCCGACGCATGAAGGCCGCCGCTCCCAACAGTTTTGACCGCGAAGCGCTGCTGGCCTGCGGGCGCGGTGAAATGTTCGGTCCGGGCAACGCCCAGCTGCCCGCCCCGCCCATGCTGATGGTCGATCGGATCAGCACCATCACGGCCGATGGCGGAAAGTACGGCAAGGGTTTCATCCACGCCGAGCTGGATATCAGCCCGGAGCAGTGGTTCTTCTTGTGCCACTTCTATGGCGATCCGGTGATGCCGGGCTGTCTTGGGCTCGACGCCATGTGGCAGCTTGTCGGCTTCTTCCTCGCCTGGGCCGGTGGACCGGGCCGGGGCCGCGCCGTCGGTGTGGGCGAGGTCAAGTTCGGCGGTCAGGTGACGCCGAAGGTCAAGCAGGTCGTCTATAAGATCGATATGAAGAAAGTGATCATCCGCAAGCTCGTCATGGGCGTCGCGGATGGGGTGTTGGAGGCGGACGGCAAGCCCATCTACACCGCCCAGGACTTGCGGGTCGGCCTGTACGACGCCAAGGACCTTGTGTAACGAGAGCGAAAAAAGGGTCCCCCGTATGCGCCGCGTTGCGGTCACCGGCATCGGCATAGTTTCCTCGATCGGTCATAGCGCTGACGAGGTCAAGGCGTCCTTGTACGACGCCCGCTCTGGCGTCGTCGCGGCCCCGGAATATGCGGAGCTCGGCTTCCGCTGTCAGGTCCACGCGCCCTCCGTGATTGATTGGGAGGCGCTGGTGGATCGCCGGGCCGCCCGATTCTTAAGTCCCGGCCTCGCCTACGCCCATATCGCCATGGAGCAGGCCATCGCCGATTCAGGCCTCACGCAGGCCGAGATCAGCGACGAAAAGACTGGCCTGATCGTGGGCGCCGGCGGTCCATCGACCCGCGCGATCGTCCAGGCGGCGGAAACGACCCGAACCAAGGGTCCAAAGCGCGTGGGGCCGTTCGCCGTCCCTAAGGCCATGTGCTCCGGCCCGTCGGCGGTTTTGTCCACCTGGTTCAAGACCAAGGGCGTCAACTATTCGATCTCCTCAGCCTGCGCGACCTCGGCCCACTGCATCGGCGCGGCGTCCGAGCAGATCGCCATGGGCAAGCAGGACGTGATCTTCGCCGGCGGCTGCGAGGAGCTGGACTGGACCCTGTCGGTCCTGTTCGACGCCATGGGCGCCATGTCGTCCGGCTTCAACGACCGGCCCTCAGTGGCCTCGCGCGCCTATGATCGCGACCGCGACGGCTTCGTCATCGCCGGCGGGGCCGGCATCGTGGTGCTGGAGGCGCTGGACCACGCCAAGGCCAGGGGCGCAAAGATTTATGGCGAGATCACCGGCTACGCCGCCAACGCCGACGCCCATGACATGGTCGCCCCCTCCGGCGAGGGCGCGGTGCGCTGTATGCGCTTGGCGATGGCAGAGCTGGGCGGCCGAAAGATCGACTATCTGAACGCTCATGGCACCGGAACGCCGGTCGGCGACCAGAAGGAGATCGAGGCGGTGCGCCAGGTGTTCGGCGACAATGCGCCCCTGATCTCTTCGACCAAGTCCCTGAGCGGCCACAGCCTGGGCGCAGCCGGGGCTCAGGAAGCGATCTATTGCCTCCTGATGATGCAGGACGACTTCGTGGCGAAAAGCGCCAACATCGAAAACCTGGACCCCGCCTTCGCCGACATGCCGATCGTGCAGACGCGCAAGGACAACGCCAAGCTCGAGACCGTCATGTCCAACAGCTTCGGGTTCGGCGGCACCAATGGGACGCTGATCATGAGCCGCCACGACGGGTGAGGCCAAGCCAGTTCCTTCCCCCTCTCATGCGGGAAGAGTCTACAGCGTCATCACGAATGTCGCGCCCTTGCCCGGGGTGTCCGGCGCCAGGGTCAGCGTGCCGCCATGGCTCAGCGCGACCTGGCGAGCGAAGCTTAATCCGACGCCGGTACCGTCCGCCTTGGTGGTGAAGAAGGGCTGGAAGACGCGGTCTCGGTCTTGCGCCGAAACGCCGGGCCCGCTGTCCGCGATCGCGAGCTCGACCCCGCCGCCGGGGCCGGCGGCCGCAGCGAGACTGACGCGGGGCGGCGTCGGCGCGCTGAGCGCGGCTTCCGCAGCGTTGGACAGAATGTTCATCAGGGCATGGATCATCAGATCCGTATCGAGCTTTACGACGAGATCGCCGACAGGCGCGACGCGGGTCTCCAACTCCACCCCCAAGGTCGACCAACGGCTGCGGAACAGGCGCGCCGTCTCGTCGAGCAGGGCGGCGATGGCGGTCGGCGCCAGGCGCGGCGGCGGCAGGCGGGCCAGAGTGCGATAGGCCTCGACAAAACGGGTCAGTCCCTCGGCGCGCCGCCCCAGCGTCGCCACCGCCTCGCAGGCCAGGGCGGTCGAGGCCGGCGTCTGGTCCTCCATCAGCTCGACGGCGGTCGCTGCAAGGGAGGCCACCGGCGTCAGCGCGTTCATGATTTCATGGCTCAGCACCTGTAGCAGCTCCCGCAGCGCCCCGGCCTCGGCGGCGCGCAGCTCGGGCTCGATGTCCAGCAACGCCGCTAGTCGCGTCACCGCGCCGGCGGGGCCCGTTACATCGGTGAGCGGCATGGCGTAGGTGCGGACGCCGCCGGCCGCGCCGGCATGGGCGAGGCTCAGCGTCAGCCGTTCGCCAGGCGCGCCGTCACGCAGCGCTTGCACCAGGGCCTGCGGCGGATCGAGCAGCCGGTCGTCGGTATGGAACAGGGCGCGGGCTGCGCGATTGCCGGCGCGGATGACGCCATCGGGGCGACGGATCAATAGCGGCGCCGGCGTCTGGTCCAGCAGGTTGGCCAGGAGGTCCGGCGCACGGGACGCGCTCGGCGCCGCCGCCTTCGACAAAGCGCCGCGACGCGCCGGCGCCCGCGATCGGGTCGCCGCCCAGGCCGCCAGCCAGATCCCAGCGAGGGCGCAGACGAGACCACAGGCGTAGAGGCTGCCCTGGATGGCCAGAACAGCAAGGGCGCCGCAGACGAACACCAGCGCCTGAGTGGCCGCAGCGCCCAGAGGCCGCGACCAGGCGGCCGGCGTAGGCCGATCAGAGCCCATACTTGGCCATGCGCCGATACAGCGCCGCACGGGTGAGGCCCAGCGCCTTGGCCGCGTGGCTGACGTTGAAGCTGGCCCGCTTCAGGGCCTCGGCGACAAGGGCGCGCTCGGTCTCCGCTAGGCTGGCCGAAGGCTCCGGCGCACTGAGGCCGCCTGCGGCCAGGGCGGCTTGGACATCGGCCGCCTCGTAGCGGTCGCCATCGGCAAAGATGACGCAGCGCTCCATCGCCTGGCGCAAGGCCCGCACCTCGCCGGGCCAGCGGGCTTGCGTGATCGCGTCGAGCGCCTCTGGCGACAGCGGCTTTTGCGGTCGGCCATGGCGAGCGGCGAATGTGCGTAGGAAGTGCTCGGCCAGTCCCCGCGCGTCGTCCGCCCGTGTGCGCAACGGCGGGAGTGCGATCTCCACCGTGTTCAGCCGGAGCAGCAGCTCTTCGCGCAGGGCCAGCTCGCTACGGGGTCGGCGCGTCGTGGCGATCAGCCGCGCCTGGAGCTGGCCCGACTCCAGAACCGCCAACAGCCGACTTTGCAAGGCGGGCGAGAGGGCTGAAACCTCGTCTAAGACCAGCGTCCCGCCGCGCACCTCGGCCAGGGCGCTGGCCCATAGGGTATCGGGCGCCGCCTCCTGGATCAGGGCGAGCAGGTCAAGACAGACGAACGGCGCGGCGGCCCGGGGCGACTGGCGATGCACGGTGCGTGCGACCAGGCTCTTGCCGGTTCCGGCCTCGCCGAAAATCAGGATCGACGCCTGGGTCGGCGCAGCGCGGCGGATCAGCTCGCGCACCCGCTCCATCGCCGCACTCTCGCCGAGCAGGACGTCGTCATCGACGGCCGCCCCCTCGGCGGCGGCCCCCGCAGGTCCGATGCGGCGCCGGCGCCGGTCCAGCGCCGCGTCCAGGGTTGAGAGCAGGCGGGCGTTGTTCCAGGGCTTCATGACGAAGTCGGCGGCGCCGGCGCGCATGGCCTGGACGGCGATGTTGACGCCGCTGTGGCCCGTCACCACGACCACGACGGCGGACGGGTCGTGGGCCATGATCTCCGCCAGGCAGGCGAACCCCTCGGCCCCGCTGACCGCGCCCCGGCTGAAGTTCAGGTCGAGCAGGATGACATCGACGGGGATCGCCGCCAGCACCGCCCAGATCTGCGCCGGCTGCGCCGCCGTGCTGACGGCAAAGCCGTGACGACCCAGAAACAGCCGCGCCGCCTGCTGCACGTCGGCGTCGTCGTCCACCACCAGCACATGGCCCCGCGCGCCTTGGCCCGAGCCTCCGGGGACGCCCGGAAATTCTTTGTTTTCATGGCTTGACAGGGGATCTGACATGTTCGGAAACGGACAGTCGCTCAAAATGAGCGGACACTTGCACCGTGAACGGCCGAAAATGTCAATAGCGCCAGATATTTAGTCTGGCGCTCCGGGCGCTGTACACTGTTCGCATGATGTCGAACCTTTGCGCACGTCAATGACCACAGCTCCTCCTTCCATTCCATCCGGCGCCGGCATGGATCGCAAAATCGCCAAGCCCAAGTGGCGTAACCGCCGCCTGCTCTGGGTCGCGGGCGCTATAGCGCTGATAGCGGTCGCGGCGATCATCATCCCGCAGATCCCACCCCCGGGCAGCCTGACGGTCAAGGCGTCTGATCTGGAGATCGGGACAGCCGCGCGGGCGCCGTTCCAGGACTATCTGCCCGTGCGGGGCGAGGTGGCGCCGTTGCACACCGTCTTCGTCACCGCCGTTTCCGGCGGCCAGGTTGATAAGGTGATCGTGCAGGATGGCGCCGAGGTCGTCGCCGGCGCGGCGCTCGCGATGCTCAGCAATCCCCAGCTCAAGCTCGACGTGACCTCCAAGGAGGCGACCATCGCCGACCAGCTCGGCGGCGTCACCGGCCAGGAACTGACGCTGGAGCGCAACCGGCTGGATCGCCAGAAGGAGATCGCCGACACCAGCTACAGCCTGCTCACCGCCGAACACGACCTCTATGTGCGCCAGCAGCTGCACGACAAGGGCTTCGTCTCCGACGCCATGTTGAAGACCTATGCCGACACCGCCGCCTATTACAGGAGCCGGCTGGAGGCCCTGAAGGCCGGCCAGGCGCAGGAAGCGAAGATCGAGACCGATCAGGCCGCCGAGATCAAACAGACCGGCGCCCGCCTGACCAGCAATCTGGACGTGGTGCGCTCAAGCCTGGACGCCCTGACGATCCGCGCGCCGGTGGCCGGGCGCCTCACCGACTTTACGCTGGAGCCCGGGCAGTCGCTGAAGCCCGGCGATCCGGTGGGGCAGATCGACTCCGAGGGCGCCTATAAGCTGACCGCCGATGTGGATGAATTCTATCTCGGCCGCGTGACGCCGGGCCAGCCGGCCACCGCCGACCTGGACGGGACCACCGTGCCCCTCACGGTCTCCAAGGTTCTGCCGCAAGTGACCCAGGGGCGCTTTCGCACCGAACTGACCTTCAACGGGCGGATGCCCCAAGGCCTGCGCCGCGGTGAGAGCGTGGATATCCGCATCACGCTCGGCGACACCAAGCCCGCCCTGGTGCTGCCCAATGGCGGGTGGCTGGAGGGCGGCGGGACCTACGTCTTCGTCGTGACGCCTGGCGGCAAGCGCGCCGATCGCCGCCAGATCACGGTCGGGCGCCGCAATCCCGAACAGGTCGAGATCACCTCAGGGCTTCGCCCAGGCGAGCGGGCGGTGACGTCCTCCTACGCCGGTTTCGACAAGTTCACCCACCTGATCCTGCATTGATTTCAAAGGAACCCACCATGCCCACCTCCAACGCCGAAGCTCTCATTACCCTCGCCGACGTGCATCGCCTCTATCGCTCCGACGAGGTCGAGACCACGGCTTTACGCAGCATCGATCTCTCCATCGCCGACGGCGAGTTCGTGGCCATCATGGGTCCCTCGGGGTGCGGAAAATCCACCTTGCTGAACATCTTGGGCGCCATCGACCGGCCGACCAGCGGCCGCTACCTGTTCCGCGATCTGGAGATCATGGAGCAGAGCGAGGCGGAGCTGGCGCGCCTTCGCCGCGACAATCTCGGCTTCGTGTTCCAGAGCTTCAACCTGATCGACGAACTGACGATCTATGAGAACGTGGAGCTCGGCCTCGTCTATCGCAAATGGGCCGGCAAGGATCGGCGGGCTCGGGTCGAGGCGGCGATGGACCGGGTCGGCGTCGCCCACCGCGCCCGCCACTATCCCCACCAACTCTCCGGCGGCCAGCAGCAGCGCGCGGCCATCGCCCGCGCCATCGTCGGCCAGCCCAGCCTGATCCTGGCGGACGAACCCACCGGCAA
>Ga0116226_10003936_pt1 | contig 13110 bp, 7 predicted proteins | sample S1TSphfallax_FD_89692 | JGI IMG/M metagenome (GOLD analysis project Ga0116226, IMG submission 89692) | Host-associated microbial communities from peat moss isolated from Minnesota, USA - S1T2_Fa - Sphagnum fallax MG | ecosystem: Host-associated > Plants > Peat moss > Unclassified | place: USA...
CTCGCCACTGGCGCGCGGGAACGCTTCCTGCCATTTCCCGGCTGGACCCTGCCCGGCGTCTTCGGCGCCGGCGGCCTCCAGGCGCTGGTGCAGGGCGGGTTCGACGTTCGCGGCAAGCGGATCGTCGTCGCCGGGTCCGGCCCGTTGCTGCTCGCCGTCGCCGCGCACCTGCGTACGTCCGGCGCGAAGATCTCCTGCGTTGTGGAGCAGTCCCCACTGCGGCGGATAATTCCATTCGCGGCTTCGCTCTGGTCGCATCCCGCGAAGCTGTTGCAAGGCGCGGGATATCGCGCTGCCCTCGCCGGTACGCCCTATCGGACTGGCTGCTGGCCAGTCTCCGCAAGCGGCAATGGCTGTTTAGACTCCGTCCGTCTCACCGATGGAACGCGCACCTGGAACGAGCCGTGCGATCTGCTCGCCTGCGGTTTTCACCTCGTCCCCAACACCGAGCTTGCCGCCCTGCTTGATTGCGCCATGAAGGACGGTTTCGTATCCGTCGATTCGCAGCAGCGGACATCGGTCGACAATATCTTCTGCGTCGGCGAACCAACCGGTATTGCCGGTGTCGATGCCGCACAGACCCAGGGCGCTATCGCCGGGCTTAGCGCTGCCGAAGCCACAGAACAAGCGTCCAGACTCCGTCACCTTGCGGGCCGCCACGAAGACTTCGCGCAGCGCCTCGCCGCTGCGTTCCAGCTTCGTAACGAACTGCGTTCGCTCGCCGCGCCCAGCACTATCGTCTGCCGCTGCGAAGACGTCACCTTCGCACAGCTTCAGCCCCGCACTTCATGGACCGACGCCAAGCTGCAGACGCGCTGCGGCATGGGACCATGCCAGGGACGCAGCTGCGGCCCCGCCGTAGAGACGCTCTTTGGCTGGCAGGTATCCTCGGTGCGCCCGCCCATCTTCCCCGTCCCAGTGTCGGCGCTTGTGTCCATGCCGCCGGACCCACCTACAATCGATCCTCAGGAGACCTTATGAACTGGTACGGCGTCATGCCCGCAGCGACGACCCCTTTCGATGGCAACCTCGCCGTCGACCACGCTTTTCTCTCGCAACACCTGAGGTGGCTGCTTGCCAACGGATGCACCGGCCTGGTCATGCTCGGCTCGCTCGGCGAGGGCGCGACGCTCGAACCAGCGGAAAAGATAGCGATCCTCAGGACCGCCGTCGCCGTTTCGGCTGGAAAGACGCCCGTCGTTGCCGCTATCTCCTCCCTCTCGACCGCCAACGCCATCGCTCTCGCGAAGGAGGCCGAAGAGGCTGGATGCGACGCTCTGATGGTCCTTCCGCCTTACGTCTACACCTCAGATTGGGCTGAGATGAAGCAGCATGTCTCGGCAGTGATCGGCGCGACCAAGCTCTCCTGCATGCTCTACAACAACCCTGTGGCATACAAGACCGACTTCCTTCCCGAACAGATCGCCGAGCTTGCTGCAGATCACCCGAACATGGATGCAGTCAAAGAGTCCAGTGCCGACGTGCGCCGCGTAGCCGCGATCCGCGCCCTTCTCGACGACCGCCTTAAGATTTTCGTCGGCGTTGACGATCTCCTCGTCGAGGGCGTCGCCGCTGGTGCCACAGGATGGGTCGCCGGCCTGGTCAACGCCTTCCCCGCGGAGTCGGTCGAACTCTTCAACCTCGCCCGCGTCGGCCGGCACGAAGAAGCCTTCGCGCTCTACCGCTGGTTTCTCCCGCTGCTGCGCATGGACACCGTTCCGAAGTTCGTGCAACTCATCAAGTGGGTCCAGTCCCAGACCGGCACCGGCACCGCCTCCGTAAGGGGGCCGCGCACGGAGATCTCGGGAAGCGAACTCGCCGAGGCGCAAAAGGTTTTGCAGACCGCCCTGGCAAACCGCCCCGTCATCCGCTCTACGCCGATCGCCACTCTACAGGAGGCATAGCTCGTGTCCATCGCAACGGTCTCGGATCTCGGACTCACCGGCGTCTCCCGCATCGCGGGAGAGCTCGCTACACGCCACGGCCCCGCGTTCCGGGCCTTCAATCCCACCGATGGGCAGGAACTTGAACCGGCGTATTCGTCGGCTTCAACGGCCGACGTCGACCGCGCCGTCTCGGCTGCGGTGTCCGCATGGCCAGCCTTCGCCGTTCTCCGTGGTCCGGAGCGTGGCCGCCTGTTGCGTGTCATCGCCGATGGCCTCGACGCCGCAGCTACTGCACTAATCGACCGAGCCCACCTTGAAACCGCGCTTCCCCGGCCGCGCCTCGCCGGCGAGGTCGCCCGCACCAGCGGCCAGTTGCGGCTCTTTGCCGGCGTCGCGGAAGAAGGCTCCTGGGTCATGGCGCGCATCGACAACGCGGACCCCGAGCGCACGCCGCCGAAGCCCGACATCCGCAGCATGTTGCGTCCGCTCGGTCCAGTCGCCGTCTTCGGTGCCAGCAACTTCCCGCTCGCCTTTTCGGTCGCTGGCGGCGATACAGCGTCGGCACTCGCTGCGGGCAATCCCGTCGTCTTCAAGGCGCACCCCGCCCATCCCGGAACATGCGAACTCGCTGGCCGCATCGTGGCGGATGCAGTCGCCGCGTGTAGCCTTCCCGCAGGTATCTTCTCGCTGCTCTTCGACAGCGGCCACGCCGTCGGTACCGCCCTTGTGCAGCACCCAGAGATCCGTGCCGTTGGTTTCACCGGATCGTTCCGCGGCGGCCGAGCTCTCATGGACCTCGCCGCGCAGCGGCATCGTCCCATTCCCGTCTACGCCGAGATGGGAAGCTCCAATCCCGTCTTCATCCTTCCCGGCGCTCTCGCCGAACGCGCAGATTCGCTCGCCTTCGGACTGCACACCTCCTTCACGCTCGGTGGCGGGCAGTTCTGCACGAAGCCCGGTCTGGTCTTCGCTGAAGCGGCCCACGATACCGCCTTCACCGAGCGCCTGCGGCACGCGACCGATGCCAGTGCCGCCTTCCCTCTGCTCACCGGCGGCATCGCCACCGCCTACCGCAACGTACAACAGGCTCGCGCCGCTCTCCAGACCGCGGCCGGTCAGTCCTTCGCCGCTGGCTTCTCCGTCCCGTCCTCGCTACAGGAGACGACAGGCAGCGCCTACCTCTCCGACCCCACGCTCGCTGAAGAGGTCTTCGGGCCCTCCACCCTGCTCATCCACTGCGCCGCAAAGCCCGAGATGCTCGCCGCTGCCCGCGCTCTCGAAGGCCATCTCACCGCAACCATATTCGGCACGGAGGCCGATCTCGCCGCAAGCACCGAGTTGCTGTCCATCCTCGAGACCAAGGCCGGGCGCCTGATCTTTAACGCCTTCCCTACCGGCGTCGAGGTCTGCCACGCCATGGTCCACGGTGGTCCATATCCCGCCACATCCGACGGTCGATCCACCTCCGTCGGCAGCCAGGCCATCTTCCGCTTCGTCCGCCCCGTCGCCTACCAGGGACTTCCCCAGGCCGCTCTTCCCGAGGAACTCAAGGACATAAATCCCCTCGGCATCCATCGCGTCGTCAACGGCGCATGGGAGCCTGCTCGGTCCTGACCTTTCTCGCAGCCTACGTCACTGCGCTGCTGCGAACGTACACCGAGTAGCGCCTATCCATCACCTGCGCCAGCGGAACCAAGGTGTGGACGGGTCCCTTTCCCTTGCTTTGAAATCGCAGTGTGAACTCAGTAGTTGGCTCGGCCCGTTCGAACCAAATGCCTGTCTCTGTCACCTCCGGCATCGGCAGCCCGCGGTCGTTCTCCGGCCCAAGCACGCCGTACATCATCCCGGTGGTCAGCCCCTCGGTCCCCTGCAACACCGCCAGCACCAGCGGACCGTACATCGCCGCCTGAACCTTCGTGTCGTCGGGCGCGACCGCGATATGCATCGTCATCGGCAGCTCTACCTCAACCAAATCCCCCGCCTTCCACGCATGTTCAATCGTCAGGTAGCTGTCCGGTGCCGCCGTCGTGCTCTGTGCCACTCCGTTGATCTTTACCTTGATGCCCCCGGTCGCCCAGTATGGCGCACGGACCTTCAGCGCCGTAGGCCGCAATGGTGCCTCATCGATAGTCAGCTTTACCGTCTCCTCGTTGGGAAACTTCGTTGTCTGCCGCAGCTTCAACCCGCGTTCAGCCCAGTCCAGCTTCGATGGGATGAACAGGTTCACGTAGACGGACGCATCATCGCGGAAGTAGATCGAGTCCGTCAGCTTGGCGTACTCCTCGCTGCCCGTGCCCGTGCAGCACCAGAATGCATCGAACGGTGTCCCGAAGGTCTTGTAAACTCCCGGCCGCAGCGGCACGTAGTACATCAGCATCCCGTTGCGGTCCTGCGTTCCGGCGCGCACATTCAGCAACAGCCGCTCGTAGTAGTCGAATATCTTCGCGTCCGGCCGCTGGCCGAAAAGATGCCGTGCCAGCTTCATCATGTTGTAGGAGCAGCAGCACTCCTCGGCTGAACCCCCCAGCTCCGTCGCCACAGCGTCCGGTTTGTGCCAGAACTCTCCATTGCTTGTCCCGCCCGTGCAGTAGGTGTGGTGGTTAACGACCTGGTTATAAAAGTTGCGGCTGATCCGCGCGTAGCGCTCGTCGCCGGTCAGCTCATAGCCGCGAGCCGCTCCAATCGCCTTGGGGATATTCGTGTTCGCATGGTTGCCGTCCAGCTTGTCCTCGCCCGCCGCCAGTGGATCGAAGATCTTCTTGTGTTCGAACCGGTAGCCCAGCTCGCGATACTTCTCCTTGCCCGTGATCGCATACAGGTTGAAAGATGCCTCGTTCATGCCGCCTTGCTCCACCAGCAGAATCTTCTGGAAGTCCTCGGGCGCGATCGGCGCGGTCCAAGCGTCGGCCCAATCCGCCATGCGGATCGCAACTTCGAGCGCCTGCCGATTCCCCGTATGCTCATACATGTCGATCATTCCAGCTAGAATCTTGTGGTATGTGTAGAACGGTGCCCAGACGCTGGTGTGCGTCTTCAGCCGATCGTAGAAGCTTGCCGGATAGGCACCCAGATACCCATCCTTTGCCTGACACTCTGCGAGCATCGAGACCAGCAGGTGCGCCTTGTCGCGGATCGCCGTGTCGCCGGTGCTCGCGTGAAGCAACGCGCACGACGACAGGTAGTGGCCCACATAATGGCCACGCAGTTCGCAGTCAGGCGCCTCCCATCCGCCCAGCGGCGAAGCATCGGAGGCAACGCCCGCCGTCACCCGGAAGTTGTGCGCCAGCCTCTCGTTCGGCAGCGAATAGAGCCAGCTCCGGTTCAGCTCCATCATGTCCATCCAGACGCTCGGCAGCAGGCGCACCTGCGGCATGGCGAACGGCTTGGCCTCCCACGCGACCTTCTCCATCGGCGACGCAATCAGCGCCTGCGTCGCCGTGTCCTCTGCCTGTGCCGGCGAGCGCTTTTGTCCCATCCCGCTGCGCTCCAGCAACGTCGCCCCGCTCGCCGCCGCGGCCGCCGTCAGAAATCCTCTGCGCGAAACTCCTCTGCCGTTCGGCATCGTTCCTCCAATTTCACCATGGAACCCGAATCACCTGATGATCGCACAGCATGTACTGTGGACACTGTCCACCGCGCCTTCATGTCGGCTCCTTCGCCGCAACATAGCCTTTCCATGCGATGCTACGATGGTCGCGTTCGTGGATATCCAGCCTCTCCGGCTAGCAACACTCCCTGGCTTACAACAAAGGATCAAGGTGTCGCCTCTATGAGGGTCCCCATATTGCGGCGGTGGAAGCTGTTCTCCGGCATCGTTCTGCTTGCTCTCTGCCCGCGAGGCGACGCTGTCCTCTGTCAGGGGCCGGTAGCCGCTTCAGTCTCTGACGCCGCGAGGTCCCTGAAGTGGTCCGCCACCTGGATCAGTCATCCCACCGCCCCATTGCGCGAGCCCATCACCCTCCACTTCAAGAAGAAATTTACGCCGCCGCCGCAGGTCAGTCGATTCATCATCCATGTCAGTGCAGATAACCGGTTCATCCTCTATCTCAATGGCCAGCGGGTCGGTGCCGGTCCCGCACGCGGCGACCTCGCGCACTGGCGCTACGAGACCTTCGATCTTGCCAGTAGTCTTCTGCCCGGCGAAAACACCCTGAGCGCCACCGTCTGGAACTTCGGTGTCTACGCGCCGCTTGCGCAGTTCAGCGACCGTACCGCCTTCCTCGTGCAAGGCGACAGCGACGCGGAGTCCATCGTCAACACCGACACCCATTGGTTCGTCGAGACGGAGACAGGACAAACCGCCCTTCCCCGCAAACCCGATGGCTTTTGGGCCTACATGGTCGTCGGGCCGGGCGAGCTGCTCGACGCCGCACAATTTGACTGGGCTTGGCAAACCCAAGACACCGCGACCGGCCGATGGGTCGCCGCGTCCTCCGCCATGCGCGAGAGCATCTACCCCGCTGCCGGCCTTGCCGCCCCCGAAGGAACAGAGTCGGACAACGCATGGCAGTTGGTCCCCGACCTGCTCCCTCCTATGACCTATGCAGCGGAAGACGCGGGCCATGTCGTAAGAAGCAATCTCGACAATGCAGCGCAGTTTCCCACCCACCCGGTCACTGTTCCGCCGGGCACCCACACGCACATTCTGCTCGACCGCGGTTCCGTCACCACGGCCTACCCGCGACTCAGCTTCTCAGGCGGCAAAGGTTCGGTCATTGAGATGGTCTACTCTGAAGCTCTCTACGATGCCGCCAATCAAAAGGGCGACAGAGATGAAGTCGGCACCCGCCAGGCCATGGGTCAGCGCGACAAGATACTTCCGGACGGCGGCGACCACCGCTACTTTGAGCCGCTCTGGTGGAGGACGTGGCGCTACCTCGACCTCGATGTGACAACCAGGGAATCTCCTTTGATCCTCGAAGGCATGAGCGCCAGCTTCACCGCCTACCCCTTCCAGACGGACGCTTCCTTTCACTCAAGCGATCCCGATCTGGACTCGATCTGGAAGATCGGCTGGCATACCCTCCAGCTTGACGCGCATGAGACCTTCGCCGATGCACCCTACTTCGAACAACTGCAATACGTCGGGGACTCGCGCATCGAGGCCATGATTACTTATTCCGTCAGCCGTGACGACAAGCTCGCTCGCCAGGCGATTGTCGCCATCGACGAATCGAGGAGGCCGGATGGATTGACTGCCAGCCGCTATCCAGCGTCGCTTCCCCAGTACATTCCCCCGTTTTCACTTTTGTGGATCGGCATGGTGCATGACTACGCCGAATACCACAGCGACCCGGCATTTATCCGCGACCGGCTGCAAGGCGTCCGCAGCGTCCTCACCTGGTTCAAACACTACGAACGGCCCAATGGATTGCTGGACAAGTTACCCTATTGGAGCTTTATTGACTGGGCACCCGAGCGTGTCACCATTCCTTCCTACGACAAACAAGGCCAGTCCTGCCTTGTTTCGCTGGAGTATCTTGGAGCACTGCAACAGGCGAGGGACCTCGAAGCCGGTTCTGGCGAGAGAGTTGAAGAAGCGGATTACGCCTCTCGGGCCGCGCACGTCAGCAAAGCTATTTGGACAAACTGCTGGGACGAGAGAAGCGGTCTCCTCGCCGACTCTCCGGATAAGACTGTCTTCAGTCAGCAAAGCAATGCGCTCGGTGTGCTCTACGATGCCGTGCCGAAAGATCGCCAGCAGCGACTCATGCGTAAGATCATGAGCGCCCCGCCCTCTGTGATTCCCGCCACGTATTACTTCGACTACTACGTTGCGCGTGCGTTGGAGCATGCCCGCATGGGCGACGACTACTTCCAGTTGCTGCAACGCTGGCGCGACCTGCTCAAGCTTCACGTAACAACATGGCCCGAGGTCCCGGAGAACCCGCGCTCCGACACACACGCCTGGAGTGCAGACCCCACAATCGACTTGTTGAGAATCGTTGCAGGTGTAAAGCCCGCCCATGCTGGTTTCGATAGTGTGCTTGTGGAGCCGCATCTGGGACCCTTGAAGACTCTTGTCGCCGTAGTCCCCCATCCTCAAGGGTTGATTCAGGTCCACTACAGCGTGGACGACGATGTGATGGCGGCAACGGTCACGTTGCCTGGCTCGTTGGCGGGCACGTTCTCCTGGAAGGGAACCACACGGTCCTTGCATCCAGGCGTGAATCAGTTTGACCTCAACCTCGCCAAAGATCCTTTAGCGCCGCAGAAGATGCACTGAAATCCTCTCTCGGGTTCATCACAGCTTGATGAGCCGTCCGGGGGACGAACGCGCCCGGTGGAATTCGTAGGCGTCACCGCGATAGATCGTCTTCTCCCACCAGATGGGCTTTTGACCGGAGTAGCCGACGGCGGACACCAGGAAAGCCGCAGAGCCGCCGCGAACCTCCAGCACCTTCGCATCCTTGCCCGTAAGCTGCACTGCTCGGATCGTCTGATCGGACTCCGCAATGGTCAGACTGTACTTGTCTCTGCAGAGAGCGTAAAAGGAATCGCGCATGTCCTGCCGCTTCAACCCTGGAAAGATCGCCGTCGGCAGCCATCGCTGCTCAAGAATCACAGGAACACCCTCCGCAAGTCGGAGCCGGGTGATGCGAAACGTCTGCGCATCGTCCGCCAGCTTCAGCTTGGCGCTCACTTCAGCGTCCTCGTCGGATGCAGGGACCTTCTCGAACTCCAGGACACGCGTTCCGGGCTTCTTCCCCGCCTCGCGCACCTTCTCTGTAAAGCTGACGAGCGTCTGGATATCGTAGTTCAGCCGCGGAATGCAGACGAACGTGCCTATGCCCTTCCTGAACTCCAGAAGCCCCTCCGACACCATCCCTGCAAGGACCTTGTTGGCCGTTGGCCGGCTAAGCTGAAAGCGCTCCGCAATCTGCCGTTCAGTCAGGAACTGGTCTCCTTCGCTGAACTCGCCGTTCTTCAGCAGTTCGCGCAGCAGCTCGTTCACCTGCTGGTACATCGGTTCACGAACGATTCGCCTTGCGTCGGCAATCGGCATCGTCAATATCCTCGCGGTGCGGCCGCAGTCGTCACGTTTGAAATAGGCGCCAATCCCAGCCGCTTCCGGCCTTCTTCCAGCATGCTCTCAGTGCGAGTCGCGCCCACACGCGTTACGCCTATGGCTCGAACCGTCAACATGGCATCTAGATCGCGGATGCCGCCTGCCGCCTTCACCTGCACCGTCAGCGGCGTGTTCTTGCGCATCAACTCCAGGTCGGGCAGGGTCGCCCCGCTCGGCGCATAGCCCGTCGAGGTCTTCACCCAGTCAACTCCAATCTCTCCGCAAATCCCGCATAAACGGATCTTCTCCGCATCATTCAGGTACGCATTCTCGAAGATGACCTTGATCCTCTGGCCAGCAGAGTGGATCACTCCGGTAAGGGCGGCCACCTCATCCTCAATATAGCCCCAGTCACCACTCTTCGCCTTGCTGATGTTGATCACTGCGTCCAGTTCCTGTCCCCCATCGTCCAGCGCCCGCTTTGCTTCATCCAGCTTCACTTCTGTTGTGTGACCGCCATGCGGAAACCCGATCGTGGTACTGGCATGCACGCTGCTTCCCGCCAGCAGCTCGGCACATCGCTTGAGGTAATACGGCAGAATACACACGCTCGCTGTTTCATAACGAAGAGCAAGAGCACAGCCTTCCTCTAGTTCTTTTACCGTGAGGGTCGGGTTGAGCAGAGAGTGATCGATCATCTTCGATAGATCTCGATAAGCGTAGGAATGTTTCATTGCAAGGTCTCCATGTAAGGGTTCGGCGCTGCGGATGCATCTCTGCTGTACTCCTGAATTGCCAGGGCGACTCCGCCAAGGGCTCCCGCGTGTACTCCCAGAGCGGAACGGCATACTCGCACGGAGGAGGAGGGAAACATGCGCACCCGTTCCCGGACAACGCTACGAACCGGGCCAAGCAGTCGCTCTCCCAGGAACGCCATCCCTCCGCCGACAATCACGTCCTGCACCCCAGTGATGCTGACCGCATTGGCAATGCCGATGCCCAGATAAGTCGCCGCCCGCTCAATGGCATTCGCGATCTCGGAGTCGCCCCTGGCGGCCGCCTCCGCCATCAGCAATGGCGTCACCCTGCTGCTGTCGTGCCCTGTCAAGGCCGCAAGGACTGGAGTCCGACCGCATTCCAGCAAGGCCCGTCCCGCCGCATTCAGCGCGGGGCCAGAGATCAGAGTCTCCAGGCATCCACGGTTCCCGCAGCCACACTGCGGTCCGTCCGGGAGGATAGTGTGATGCCCTACCTCGCCCGCCGCACCGAATGCTCCCAGGCGAAGCTGGCCATCGAGAATCAGCCCCCCGCCCACTCCGGTCCCGACCGTGACAAACAGCATGTCCGCAGCATACTGCCGTGCTCCAAACGTGTATTCGCCCAGCGCCGCCAGGCGCGCGTCGTTCAACAAATAGGCCGGCCGGCAGAGAGCCGTCGTAAACCATCGAACGATAGGGAACTCCTGCCATTCCCCTGGAAGATTGGGCAGCAGGACAAATCGCCCGCGCACAGAATCCACCCGGCCCGGCGCACCCACCCCAACAGCAAGAAATTCGCCGGAGCACCGGCTCTCAAGTTCCCGCAACATCCCCGCCACTCTCTCCGCGGCCGCCTCCGGCCCCAGAGACGGCTCGGTCGGAACAACCCCGGACGCAGCGATTTCGCCGCGCGGATCGGCAATCACGGCGGCGATCTTCGTGCCGCCGATGTCCAGACCGGCGAAGAGCTTTGGAACTTGAGGAGTCATGAAATTGCTCGCGATCACCACGCGCCGCGCTGCTCGTGTGGATTAGCCACCGTACCACCAACGCGGGCTTTCGAGCAATTGGCTGCACCGCGGAAGGCTGCCGTACTCATCCGGTTGCAAACGCTGTGGCACGGTGATACAGTGGCTAACCCACAGGACGTTAGCCCCGTTATCCTGCCATGAGATAGCCTCAAGCTGTCTCGAATTCGGGGGCGAACAGTAACGCGAAACACGAAACAATGGACGGTCCGCGACGTGCAGGGGCCCATCCCAAGTAGCACTGAAAAAGAACATGCCCCGGAGGCGTAAACCATGTTTCGCAAGCAAAACAGTTTCCCACTGCTGCTTCTGTTGCTGCTCCTCGCATCCGCCCGCGCTGTTTGTCATGCGCAATTTAGCGCAAGCGTTGTCGGCACCGTCACCGACACCTCGGGGGCGGTCGTTCCCAACGCCAGCGTGGTCCTCCACAACGTCGATACAGGTGTGGACTTCCCGGCAGTCGCCAATTCTTCCGGCATCTATCGCTTTTCTTCCGTCGCACCAGGCAGCTATAACATCATCGTGAAGTCCAAAGGCTTCCGCGACAGCTCCGTCGGCGTCATAGTCACGACCGGCGAAACACGCGGTGCCGATGTGACCCTGCAACCTTCCGGAGTCGACAGCACCGTCACCGTGCAAAGCGTAGCGCCAGCAATCAATCCCGACGAGACGCGTGTCCAGATCACCATCTCCGGTGCTGAGATCGAACAACTCCCCCTCCCCAATCGCGATGTGCAGCAACTCATCGCGCTGACGCCGGGAGTCGTGGGCTTTCAGAACGAGTCGCCAAACACAGGCTACGGCTCATCGATATTCGCGGGAAGTTTCGCTCCCTCATACAGCGCGAATGGCCTCGGAAATAACTCGAACCTTTACATCATCGACGACCTGCCAGTCATGGACGCGCACTCTCAGGGCAGCGCCCTTATTCTGCCAAACGCAGAGATGATCGGCGAGGTCGCCCTGCAGACGCAGACTTACTCTGTCGAGAACGGCACCGCAGCCTCACTGCAAACCGCATTCACGACCAAGTCGGGCGGCAACAGCTTTCATGGCACCGCGGACTACTCCTACGCAGGTGCTCACATCGGTGCCGCGTCTGATCCCATCTCAAAGACTGTCTCCCCCTTCCACCAGGACCTCATTCTGGCTTCGCTCGGAGGGCCCATCTTCAGGGATCGCACCTTCTTCTTTGGATCTATTGAAAAGCAGAACTCTGAGATTGGTACGGCCGTAGCGACCAACCCTTACTTCACTCCGCAGTTCGCACAGTGGGCCCTGAACGCTTTCCCCGCGTCACGCAGCGCACAAGGCCTCGTGTTCGCGCCCCCGACTCGCGATATTGGAGGAACGGTGAGGTACGCGAATGATCCTTCATACGCTGGACTCGCTGGACTCTGCGGCACCAATCAGACCGTAAACGGGCAGGCTTATAACCTTCCCTGCAACACGCCCGTATATGTGTCCGGTGCCTTTTTCAATCAGGCACAACCCTTCGATGGTCTTCAGTGGAACGTCCGTCTGGACCAGAACTTTCGCGACGGGAAAGACCGCATCTACGGCATGTATGAACGCATTGACCAGAGACTCGGCAACCTTGCAGAGCGACCCGCCCTCGATGCCGTAACGCCAAGCCAGAACAAATACTTCTCCGTAAACTATGTGCATACCTTCAATGCAAAGCTGGTCAACGAAGCGCACTTCGGAAACCTCCGCTCCATTAATGGTTCAGCTCTGGGCGATCCCCGCGCCGCCTCCATTCCTTACCTCCCGATCCTGCTCGACACTGCGGCCGGATTTCAATTCACCTTTCCCTTCGGCCAGACACCGTTCGGAGCCCAGACAAACAAAGCGCATACCTACGCCGCTCGCGATACGCTGACCTATAGCTTCGGACGCCATAGCATCCGCGCTGGATACCAGATCTACCGCGCGGATGCGTTTCAGGACTCCAGCCAGATCTACAGCCGTCCCTTCGTCCCGTTCTACTTCACCGATACCCTCTCCTGGGTCAGTAACACCGCCTCCGCCAGCTACTCTCTTTACACGATCGGCGCTAACGGCAAATATACGCCGCAATACTACGGCGCGTCCTCCCGCTACAACGGCCTCTTCGTCGAAGATAGCTGGAAGCTCACCTCGCGACTGACGTTGACGCTGGGGTTGCGCTACGATGACTTCGGCAATCCCGTCCCATATGGAAATACAGCACAGCCATTCGTTCCGATGTTCCCCGGCGGCGGCTCGACATTCCAGCAGCAGGCCATCAACACAACGACCCATATCACGCATCAGGCCTTCACCTCATCGCAGGCCTTCAACCTCATGCCCCGCGTAGGATTCGCTTACACGCCGCCCGGCTTGAGGTCTACGCTTGTGCGCGGAGGCATCGGTCTTTATGAGAATGTCATGACTCCGTTCCAGATTGC
>Ga0116226_10003937_pt1 | contig 13110 bp, 13 predicted proteins | sample S1TSphfallax_FD_89692 | JGI IMG/M metagenome (GOLD analysis project Ga0116226, IMG submission 89692) | Host-associated microbial communities from peat moss isolated from Minnesota, USA - S1T2_Fa - Sphagnum fallax MG | ecosystem: Host-associated > Plants > Peat moss > Unclassified | place: USA...
CCATAAAGCCCGCGCCGGGCCGGCTCCAGCTCCTCGATGATCTCCATCGCGCGGACCTTCGGCGCGCCGGAGAGCGTGCCGGCGGGAAAGCCGGCGATTAGCGCATCCAGCGCGTCCAGCCCAGGGCGGAGCTTGCCCTCCACCGTCGAGGAGAGATGCATGACATGCGAGAAGCGCTCGATGGCGAAGCTCTCTACCACGCGCACCGTGCCGATCTGCGCGACGCGGCCGACATCGTTGCGGCCCAGGTCGAGCAGCATGAGGTGTTCGGCGCGCTCTTTCGGGTCGGCCAGTAGCTCGGCCTCCAGCGCCTGGTCCTCCGCAAGCGTGCCCCCGCGCCGGCGCGTGCCGGCGAGGGGGCGGATGGTGACGGTGTTGTTGCGCAGCCGCACGAGAATTTCCGGGCTGGAGCCGACCGCAACAAATGTGCCGAAATCCAGATAGAACAGAAACGGCGCGGGGTTCACCCGGCGCAGGCTGCGGTAGAGCGCAAAGGGCGGCAGCGCGAAAGCCGCCTCAAAACGCTGACTGGGGACGACCTGAAACACATCCCCGGCGCGGATGTAGTTTTTCGCGGTTTCCACCATGCCGAGGAACTCCTCCTCCTGCATGTTGGATCTCTGCTCAATAGGCCCCGGCAGGGTGCCGCTGAGCCGGGGAACGGGCTGCTCCAGCGCCAGCTCCGCCTGGTCGAGCCGCGCATTGGCGGCGGCGTAAGCAGCCTCCGCCGGGATCCCCGCGCGTGGGTACACGGGTGCCGCCAGTGTCATCTCATCCGTCACGCCATCAAAAATGATGAACAGGCCGGGGCGGACCAGGATCGCGTCCGGAATTTCGAGCGTGTCCGGATTATGCTCCGGCAGCTTTTCCATCAGCCGCACCATGTCATAGCCCAGGTAACCCGAGAGCCCGCCGGTCATCGGCGGCAGGCTATCGGGCACGTGCAGCTGCGTCTCGGCGATCAGCGCGCGCAGATTGCGCAACGGCGCATCACGCACCGGCTCGAACGCATCAGGATCGCTGGCGGCGTTGCGGTTGATCGCGGCGTGGCCGCGCTCGCAGCGCCAGATCAAATCAGGGTCCATGCCGATAACCGAATAGCGCCCGCGCGCCGCGCCACCCTCCACGCTTTCCAGCAGGAAGGAGAACTTCTTCCCATGCGCCACCTTGAGAAAGGCCGCGACGGGCGTGAGCAGATCGGCAATGCCGTGACGCCAGACCAGCGCGCCGCTTCCCTGCTCGTAGGCGGCGCGGAAGGTTTCAAAACGGTCTGGGGCGGCGTCCATGGGGTCCTATGATAAGTTAAAGGAAAGCAAGCACTTCTTTTTTGAAAAAAAGAAGCAAAAAACTTTTGTGAGTCTGGGCCATCGGCGCTTTTAGCTCCCGGCATTCAGGAGCAAAAGTTTTTTGCGGAGCTTTTTTTCAAAAAAGCGACCTCTTACTGATAAATCTGCGCGAATAATTTCTGGTCCACCTTGACATGGTCGCGCGCCTGCAACCCGGCCAGGAAACTCTCACCATCGTCGTTTTGCAACGATTTTTCCATCGCCTGTTGCACTTGCGAGTAGTCTTGCGGGTCTTGCGCTGGCGTCGGCTGCACGATCTTCGCGAGTTCGGCGACCGTGAAGCCGTTGCCGGTTTGTAGCATCGTCGCCTGGCCTGGCTTTAGCGTAAACAGCACGCTGGTCAGTTGCGGCGAGACCCCGGCCGCCGGTGCGTCGCGTGTCATCGGCGCGCTCATGGTGGTTGGCAGCCCGGCGGCGCCCGCGGCATCGTCGAAATTCTGCCCGCCATTCACCGCCGCCAACAGGCTGGCGGCCTTGGCCTCTGCCTCGCGCGCGATTTCATCCTGCGTCCAGGCGGTCAGCACTTTTTGCATCACCTGGGCATAAGGCTGCACGGCCGGCGGCGTGATGCCATCCACCGTGAGCGCGAAATAGCTGCCGCCAGGGCCGTTGACGAGCTGCGCCGGGTTGTTCAACGGCGTGGCAAACGCGGCCTTGATGATGGCGTTTTTCAGGTCGCTCCCGCCGGGGATGGGTGCCGCCGAGCCGTCTTGCGCGTTGCCATTCGCATCCAGCGTGCCTTGCAGGGCGACGAGGCCGAGATTGCCGGGCAGCCGGTCGAGCGGGGTTTGGCCAGCCAGCGCGTCCTGCAAATTATCCACATCCTGCGCGACATCCGCCTGCGCCTTTTGCAATTGCAGCTGCTGCTTGATCTGCGCTTTCAGCGCCGTCTCATCCGGCCCGGCGGTGTTCTCGCCAGTGACTTTGAAGACATACATGCCCGTTTGCCCCGCGATTGGGCCCGTCACCTGGCCCGGTGCCGCGGCGAACACGGCCGCACCGAGCTGCGCGGAGGGGATTTGCGGCTGTGCTGCCTTGTCGAGCTCGATGGCGGTCGCGCCATAGGTTTTCGCCATTGCCTGCATGCGGCTCCAGGCAGCGCCGCGCTTCCACGCGCCCTCAAGCTGCGAGGAGGCGGCGAGGTCCGGCACCACCAGCACCTGCACGCTGCGCTGCGCGACGGTGGGCTGGTCAATGGTGGCGCGGGCATAGGCCGTGTCGATATCCGCCTGCGCGACGCTTTCCCGCGGCGCCAGGAGTGCTGGCGAGAGGATGACGAGCTTGATGGTGCGCAATTGCGGCGCGGTGAACTCGACCGGGTGGTTGCGCCAATAGCGCTGCAATACGGCATCCGCCGGAGGTGCTGGAATCGGCTCGGCGGTATAGGGCAGCTGCACGGTCTCGGCGAAGCGCTGTTCGGCGATGACGCTGAATAGCTGATTGTCAAGTTCGGCGGGTGCCGCGGCACCCGCGATCACCGCCTCGATGAGCTGGCGGTTGGCGACATCATCCTTCACCTGGCCGATGAACGCATCGGGTGAGATATCGTTCTGTTGCAGCACCTGGTTGAACTTGGCGGAGTCGAACACGCCGTTGGTCTGAAACGCCGGGATCGCGTCAATGGCCTGGCGGATTGCCGCGTCGGGCGCCGCGATGCCGAGGCGATTCTCCTCCGCCCGTAGCTCAACCTGCCGGAGTGCCGCGTTCAGCGCGTCGCCGGCGATTTGCTGGCGGGTCGCCACGTCCGGCGGGCCGGATTGCTCGGCCTGGTTCAACGCCTTCTGGTACTGTGCCTGAACCGCGGAGATGTCGATCGCCTGGCCGGCTACATGCGCGACCGCCGTGTTATTGCCGATCAGCGTGACGACATTGGAAATGCCCCAGAACACGAAAATCGCGATCAGCACCGCGAAGAAGCCGCGTGCAATCCAGTTTTCCAGCAGCTTGCGAACCCAGACCAGCATACGCGCACTCTTTACCCCAAACCGCCGCCTCTATAGCTAGGCGGCCCGCACTGGGCAATTGCGAGAGGTTTTAAGGGTTATGCGCGTTTCGCCGACGAATTATGCCGATGCCACGCGCGCCGCCACCATCATCGTCTCCATTCTCTATACGCTGGGCGGGATATTGGTGGGGTTCTCAACGCGCAAGCTGCACACCACCGCGCCGATGTTCATGGTTTCGGTGATCATCGTGTTGCTGCTTTGCAATGGGATCATTTATTTGTTCCAGCGGCTCTCCTTGCCGAAAACCCAACTGGCGCTGGAAACGGCGATATCGGCGCGGGATGGCGAGGGCTTCGCGCGCTCGATCATCCGCCGTGAAATGGCAAAGGCGATTCAGCCCACCGGCGGAATCGCCTTTAGCGTTGGCTTTCTGGCAAGTATTATCGCGTGCCGGTTATGGCATTGAGCGGGAATAAATCAGCAAAGCGGCTCGGGGCCGGGCTGGGCTGGCGCTCCGCCGGCGGATTGACGCATTCGATATCCATTGAGCGAACCACAACGAGCGCGCCGACCGAGACGGCGAAAACGGATAGGAAAGACAGCATGGGCAAACTCCTTTGACTTGTGAACACTATGTTGCGGCGCAGCATAAAAGGTCAAGGGTTTTTGCTGCATAGCAGCAATTGTCTTTTATTCGGGCTAATAAGGAGTGAATCATGCGGAAACTAATTGCCGGCAACTGGAAAATGTTCGGTAAACTGGCGGATGTGGCCGGTTTTTCCGCGGCGGTGACCCAGGCTTCCAGCCAGGCGGAGTTACTGATCTGCCCGCCATTTGTGTTGCTGGACCGTTTTCACAAGGCGTTGAACGGCGGCGCGGCCGCACTTGGCGGGCAGGATTGCCATGCCAGCCCGCAAGGCGCGCATACCGGGGACGTCTCCGCCGGCATGCTGAAAGAGGCCGGCGCTACTTTCGTCATCCTCGGCCATTCCGAGCGGCGCGAGCACCACGGCGAAACCAATGCAGACGTGCGCGCCAAAACCGTGGCGGCGATGGCGGCCGGGCTGACGCCGATTGTCTGCGTCGGGGAAACCGGCGCCGAGCGGGATGCCGGGGAGGCGGAGGAGGTCGTGCGCAGCCAATTGATGCACAGTCTGCCGGACGGGTTTGCCGGCGTTGTGGCCTATGAGCCGGTCTGGGCCATCGGCACCGGCCGCACGCCGACCGAGGCGGATGTCAGGGCGATGCATGGCGCGATCCGCGCCGCACTTGTGGCACAGCACGGCCCGGCAGGCGCCGGGGTGAGAATTCTGTATGGCGGCTCGGTGAAGCCCGGCAACGCCGCCGCATTGCTGGCCCTGCCGGAGGTCGGCGGCGCGCTGGTCGGGGGTGCGAGCCTGCAAGCGGCGGACTTCCTGGCCATTGCTGCCTGCGCGCGGCCAGACTAGAAGCCGTCGCCATGATCAAGGTTCTGCTCGTTCTTCACGTTTTTGTGACTTTGGCGCTTATCGGCGTCGTGCTGATCCAGCGCAGCGAGGGCGGTGGGCTCGGCCTCGGCGGCGGCCAGGGCATGGGCAATTTCATGACCGGCCGGGGTACCGCGAACCTGCTCACGCGCGCCACTGCGATCCTCGGCACTGCGTTCTTCGTGCTCTCGCTCAGCCTGGCGCTGCTGTATAAGACCAGCGCCGCGCAATCCGCGGCCGCGATCTTAAACGTGCCGGCGCAGAACACGCCGGCGGTGCCAGCCCCCGCGGCGCCATTGCCGCTGCCGCAAACGCCTGTGGATGCGCTACCGGCCCCGCGGGCGCCAGCACCTCCCGCGCCAGGGCAGTAAGCGGTCGCTTTTTTGAAAAAAAGCTCCGCAAAAAACTTTTGACCTCAAGGAGACGTGGCCTAGACAACGCCCCCAAGGAGCAAAAGTTTTTTGGTTCTTTTTTTCAAAAAAGAACCGCTTCCTTAACTTTCTTGTGTTTGAAGTAGGACAGAAGCCGCCGCGTTGCCCGAGCGGATCGCGCCTTCGATTGTCGCCGGCAGCCCGGTATCCGTCCAGTCCCCCGCCAGCACCAAATTTGAACTTTTGGTCCGGGTTTGCGGCCGGCGCGCCAGTTGCTCGGGCGTGGACATAAACGTCGCGCGCTTCTCCCACACCACCCGGCATTGCGGCATTTTCGGCTTCAGGCCGAACGCACCGGCCAGCTCCGCCCAAACCTTGGCCGCGATCGTATCGTTGTCGATGGCGAGATAGCGGTTGGCGGCGGAAATGGTCACCGAGAGAATATTCGGCCGGGCGAAGACCCATTCGGCCATGCCGCCGATCAGTCCCCAGAACCCGGCTTCGCCCGGATCCAGGCTATATTTGAAGTGCAGGTTGCAGATTGCCTCGAATTTGTCGGGCACCACGAGGCCGGGCACCATACTGGCGGCAACCCAGGGCGGCACGGCGAGAATGGTCGGTTGATTGGGGTCGATCTCGGTCACGCGGCGGCCGAATTTGATGGTGGTGCCCTTATTGCGCAGCCATTCCAGGGCCGGATCGACAAAGCTCTCGCTCAGGCCGATTTTCGCAAAGCGCGGCAGGGACGCGGCACCCCCGCGCTCGATGGTTTCCGCCAGGACGACGCGCAGCGGTGCCGCCGAGGCGATATCGGGCATCGTGTTCAACGCAGAGATCGCCAGCGGCTCGATCAGGTTGCGGTAGAGCGGCCCGATATTGCCGAGCACCGAGGCGACGAGATCGTCCGGTCCGGCCTCCCGCAATTTCAGCAGCGCGCGATAGTCGTAGAACCGCGTGCCCGGCACGCGCCGCTTGGCCGAGAACACCCACCAGGGAAAGCCCGTCTGGTTGAGGCGCAGGGTCCAATGGTTGCCGCTCGGCAGGTCGACAAACGGGAAGATCGGCTCGCTGGGGCCGGCGAGCGAGTGGCGCGCGCCGATCCGCCGTAGATAGACCAGTGCCGCGGTATTGCCGGAGAGCAGCAGATGGTTGCCGTTATCAATCCGGCAGCCCATTGCCTTGTCGAAATAGGAGCGCGCGCGGCCGCCGGCTGCTTTGGCGGAATCGTGCAGCACGACATGGCGGCCGGCATCGGTGAGCTGGCAGGCGGCCGCCAGCCCGGCCAGCCCGGCGCCGATGACGTGCACGCTGCTCATTTAACCAACAGCCTACCGGCCAGGATCAGCTTGCGCCATTTCGGCAGCGCGACGCGGCGCCCGCTATATTGGTAGCGCCGGTTGCGCAGAATTTTCAGCAAGGGCCGGTAGCTCGCGGCCATCAGCCGTGCCGGGCGCATGGCTTTGCGGTCGCAGCGCGCCATGGCGGCGCCGGCGGCCCAGAAATTCGCATCCGCCATGGCAGCAATGCGCGCGCAGACCGCGGGCAGGCCCGCCGCGCTGAGCACCGTTTCGGGCGCGGGCGATATGCCGGCCTCGCGCAGGAATTCCAGCGGCAGATAAAGCCGGCCGCGCGCCGCGTCCTCCGCCACGTCCCGCAGGATATTGGTGAGCTGCAAGGCGCGGCCGAGCGCGAAGGCGACGTCCTGCGCCGCCGTGCTTGCATCGCCGAACACGCGCACCGAGAGCCGGCCGACGGCGGCGGCGACACGGTCGCAATAAAGGTCGAGTTCCGCCAGGCTGGGGGCGATGATCGGTGGGCCGGCATCCATCTCCATGCCGTCAATGATGGCGAGGAAGTCGGCCTCGCGCAGGTCATAATCGTGGATTGCGGTCAGCAATACGCGCGTGATCGGGTCATCCGTCTCGCCCCGGTACAGCCCGGCGATGCGCGCGCGCCAAGCATCCAGTTCGTTTCGCTTGGCCGCGAAGTCAGCTTCCTCATCGGCGATGTCATCGACGACGCGGCAGAAGGCGTAGATGCCATACATCGCATCCCGGCGCGGCGCGGGAAGGATTTTCATACCATAATAGAAGGAAGTGCCCGCGGATTTGACCAGCGCGGTGACGGTCGCGATATCCGCTGGCGTCATAAGGCCCGGCCCAGCCCGGCCAGGGTTGCCAGCGCGAAGTCGAGCTTGTGCAGTTTCACGCGCGTGGCCAGCGGATCGCCGCCTTGCAGATGCGCCGTCAGCCGGGATGCGAGGCCGTGGATGATCGCGGTCTCGACGCGCAGGCGCCGGGCTTTCACCAGGCCGGGGAGCGCCTTGGCCGTGTTATTCAGTTCCGCGGTTGCCGCGAGCATGCGGTCGAACACATGGCGCATCGCCGGCATCGTCTCGCCGCGCGCCAGGTCATCCGTGCTCGCTCCCGCTTCGGCCATCCAGTCCTGCGGCAGGTAGCAGCGGTCCAGCATGCGCAGGTCGCCAGCGCAATCCTGCACATGGTTGAGCACCTGCAACGAAGCGCAGAGCGCATCCGAGGCTGGCCAGGTCGCGTGGCTTTCGCCGTGCAGATCCAGCACGTAGCGGCCGACGGGTGCGGCCGAGTTGCGGCAGTAATCCATCAGTTCCGCCCAGCTCGCGTAGCGGTTCTTCACCGCATCCTGGCGGAAGGCGATCAGCAGCTCGCGCGCATGGATTGCCGGCACCCCGGTTTGCGCCAGCGAGTCGCGCAGCCGGGCCGCGCTCGGCGCGCCATCCGCTTGCGCGCCCGTCAGCACCGCCTCCATGATGTCGAGCCGTTCGAGCTTTTGCGCCGGGGTCAGCGTGGCGGAATCAGCAATGTCATCGGCATTGCGGGCAAAACCGTAGAAGGCATGCACATGCGCCCGCAGGTCCCGGCGGATCAGCCAGGAGCCGACGGGAAAGTTCTCATCCGCGCGGTCCTTGCCGGACCAGGCCTCGACGTCCAGCATGTTGTCAGGCACCCGCTCGGCGGTGATCACGGCGGCATTGTCATTGGCACTCACGGTTTGGCGCCGCCATAGTCGCGGTTTTTCCATTTGGCACCCTTACCACGCCAGTATTGCACGGCGGAAGCAACGGTCGCGGCCATATAGAAGAGCGCGATCAGCGGCAGGACGAGCGAGAAGGCCTTCGGCTGGCGGTAGCGCTCTAGCGTGGGGATAAAGCTGGCAACGGCGAGGACGGAGGCGGCCAGCCCAACCCCCAGCGGCCAGCTCCGGCTGAACGCCACCACACAAGGCGGCACAAACCAGACCAGCGTCAGGCCCAGCACCGTCACGGCCAGCAGCAAACCTGAATAGTTGAGCTGGGTAAAGGCGGTGCGCGCGATCATGTTCCAGATGTCCGCGGCTTGCGGATAGGGCCGGATGGAGGTGGCGAGGCCGGAATGGCCGAGATAGATCGGGCCAAATTTTTTTACCTCGCGCGCCAGCGCGACATCATCGATCAGCGCGCCCTTGATTTTCTCCAGGCCACCGATCCGCTCCAGCGCCTCGCGCCGGATCAGCACCGTGCCGCCGGCCGCCGCGGCCGTTCTGCTGGTGGGGTCATTCACCCGGCTGAATGGGTAGAGCATCTGAAAAAAATACACGAAAGCCGGGATCAGGAAACGCTCGGGCCAAGATGTGCAGTTCAGCCGCACCATTTCCGAGACCATATCCACGCGGGGCGCCATGATCCGGCCCACCAGTGCTGCCAGATGGCGCCGGTCATGCGTGATATCCGCATCGGTGAACAGCAGCAGCTTGGCCTTGCTGGCTTCGACCCCCTGGTTGAGCGCCCATAATTTGCCGGACCAGCCGTCGGGCTTCGGCGCGCCGGTCAGCACGGTCAGCCTGGGGTCCGTGCCGGCAAGTGCTGCCGTGCCATCGGTGGAATTGTCATCCACCAGAAGCACGCGGACATGGCCCTCGTAATCCTGCGCAAGCAGTGAGGCGATGACTGGCCCGATCACCGCCGCCTCGTCGCGCGCCGGCACGATGATATCGACCGGCGGCGAGGCAAATGGTTTTCCGGGCAGCAGTTCCGGGACCGAGCGCCAGAAATAGCCGTGCAGAAAAAACAGATAGAGCCAGATGAAGAGGGAGAGCAGCGCCAGCAGGCCGATCATGCCAGCATCCCCTGCGCGCGGAACCAGGCGATGGCATCCGCGACCGCCGCTGCGGCTGGGCGCGGCGCGTAGCCGAGCTCCCGCTTCGCCTTATCCGAGCTGTAGAACATTTTTTTGCGCGCCATCGTCAGAATATCCGGTGTCATCAAGGGCGGCTTGCCGGTGAGGTTGGCGATGCGCTCCATCACCCAGGCAACCGGCATCAGCGGCGTGATCGGCAGTTGGATGGAGGGCGGCTTGGCGCCCGTCGCCGCCGCGATCAAGCCCAGTAGCTCGCGCAGCATGAGGTTCTCGCTGCCCAGAATATAGGCCTGCCCGGAAACCCCTTTTTCCAGCGCCAGCAAATGCCCGGTGGCGACGTCATCCACATGCACGGCATTCAGCCCGGTATCGACATAGGCCGGCATGCGGCCACGCGCGGCATCCAGGATCATCTGGCCAGTTGGAGTTGGCTTGATATCGCCGGGGCCCACCGGCGCGGCAGGGTTGACGATGACGATGTTCTGGCCGGCGGCGGCGAGCTCGCGGACCGCCTGCTCGGCATCGTATTTGGATTTTTTATATGCGCTGGGGTGATGCTCGGGCTTCACCGGGCTATGCTCATCGGCCGGCGAGCCATCCGCGTGCAGGCCAAGGGCGGCGACTGAACTGGTATAGATGCTGCGCTCAATGCCGGCGGCGGCGGCGGCGCGCAGCAATGCCACCGAGCCCTCGATATTCGTCCGGCGCATCACCGCCTCATCGGGCACCCAGAGCCGGTAATCCGCCGCGACATGGAAGAGAACCCGGCAGCCGCGCAACGCGGCGGGAAAGCTCGCCGGATCGGTCAGGTCCAGTTCGGCAATCTCGGCATCCAGGCCCGCCAGATTGCGCCGGTCGCTGCCACGCCGCGCGGTCACGCGCAGCGCAAATCCGGCCGCCTTGGCCGCGCGCGCCACCGCGGCGCCGACAAAACCGGTGGCGCCCGTTACCAGTACAAGATCCCCCTGCCCCACAGTCTCCCCCGCCATTCCCGTAAACTCGTTAACCGCCAACTATCCCAGCGTAATATGCTGCTGTAGAACGCATTGGCGGATTTGGTGCAACCGTAAGGAACAAGAATGGAAGACGCAGCCGTCGTAAACGCGGATTTTAATGCAAGGCACTGGGATTTTCCGGCGCCGGGGCCGATTAAACCCGGTGCGGACGCGCATTTCCAGATGCTCACGCGGCTGCTGCTGGAGACCTATAACCCCTACAAGCCGGCGGTGCTGAACTGGCCGAAGCTGGATGCGCCGACGCTGGCGCGCATCACCTCGCTCCCGATCTGGGATATCGCGGTGCAAACCGAGATCAAGGCCTCGATGCGGATCGAGGCGTTTGCCAGGACCGTGCGCCACCCCGCCTTGCGCGAGGCGCTGCTGCACATGGCAAGGGAGGAAGCCCGCCACCGGGACGTGCTCTCCCGCCTGGTCGCGGCCTATGACATTAAAATGCAGCCCGATCCGGTCTACGAACTGCCGAAGGACCGGGAATGGGGTTTCATGGTCACCGGCTATTCCGAATGCGTCGACAGTTTCTTTGCTTATGGGCTGTTCGAGATGGCGAAGCGCTCCGGCTATTTCCCGCCCGAGCTGGTTGAGACCTTCGAGCCCGTGGTGCAGGAGGAGGGGCGGCATATTTTGTTCTTCACCAACTGGATCGCCTGGCACCGCGCCACCATGCCGCTCTGGCGCCGGCCTTATTTCGTGCTCAAAACCTGCGCGGTCTGGGCATATCTCATCTGGGAGCGTATCGGGATCGCACGCGGGGTGGATGGGCTTGAGGGTGCGGATGCGAATTTTACGATGAATGGCTCCAAGGCGCTCTCCGACGAGATGGACCCGGCGGTGCTGATCGATATCTGCCTCGCCGAGGATAGAAGGCGCATGGCGGGTTATGATGCGCGGCTGCTGCGGCCGACGACCATGCCGAAACTGGCGAAGTTTGCGCGGCTATTTATTAGGCCCAAGAAAAAAATTTGAGCCAAAAGTTGAAAATTCTGCCGGCCGCGTTCGCGCTGGCCGGCATTGCCGTTGTCACCGGGCTGGTGATTTATTTCGGCGCGGGGGATGTGCTGCGGGCCCTCACCTCCGTGCGGATTTCCGGGTTTGCCGAATATATCACCGCGCAGCTCGTCATTGTGCTCGGGCTTGGCCTGTGTTGGCGCGCGTTGCTGCGCAGCCGGATGCAGGGCAGCTTCTGGCTCTGCGTATGGGGCAGGCTGGTGCGCGACGCGACGGGGGAGTTCCTGCCGTTCAGCCAGGTTGGCGGCTATGTGCTGGGCGCGCGGGTGATGACGCTGGGGGGCGTGAATATCGCGGATGCGGCGGCCTCGACTCTGGCCGATATTACCACGGAATTTCTGGCGCAGTTGACGTTTGTCGGTATTGGTCTGGCGATTCTGGCGCGCAAGGCGCCCAATAGCGGGCTGTTCCTGCCGGTGGGTGTTGGCCTGTGCATTGCGGTGGTGATGGGCGTTGGCCTGGTGCTGGTGCAGCGCGGCTCGGGTGCGAAGGTGTTTCGCGGGCTGGTGCGGCGCATTGCCGGGGCGGCGGCGGATGGCGCTGCACTCAGCGTGGACCGGCTGCAGGCCTCGCTGGACATGATGTATGGCGAGCGCGGCCGGCTGACCTGGTCCGCGGTGCTGCATTTGCTGTGCTGGTTCGGCACCGCGACGGCCTCGTTTGTGGGGTTTCATGCGCTGGGCGTACCGCTCTCGTTTCTGGATGCGATCTGCATCGAGTCGATGCTCCATGCGATCATGGCGTTGGCGTTTTTCATCCCCGGAAGGGTTGGGATACAGGAGGCGGCGTATACGCTGCTGGGCGGGATTTTCGGGATTCCGCCGGATCTGGCGCTGTCATTGTCGTTGCTGCGGCGGGCGCGGGATTTTGTGATTGCGGTGCCGGTGCTGGTGGTCTGGCAGGGGGTTGAGGCCAAGCGGCTCAAGGCCGGAAAGTTATGAGCTCCCGTAGCCCCCAGGTCGAAAGTTTTTTGCGGAGCTTTTTTTTAAAAAAGCGACCGCTTTCTTAAAGACATTACCGAATCATGAAGACCCTGTTGTTTTGCTTGTGGCCGCGTTAACGCAGACACATTTGCGTTTCCAGTCAACTTCGGAGTCTTAAAAATGTCTATTCTTGGTTGGATCGTGCTGGGTCTCATTGCCGGCTGGATCGGCAGCACGATTGTCGATAATGGCGGCCGCGGGCCGTTGCTCGACATTATTCTCGGCATTATTGGGGCGATTGTCGGCGGCGCGATTTTCAGCGCGATCGGCGCGGTGCCGGTGACCGGGTTTAACTTGTACAGCCTGTTTGTCGCCGTGGTTGGCGCGGTGGTGGTGCTGGTGATCTACCACGCGATCATGGGCCGCCGCCGCGTACTCTAAATTGTTTTAGCTGCACGAAAACGGCGCCTTTCGGCGCCGTTTTTTGTTGACGCGCTTCCGGGCGGGGGCCAAGCAGCCCGCGATGGCAAAGCAACGCGCCGATCTCATGCTGGTGGCCGCCGGCCTGGCCGAGTCCCGCACCCGGGCGCAGGCGCTGATCATGGCGGGGCTGGTCTATGCCGGCACCGCGCGCGTGGCCAAACCGGGCGATCTGCTGGCCGCGGGTGTGGCACTCAGCGTGAAGGGGCAGGACCACCCCTGGGTGTCGCGCGGCGGCGTTAAGCTAGCGCATGGGCTGGCGCATTTCGGCTTTGACCCTACCGGGCGCGTGGCGCTCGATGTCGGAGCCTCGACCGGCGGTTTTACCGATGTGCTGCTCACGGGTGGCGCCGCACGGGTCTACTCGGTGGACGTCGGGCATGGGCAACTCGCGTGGAAG
>Ga0116226_10003939_pt1 | contig 13108 bp, 13 predicted proteins | sample S1TSphfallax_FD_89692 | JGI IMG/M metagenome (GOLD analysis project Ga0116226, IMG submission 89692) | Host-associated microbial communities from peat moss isolated from Minnesota, USA - S1T2_Fa - Sphagnum fallax MG | ecosystem: Host-associated > Plants > Peat moss > Unclassified | place: USA...
CGCATGATGTGGAAAGCCTGCTGGAATACGCTGGGCACAAGGGCTGGTTCGCGCACGGTGACGGACCATTTTGTCACGCCGCGGGCGATGGTTTCAATGTCCACCGCCTGGAAATCCTCCTTGAAAAGTTTGGCGCGCGGGGCCTGCCCGGTGATGCAGAGGATCGGCACTGAGTCGGCGAGTGCGGTGTAGAGGCCGGTGATCATATCGGTGCCGGCGGGGCCGGAGGTGCCGATGCACACGCCGATATTGCCGGCTTTGGCGCGGGTGTAGCCATCGGCCATATGGGAGGCGCCTTCAACGTGTCGGGCGAGGATGTGGCGGATGGTGCCGCGCGCTTTCATGGCGGAATAGAGCGGGTTGATGGCGGCACCCGGCACGCCGAAAGCGGTGGTGATGCCTTCCCGTTCGAGCACACGCACGGCGGCGTCGATGGCGCGCATTCTGGCCATGTTTCTCTCCCTTGCCTGGTGGGGGGGTATGTGCGCCCGGCGGCGGCGATTGGCCAGGGGTTTTGGGGTGCATTTCCGCATGGTGGGATGGGTGTTATTTTAGCTAGGTTTATCAATATATTGATGATATCCCATGTTTGCTGTTTTTGGGTGAGGATTGATGGTGGCGGCACGGAAGGCTGGGCGGGTTTTGCGGCCTGAAGCGGGGAAGGTGGAGCGGTCGGACCAGGTGCAGTCCCTGGTGCGGGCGCTTTCGATCATCAACCATCTGGCGGCGGCGGATGAGGGCCTTACCTTGAGCGATCTCGGCCAGCAGGCGGGGCTTTCGCCTTCCACCACGCACCGCCTGCTGACCACGCTGGAGCAGGAGCGCTATGTGCATTTCGATGCGGAGCGGCGGCTGTGGTCGGTGGGCGTGCAGGCCTTCGTGGCGGGCAATGCGTTCTTGAAAACGCGCAGCCTGGTGGGGGCGGCGCGGCCGCAGATGCGCGCGCTGATGGAGGAGAGTGGCGAGACGGTGAATCTGGCGGTGGAGGATCAGGGCGAAGCGATTTATCTGGCGCAGGTGGAATGCCGCCAGATGATGCGCGCGTTCGCGCGGCCGGGGGCGCGTGTGCCATTACACTGTTCCAGCGTGGGCAAGGCACTTTTATCAGCCATGCCGGATGCGGAGCTTTCGCGTGTGTTGCACAAGACGGGGCTGCCACGGGTGACGCTGAAGACAAAGATTGCGGTGGCGGCGTTGCGGAGCGACCTGCAGGCGGCGCGGGGGCGCGGCTACGCGATCGACGACGAGGAGCATGCGGTGGGCCTGCGCTGCATTGCGGCTTCGGTGTTCGATGAGGCGGGCGATGCGATTGCGGCGATTTCGCTCTCCGGGCCGATGGCCCGGATCGCGGATGAACGTATCCCTGTGCTGGGCGCGCTGGTGCGCAAGCGTGCCGACCTGATCACGACTCAGGTGGGGGGGTGGTTGCCGCCGTGGCGTGGGGGTTCGGACCTGGGGTGATGCGCGTATTCAAGCGGTAACATTGACGACGCGACCGTTTGGCGTGGTGGGGGCGGGGGTGCCGCTCCCTTCCTGACCGGGCGGGCTGCTGCTGGTGCTGCGGGTAGATTGGGTGGTGGGTTGCGGGGGCGTGAAGGATTGCGGGGGGGTTACGCTGGAAATACCGGACATGAAATGCGGGGCTCCGAGTGGCGATGTCTCATTTTGGCGGTTTCTGGTGAAGGAGGGGTAAATGTGACTGTGCATTTGCGCCGTGTTCGGCCGTCGATGGCCCTTGAAGCGCGGGTGTCTGGTGCAATATTCTGGTCAGTATGACTAGAATTAGAACACCACCAGGCAAAGTTGCGCGGGCGCCGGGACGGTGGCTGCTTCAGGACGCAAAAGCGCGTTTCAGCGAGTTGGTACGGCGCGTGCACAGCGAGGGGCCGCAGCACGTTACCGTGCATGGCCGGGATGAAGTGGTTGTCGTGTCCGCCGAGGAATTTCGCCGGCTTAAGGGCGATCAGACCGGCGAAGCCCTGATTGCGGCGCTGCAATCTTCCCCTTACCGCGATATCGACCTCGAACCGCAGCGCCTGCCTATGCCGGTGCGCGGGGTTGATCTGTGACAGGCTGGCTGCTCGACACGACTATCATTTCAGAGCTTCGCCGCCCCAGACCGGAACCGAAGGTAGTTGGTTTTATCACCGGCCAAAAACTTGATCTGCTTTTCATCAGCGTCGTCACGCTTGCCGAAATCCGGTTTGGGATCGAGCGCGTAACCGACACCGGCCACCGCGCCGAGTTGAATACGTGGCTAACGCACAAGCTGCGGCCGATGTTCGATCAGCGTGCGCTTGCGATCAGCGAGGACGTCATGTTCACCTGGCGGCAGCTGGTCGAGGACGGCCGGAAGATTGGGCATACCTTTTCGCAACCGGATCTCATCATTGCGGCCACGGCCGTGCATCATGGCTTGACGCTGGTGTCGCGAGATACCAACGCCTTCGAAAAACTGCGCGTCGCACTCATCAATCCATGGAAGGCATAAGATCGTAGCAATGCGCCTTGGCATTGCACCCTGTTGGCTGAGGCGGCAGCTTTGCCCGAAACCGGATTCCCGAAGGTATTCACAAACTATGACCAACGAGTTTACCAAGCCAATTGCCGCAACAATACGCGCGATGCTTCTGGGCCTAGCCCTTCTGCAAATGGCGGCCCATCCAATGGCAAAGGCCTTTGCGCAGACCGGCGAGCCGGTCCCGCAGGCCATACAGCATGATTACACGATCAAGAATTTCGCGGCCGAGAGCGCAGCCGTTCTGCCGGAGGCCCACATCGTCTATGGAACCTACGGGACGCTGGATGCGGCCGGCGACAATGCTGTGCTGCTACCGTCACACTACATGGCGAATCTGCACGGCTACGAGTGGCTGATCGGGCCCGGCAAGGCGCTGGACCCGGGCAAACTTTTCCTGGTGACCAGTGAGCTTTTCGGCAACGGGCGATCGTCATCGCCCAGCAACACACCCAAGCCGTTTCATGGCCCAAATTTTCCGGTGATGACGATACGCGACAATGTGCGCGCGGTGCATACCCTGCTGGTGGATGGGCTGCACCTAAAACATCTGCGCGCGGTGATCGGGTTTTCCATGGGTGCGCAACAGGCGCTGCAATGGGCGGTGAGCTATCCCGATTTCATGGACCGGATCGTGGCCACCTCCGGCACCGCAAAAACCTACGGGCACGGGATTGTGCGGCTGGAAGGGCAGATCGCGGCACTGACAACCGACCCCGCGTTTGCCGGCGGCAACTACACCGTGGAGCCCACACATGGAATCGAGACGACCGGTCTGGTCTGGCTCGGCTGGCTGTTCTCGCAGGAGTGGTGGCGCAAGGAGCTTTGGCGCAGCGAAAACCCGCCGGGCACGACATTTCAGCAGGCGGTGGATAAATACCGGAAGGAGTTTTTTGCAGGCGACGACGCGAATGACCTGATCTTGCAGATGCGCACATGGGAGTCGAACGATGTAGGAAAAACGCCGCCGTTCAATGGAGATGAGGCGGCGGCGCTGCGGTCGATAAAGGTGCCTGTACTGTATATGCCGTCGACGACGGATTTGTATTTTCCGGTGGAGGATGCGCAGTACGAGGCGCAGTTCATTGCGAAGTGCACATTGCTGCCCATCCCTTCACTGTGGGGGCATCCGGCGGGGGCCGGGGAGAGCGCAGAGGATGCGGCGTTTTTGAATGCGCATGTTGGGACGTTCATGGCGCAAGGCCATTAGGAACCTGCATGGCAAGGTGGTGCAATGCCAAAGCGCATTGCACCTTACGGAGTTAACGCCCGCGGCAGCCTTACCACAAACCGCGCTCCCATCACCTTGCCGCTCGCATCGCGCCGGTTTTCCGCACTGATCCGCCCACGCAATGCCTCAACGATCTGGCGGCTGATGCTCAACCCCAGCCCGCTATGCTTGCCAAAACTCTCGCCGGCCGGCCGTTCGGAATAAAACCGATCAAAAACATGTTCCAGATTCCCATCAGGAATGCCCGGCCCTTCATCTTCCACCGCGATCTCCACCATGCCACCCGTTTCGCGCGCGCGCAGAAGGATGGTGCCGTTAGGCGGCGAAAAACTTTCGGCGTTGCCGATCAGGTTGCGCAACACCTGAACCAGCCGCCCCTCCACCGCAAGAACGGCGAGTTCGCCAGCTGGCACTTCGATCTTCAACACGGGGTCACCCTCATCGCGGGTGGCGTCGGCGATCTCGGACAACGCTTCAATCATCGGCACCACATCCACCGGCTCCGTAGCCGTGCGGGACAATTCGGCGTCGACGCGGCTGGCGTCAGAAATGTCGCTGATCAGGCGGTCCAGGCGCACCACGTCGTCCTGCATGATAGCCAGCAGGCGGGTTTGGGCGCCGGGGTCCTTCACGCGGCGCATGGTGTCGATGGCGCTGCGGATGGAGCTTAAAGGGTTCTTGATTTCGTGTGCCACATCGGCGGCAAAACGCTCGATCGCGTCCATGCGGCCCCACAAGGCGGTGGCCGAGGCCGAAAGCGCCTGGCCGAGTTCGCCGATCTCGTCGCGACGCCGCAGCAGGCGGGTGGGCACCGCGCCGGTGCGGCCATGGCCCTCCCGCATGTCCTGCGCCGCATCGGCCAGCAGCAGGATCGGGCGCGCCAGGGTGAGGGAGAGATACCAGGACAGTAGGGTCGTCAGCAGCAACGCCAGCACGAATAACCCAAGGATCGACATCCGGACGGCAAACAAACTATTGTCCACTTCCACCGCATCCCGCGTCAGCAGCACGATCCCCACCGTGTGGCGGTCGCGCTCCACAGGTTCAGTCACGGTCACCAGAAGCTGGTTTTCCTGGGTGCGGCGGATGTAGGGGGGCATCTCGTGGCTGTCGTTGCTGCTGGTCAGGCGCAGTTCCTCGCGCACGTCGGGCTGCCAGTCGGCCCCCGCGGCACTCGGGCTGATGTCCACGGTCGCACTCCGCAAATGCGGCAGCCAGGCGAGAACCGCATCGTAGATGCGGCCCACCGTGCCGATCACCGGGCCGCGGGCGGCGGCTTGCGGCAAAGGTTCGGATTGCACGGCGCCGCCGGCGCCCAGGCGCACGCGGCTGTCGGCGATCAGCGTGCCGTCGGGCGCATATAGCTTGGCGCCGGCGTTGGGGGTGGGGTCGGTCAGGCGGCGCAGCAGGGGGCGGGCGAGATCCGGCACCAGAACGGGATTGTTGGGGTCGTTCACCCGCACGGCGCTTTCGCCCAGCGCGCCGGCATAGATGCGCGCCTGCTCCCGCAGGGCGGAAACCTCCGCCTCCAGCAGGCCATCCTGATACTGGTCCAGATACAGCAGCGCACCCAGCAGCAAGGCGAGCGGCACGAAATTGACCAGCAGCACACGGCGCATCAGGGGCGAAACCCAGCGGGCGCGGTGGCGGCTCGGCGTAAGGGGAGACATGGTTGCCAGTTGCCAGTTTCCCGTTGTCGGTTACCAGTGGCGCCGAGTCATACGACAGATGACGTTCAAGATGGGGTGGGAACGCTGAACGCGCAAAAACCGAAGCACGCCGGGGATCCGGTGCCGCGCTATGGCGACAGGCGGCGCATGCGGATCGGGCTGCTGGGTGGAAGTTTCAACCCGGCACATGAAGGGCATCTGCATATCGCCCTGATGGCGCTGCGCCGGCTGCGGCTGCACCAGGTGTGGCTGCTGGTCTCGCCCGGCAACCCGCTGAAGGAAGCGCGCGGCATGCCAAGCCTCGCCAAGCGCTTGAAGTCGGCGCGGAAAATTGCCGATGGGCGGCGTATCGTGGCCACCGGGATCGAGCAGCACCTGCATACGCGCTACACGTTCGATACCGTGCGCGCGCTGAAGCGGCGGTTTCCGCGGGCGCGCTTCGTGTGGCTGATGGGGGCGGATAACCTGGCGCAGTTTCCGCACTGGCGGGGCTGGATGGGCATTGCACGCACGGTTCCCTTTGCTGTACTGCCGCGGCCAACCTACACTGGGCCCGCACGCGCAGGCCAAGCGGCACAGCGCCTGGCCCACGCCAGGCACGCCGAACGCGAAGCCCCCGCCCTGGCCGACATCGCGGCACCCGCCTGGGTGTTTCTGACCGGTCGGGAAAACCCAGTTTCGGCAACGGCCCTCCGCAAGGCCGCCGCAGGAGAAGACAGATCGCCAGGAAACCCGCCCCGCCTGCAGCGCCCGGCACCAAGGAGCCAAAGCGCCGCGCCCCAAAGCCACCCGCCACCCTGAAAGAGGCGGCCAAGGCCCCGGGCACACCGCGCAAGAAAGCGGTGGCCGCCGGGCCGCGCGGCAAACGCGACGAACCGGCCGACATCACACTGCTCGACCGGCTGCAAACGGTGATCGTAACCTCGCTGGAAGACGACAAGGCGGAGAGCGTGGTGGCGCTGGACCTCGCGGGCCGCGCCTCGTTCGCCGACCGGATGGTGATCGCAACCGGCCTGGCCGACCGGCAAATCACCGCCATGGCAACCCACCTGGAACAGAAACTTTCCGAATCCGGCGTGAAGCGGGTGCGGATCGAAGGCGCCGGCGGGTCCGACTGGGTGCTGATCGATGCCGGCGATATCGTGATCCACCTGTTCAAGCCGGAAGCCCGCTCGCTCTACGCGCTGGAAAAGATGTGGGGCGCGGAGTTCGACGAGCCGGCGGCGCAAAGCATGTAAAGCATCGTCGGCAAATAAGTGCGTCAGCACGCCGGCAAAGATGCCGCTTCAAACTAAGGCTTAGGGCCCGTTCGACCCTGCAACGCGAGTCAGTTAATGTCGAACGGGCCCTAAGGAAGGTCGCTTCGTTTACCCGAGGGAGGATCTAGCCGGAACACCGGCTAGATCCCTCCGCTACCGACGCGATATCTTGACTTTTATGGTCAAAATGATCAGTATCGATAGTGGAAGCAACGTGATCTTCCTCACGAAAGCCTCCGCTCAGATGCCGGTTGGGCCAATTCCCAACCGGCATTTCTGTATGTGCGACGAGCGCGCGCGCCCGTCTATTAGTTTTGAACCTGAAACGTAAATCCGCGGGCTGGTGGCGTGTTGGAGTTCCAGTTTGAAAAGAGGCGTGGTCGCCATGCGAGAAGCCTAAACGCGTGAGTCCTGAGACACGCCATTGCGGCTGATTGCCGTGGGCAAGATGCGGGCGGGGGCGGAGGCGGATCTCTTCAACAGATACTGCGCCCGCATCCAACCACGCCTGACATTGAGGGAAGTGGCCGAAGGGCACGGCGCGCCGGCCGAAATCAAACGCCGCGAAGCCGACGCGCTGCTGGCCGCCCTGCCCGCCGGCGCCTTCGCAGTGGCGTTGGACAAGGACGCCACGGCGCCCAGCAGCGAAGCCTTCGCACAGCGCCTGGATACCTGGCTGACGGAAGGCAAGGACATCGCCTTCCTGATCGGCGGCGCCGAGGGCTTCGATCAGAAAGTGCTCGGCCGCGCCAACCACGTGCTGTCGCTGGGCCCACTTACCTGGCCCCACATGCTGGCGCGCGCGATGCTGGCCGAACAAATCTACCGCGCCCGCGCCATCGCCGCCGGCCACCCGTATCACCGCGCCGGCCGGCCCTAGACAGCAAGGCGTTCTTTTTTGAAAAAAAGAACCAAAAAACTTTTGTTTGATAAGGCGTATTCCGCCGGATAGGCCCGCGACAGCGACGTAAAAGTCTTTTGGTTCTTTTCTTCAGAAAAGAACATCTTGCTTTCTGTCTCTTACAAGAACACAGCATCCGGATCGAAATCATAAAGGCGCGCATTCCCCGCCGGCGCGGCATCGTGGGCGTAGGTATCGGGCGATTGCGCCTGCACCAGCTCGCCCTGTTTTTGCGACTGTGCCGCGATCTGCGCCGTGCGTTCGTGGCGCGCATGCTGAAAACGGTCGAAGCCTTCGGCCACGGAGCCGCAGCCTGCCATGGCCCACGCCAGCACAAATCCGTCCTCGATTGCCATGGCGGCCCCGAGGCCGAGGAAGGGCAGCATCGGGTGGGCCGCATCACCCAGCAAGGCCACCTGGCCCTGGCGCCAGTGCGCGAGCGGCGGGCGATTGAAAATGCCCCATTTGATCAGGCCGCCGGCCGGTGCGAGGGCAATCAGCCGGGTCACGTCGGGGTGCCAGCCGGCGTAGAGGGCGCCCATTTCCGCAGCCGTGGCCGGCGTGGACCATCCCTCGCCCACCCAGTCGCCGGTGCGAACGATGCCGACGCAGTTCAGCAGCGTGTTGCGGCGAATGGTGTAGCGGTTGAGCACCTGGCCGGGGCCGATATACACGGCGGCCCGCCCGGCGCCGAGGCAGGGTGCGGCGATGTCGCCCGGGATCAGGCAGCGATAGGCGACCTGGCCGGTAAAATCCGGGCTGCCCTCACCCCAAAAAATCTGGCGCACCCGCGAACGCACGCCATCGGCACCCACCAGCCCATCGCCTTCCACGGTCACGCCATTGGCGAATGTTGCCGTAACGCGCTCGGCTTTTTGATCGAGGTGCGCCAGGCGATGCCCGGCATGCAGGCTGCCTGGCGCGCGCTCGGCCAATGCGTCGACCAGCATCCGGTGCAGGTCGGCACGATGGATGTGCAATGCGGCAGGTGCCGCCGGCATGTCGCTGCCGTCGGTGTGGTCGAATTCGCCGGCGAGAACGGCGCCGGTGCGGTAGTGCAGAAACGCCATGTCCCTGGTGTGGGTGGCGATGCGGCGGATGGGATCTTGCAGGTTCAAGGCGGTCAGCACGCGCAATGCGCCGCGCGAAAGCGTGAGGCCGGCGCCGATATCGCCCAGCACCGGCGCCTGCTCGAACACGCGCACCGGAAAACCCTCCTGTTGCAGGGCGAGTGCTGCGACCAGGCCGCCGATGCCGGCGCCAACGATGAGGATATCGGGCTTCATGTATCGCTTTCACGCGGTTTGCCGTGCAGATCTTGGATCTGCGCTGGTCCTCCTAGCGGTTCCCCTGGACGGCCGACCAGTTCGGAAAGTGTACTGTCCATCATGCGGTTACCGACGCCCGGCTTCGGCATCCCACCAACATGCAAAAGGCGGCGTCTTGCGTATCTTTCCAAGGCAGGACAGGTATGAACGGCAAAAACACGGCTCGCGCGCGCATCCGCTCCATCGCCGCGCGCCACGCGAACGGCCGGCGTGGCCAGCGAAGGGTCGTTACCAGGAATGCAGGATCATGATTTCATCATCGTAGGCGCGGGCAGCGCCGGCTGCGTGCTGGCCGCCCGGCTTTCGGAAGATCCCGGCTGCAAGGTGCTGTTGCTGGAGGCCGGCGGCCGCGACGTGTCGCCGCTCATTCACGTGCCCGGCTTCGTCGTCTCGGCCATCGAGTCGCGCAGTTTGAACTGGCACTATGCGGGCGCGCCCGATCCCACTCTGAACGGGCGGTCGCTCGAGTGGGCAGGCGGCCGCGTGCTGGGGGGCTCCTCGTCGATCAATGGCATGGTGTTTGTGCGGGGCCTGCCTGCCGATTATGCGGCGTGGGAGGCGGCCGGCGGCCCAGGGTGGGGTTGGGCGGGCCTGCTGCCCTATTTCATCCGCATGGAACACTGGGTTGGGCCGCCCAGCCCGCAGCGCGGTGCGGCGGGCCCGCTTTGGGTGCGCCCGGCCTCGGATATCAACGCGGCCTGCCGCGCGGTGATGCAAGGCGCGCAGGAAGCCGGTGTGCCCTTCGTGGAGGATTACAATATCGGTATCGCCGAGGGCACCGGCTTCACCCAAGGCTCGCAGAAACGCGGGCTGCGGAGCAGCGCCGCCCGCGCCTATCTTGGCCCGGCGCGCGGCCGCAAGAATCTCACGGTGCTGACCCGCGCACAGGTTCTCGGGCTGCGCCTGACGGGCAATCGGTGCGAGGGCGTGACACTGCTGCACGGCGGCAGCACAGTGGACATAGGCGCGAGCCGGCACGTGATCCTTGCCGCCGGCGCCATCGCCTCGCCAAAACTGCTGCAGCTGTCAGGCATCGGCGATCCCGATCAGCTGCGCAACTGCGGCATCGCAGTGCGGCATGCGCTGCCCGGCGTCGGCGCAAACATGAACGAACATGTCAATGCCAAGATCTGTTCGCACACGAAAATTCGCACCTACACGAGCGAAGGGCGCGGCGTTCGCAAACTCGCCAACGGCGTGCGCTGGGCGCTCGGCCGCGGCGGGCCCGCGGGCAGCCAGGTGGGCCATGTGCAAAGTTTTATCAAAACCGATCCGTCTTTCGCGTCGGCCGACATCCAGGTGCAGACGATGCCCCTCGGTTTCGACGCAGCGCCGGACGATACACAAGATGCGATATGCTCCGTGGTCAGCCTGTGCCATCCCGTGGCGCGGGGCCGGATCGGCATCGCCTCGGCCGATCCGCTTGCGCCGCCACATATCGAAATTCGATTGCTTGAAGAGCCGGCCGATCTGAAACCGCTGGTCGCTGCGTTGCGCATGGTGCGGGGCTGGCATCGCAGCCCGCAAGCCAGCGGCGTGCTCGGCGACATATACGGCCCGGCGGCTACCGCGCACAGCGACGCGGACTGGGTGGACTACATGCGGGCCACGGCAGCCTTGAACTGGCACCCGACCAGCACCTGCCGCATGGGATCAGGACCGATGGATGTGGTGGACCCGACGCTCGGGGTGCACGGCGTGGCGGGCCTTTCCGTGGCCGACGCTTCGATCATGCCGACGGTGCCGAGCGGAAATACGAATGCACCGGTGATTGCGCTGGCGGAGAAGGCTGCTGACTTGATTTTGGAACGATGTAAGTAAGGAAGTAAGGCCTTCTTTTTCTGAAGAAAAAGAAGCAAAAAGACTTTTATTTCTGCGCCAGCGGGACGATCCCCGTCATGCCTCGATCGTGGGAGCGGCGGAGACATAAAAGTCTTTTGCTTCTTTTCTTCAGAAAAGAAGTGCTTTCTTTCCTTCCTTAAGACACCCAGCATAAAACCCGCAGCATCGGAAAAAGAGTGCACCCATGACGGAATCCGCAACACGCCACGTCGCCGATATCCACAGCTACCACGCTCATATCTACTACGATCCGGTCACCTCACGCGCTGCTGCCGAGCGCCTGCGCCAGCAGATCGGCGAGCGCTTCGCCGTTCAGCTCGGCCGCTGGCACGATGCGACAGTCGGCCCCCATGTTCGATCGATGTATCAGGTGGCCTTCAACACCGAGACCTTCGCCCTGTTTGTGCCGTGGCTCATGCTGAACCGCGCGGGGCTTACCGTATTGGTCCACCCAAACACCGACAATCCGCAGGACGACCATCTGGAAAAGGCGCTCTGGTTGGGCGAGAAGCTGGACGTTCGCGGTGAGGTGCTGCCGGACACGTTGGATGCGCACGGCCACGACGCCATCGTGCCCAACACCACGCCCACGCGGCACCCCTGACTCCCTCGCCACCGGTCTTGATACTATAGATCGGGTGAAAATTCGATGTCCCAGGAATGGACCTCGGCCACGGGTTGACCGTGGCGGAGAATGGGGGCGAAGCGTACCGGCTTGGACTTCAACCATAACAGGATCGCGTTGCTGAAGCTATGCCCGCCCCTAACGGCATTGGCTTCGCAATTCGCCGGCGTGCCGTTGGTTTCGATGCGGCATGTCACGCGCACAAGCCCCAGCACGCCCTGGCTCTCCGCCGACTCGGGGAATGCCGGTTCGCCGCCGGCGACAGGGGCTGCGGAAAAGTCTCGATTTTGTGAGGAAGAACTAAGGGTATGCGGCGACGTGATCGGAGTCGGCTGCCGGGGAACGGGATTTATAAAGGCCACCGCGTGCGACATGGGCGCCAGTTTGCGATACGCCATGATCTGTTGGCTGGCGAGCTTGCGCGGCGTCAGAGGGATTTCCGCGGTTTGCACCGGAATCGCGATGCTTTGCGTGGTTGCGGGATTGCGCGCCTCTGGCATCACGACAAAAACGGATACAGTGTGCCGGGCCAAGACCACGGGGCGGGCTACCAGCAGGTAACATGCGGTAACGGCGAGGCCGCCGCCGATCATCAAACACGCATTGCGCCAACTTGTCAGATGCCATGCCGGGTCAGGCACTTCCTGTAGCGGCTTGAAACACTCCGGGCAGACAAAGCGCTGGTCGCGCTTGATCCGCAGAGCGCCGGATTCGTTTGCCTGCACGCAGTAGATGTCGTTCCGACATCGCCCCCATTTGGCGCCTCTGCCAGCGAGTCGTCCGGTCTGCGATAGGGAATTGGTTTCGGTCATACCGATCTCCCTTGGCGTTGCGGCGTGCCGGTTCCGGCCAAGTCCATGGCGAACACAACCTCAGGATCGACAGATGGGGCGGGCTGCACCGAAAAGCGAGTGCGGTGCACGGCAATGCACGCTATAGGATAGATACTACTCCAGAGTTGATGAATGACGGCCGATGCACGCGCCGGGTGGACCGCCCTCGCCCTGGTTAAAGGCGTGCCGCAAGTATTTCGGCGCCCACGCTTACAACCGGCCATGGCACCCGGAGAAGCAAGAAAATAAGAGTCTTTGTAACTGCCCAGGTTCCCTCCCCCTTGTGGGGAGGGTTAGGGTGGGGGTCGCCCCCGCAAAGTGCCACGATGAGAAAGGAAGCCTTCTTGCTGAGGAAAGCGGGCTTTCCTTCCGTGTTTTCGCTGTACGGCACGAACCCCCTCCCCGGCCCTCCCTACAAGGAGGGGGAACCTGAATGTGGCCGCCGTGTCGGGCACCCGGGCTTGTGAAAACGTAAAGGACAGTATTGTCGTCGGAATACCAAGTCCGTAATGTCGCGGCGTGCGCAACAAAGATCGGCACCCGGATGCTCGATGGTATCAGGCTGCCCGCCCTGCAATCTGAACGTGCATGGCTGACCATGGCGCCTTTGGAAACTGAGTGGAGCTGCATATTCCGCTCGCGCCGCCTGCTCACACTAAGCACCTTGCCTTAAATGAAGAAAGAGAAACTCCCATGGGGAAACGCGCAGTTTATCATTGGGTTCTGACTGGCGGCGAGATTCAGACCGGCAGCGCCCAGAACAATGCCCAGACCGACCGGGTTCTCCTGTATGGCGCTCAGAACACCCTTTATGAGCTTGGCGGCAATCTCGCCGTCGTTGGCAGCGACAACGCGCAATACGGATGGGACAGTGCCACGGCGATCTATCTCGGCGCTGCCA
>Ga0116226_10003940_pt1 | contig 13107 bp, 5 predicted proteins | sample S1TSphfallax_FD_89692 | JGI IMG/M metagenome (GOLD analysis project Ga0116226, IMG submission 89692) | Host-associated microbial communities from peat moss isolated from Minnesota, USA - S1T2_Fa - Sphagnum fallax MG | ecosystem: Host-associated > Plants > Peat moss > Unclassified | place: USA...
GTATCCTGTGATCATCACAGTCTGTAATAGAAAGCCACTGAAATTGCGCTCTGATTCTTGTTGCATGGACAGTCACTTTCAAATAGAGAATTGCAAGTTAGGAACTTTAGGAACGTTTAATATTTAGGGTAGCGTCTAGAGAACACTTGTTCGCATTAAACAAACGACAGACGTCACTTTCTAGTTGAAGGCGTGATATCCTGCAGCAGTTCGCACATCCACGGGCTTCGAAAAAACAACCTAGACAAATGTATACTTGTATGGAGATAATCGCATTCGAAATCACTGATGTCTTTTTTTTCCCGTTCCTTTCAAAGAGAAAAGTTTGGAAATTTGCCTCTGATTAAAAAGTGCAGGTTCACCATCGCACATCAGAAATTACTGATCTTTTGACACTCCTTTAGGGCAAGGGAATTTAAAACTCTAGTAAAAAGGCAGTTGAAGTATTGCATCTAATCTAAATATTATTGATCTTTCGACAAAGTTCCTTGAAGGGAAAAGTTTTAAAAAAGTTCCTCGGATTAAAAAAAAAAGCTGCACTAGTATTTCATAAGAAATTTGATTGATCTAATTGTCAGTAAATCCGTAGAAAATTTTGAGAAAATACTCTTTTGCTTCCTCACCAACGGAATTGTTGTGCCACAGGGCATTAATCTGGGCGACTTTCCAGTCCACCCTCATGGATTCAGCGAACCAGCTCCCAAACTGGTACCACTGTAAAATCCCTTGAAAGTCTTCCTGTTTCTTGTAAAAGCTAAAACTACTCCATCTCGTCAGGCTAACTTCTAAGACTAAACTAGGGTCACTGCGAGTCTAAATTTGACATGTACCAGTCGAAGTATGGCCAGTAACAGGCCTTGCTCAAGAGAGGTGAAGGTTCCCTGGTGTGGGTGTGTTGGTTCACGATGTGGGTGAAGGTCTCAGTGTGGCGGGGTCGAGTTCAAGAACAAGTATGTAAGTTCTGTAACGTTATACTGTAAAAAGTTTTGATTTCTCTAGAAAAGCGATGGCGGGATGAACAGTAATTATTAGAAGATTTGGATTCAGCATAAAGTCAGGAGAACTGTATATTCCTACTTCATTCCTGCTTTTCAGAGGTTGGACAATGGTGGAAAGCAGATCGACGTGTGACATTTGGTTGGCCTTTTTGTTTGGATGTTCATCAAGATGCTAACTTTGGCTTTCCTTAAATTGTCTGAATGTTCATCAAAGTCCTGAAAATTATTGGGACCTGCCACCAATGATTCTTTACTTTCCATATGCACATGTTTTCCACGCCAGATAGAGCTCTTTACTAGTGGTATTGACGCAGTACAACGAAAATGCTGAAATAATTTGTTAATAAGACCCCCAATTACATGTCTCTGACATTAGCCTAGGAATGTAAATAGTTATGTTCTTAGGAGGGGTGTTACCCCAGGTTGAAAATGGTGACCAAGAGTTTTAAAAATAAAAAATGCATGTAGCCAATGAGAAGGCCTAGCATTCCTTTGGGGAGGTCCAAACATTTTTATTCTGGGTTTGGGGGGGGGGGGAGGAGGGGGCAGATGGAGGGAGTTTTTTTCCTGTGGCGGTGGTGCTCTTCTGTCTACTGAGGTTTGCTAAGAAGAAAGTTTTAAAATTAAGGGTTAACCTACGTTTGGAGGCATCACTCTTCTCTTCTAGTGGTTTCCTCTGAACTGATTTTATCCCATATATATGCTTTGGCTAGTGTTGAATTGTCATATATGTAAACTAAATTGGTTTGCCATGGAACCTACTATGCTTCTAGTTTGGGGAGTGGTGGCTAGAGAGGCCCTTCTAAAGGAGTTCCACAGAAGTGGCTCCTTCAAAGAAAAAACAAAAACATTTGGGTGGACCCCCCCACTAATTATTAGAATCAACAATAGGTGCCCTCAATATTTAAATATGTGCACCTTGGGTGAATTCACCAGCACCCACACTCTTTTCATAGTAAAACTATAAACCCCAATTGGTTTTTTGGTTGCTTCTAGACATTATAAAATCGTGACCCAAGATTAAGTGAGGGCAGAGCTGAGTTCAAATGTCGTGTAGCTACTAAATTAGCGCCTTACTCTAGAAGGTGAAGGTACCCAATGCCCATGTAGGTCTGATTCACCCTCACCAATGTGTGCTATCAAGCAGGGTTTGAGCTATTAAAAGAGATTTTGACTTTATAACTTTTCGGTACACGTGGAGCAAGCGGTGGCAAATTAGTTGACACGTAATGGCTTTGATTTTTGGAATACAGAGTGACTATATAACGTGAGGTTTCAATATCGAAAGCAGGATGTGACATGTGTATATCGCCTTGGATTTTGCAATTAATGACTTTTAGAGAGTTCTCACTTAAATCTGAGATAATTAAAGCGTTGCAAGTCTGGAGTTGTCCTAAGAGGTGTTTATAGGTGCTGGGCTCAAAGTTAGTGTGAACATGCATATTAAAAATCTATTAAATTCTTTTTGCGAAACAAGAAGACTGTGCTAAGTGGTTTTACAATCTCCATAGTTCTGTCTAGAACGATGCAAAGCACAAAAAGACAACCCTCAAAATGCATGGGGCACCACTCGTTTTGCAGAACATGTAGAACAAGAAGAACCATGCTGTGCAGTTCTATGCAACATGACACAGGGCCCAAAATGACAACACTGAAAATGCGTGGGACAGAGCTCTAGTGGGAGGATTTAGAGTTTCCCATGGTAGTCTCTATGTGATGCATTCATTATGTCCATTCTCAATTGGAAACAGCTTTGGTGTTGTCTACAAGTTTAAAGGCGTGTGTGAACTGTTCACCCCCATTGAATAGTGCATTATGTTCATTAATGAGTGCCTATATATAGCACACTTGGACTTGACAATCTATTTCAGTGATCTGACCAGCATTCATGTGGCCAGAGAAATTTGAGAATTTTACAAGAGCAGATTCGTCCTGAAGCACTAAAGCGGAAACCTAGTTTATTCGGAAAGATATTCTGATGATCTCTTTTTTGGATCCCAGTGTTGGGTTGTAGTGCATTATCATGTCTGGCCAAGTACTTATGTTTTAGATCAATAGAATCAGAGTCCAGTACTGAGTAATTACTGGCACCACAGGTAGAGGGATTTTTAATTGCAAGGTGAGAAATGGAACACACAACACACCTATCTGGACAGTTTTGTATCAAAAATGACCACTCACTTTGTGAGTGAGTGTTTTTTTTGTGGTGCTGTTAGTCATCATCTCAAGCTGATAGTACATCAATTACTTTCTTGGTTCCAAATGCAGAATTGAGTGAATAAATTTGGTAGAAACTCACCCTTTTTGCTCTTTTTGTTGCTCTACCACACAAGGGGAAAAAGAAGACAAAATGTGAATTAGTTTTTCTTGTCTTATGTTGTTGTTGGTTTGCCTTGAATGAAATGATCATATACAAACTTCTCATAAATATTTGTTTTACTAGTTGAACTTGCTCTAATCATTACAATCCTTCACTTACTGTGTAGTACATGGTCCAGTTCAACACTAATTATATTATACTCAGAAATGTTGAAATTTTCAGAAATATTTGTTTCGGAAGGAAAATTAAAGAATCTGATGGAATATGTGGGCAGTTGTTGAAATGGAATCCTCAAAATTAATTAATTATTTGACAAAAAAGTTTTGAACTGGCCCAAATACTATGATATTTGCACATGAATGATGTATTCTCTCCTCTTCGTTTAATTAAGTAGTGCTTGTCCTAAGTTGTTCAAATTGCTTTGAAGTATGTCATTTAAATGCTAATCATTCATTGATCTTCTTCGGTATTGAATTTTTAAAGTCTCACAATGGTGAATGCAGAAATCTTTAAAGTTTATACGATATACTATGTATAATTATGAAATGGGGAGTTTTTTTTATTAGTACTTAAAAATGGTTATATGAATATCTTTCTCCCAAGATTTGTTCATTTGAGCAACATATTTTGAACTTCATAGTCTAACTCTAATTACAGTTCCATCAAGTGCTCAGTATTATGTTTTCCAGTTTTTCAATGTTGCTAGAGTCACAATCATTAATAACAAGATTTGGCCACAGTTGGGTATAGAGCAGATCTCATAGTAGATTTTTTTCAAAATCCTTCTATATTGTGGCAAACTACTCGAGGCTAAGGTAGAAATCAGGCATTTAAAAAAAAAATTATTTGACAATTTTTTAGTTTAGGTCATTTTTTAATTTAGAAAAATCCTTTGTTGATGTTGTTGAGCTTATTTTTCCTTGCAAAATGGAAAAAAAATTGCTACAATTAAAAAAATTGCAAGTGCCAGATTAAAGTACACAAATTAATCAAATCCTTAATTCCTTGTTAATGTTATATGAAACAATTGACCAACTGTTTTAAACAAATGGTGCATAAAGGTTACTTTTAATTTTTGGGTTGAAAAAGTATTTAAAGACACTATATCAAATTGTAGTCATCTATATAATATTTGCTAAAAAACTTACCACAGAACAAAATGAAGATTTCAAAAAGAACTGGCCAACACCAGTTACAACCAATTGTTTGGGTTTTCCCATAGAAAACTGAAATGATCACAAGTCCAATAATTGATAGTAGGAATTAGTGCCCAAAAAGATTTTCTTTTTTCAAAATATGGAATCCAATTGTCATCTATAGTAGGTAAATTTTTTGTAACTGACCACACTTCATTATATGTAGCTAAGAAAATAATTTGGACTTTCATTTGAGCTAGGTAAAGGCAAATGGGATCAGTGCTGTTTTCTTTTCCAACTTTTTTAATTCACAAAAGTGGCATCTTTCACTGAGAAACACGTTGTTTTGAAGTTTACTTACAAAACCAAATTTGCAAACTAGCAAAAATTCACCACCAAAAAAGTCACAAGATCCAAAAGCATGAAAAATATGGACTGGAATGGGATTATACCATTATACCTTAAGTGAGTCAACTAGTGTTACAGTACATGAATATGTGCACACCAAAATCATAGCCTTGGTAAAAAAACATTTTTTGTGAAATGTGTTTCATGTTTTTTATAGAAAGCTGGAATCAGAGGCTATTAACAAAATCAAAGAAACAGCCCAACACTCAAAGGAACCTTGGAAGATGTGGCTATGTTATAAATGTTGAAAAGTATGATTTAATACCACAAAACAAGAAGAATTTGAGCAATATGTTTTAAATTATTAGCTTTTTTGCATGTGGAAAAATTGTCCATATAGGAGTTTTGTTGTTGGTGGGATAATATGGAAAATGTGGATTCCCACCTCACACATAAAGACACCAAATTTAATACTTAAGTGGTTCAAAGTAATAGTAGGTCTTCACTGGCAAACTTATAACTAGTAGATGCAAATGGACACAAGAACCTTTTGGAGGTTCCTCTTGCTGAAAATTTGAGAAATGTAATAAATCCCATGTGATTTTGGAGGGGAAATGTCAATCGCCTGTTTGTTTCTTTTTGGAGGGAAAATGTAGATCCCCCTGTTTGTTGGGCCCTGCCCCCACAGGGACAGCGACTATCGCATTGGATCCAACTTTTGGAAGTTTTACCTTATGAGAACCGGTTTCACATTAGATGAACCGGTTTCTTTTGTGAAAGTGTTTAGACTGTTTGGAATGGAACTGATTTTTTCGGTGTGGAGAGTGTGGACACAGAAGGTAGATGTACAACATCTTACCTATTGGCAGGGCCAGCGTGTTTGTGATGCCTTGTTTCTTTTATCGTAGGGGAAAATTAGTCTTTTCTTATGTAAATCCCTTGTCTGCTTTTCTAGTGTAGGGAAAAAAAAGTATTTTCCTAGATGAAAATCCCCTGTCTGCAAACAAGTCTTTTCCCCATTGTATGGAACTTATTCAGGGAAAACTATTAGAATAACCCCAAACAAAATCCAATTCCTCTTGTAACCAAAAGAAGATTAAAAGAACAAGCCCAATGGCATATAAAAGCATCAAACAAAGTCAAACTCTCTGGAAATTTACAACTAAGCCCATTACTTGATTTGTGAATACCACAGTCATAGTCAAGGAGATATACTACCAATGTCTACTTATTTTAACAAAATCCACCTATGTACACGCAACTTTGAAATTCTGCTACAATTATGTGTATTTTCATCACACATTTCCTTATTGGTAATGTATTACTAGCTACCAAGCAACAATTTATACCATTAAAAATCTAGAATCTATTTGAGGTTAGGGTTGGAGGTTAGAACTCTCAAGGTTCAACCAATCCATATGAACTGCTAACCATTTTCCCACTGAATGCAACATAACACCAAATCTCTCATTTGAAAACCTAAACCTTGCATGCCCTTGGATTCAAATATTTTGAACGTGATTTGAACTACAAATGTCAAGTTCACTTAAAACCATTCAAGAAGACAGACTTTGATGTAAGAATATATTACAAATTTTTCTCTTCAAGCTTTCCCCACTCTTAACGTTATTTCTTTCATTTTGCCCAACCTAACGACACCCCTTTGAGGTTTCTGGCATCCATTCTGGCAGCTATTCTACAACATATATTCAAGGTGCTGCAACAAAAAGTTCCCCCTTACCATATGCATCTTGATTTCTATATGCCACTCAGCTTTACAACTCAGACCCCTACTTTCTTCATCACCCCTCATATCTATTTTTACTTCAAACTACAGTACTACTTTGCTAAGTCATTGGTGCAACGAAATTCATCAATGACTAGCCCAATAGTTTGAACAAGAAAAAAATAAAATCAGAAAAGAACCTCCCACCTTGCTCTTCCATTCTCCCTCTTATCTTACCTTCCACCATCAATTACGCAAACCTTTTTTCAATGTAGTCACTCCTTCCACTAGCCATTGCTCAGCACAGTTCTTGTTTCCATAACACACAACCAAACAAAGTTGCCTACCCATTCATTCCTTGCAGTAACGATGGACATATTCCCGCCACAAGTGTGCAAAAAATTGACGACTAATGAAAACAATAAAACAAAAAAATAAAACCCTAAACCTATTGTGTTCACACTATTAGGGTGACCTACTATTCAATCACACTCTCTTTAATTTCTACTGCTATTATCAAGTAGGGTTTCAAAATAAGGGTTTCCTTTGAATTAGGAAACTTTGAAAAGGGGAAAAGGTCTTGAAATCCCTTTAAGGATGTAGCTCCCTTCCATGATTTTTTTGCCTCCATTGTCTTGGAGGTAAAAATAAGTTTGTTTTGGGTATTGTGACCATTATGTACTTGGGAAATTTATTAAATTCCCTCACAACAAAATGAAAATCCCTTGTTGTATAACCCTTAAACCTTATTTTTATTGTCAACCTCAAAGCCCTAAACTTGACAAACCCTAAAGAAAAAAACCTTAAACAAAATTTTATTGAATTTAGAACCTAAAACCCCAAAATACTATAAATCATAGAATCCTAAAATGATAATAGATGCACTATGTGAACTTTAAACCTAAAAAAAACCTTACACCTTGAAAAATCTTTAAGGTTTGAAATCCTTCAACCTTAAGACCCTTAACTTTTGATCCCATGCTCTTAAAACCCTAAAATTATAAACTTCACTTGAGTTTTGCATTGCCTTGTTAATCTAGTTTTACCTTTCAAGGTTAGATCATTTCAAATGCATCACAAAACATGCACATTTTGAAAACGAATGTGCATTCACCAATGAAAATCACACAATTAATGAAATATTGGGGCAATACCCAACATAAGTAATGAAAAATAATAAAAGAATGGATTCAAAGTCTAAAAACAAGAAATGTGGTTTTGATGCAAAATAACCTTTAAAATGCATGCATCTAAAAGAACAATTTCAATTCCTACGATTTTGAATGTGCCTAAATACAAATTTAATACATTTTCATGTAATTCTCATTTGAATCAATATGGTGCAATGACATTCATACAAAGAAAGATTTTCCTAAACAATGTTAAACACCAAAATAAGTAGATGTACATTAAGTTATGGATATTTTAATATATTGTTTGTTCATTGCATTTAATAATTTAGATTTTCATTTTTTAAATATAAAATGTTATAACATTAAACGATGGTGGAAAAAATCTTTTTGATGACACCCTGGGCCATGTGGCTCCCATGATTTAAGTTCTAAATTTAAGTAGTTTTTTTGTGGAGTTTTTTGGATTCCACATGTGCAAAATGTGTTTTGGCATAATATGTTTCCATCTAATTTTTCCAAAATTCAAAACATTTGCCCTCCATGAAAAAATCAATGTTATTCTATAGTTTCCCAACAAAAACCAATACACAATATTTGAAACTATAATTATAAACTAGAATTTTAGTCATGCATCCATAAGAATGAAACCAATTGCATTTGCATTATATGGTCAAATTGGTTGCAATGTTCTACTACCATATAGGCTAAAACTAGTTATTTCAATTGTGAGTTTATTTATTTTAATATGTATTTTTTTAATGTGTCTTATCATTACAAAGGTCTTTAAAATCAACCATGGACAAAAATAACAAGAATAACTCAAATGCATTTTCATTCAATGAAAGCACTTACACTAAAAATCTAAAATCCAAAGTACAAAACAACCATGGGGAAAGCTTCAATGGCCTAGATCAAAATTAATATTTCAACAAGATAAAAATATTCAGACCTATGCCCATATTAGTGGAGTGCACGAAGAACAAAGAACATCTAAATTTAGCCAAAAAAACATTAAAGAAGAAAATCCAAAATCACAAAGAATTGAAAATTATTTCTATTCAACCTCATACTAAAGATTGAATGTGCATGTGGTTGAAGAACATTCAACCATTGTAACAATGTAGGCTACACATGTTTTACCAAGCTCTTGTTCGCCAATGCAAAAACAATTTTTTCAATGAAAATATTTCTACATGGGAAGCTCACCCTTGGGCACAATTGGAGAATCAATCTATAGAACCAAATAGATTCAATAATCATCTCACTATGAGAAACAATGCATTTCATGATGATTTTGCCTCAAATCAACAAATTGGTTATTGTTCACTTTCAAGAAGGCCCAAGTGTAAAAGTTTTTGGGTGAGGCTTCCAAAGCTTCAATTGCTTCTTCATGTTTTTTTACAACACATTTTACACTATAAGGTCATTAGTGCCAATGTTAGATGAGTGCCTAGATGGGGTCTCATGCTCTAATCTATTCACAATGTTGTTATTGTTACACCCTACCAAATGCCCAACACCAACACAAAGGTCATTAGGTTTGACTTCCATGCCAACAAATGTGTTTGGAGTTGAAGACCTTATAAGAGTTGTAGCATAGAAATGGGGAGGGGAGAATAATGAAAATGAATCATAGAATTACAATGATTTGAAAAGGCAAACAAACAACAAATATGCGTGGGTGGTGGTAGTGAAAGCAAAGTGCAAAACACCTATGATTGCATAACACACCTTGAGCTTGTTAACAAAGTTTTAGAAAAAGAAAGATGCACACAAAAGGCACAAGAAACAATGAGATAATAAAGTAAAAAATACACAACATATAGGAAGGTTTTTTGTTTTTTCACCTTCATTTGATGCCTTTGATGCACCCATCATTGCCATACTTGAATAAAGCTTGAGTAAGTGAATAAATATTTAAGGAAAAGTATGGTTCTTACCATTCCAACATCACATTCAAGGAGCTAGAAAAAAATTGTGACATTGAATGTTGAATGTTTAGTGATCTCACTTTCTCCATTGCAAGAGATAGGAAACTTAAAACCAAAAACTCAAAAATCTTAGATGAAAATACAATTGAAATAAGATTGGGTGTATTTGAAAGAACTTTTAAAAAAATGCAAACTGTTTTCATATTTTGCAAAGTTGGGTTGTTATGAAAAAACCTTGGAAAAACTCAAGGGATTTTCAAACTTGTTGCATAGTGGGTTTTTTACAAAGGTTTTTTACAAAGAACTTTAGGTGTTTTTTAGCGTTGGGGCAGAGTTGAAGCCAAATTTTTAAAAAGTGAGATTGTTGGTTCAAAATAAGGGGAGGGTATGGGTTTTTTTAGAAAGTGCCAAATTAAAGATGGGGCAAGGGTTTACAAAAATGGGAGCCACCAATTGTATGCCTATATGATTGGTTTAAAAACTTACAACACATCTACCAAAGTGGGGTGCAATTTACTAACTTAAATCATTATGGGACTTTTAAAGTGAAATAATTTCATTGCATTTTATTGATTTCACCTTAGTGAAAGTTATTTCACTATAATATCACTATGTAGACATCATGTTTCATTACTTATTAACATAATTCACTATTACAATTTATTATAGTAAATAGGTTTATTTCTATGTTTTTTAAAATATTCTATTTATGCTACTTTATGATATACCCTATATTATTTTAAGTTATTTTAATTATTCTAACTTATATTTTATGTTATTATAGGTTATTATAAATTATTTTATTTTAAGTATAATAACTTAAAATAATCTAAAACAAAATGTAATAACCTATGAAAAATATTTAAATACCTTACAATAAAATAACTACCAATAGTTTATGATATTATAACATAGAATATCAAACAATAATTTATAATACAATAATCACCAATAAACTAACCACCAATGGCTTACAATGGAATAATCACAAATAACCATTAATATAATAACCACCAATAGCCAACAATATAATAACCATTAATAAGCACCAATATCCATTAATAGAATAGCCATCAATAGCCATTAATAAAATAACCACCAATAGTCATTAATAGAATAGCCACCAATAGCCATTAATAGAATAACCACCAAGAGTCATTAATAGAATAACCACCAATAGTCATTAATAGAATAGCCACCAATAGTTATTAATAGAATAGCCACCAATAGCCATTAATAGAATAACCACGAAGAGTCATTTATAGAATAATCACCAATAGTCATTAATAGAATAGCCACCAATTGTCATTAATAGAATAGCCACTAATAGCCATTAATAGAATAAGCACCAAAAGTCATTAATATAATAACCACCAATAGTCATTAATAGAATAACCACCAATAGTCATTAATAGAATAACCACTAATAATCATTAATAGAATAACCACCAATAATCATTAATAAAATAGCCACCAATAATCGTTAATAAAATAACCACCAATAACCATTAATAGAATAACCACCAATAGAATAATTATTAATGGCCATTAATAAAATAACGACTAATGACTATTAATAGAATAACCATTAAAAAACATTAATAACCACAAATATAATAGGTATTAATAGCCATTAATTGTCACCAATAACACTAATAAAAGAACAACCAATAGCCATATATTAGAATTACTTAAGATTGTTAAAACTAATTTAAGGTGAAATAATTTATAATAGAAAAAAATAACTTAAGGTGAAATAGTTTATAATAACCTAAAATTGCTAATAATAACATAAGGTGAAATAAGTTTCAATAACCAAAAGTAGTTTGTAATAACTATAAGTAGTCTGAATTGAAATAATTTACAATAGCCAAAAATAACATAGAATAGCCAAAAAAACTTACAATAATTGAAAATAGCCTGAAGTGAAATAAGTTAAAATAGCCCAAAGTAACTTAAAATAACCAAAAGTAACTTAGGGTGAAATAGCCAAAAATAACCAAAAGTAATTGAGAATAACCATAAATAGCCGTAAATAATGTAGGGTGAAATAATTTAAATTAATGAAAAATAGTCATATAATAATGAAAGTAGTTTAACATAGGTTGTATTATTATATTAATAAAAAATCCATTTATTAAACTTATTTTTTCAAAAAGGAAAGATCATTGAAATGTTATTAAATAATGATATTCAACTTTTTTTTTGTTCAAATGATTTTAAACTTTCAAAAGAAAATAAATGTAATTATGTACATTATTGAAATTTTTAAAAAAGTAAACTCGAATCATTTCATTTGAACAAAATCTCAATAAAATATGAATTTTGAAAGTTTATGTTTTTATAATGTTTAAAATGAAGTATTTGATAAATAAAATGTAATGTAACATATTACCACAACAAGTGGGGTGGTTTGATGGTAAGAGTGTTTGCTTCCATTCTAAAGGTCAAAGGATCAAACCTCATGGGTGGTGTTGTGTGTGGTCAACTTTCGTATGTTGATCAAATATTCTCTTATTGAATTTTTAGAATAGGTGCCTAGGTTGATTACGTGGCCTACTTACCTACCTAGGTTAAATTTTTAACCTAACATAGGTAATGACACATGTCAATAAATAATAGGTTTTTAAAATCATGAAATTATCAATAATATTATATATTAAATAATAAAAATTTAATTAATTTCCAAACTAGTTAGTTAATTAATTAACAAATGAATGGTTCATAATTATGACATTATTGGTGCGTGAATGTTATGGAAGCCCAAAGAAGCACGAATTTTAATGAATTTTATAGATCAATCGATGAATATTCGGTAAACATTCGTGGGCATGTTAGGCTTACATTATTAGGCTTATATCCTAGATGGACAAATCAGCATGTCCTAACTTTACCATCAAGCAAATTCGGCAGGATAACAGATACCAATGAAGTCATTTTCTAGCAAATGCTGAACGAATCTTCCTGAAGCTTTTATATTGTTGATCAACTTTAAAACATTATCAGACTTTTATCCTGGATGGACAAATCAGCCTGTCCTCACTTTACCACTAAGCATATTCGGCATCATACCACCCAAAAAGATTCAAGAAACAAATGCATGCAGTCAAGCCTTACATCAGAACTAGTTGAGCTGCATACCAGATCTGATTGGACTGCACAAACTAGAAAAAGTTTTGACCTGACTACAAAATATAATAGCTTTTAAACTTTCTTGAGCTCCAACACACCAAATTCACACAAAAAAGGACCCAATCCAATATTTTGCCAAGCTCACCCATGCTTCACTCTTCCTCTAATTCCTCCTCTCCGCTGTCCCATGCCACCATCTGCTCCTCATATTCGATGTTGTTCACCTTGCTGATTAAACACAGGTTAGAGAACATTTCCACCACATCGTTTGCCCTGTTTGGTCGCAGACGATTGCGCTTTTTGTTGTGGATGAAGTCGTAGGTGCTCTAATTTCTCTCGCATGCAGACGCACATGAGATCTAGCTTAGTACCTTCTGTGCCAC
>Ga0116226_10003941_pt1 | contig 13103 bp, 10 predicted proteins | sample S1TSphfallax_FD_89692 | JGI IMG/M metagenome (GOLD analysis project Ga0116226, IMG submission 89692) | Host-associated microbial communities from peat moss isolated from Minnesota, USA - S1T2_Fa - Sphagnum fallax MG | ecosystem: Host-associated > Plants > Peat moss > Unclassified | place: USA...
TGGTTTAAACATGCATCAACACCTTGCCTCAAACCTAGTTCTTTTCTAGACTATTTCAAAGATAAATGTGCATATTTTCTATATCTTCTATTTGTCATAGTCAATGAAAAAAGAGTAAAAGTACTGAAATTAGAGTAACAAGTTTCCTCAATTTTTTCAACCGGGTGATGCCTAATGGCTTGGTAAGCAAGTTGGCTTGTTGAATGGTTGTAGGCATGTACACAACTTCCATATCTCCGGCATGCACATGCTCCCAAGATGTAATGGTGATGGATTTCAATGTGTTTTTTCTCACATGAAACATTGGATTGCTCACTAGCTTGATCACGCTTTGGTTGTCAAATGTTGTATTCATTGGCTTGTTGTTCAGAAGATGCACCTCCAAAAGTAGGATTTGGAACCAAATCATTTCTTTTGTTGCATTTGTCAAAGAATGATATTCCACTTCAATACTAAACAATGGCATAGTGGGTTGTCATTTACTAGACCAAAGAATTGGTGACACTTCAAGCTTGATAAGTATTCCAATTTTTGAATGTTTGTTGTCTAAATCACAAGGCCAATTTGAATCAATGTGGGTATTGAAAACTAGATCGTTCTCATGCAAATACAAGATTCCATATATATTACCATTTTTTTTTCTTTGCATTTGTTGTCCCTTTGATGTACCTTAGAATTTGTCAAAGTGCTTTGAGATGTGTCTATTGTGGATTCTTCAAAAACTTGCTCACAACATTTACACCATAGGTCAAATTAAGTGTTATGGTGTAAATTAAGTGTGTGTGAGAGAAAAATGAAACTTCTTACCATTTGCTCATAGAGAATTTGATTTACCTCTTATGTTCCCATTTCAAACATGAAATGAATTCCTTCCACCATGGGAGTTTGAAATTTTTCATAGTTGTTCATTTCAAATTGTTCCAAAATCTTGACTATATAGTTATGTTGAAATAAAAATATTCCTTTTGCCACATGGATGAATCAAAGCTCAACGTAAATGTTCATAAAACTAAATTTAAACATTTCAAACATGTGAATGAGAACATTCTCCAAGAACTGCAATCATTTTTCATCATCCTAATCAGCAAGAAGTCATCAATGTACACAATGAAAAATGTATAATGACTGATGATGAAAAAGAAGTATAGATTGTGATTAATAGCATTCCTTTTCAGTCCATGGGATTGTAGGAAAGTATCAAGACAAGAATACCATGCCCTTGGAGCTTGCTTCAACCCAGAGAATGTTTTCAAAAGTAAACACATTTTCTTTTCCTTCCCTTTTTCCACAAATCTTTTCAACTACCCCATAAACAGCTCTTCATTAAGCTTTCCATTAAAGAAAGCAATCTTCACATTAAAGTGTTTTATCATCCATCTTCTTGATGTTGCAAATGCTACCAATGTCCAGATGTTTACTCACTTAACAATAGGGGCAAATGTTTCATCAAAGTCGATCCCCTTATGTTTTTAGCATCCTCGAGCCGCAAGTCATGCATTCAATTTATTGATATCTCCATCCTTTAATAGTTTTGTCTTGTAAACCCATTTTAAAGTGATTTGGTTTCTTCCAATGAAGAAAGTCCACCAACTTCCATGTTTTATTTCTATAAATGGTTCCATTTCAATTTCCATTGCACATTACCATCCTAGTATGGAATTGTTTTTTGATAAGTTTTTGGGTTTTGTGATTTAAAGAGGAAAATGTAGTCTAATGATGTTTGAAGAGAACCTCATAGTCGATTTGTTTGAGGTCCAAATTCTGCTAAGTAATATGCAATTATTTGATGTGTTGAAGAGTGAAATGAATGGGCCAATGCTAGTGACCAAGCATGGCTTGAGCTAGGAATTTGATCATGACTTGAACTGCTAAAATTTGGAGTCCTTGGTTAAACATTGTTGTTAAATAAATCAAGATTTCAATCAATGTTCACTTCTTATGCATCATGTTCAATTGTTGCATAGTCCAATATGGTTATCATGCTTATGCCCAAACTTAACAAAACACTACAAAAAAATCATGAATTTTTAAAACGCTAACATTGACCAAAGGTATGTCCATTTTGACTAAAGGTTTGAGGCATAAAATGACATGTTACATTTGATTAATACATCTTACTAAAGTGACCTTTTTGATCAAGTGTCTAGCCAAAAAATTAGTCAAAATGGACAAATGTCCATCAAAATGGTCATATTGAATGGATAGGGTTTAGTTAAACTGACCATCTTGATTTGACCTTTAGTCAAATTGACCATTATGATTTGACACTTAATCAAATGAATCATACTTGCGTGATGATTTAGCCTCCTTGTTAAGCTTAAACTGCCTACTTAACCTAACAATATAAGTTAGACCTATACTACCTATCTAGACTAACATAACTAATAGGCTAGTAGGTTACTTGTTAGATAATTATTTAGTTAGTAACCTAGCTAGGTAGCCTGGCCTAGACCTACCTAGTAGGCTATCTAGGACGTAACCTAAAATTATTAAAGAACCTACTAAGTAGTGTAAGCCTTCTAAGTATCCTAAATGATTTAGGCTTACTAAATAAACCTATATATTATTCATGTAAGCATCCTACTAGCATAGACCTATTATAGGTGTGTAACTTAAGCCCTTTAAATACATAACATAAACCTAGGCCTAGTGGATAGGTGGCATATCCTATTAATTAGGTAAATAGCCTAAGCCACCTAGAGGCCTACTAGGTACGTACATAGCCTAACTTAGGCTACCTAGATTTACATTAAGTATGTAAATAACTTAGGCTACACCACCTAGGCCTATTAGGTAGGTAGCTTAGTAGCATATTGGGTAGGTAACCTAAGTTTAAACCAACCTAATAGGCTAGGCTACCTACCTAATATGCCTAGGTTAAGTCTATTAGTAGGTTAGTAGGTATAACCTACATAGCTTACTATATAACATATAAACATAAGTAGCTTATTAAATAGGTATAAACATAGACTTAATAGGTACATATAAGGCATAATACATTATAACCTACATGTTACCTAGGTATTTGCATTTATTATAGGCACCTCCTACCTACCTATGTTAACCTACCTATAACTTACCTATTTATGTAAATGAATTTTAAAAATACAAGTTCATTCAATACAATATGTTGGAAAATAATTCATGAAAATTGATCACAATATATTGGTCCAAAATCATGTTAATTACAATATGTTGTCGAAGAAAATCACCTTACGGGGTGGTGGTGTAATGGTTAAGGACTTGACTCTTCAATGTGAAGGTGAGGAATTCAAATCCCCACACTTGTAACCTATGTTACCTTGGTTATTTAAGTGACCTAATTAGGTAACCTAGGTTGTAAAACCTATTAAACTACTTAGCCTAGGTTATTTGGCCTAGCTTAAGGGGCTTGGCGTAGCCTAAGTGGCTTGGTTTAGCCTAGGTGGCTAAACTAGTTGGCCTAGTTTAGGCCTACGACATAAGGTTGGTAAGTAAATAATTATTATTTTTACACTAATTGTTAAGTTTATTAATTAGGTAGTAGGTAGGGTAGGTAATCAATTGATTAATATTTTCATACTAATTTTAAATATTTTTAAAAATAATACACATTTTTGGTCGTTGCCCAAATTATATTATTGTCATGATGGTTCAATAAATAAAACAAGTAAAAAAAACCAACCAAAAAAGCCCAGTCAAAACAATCGAAGTCAAAATGGCTTGTCCAAAATGGCATTTTGGTCAAATTGGACAAGGGGCAAAAAAACCATATGGGGGGTTTTCTTGACCAAAATTCAAGTCAAAAAAATTGTGATTTCTTGTAGTGAAATGTCCTTCACAACTTGAAGACCAAGTATAGACTTGTAAAAAACAACGTTTTTGGTCACTAAAACCATGTGATTGAATCATGACAACGGTAGGCTTTTGAGTTGTCATTATAACCAATAAAAAATCATATTTTTTTGTTCATTTTAAAATGTTTGGTTGTTTAATTTACGTCCACATACCAATTGGTATGATAGCATACCAATTGGTATGTGGACGTAAATTAAACAACCAAACGTTTTAGAATGGCTAAAATGTAATTTCCTACCTATGTAGGCTTCTTTAGGTGTGATGCCATCAACAAAGTGATTAGGACTAACATTTGAAAATGGTAGGCATAAATTTTATTTAGTTTCATTCTTTGCTTATTAACAAACAATACAACTTGTACACATAATAACACTTAAATCACATATAATTTATTGTTTTAAACCATTCAAATTATTTATCAAACTACAATCACACATTTATTTCATTAATTTTTTATTCTAGTATTTCTTGGATTCTGAATTATCCTTGATAATCAAATCTATGACCAGATTTTAATTATTTAATTAGAAAAAAATATTTATAAAATATATTAACTATTTCCTTCATCAATATGCTACTACTTTCTTTACTTAGAATTGAACATGTTAAACATCTATAGTATAAAAGTCTAAAAATAAGAAATGAAAAACAAGAAAATTTGTGGTTCATGGCCCAACATAACACTAACCTACATATTATGTCTCTATTATATTCTCCAAAAATTCTTTAAATCTTTGTGTGTGTGTAAAAAAAACAACATCACAATCAAGATTTAAATCTTATTAAATCTTTTCCTTTCAAAAGTAATTTGAAAATCAAATTAATCAAATGTCTTAATCTTGTCTTGTTAAATCTCTACCATTCACTTGGTAATAGTGAGGTAATTAACTATATTGATACCTTTTGCCCACAAAAATGGTGGAGTTTAACTTTTTAATGTTATGCATCTAGCCCTATCCAAAATCATTCTATTATTTTTCTCTGCAACACCATTTTGGTGTGGAGAGTTGGTAGTAGTGAGCTACTTCTTAATTTCATGTTTTTCACAGAAGATATTGAACTCATGAGAGGTAAACTTTCCTCCCCTATTAGTTTTCAAAACTTGAACCTTTAATTGGTGAACGTTTCTACACATTTTTTGAAAATTATGAACTTGGAGAAAAATTCACTCTTGTGACTCATAAAATAAATTCAAGTTTTTTTTATGTAATCATTAGTGAAAGTTATAAAATATTGTGAACCTCCTAAGGAGGTGTGTGGCAATGGTTCATAGAAATTTGAATGAATGAAAACATTTCATTTAATAGTTGTTTGAATCATATTTTCTTTTGGAATCTATATTTAATGTTGCTTTCTTGCTAAACAACCATCATAGTTTTTTGTTGTCACTTGTCATAAAGGCATTCCACATGTTCTCCCATTGGAAAGATCATGCAAGTTTCTAAAATTCAAATGTTCAATTCGTTGGTGCCATAACTTCACTTATGAAATAATTGTAGTAGTCAAAAGCATGCTTATAGGATGATAAAAAAACTCCAATTTGTAGAGCCAATTTAGCTCAATTGTTTCTAACTCCTCTAACAACAACTTTCTTGGGTTTAACAATTGTTAAAACCCAACACTTTTTAAAGCCAAAAACTACAAGACACCCTTTATTAGAAAATGTTCCTACTAATAACAAGTTCTTGGTCACTCCAAGAACAAGAAGTATGTTGTCAATCTTCTTTATGCCTCCATTTTGCAAAAAGATCACATTCCCACTTTTATGCATTCAATGAGAATGACCTGCAACAAACTTGATTGATAAATGCATTTGATTTCTTTGTATGTTTATCATTTTGTTAGCATCTTTGGTGACATGTTTGTGGAAGCTTTGTTGTCCAAATATTAGTTGGACTCTTGAATTTTTTCATCAATGTTGACAATCATGACAATAACATCAAACATGTTTTGAGCAGCTCGCTTTTAGTTTTTTCATCAATTGAAGCATAGTCCTCATTGTCAATCGATAATTCTAGCTTTGTCATATTTTTTCCATTGTGTTGATTGATTGTAAGTTTCACAATTTACAAGCTGGGTTCATTCACAATTGGGGTACTAATAAAAGGAAAAATGATTCCAAGACTTTTGTGGGGTTATTTTTTGCAAATAATATTTACTTGAAACAACTTTAAGTGAAAAATTAGATTAGTCCAATTTAAGATAATTCATGTGACAATGGTGAGTTTTCACATTCCTACATAATTGTGTATGAATATTTTGGTTTATAGCTAGAAATGTAGAAAATCCCAAAATGAATTTCAATGACAATCAAACATATTTTTTGCCAAGATTATTTCATGCACATGTGACCTACACTTAAAGCTAAAAATTTTGCACCCATTGAATATATATTTTTTGTCAAATGGTTTAAAAAATGAGTCTTTTGCCTTATAGCCCTTTCTTTCAAAATTTCAAGACTTTAACATTTTTGTATGATCTAGTTTTTCATCACTTTCATCCAATGAACATGTACTTTTATAAAAGGGGGCATGTTTTTGTTGTACAAAAAATTGAAATCAATTATATGACTTTATGCATTCCTTCTTATTCTTTAAAAAAAAAATGTAGTTTAAACACTTGATATAGTTAGTTTACAAGACTCAAAATGACATTTACATACATCACAAACTGACCCTATTATGATTTGATAATAGAAATGGTGCAAAATTAGTTATTTCATGAGTTCGTGTTTTTTGCACACAAATTTCATGTCATTAAAACATGTATGATGCATGTATAAATATAATGAAATATTTTCATTCACATGAAATATTCCATTATAATTATACAGTAAACTCTCTCTAAACTAATACTGTGTAAACTAATATTCTCTCTAAACTAATATGCGGGCACAGGCCTATGGCGGGCCTCATACTTAATCTAATTTGTGTAAACTAATATCCTCCATAAACTAATATCTTCCGGCTAGTCCCAAGGATATTAGTTTAGAGAGAGTTTACTGTACATGCAAAATATGTGTTTTAGAGGCATGAAATCTATGTGCAAAAAACATGAACCTATGAAACAACTAATTCCATGTGAATTTGAAACAAACTTATGAAGCCTATAAGTTTGTGATGTAGTACCCAAATTATTTTTAAATATTTGTATTAATTTAACAAAACATCATTTTATCAATAGGTAGAAAAGAATCCACTACAACCATAATAATATAAAATAAACAAAAATCTAAAGTTGTTCTTTATAGTCCATAAAAACTTAAACATTCTTTTTTGGTACCCCAATCGTGAATCGACCCAACTATATATCCCTTGGGATGGGGACAATTTTGAGCCCAATGATCAATCCAACCATAGTTATGACATCAATCATCTTGTGGTTGATTCCCCATGATGGATTTAGTGTTTAAAATGGAGTCACGTATGTTTGAAGAACTTACACAAGAGTAGCTAGTCCCCATAGCTCAAGATTGTCTTCCTCCAACAAATGATTTTCCTCAAAATCACCCAATTTGAAACAAGAAAGCCTGCTTGTTGGTTCTCCCAAAGATTGTTTGCCTTTGTTGTTCTTCATGCACCAATTTGTTGATAAGTTGGTCAAGCAATGGTATTCGTTCTTTTCCTATGACAAACAATCTGAAACTTTTGTAAATTGTAGGTATTACATGGAAAACAATACCCATAAGTATTTGATCTTTCACTTCTTCTCCCATGTTGGTCATCATTGTTGTGATATTTTTAACACCATCAATAAATTCTTCCATGGAGTTTCCTTGGACGTCATTTTCATTGTGTACAATCTATTTTGCAAGAATGTGGTTTTTGATTCATTCTTAATTTCAAACCCTTTCTTAAGGATTTCCCATATTGTAGATGGTTCATCCTTGCCTACAATGTATTTTAACAAATTATCCTTCACAACTAGTGTGAGGATCATCATTGCCTTGGTTTTTCTATCAATTAAAACAATTTTTTAATCGTTAGAAAGTCTAGTTGAAGAAACAACTCTTTTAATTACATCCCACAACTTTTCTTTCTTAAGAATTACAATAAGTTTAATTTTCCAAATAATGTAGTTTGAAGAACCTTCAAGTTTTTTTTGCTTCTACTAAAGAAAAACTTCCCGATTTTGACACGATTATTATTTTAAAATGATAGACAAAAACTTTAAAGAATTTAGATGATGTGGTGCAACATAGAAAAATCCAGAATACCAATGAATGAATGTGAACAGACAAACAATTTTAATAATATCACTACTTGTTCAACAAGGTCGCTTTAATACCATGTTGAAATAACAATTATTTTTTATTGAAGAGAAAAATAGTGAGTACAAAATATCAAGCTACTTACTTCCAAACAAGAAAGGTTTAAAAAAAAATTATTATCCAAAAAACAACCAAGGGGTGGTAATTAAACGATGGATGGTGGATCCATTTGAAAAAATCAGTAATTACAAGTAAAAATTAACAAGTGCATGAACAATGGGTCCACATGATGTGATTCCTGTTTGTTTGTCATAATTTTAAAATAACAATATTTTCTTGGGGGGGGGGTGGGGAGGGAGATTTAATGTAAAGTTTGGGATCTACATGCGTTAAACAACCATTTTTAGGGGGCATATTAGATAATTGTTCAACCTATTTTTTATCACCCTATTATTACCTTTTTAAAAAATATATACATATTAAAACCACCCTATATTTATTATAATTCATTATTTCAGATTATTACTTACCCTATATTATAATTAAATTGATTATTTGAATAAAATGTACCTTATATTAAAACTAATTAACTTATATTTTTCCCCAAAAACCAATATATTGCACCTTATATTTTTACTCATATTTTTTACTTTTTTTTATTAGTGTCCCCCCCAAGAATATTTTACATTATTCTAGTTGCTAAATTGACACATTAGGTGTGAACATGAATCAACAATAACTTCATCCCATTGAAATGCACCTTCACACTCCTTTACTTCTTTTTCTAATTTAATTTTGATCTCAATCAATTCCACTAGGTTTGAAAGGTGATTTAAAATGAACTCAACAATCATTTGACCAATTTTTATCTACAAGTATCAACTTATTTAAGTTCATTGATTGAAAACAACATATTTTTTTACATTAGTAAGGATCCTAACAAAAAAAATATACATTTTTGTTTTGATTTAAGATCCAACGATATCCAAAATTTGATGAGCAAGAGAACGAATTGTTAGTCACATGGATTCTTGCTTAGCCCATCATTATGACAAACATTTAATCAATGTCCTTCACATTCAAATGATAATGTTTAAAATTGCCTAATTGTCCATTGACCAATTCCTTGGTAAGCTCACTTGTGTTGGGGTTTGTTTCAAATATGTCCAAGTTAAAATTATAAAAGTTGGATAATGTGATTGATTGACCCAAAGCCTTTAGGCCGCCTTTTCAAAGCATGAGTAGATTAAACAATTTAAGATTTTATCTACTTCTAAGCATGGGTCTTGCAGATGCCTAACTTGAGATTATTTTTGAAGTGGCACCCAAGATTCCATGAAGTTTGAATGCATCAACGTTGAGAATGCCTTAGGACAAATATGATGATTTATTTAAGTAGGTTTGATAAGTATCATGTTTTTAAAACATTATTATGTAATGTAAATTTTGTGCATATTTTTGAATATTTGTTATGTGTCCTCATGTGTAACGTGATAATTATTTTGGTGTGCCAATTAAATTAAAAATTTCAGATGAATGGAACGTGGGTTATTAGTATGATGTAACATTGTACCATTGGGGTGTTGATAACTTAACATTGTCACAAGTAAGGTTTGTTTGAAAATGTTGTGTCAAAATCATAAAAAGTTGCAAAAGGAGGTTTATATCATAAGAATGACATAAAAATATTTTAATTGTTTTTTTTAAATTTAAAATTTGAACTTAAAAAATATCAAATGTATTTTTTCATTCATTTTGATTAGTGTACACACAAAAACAAGATGAATATTTTACACATACTAGAGCATGTTAACACCAACATGATGATTGTGATTGGAAAATAGTTCATTTAAAGGACCAAATAGGACAAAATAATTAGGTGTAAAACAACAAGTTCTATTAGGTTAAAAAAATTCAACAAAAACGTAACAATAAATAGGCTACTTGATAAAGACAACTCATATGCAAAAAACCTCATTTGATTTTAAACTACTCTTTAAAAGAATTCAAGTGTCATTGTATTCCAATAGTCCTAGATCTAGAAGCAAGAAAAAACTACTAGATCTAGATTTTCCAAGGGCATGTTTTACAAGTAGTTAGATAACCTAAGTTATTAATAGGAACTTATTAAAAAAAACAACATTCAATTTTGATTTACTATGAAAGAATTATATTCTTAGGAATTTGTTTTTTGTCATAGGCAAAAAATTATGAAAGCAAATGAATTTTCAAGGTAAACAAAACCAAGGTCAATTATAGCAAAAGTAAGCTTAAATTTCATTTAAACCATCGAACATGAAAATCAAAGACAATGATATGAAATATGTAAAACAAAAATTCAAACAAAAATTTATTTTGATAACATATGAAACATGAACATAAAATGAAACAAACAAAACTATGGTTGAAGATTATAAAGCTTTAAATTGGCATTGAATAGACTAAATGCCATTGGGGGTTCTTACATTTATTTGTACCCCTTTGGGGACCTAGTTCAAAAAAGCTTCCATGGGAACTTCCATATGCCCATTGTTCAAAAACCTTCCTTCAAAACCTTTTTGAAATATAAATGAATCGTAATAAGTTATAAATGAATTAGAAATGAAGTATATGTCAACTACAAATGAATTATGAGTCTATTATAAATAAAATACAAGTCAATAATGGATGAACTTCATCCATTGTAGATGAAAAATGGATAAAGTCGTCCATGACAATGTTGACAATGATGTTGAAGATGGTGAAGTTGGTGTCCATGACATTATTGTGGTCCTTAACAAAAAGTCTAGTAGTATAACAATTCCAATAGTGAAAATTTGAAGGCCTTTCTACTAGGATTAAATAATAATGAATGAAAAAACTTCAACACACATTTGTCTTTAAGTAACACACATTTTAATAATGAAAGTAACACATACAAATTAAAAATATAACCCACAGTTTTTGCATTTGTTTCACAAGGGCACACATTATAGAGTTGTTGAAAATTTATAACAATAGTTTAGTCATTGTTGTAATCCTTATTTAGGTCTAATCTATTCTATCACACACACACAACTATATCTAAAATTATGAGCATACATCTTGTAACCAACTTTCAACTTTCTCTTTCCACACACAAAGAAAACCCCAAGTAAATAGGTGGGTAACAAAGTACCTATCTTCTATAACAAGGGCATCCACCGCCACCTAAACAATCCTCCAAAGTCAACCAAGGTCCTATATTAGTGACTAAATTCAAACAACTTAATTGGATCGAATTCCACTTAACACATTCTTTTTGAATACTAACATAATGGAGACAAGTTGATACCTTTAAAACAATAGGAATATTTTTTTTAGCCATTCCTACCTACTACCAATAATTTGAATTACTAAATTATTAAATTATTAAAATAAACAATAAAATCCAATGTCAATTTTTGATCTAGTAATCTAGCCCTTAATAGTTATATAGATCTCATATATCCCAAATTGTGGTTGAATACATTGTAAAATCTTAAAAATATTTGAATCATCTTTTACATCTTGTTGATTCTTTATATCATCATCTTGGTGAATTTTTTGGCCATTTAACTCATCTTCATTTGTTGTAATAATAATTATATTTCTTGCATCCTCAAATGAATATTCTAAGAAATAATTACAAAAGGTTAAAAACACTTCAATTGTGTTCACAAACTAAGGAGCTATAATTTTGTGATACTGCTCTTGGTGTGAAATTTTTAAATTTGGAAATATGTCTTTTGAAATTCTCGCACCACTATTTGAAGGCCAACATGACGTTTTCCAAGTTTATAGGTTCTCAGAAAAAGAACCTTCATTGTGTAGAAAAAAACCTTTGGATTTCATCATTCAATGCATTTTCATTTGTGGGATTAAAGCAATAAATGTTCAAATAAAATATTTATCAACTTTGTAGCTTAGGGGAAATATGAACTAGAGTATGATACCACAATGGATGTAAAATGTGTGCTACAATGTATATTGCATGATGAAACCATTTCTATCATGACATTTCACCTTTCTCCAACTTGGAATTATGCATGTGTTGATAACTTTTTAGTTATCAAAAATTATGTTTCTCATCTTCCACATGAACCCATAAAGCAACCTCATAGTAAAACATTCCTTTTTAACTAAACAAAAGAAAGGTAGAGAGGTTACAAATCTTTCATACTATTTTTGGCATTGCTTAAAAAAGAACTAACCAACACAAGGTTTTTGAATTCATCTACTTCAAAAGTCAAACAATCCTCCAATGTTCACCATGCATCACATACAATCATATTCTCCAAAGATAAACTCCCAAGATTGATTTCCAAAGTTAAAAATAGATATCCATATTTAGTTAAGAAAAATTTGAAACTCTCTAAATCCTTCAAAACCTTGTAGATATATAAGACTTATATGCATTTTGATCACAAAATTCATAGTTTGACTTTACTGAGCATGCTCCTTACCCAAGGCAATTTCACAATATCCAAATAGTGAACAACACAAGGAATTCAAACAAGTGAGGCTTAGTTCCTAGTGATCAAACATGAGCCCAAACACCCACACGCACTTCTGATTCCAAATTGTAGGGTTCCAACTTTTAAGGTTCCAAAACTTATGGTTCCAGAATTTCAGAAAGTATCCTTATGAGACTACTGTTACAGTCACATTGTAACAGAATGAAGACTGTAAACTGTAACAATGTACACAGTTAGTGTGTTCATTGTCACACTGTAACAGGCTTGATGCACCTTAAAAGTCCTTCAAACTGTGTTGGGAGCTGTGAAAGCCTTTTTCATACTTTGGGTCATTAATATCCCTTCACAGACTTACAAAGCTTGCCACATAAGTATTGAAATTGGAATTGGTTGATTTGAATGGAAATGGAAGTTTCTGATGAAGTCCAGTTTTATTGCGAAGTATTGCAAGTTCCAAGTATGAGCTGCATCCACACATCCAAGCATTATAAAGTCAGGTTGCACTCTTGCATTGAGTCCAAAACTACATAAAGCAAAAGAACTACTGCACTAAGTTACAAGTATTCTGCTCAGCCTTGCAA
>Ga0116226_10003942_pt1 | contig 13101 bp, 10 predicted proteins | sample S1TSphfallax_FD_89692 | JGI IMG/M metagenome (GOLD analysis project Ga0116226, IMG submission 89692) | Host-associated microbial communities from peat moss isolated from Minnesota, USA - S1T2_Fa - Sphagnum fallax MG | ecosystem: Host-associated > Plants > Peat moss > Unclassified | place: USA...
CTGCTCAAGGCATTGATCGAGAATTATATTCGAGATGGTCAGCCCGTCGGCTCGCGCACCTTGTCGCGCGATTCGGGCCTGAGCCTGTCGTCGGCCACCATCCGCAACGTCATGGCCGATTTGGAGGACCTCGGCTTCGTGTCCTCCCCGCACACTTCGGCGGGCCGTATCCCCACCGACAAAGGCTATCGATTCTTCGTCGATACGCTGCTGAAACTGAAGCCCTTGCATCACGAAGAGATCGAGGACATCGAGCGGCGGCTCGGCGTGGATGCGTCGAACGGCCGGTCGTTGGTCCAGACGGTGTCCCAGATGCTGTCCAGCGTGACGCGGATGGCCGGGCTCGTGACGCTGCCGAATCCCCAGTACGTCGCGCTGTCGCACATCGAATTCATCGCACTGTCCGACAAACGAGCGCTCGCGGTCATGGTCATGGACGACCGCGAGGTTCAGAACCGGGTGGTGCAGCTCGACCGCCATTATTCCACCGAGGAGTTGCGGCGCGCCGCCAATTACCTCAACGAATCCTTTGCCGGCCGCACGCTGCCCGACGTGCGCGCCCAGCTGGTGCTCCAACTCCAGGAAACCCGCCAGCACATGAACCAACTCATGCTGGACGCCATCCAGGTCGCACAGAAAGTGTTCGAAGAGGGCCCCGATGAGCGCGTCGAATACGTCATCGCCGGTGAAACCAACCTGATGGGCTTCGCGGAGCTGTCGAATGTGGACCGCTTACGGCGGCTTTTCGAGGCATTCAACGAGAAACACGACATTTTGCGTCTGCTGGATGGCTGTTTGCGGGCAGATGGCATCCAGATTTTCATCGGCCAAGAATCGGGTTACCGCATCTTGGACGACATCAGCGTGGTCACGGCCCCTTACACGCTGGATAACAAAGTGGTTGGCGTCCTGGGGATCATCGGACCGACCCGCATGGCCTACGAGCGCGTGATTCCGATCGTGGACGTGACTGCGAAACTGCTCGGTTCGGCCTTGAACGCGCGCAAATAGCCCCCAGTTCGACCGCTTCGAGCGGGATTGACCTGCCATTCCTTTGAGGGCTTTGCAACGTGAACGAAAACAATCCGCCACTGGGCGGTGCTCCAGACATGGGTGGCCCGGCGCCAAGCGAGCCCCAAGCAGGGGCCTTGGCCGCGGCTGAGGCCAAGGCTCAAGAGAACTGGAACAGCTACTTGAGGTCGGTCGCGGAGTTGGAGAACTACCGCAAGCGCACGGACCGCGAGATCGAGAATGCGCGCAAATTCGCGGTCGAACGGTTTGCGCAGGAACTGGTCACGGTGGGCGATGCACTGGAGGCTGGCATCAGCGCTGGGGCCGCCAACCCGGGCCCTGCGTTGCTCGAAGGTGCCGAAGCGACCTTGCGCCAGTTGCATCGCGCTTTCGAGAAGGCGGGCATCAAGATCATCGATCCCGCGGGCCAGCCCTTTGACCCCGAATGGCATGAGGCCATGGTGGCCCAGGAAAGCCGGGACGCGGCGCCGAACACGGTACTGACGGTGATCCAGAAGGGCTATTCGCTCAACGGCCGGCTGCTGCGCCCGGCTCGGGTGATCGTGAGCAAGTCCCCGGGCGACACTCATTGAGCGGGTCCATTCCAATTGAGAGCGGGTGCACCCGCATTGAACGCGGCGACGCCGATTGAAATATTCGGCGGCTCCCCCACGTAACGATCACGGATATTTGAATTCTTAGAGGATTTTCATTATGGGCAAAATGATTGGCATCGATCTCGGCACGACGAACTCATGCGTCGCGATCATGGAGGGCGGCAAGCCCAAGGTTATCGAGAACAGCGAAGGTGACCGGACGACGCCGTCGATCGTTGCCTTTACCAAGGACGGCGAGGTCCTGGTGGGGCAGTCCGCCAAGCGCCAGGCCGTCACGAACCCGGCCAATACGGTGGCTGCCGTCAAACGCCTCATCGGCCGCAAGTTCGCCGACAAGGTGGTCGAGAAGGACGTCAGCATGGTCTCCTACAAGGTCGTCAAAGCCGACAATGGCGACGCCTGGGTGGAGGTGCAGGGCAAGAAGATGGCGCCGCCCGAAGTGTCGGCGCGCGTGCTCATGAAGATGAAAAAGACCGCTGAGGACTATCTCGGCGAACCCGTCACAGAGGCCGTGATCACGGTGCCCGCTTATTTCAACGATTCGCAGCGCCAGGCCACGAAGGATGCCGGGCGCATCGCGGGTCTGAACGTCAAGCGCATCATCAACGAGCCCACGGCGGCCGCGCTCGCGTATGGTCTCGACAAGGATGGCGGCGATCGCAAGATCGCCGTCTACGACTTGGGCGGTGGCACATTCGACGTGTCCGTCATCGAAATTGCCGAAGTGGACGGTGAGCGCCAGTTCGAGGTGTTGTCCACCAACGGCGATACCTTCCTCGGCGGCGAAGATTTCGATCTGCGCGTCATCAACTATCTGGCCGACGAATTCAAGAAGGAAAGCGGAATCGACGTGCGCAAGGATCCGCTCGCGATGCAGCGCCTGCGCGAGGCTGCCGAGAAGGGCAAAATCGAGCTTTCCTCGAGCCAGCAAACCGAGATCAACCTGCCGTACATCACGGCGGATGCGGCCGGTCCGAAACATCTCAACATCAAACTCACGCGCGCCAAGCTTGAGTCGTTGGTCGAGGATCTCGTCGAAAGGACGATGGAACCTTGCCGGTTGGCGCTGAAGGATGCGGGCCTGTCTTTCAAGGACGTGGGCGAAGTGATTCTGGTCGGTGGCCAGACGCGCATGCCGCTCGTGCAAAAGGCCGTGAAGGATCTGTTCGGCAAGGAGCCGCGCAAGGACGTGAATCCCGACGAGGCCGTGGCCGTCGGCGCGGCGATTCAGGGTGGCGTGTTGTCGGGCGACGTCAAAGACGTATTGCTGCTCGACGTGACACCGTTGTCGCTCGGTATCGAAACCTTGGGCGGCGTCATGACCAAGGTGATCGACAAGAACACCACCATTCCGACCAAGGCGTCGCAGACGTTTTCGACCGCCGACGACAATCAGACGGGCGTCACCATCCATGTGCTGCAGGGTGAGCGTGATCGGGCCACCGACAACAAGTCGTTGGGCCGTTTCGACCTGACGGACATTCCGCCGCAGCCGCGCGGCACGCCGCAGATCGAGGTTGCTTTCGACATCGATGCGAACGGTATCTTGAACGTCTCGGCGAAGGACGTGAAGACCGGCAAGGAACAGCGCATCGTCATCAAGGCATCGAGCGGCCTGTCGGAATCCGAGATCAAGCGGATGGTCGGGGATGCCGAGGCCCATGCCGAGGAGGACAAGAAGTTCCGCGAACTCGTCGCCGCGCGCAACAAGGCCGATGCCACCGTGCACTCGGTTGAAAAGGCGCTCAAGGATGTTGGTGACAAAGTGTCTGAGGATGAGAAGAAGTCGGCAGCGGAATCCGTCGCGGCGGTCAAGACTGCCATGAGCGGCGATGATCGCGAGGAGATCGAGCGCAAGACGCAGGCCCTGGAGCAGGCGTCCACCGCATTGCTGCAGAAAATGTACGAGCAATCTGCTGGCGCTGCGTCGACCGAGGCGGGTGCGACGTCCGGTGCCGCGGGAGCGAAGAAGGAGGATGTTCTCGATGCCGAATTCGAAGAGGTCAAGGAGAGCGACCGCAAAAAGGCTTGATGCCGAGCGATCGGGACTTCGCGTGGTATCAACGAACCGCCGGTGTGCGACGCCGGCGGTTCGTTTTCGTATGTGTGTGACCGGGATGTGTGGGTAGAGCAGGGTCAAAATAGATGGCGAAGCAGGATTACTACAAACTCCTCGATGTGCCGAAGAGCGCTACGGCCGAGGAGATCAAAAAGTCGTACCGGCGGCTCGCCATGAAATTTCATCCGGACCGCAATCCGGATAATCCCGAGGCGGAACACAAGTTCAAGGAGTGCAAGGAAGCCTACGAAGTACTCAACGACCCACAGAAACGCGCGGTTTACGATCAGTTCGGACACGCGGGACTCGAGGGTGGGCGTGGCGGCGGGGGCTTCAGCGCCGGGGAGGCGTTCGGCGACATTTTTGGCGAGATGTTTGGCGACATTTTCTCCGGCGGCCAACGGGGTGGCCGATCGCAGGTGTTTCGCGGCGCGGATTTGCGCTACGAATTGGAATTGGATCTCGAGCAAGCGGTGTTTGGCACCGAGACGGAAATCCAGATTCCCTCGCTGGCCGAATGCAAAATCTGCAAAGGGTCGGGCGCGGCCAAGGGCTCGGTGCCCAAGACGTGCGAGACCTGTAATGGTCAGGGGCAGGTTCGGGTTCAGCAGTCGATTTTCACCGTGCAACAGCCCTGCCCGCGGTGCAAGGGCCGGGGCAAAATCATCAGCAACCCGTGTGACGGCTGTTTCGGCCAGGGGCGGGTGCGTCAGGAAAAGACGCTGCCCGTGGCGGTACCCGCGGGTGTCGATACCGGCGATCGCATACGCCTGAACGGTGAAGGCGAGGCGGGCCGCAATGGGGGTCCCGCCGGTGATCTCTACGTCGAGATCCGAGTCCGCGAGCACGCCATTTTCGAGCGCGAAGGGAGCCATCTTTCGTGCGAAGTGCCCATCAGCATCACCACTGCCGCGCTCGGCGGGTCGGTCACGGTGCCCACTCTCGACGGAGAGGTGGTTCTGAAGGTACCGACCGAGACGCAATCGGGGCGAGTGTTTCGCGTTCGCGAGAAAGGCGTCAAACCGGTACGCGGTGGGGCGCCCGGTGACCTGTTCTGCCGGGTGGTCGTCGAAACTCCAGTGAGCTTGAACTCGGATCAAAAGGAATTGCTCAGGCAATTCGAGGCTTCCCTGCAGGCCGGCGCCGGTGCCCATAAACCCCGGGAACAAACCTTCTTGGACGGTGTGAAGCGTTTTTTTACCGGCGCGGCTGATTAGGCCCGACGGTGCAGGGCGTCGCGGTATTCGGGGTCACGGGTCGCATGGGACAAGCCTTGGTTCGGCTGCTGTCGCCCGGCAGCGCCGAGGCACGGCCATCCGCGTCCAGTTCACCATTCGGTTTGAGGCTCTGCGGCGCCATTGCTGCACCGTCTAGTTCGCGACTCGGCCAGGACGCGGCCGCCGATGGCGTGGTCACGGGCATTCGCGTGACGGATGATGTCGCTTTCGGACTGCAAGACGCGTCCGTTGCCGTGGATTTCAGCCGTTCCCAATTCGTGGTCGAGCACGCCCAGGCCTGTGCCAGCGCCGGCGTACCGTTGTTGGTGGGCACCACGGGTTACGACAGCCACGCGCGGGCGGCACTCGAGGCTGCTGCTCGGCAAGTGGCCGTGTTGCCCGCGGCGAATACGAGCTTGGGTGTCGCCGTCATGGCCCGTTTGGTGAAGTTGGCGACGTCCAGTCTCGGACCTGAGTTCGACGTGGAGATCGTGGAAGCCCATCACCGCGGCAAGCGCGATGCGCCATCCGGGACGGCGCTCTCCTTGGGAAAGGTGGTCGCCGCTGCTCGCGACCAGGACTTTTCCGAAATCGCCGTGTTCGACCGGCATGGCAGCTATGCGCCGCGCGCAGCGGGCAGCATCGGCTTCTGCGTGCAGCGGGCCGGTGACATCGTCGGCGAGCATACCGTGGTCTTCGCGGCCACCGGCGAGCGGCTCGAGATTACCCATCGGGCGACGGATCGCGCGACTTTTGCGGTTGGCGCCTTGCGGGCAGCGGCTTGGCTGGTGGGCCGGTCGCCGGGGTTGTATGGGATGGAGGACGTGCTGGACCTTGCTTAGGCATAGACAGTGATCGAAGGTCTCGTTAACATTCGCGCCCGGTAACGATGTTCGCGCCCGGCGGCGAGGTGCGAACGAACACATAAAGCGGGAGGACGTTCTTGATCGAGCGCCTCCCGCTTTGCGCATCTGCGGAACGCGCGTAGCGCAAAGCGAGGAACCGGAGTGTCGACACCTGCAGTGCTAGCTCTCGAGGACGGCAGCGTGTTCCGTGGCATTTCCGTCGGTGCGAAGGGCAATACGACGGGCGAGGTCGTTTTCAATACCTCGATGTCGGGCTACCAGGAGATCCTCACGGACCCGTCATATTGCCGTCAGATCGTCACGCTCACCTACCCCCACATCGGCAACACCGGCACGAACCCTGAGGATCTCGAATCAGGCGCGGTGTACTCGGCGGGATTGGTGATTCGCGATTTGCCGTTGCTGCATTCGAATTGGCGGGCCACCGAGTCGCTCGGTAGCTTCCTGTCGCGATGTAAGGTGGTGGCGATCGCGGAAATCGACACCCGCAAGCTAACCCGTCTGCTGCGCGACAAGGGCGCGCAGTCGGGATGCATCATGACCGGCGAGAACATCGAGGAAAGTGCCGCGGTGCGGGCTGCGAAGAAGTTTCCGGGGCTCAAAGGGATGGACCTCGCCAAGACGGTCTCCACCAAGAAGATATATCAGTGGAACGACGGCGCGATCTGGAAGACCTCGGCAAAACCGCCACGGCCGCAGAGCCGTCTGCACGTCGTGGCCTACGATTTCGGGATCAAGCGCAACATTCTGCGAATCTTGGCCGAGCACGGCTGCCGCATGACGGTGGTTCCTGCACAAACACCGGCAGATCAAGTGCTTGCGATGAATCCTGATGGTGTTTTCTTATCAAACGGGCCTGGCGATCCCGAGCCGTGCGATTACGCGATCGCCGCCATCGAGCGATTGCTGCTCACCGATATTCCGATTTTTGGCATCTGTCTCGGTCACCAATTGCTGGCGCTGGCGAGCGGTGCGAAAACCGTGAAGATGAAGACCGGCCATCATGGAGCCAACCATCCGGTGCTCGAGATCGATTCCGGCCGCGTCATGATATCCAGCCAGAATCACGGCTTTGCGGTCGATGAAACCACGTTGCGGGACAACGTTCGCGCGACCCATCGCTCGCTGTTCGACGGGTCCAATCAAGGAATCTCGCGCACGGACCGCCCGGCATTCAGTTTCCAGGGGCATCCCGAGGCGAGCCCCGGACCGCACGATTTGCGGCTGCTGTTCGAGCATTTCATGTACTTGATGGTCAAGCGCATCCAGACGAATTCGCGCAGCCGCGGGTCCGCCAGACAGAAATCGGCCGAAGGCTAGTCCCATGCCGAAAAGATCCGACCTCGACAGCATCCTCATCATCGGTGCCGGTCCCATCATCATCGGGCAGGCCTGCGAGTTCGATTATTCTGGAGCTCAAGCGTGTAAAGCTTTGAAAGAAGAGGGATATCGAGTCATTCTCGTGAACTCGAACCCCGCCACCATCATGACCGATCCGGAGACCGCGGACAGCGTCTACATCGAGCCCATCAATTGGCGGACCATCGAGCGCATCATCGAGAAGGAACGGCCGAGTGCGTTGCTGCCGACCATGGGAGGGCAGACGGCACTGAACACCGCGCTCGATTTGGCGCGCGAGGGCGTGCTCGACAAATACAACGTCGAGATGATCGGCGCGACCAAACGTGCGATCGACATGGCCGAGGATCGCGAACTGTTCCGCCGCGCGATGACTGACATCGGGCTGGAAACGGCGCGCGCGCGCATCGCGCACAGCATGGAGGAGGCCCTGGCCGTGCAGGCCGAGATCGGCTTCCCCACCGTGATCCGCCCGTCGTTCACCATGGGTGGCAGCGGCGGCGGCATCGCTTACAACCGGGAGGAGTTCGAGGCCATCGTGGCGCGCGGATTGGACGCATCGCCGACCAACGAAGTGCTGCTCGAAGAGTCGGTGCTCGGCTGGAAAGAATACGAAATGGAAGTCGTTCGCGACCGCAACGACAATTGCATCATCGTATGCTCCATCGAAAATCTTGATCCCATGGGGGTGCATACGGGCGACTCGATCACGGTGGCGCCGGCCCAGACGCTGTCCGATCGCGAATACCAGCGCCTGCGCGATGCGTCGATCGCGGTGCTGCGCAAAATCGGGGTGGACACGGGCGGCTCGAACGTACAGTTCGCGGTCAATCCGGACGACGGCCGGGTTCTGGTCATCGAAATGAACCCGCGGGTGTCGCGGTCCTCGGCTCTGGCGTCCAAGGCCACGGGGTTCCCCATCGCCAAGATCGCCGCCAAGCTGGCTGTGGGCTATACGCTCGACGAACTGAAGAACGAGATCACGGGCGGCGGCACGCCGGCGTCCTTCGAGCCGACCATCGATTACGTGGTCACGAAGATACCGCGGTTCACCTTCGAAAAGTTTCCCGGCTCGAATACCCGCCTGACCACGCAGATGAAATCGGTCGGGGAGGCGATGGCCATCGGCCGCACGTTCCAGGAGTCGCTGCAAAAGGCGTTGCGCAGCCTCGAACTCGGCTACGACGGCTTCGATGAGCAACTCGCCCACCCGTTGAGCGATGCGTCGGTGGAGAAACTCGCGTACGAATTACGGTGGCCGGGGCCCGACCGAATCCTCTACGTGGGCGACGCGTTCCGCGCCGGGTGGACGCTGCAAAAGGTGTTCGAGGCGACGAAGATCGATCCGTGGTTTCTCGCGCAGATCGAAGACCTCTTGCGCGAGGAGGCTCTCCTCGAGGTCCAGGGCTTCGACAGCCTGGACCATGCGCGTCTGCGCACGCTCAAGCGCAAGGGCTTTTCGGATTCACGCCTGGCCACCCTCGTGGCTCGTGACGAGGCGACCGTGCGCAGCCGGCGCCGCAAACTCGGCTTGCACCCGGTCTACAAGCGCGTCGACACGTGCGCGGCCGAGTTCGCGACATCGACGGCCTACCTGTACTCCACCTATGAAGAGGAATGCGAATCGCTGCCGACGGCGCGCCGCAAGATCATGATCTTGGGCGGCGGACCGAACCGCATCGGGCAGGGCATCGAGTTCGATTATTGCTGCGTGCATGCCGCCATGGCGCTGCGCGAGGATGGGTTCGAGACCATCATGGTGAACTGCAATCCCGAGACCGTATCGACGGACTACGACACCTCGGACCGGTTGTACTTCGAGCCGCTGACGTTCGAGGACGTCATGGAGATCATCGAGAAGGAGAAGCCCGAAGGGGTGATCGTCCAATATGGGGGCCAAACTCCGCTCAAACTGTCGCGGGGTCTGGCGGCCGCCGGTGCGCCCATCATCGGCACGACGCCGGACAGCATCGACGTCGCCGAGGACCGCGAGCGGTTCCAGAAGCTGGTGACGGCATTGAAGCTGAAACAGCCGGCGAACGCGTCGGCCCGTTCCGAGGAACAAGCCGTGCAGCTGGCGCGCGAAGTTGGCTTTCCGCTGGTGGTTCGGCCGAGCTACGTGCTGGGCGGCCGGGCCATGGAAGTGGTGTTCAACGAAGATGACCTGCGCCAGTACATGCTCGATGCGGTCAAGGTGTCGAACGACAGCCCGGTGCTGCTGGACCGATTCCTCGATCTGGCCATCGAGGTCGACGTGGATGCGATTAGCGACGGCGAGGACGTCCTCATCGGCGGCATCATGGAGCACATCGAGCAGGCGGGCGTGCATTCCGGCGATTCGAGCTGTTCTTTGCCGCCGGCCGGCCTGTCGAAGGAGATCCAGGACGAATTGCGCGCCCAGACCCGCAGGCTCGCCAAGGCTCTGAACGTGGTCGGACTCATGAACATCCAATTCGCGATCCAAAGCGGCGTCATCTACATACTCGAGGTGAATCCGCGGGCCTCGCGCACCGTGCCGTTCGTGTCCAAGGCCACCGGAATCCCGCTCGCCAAGGTGGCCGCGCGCGTGATGACCGGCAAGACGCTGAGCGCTCAAGGGCAGACCGTCGAACGCATCCCGCCCTATTTTTCGGTCAAGGAAGCGGTGTTCCCGTTCAATAAATTCCCGGACGCCGACCCCATCCTGGGACCTGAGATGAAGTCCACGGGCGAGGTCATGGGCACCGGGAACACGTTTGGCGAAGCCTATGCCAAGGCCCAAGCCGGCTCCGGCGTGATCCTGCCCACGCGGGGTCTGTGCTTCATCAGCGTGCGCGATCGGGACAAGCCCGGCGCCGTCATCCTCGCCCAGTTGTTCATCGCCCGCGGCTTTGAGATCGCGGCTACCGGCGGCACGGCTCTGGTGCTCGAGGAGGCGGGGGTGGTGTGCAGACGGGTGAATAAAGTGCGCGAGGGTCGCCCGCACGTCGTCGATATGATAAAAAACGACGAGATCGCGATGATCGTCAACACCACCGAGGGCAAGCAGGCGGTGCGTGAGTCGCGTTCCATCCGTCGCGAGGCGGTGGCAAGGAAGATCACCTACTACACGACCGTCAATGCGGCACGGGCCACGGTGGATGCGCTCGATCATTTGGGCGACATCGAGGTCAATCGGTTGCAGGATCTGCACAAGGAACTATTGGCGTGAAACGAACCCCCATGACATTGCGCGGCGCCGAGCGTCTGAAAGCGGAGCTCAAACAACTCAAGAGCGAGGCCCGGCCGAACGTGATCAAGGCAATCGCCGAAGCCCGTGCGCACGGGGATCTGTCCGAGAATGCCGAGTATCATGCGGCCCGCGAACAGCAGAGTTTCATCGAGGGCCGGATCAACGACATCGAGAACCGCCTGTCGAATTCCGAAGTCATCGATGTGACCACGTTGAACGCCACCGGCCGTGTCGTGTTCGGCGCCACCGTCGAGCTGCTGGATGAGGAGACCGGCAACAAAGTGACGTACCAATTGGTCGGTGACGACGAGGCGAATATCAAACAGGGACTATTGTCGGTCTCCTCGCCGATCGCCCGCGGCCTCATCGGCAAATCGGAGGGCGACGTGGTCGATGTGACGGTGCCCGGCGGCATCCGCACCTATGAGATCGTATCCGTGCGCTACGTGTGATCCGGCGCGTCTGGCAGGTGCTGCTGGTCTTGTGGGCCGGCAGTCTCTGGTCACTCGCTCTGTGGGTGACGCCGATTTTGTTCTTCTCGCAAGGCGATCGGCATCTGGCGGGACTTCTGGCCGGGCGAATGTTCTCGATCGAGACCTACGTCGGCTGCGCCGCCGCGGCCCTGGCGCTTGTACTGCCCGGAAGAATGCGCTTTCTGCCGGGATATCTGGCCGTGGCATTGCTGGCGATCAACGAATGGGCGCTAAAACGGGCGATGAACCTGGCGCACAGCCGGGGCACCGTGGCGGGGCTCACGTTTGGGGCGTGGCATGGTGTGTCGGCAGTCCTCTACGTGCTGGCGTGCCTCTTGGTGGTGGTGGCGGTAGAGCGCCAGTCGGTCGGGCGCTAGGAGATGCGCTGCCGCTAATCCGGAATCAGGATCTTCGCCACGTCCTTGGCGCGCCGGTAGAACACGCCGACGTTGCCGACGCGCTGTACGAGGTGCGCTTGAGTGCGCGCGGCCAGCGTCGTCAACGCCAGGTTTCGGGCATCGCGATCGCCGACGCGGACGCTGACCTTGACGAGTTCATGGTCGTCTAAAGCGCGGTCGAGTTCGCTGACCACGCCGTCGGTGAGTCCGGCGTTACCGAGCATGACGATGGGATTCAAGGGATGCGCCAGGCGGCGCAGGTGCTTCTTCTGCTTTTCCGAGAGTGCCATCGGTGCGAGTATAGAGTATCGATAAATGCCCAAGCGTACGAAGAGTAGCGCCCGTTGGCTGGCGGAACATGCGAACGACGAATTCGTCAAGCGCGCGCACCGCGAAGGCTGGCGGTCGCGGGCGGTTTATAAACTCGCCGAGATCCACGAGGGGGAACGGCTGCTGCGCCCCAACATGCGGTGCGTCGATCTCGGCGCGGCGCCCGGCGGCTGGAGCCAATATGCGGCGCGCATCATCGGCGGCGCGAGCCGCATCGTCGCCACCGACATCCTCCCGATGGACGCGATCGTCGGCGTCGATTTCGTACTCGGCGATTTTCGGGAGGAAGCGGTTCTGAACGAGGTCCTGGCCGCCATCGGGTCGTCGAAGGTTGACCTTGTTTTGTCCGATATGGCCCCAAACATGGCTGGCATAGACTCGGTAGACCAGCCTCGCTCGATGTATTTGGCGGAACTGGCCCTCGAGTTTGCCGACCGTGTCTTGGCCCCCGGCGGCGACTTGCTGGTCAAGTTGTTTCAAGGGGCTGGCTTTGAAGAGATCATCAGGGAAGCCCGTAAACGCTACGGCCGCGTCGTGACGAAAAAGCCAAAAGCGTCACGAACGCGCAGTCCCGAGATCTATCTGTTGGCGCGGCAGTTTGGGATGGTGTAACTTCGGAGGGTAACCATGTTGTCCAAAAGGATGCCCACCTTAAGAGTTACGTGTCGAACTTAAGTCTGCGGCTGTAGGTGAAACTTGAACGATCTGACGAAGCAAATTCTATTATGGGTCGCGTTGGCGGTCATTCTGCTCGCGATTTTCAGTCAATTCGGAATGCGCACCGGTCAGCCGGCTACCATCGACTACTCTCAATTCCTCACCGAAGTCAAAAGCAACAGCGTTGATTCGGTCACTTTGAAGGGCGAGATAATCGAGGGAAAACGCCGCGACGGGAACCAATTCGTCACCTACAACCCGGAAACGGGCAACGGTGCCCTCATTGGTTTGCTGCAGCAGCAAGGCGTGAAGTTCCGCGGTGAGCCGCCGAAACAGCAATCGGTGTTCCTCCAACTCCTGATTTCCGCGTTTCCGATCCTGTTGTTGATCGGGTTTTGGGCCTACTTCATGCGTCAAATGCAAGGGGCGTCCGGCGGACGGGGAGCGATGTCGTTCGGCAAGAGCCGGGCGCGGCTCTTGGGCGAGGACCAAGTCAACATCACGTTCGCCGACGTGGCGGGCGTCGAAGAAGCCAAGCAAGAAGTGGTCGAAATCGTCGACTTCCTCAAAGATCCCGGCAAGTTCCAAAAACTGGGCGGCAAGATTCCGAAGGGAGTGCTGATGGTCGGTTCGCCCGGAACCGGTAAGACGCTGCTCGCCAGGGCCATTGCCGGCGAGGCCAAGGTGCCGTTTTTCACGATCTCCGGATCCGATTTCGTCGAAATGTTCGTGGGCGTCGGCGCATCGCGTGTCCGGGACATGTTCGAGCAGGCCAAGAAGCACGCGCCTTGCATCATTTTCATCGACGAAATCGATGCGGTGGGCCGCCATCGCGGCGCCGGCTTGGGCGGTGGACATGACGAGCGGGAACAGACACTGAACCAACTGCTCGTGGAAATGGAC
>Ga0116226_10003943_pt1 | contig 13099 bp, 6 predicted proteins | sample S1TSphfallax_FD_89692 | JGI IMG/M metagenome (GOLD analysis project Ga0116226, IMG submission 89692) | Host-associated microbial communities from peat moss isolated from Minnesota, USA - S1T2_Fa - Sphagnum fallax MG | ecosystem: Host-associated > Plants > Peat moss > Unclassified | place: USA...
GCCAGCGGCGCCACCGTGCAGCGCGAGATCAAGCGCACCGCGATGTCCGGCGCCGCGATCGGCCGCGGCGAATTCCGCCATTACATGGAAAAGGAACTGCACGAGCACCCCGCCGTGATCGGCGACAGCCTGCGCCGCATGATCGATCCCGGCCGCCGCGCCGTGGTTTTGCCGGATCTTCCCTTCGATCTCGCAACGGTGCCGCGCATCACGATGGCCGCGTGCGGATCGGCCTTCTATGCCGGGCTCGTCGGCCGCTTCTGGCTTGAAACGCTGGCGCGGCTGCCCGTGGATGCAGATGTCGCCAGCGAATTTCGCTATCGCGATCCGCCGATGGTGGCGGGCGGTGCCGGGCTGCTGATCAGCCAGTCCGGGGAAACGGCCGATACGCTCGCTGCCTTGCGCACGATGAAGGCGGGCGGACAAACCATTCTTTCCATCCTGAACGTCGCTGAAAGTACGATGGCGCGCGAGAGCGATGTGGTGCTCGATACCGTCGCCGGCCCCGAAATAGGTGTTGCCAGCACCAAGGCGTTCACCGCGCAACTCGCCGTGCTGGCGTGCCTTTCGATCGCTGCGGCGCGCGCCCGTGGCGCGATCGGCGCCGCAGAGGAAGCGGCGCTGACCGATGCGCTGCTGAAAGTGCCAGGCCACGCCGCGGAAATCCTCGCCGAGGGCGATGGCCCCGTGCAGCGCGTGGCGGCGATCGTGGCCGAAGCGCGCGACGTGCTCTATCTCGGCCGCGGCGCCTGCTTTCCCGTGGCGATGGAAGGTGCGCTGAAACTGAAGGAAATCAGCTATATCCACGCGGAAGGCTACGCGGCTGGCGAAATGAAGCATGGCCCGATCGCGCTGATCGACAAATCCGTGCCGATCATCGGCATCGCCCCCTCCGGCCCGCTGTTCGAAAAAACCGCCAGCAACCTGCAGGAAGCCCATGCGCGCGGCGGCCAGATCATTTTATTGAGCGATGCAGCGGGTGCGGCAAAGCTGCGGCATATCGCCGTGGATACGCTGGTGCTGCCGGACGTGCATCCGTTCGCCGCCCCGATCCTCTACAGTATCCCCGTGCAGCTTCTGGCCTATCATGTTGCGGTGCTGCGCGGCACGGATGTGGATCAGCCGCGTAACCTGGCGAAATCGGTGACGGTGGAGTGAGACGGGAAGAACTTCTTTTTTGAAAAAAAGAAGCAAAAAACTTTTGCTTCCTCCGCCGCCTGCACGGTCCGGGCCGTGGCCGGCAACTTGAAAGCGGGGGATACGTAAAAGGTTTTTGCTGTCCGGAAGGCGGGCTCCGCCGCCAGTCAAAAGCAGAAACCTGGAGATATCACGCATGAGCAAAACACAAGTCGCCATGATCGGCCTCGGCATGATGGGGGCCGGCATGGCAGGGCGCCTGATCGATGCCGGGTTCGATGTGGCGGTCTATAACCGCAGCCCGGGTGCGGCCGATGCGCTGGTGGCGCGCGGCGCAAGAAGGGCGGCCTCGCCCGCCGATGCGGTAACGCCGGGCGGCATCGCCGTTACCATGCTGGCCAACGATGCCGCGGTGGAACAGATAACCTGCGGCGAACATGGCGTTCTGGACACGCTCGGCGAAGGCGGCGTGCATGTCTCCATGAGCACCATCAGCCCGGCGCTCGCGGCAGCGCTCGCGGAACGCCATGCGGCGGCAGGAAGCACCTATCTGGGTGCCCCCGTGTTTGGCCGGCCGGAAGCGGCCGCTTCCGGCAAACTCTGGATTGCGCTGGCCGGGGCAGCGGAGGCCAAGGCCCGCGTGCAGCCGGTGCTCGCCTGCCTCAGCCAGGGCGTGTTCGATCTGGGCGAGGCGCCGCCGCTTGCGAACGTCGCCAAAATTTCCGGCAATTTCCTGATTGCGGCGGCGATCGAAGGCATGGCCGAGGCATTTTCGCTGGTGGCCAAGAATGGCGGCGATCCGCAGGCGTTCTACGCGCTGATCTCGCAAACGCTGTTCGCCTGCCCGATCTACCAGAATTATGGGCGCCAGGTGCTCGCCCGCGCCTTTTCGCCACCCGGCTTCAAGCTGGAATTGGGGGCCAAGGATATCGGCCTCGTGCTCGCGAACGGGCGCGAGACCCACACGCCCCTGCCATTCGCCAGCCTGCTGAACGATCGCTATCAGGCTGGCCTTGCCAAAGGCCGCGCCGACCTGGACTGGATGGCAATCGCGCTTGATGTCGCCGCCGACGCCGGCCTCCCCCAACCCGCCTGATACGGCCCGCTAGTACGTTCGAAGGGCCGGGCGCAGGGTGGGCTTCAGCCCACCAGTTCCAAGCCGCACCGATGCCGCTTAGCAACAGTCCGCGTCAGAAAAGGGCTATCATTACTCCCTTGGCACAACCGTTGCATCTTTTTGATCTCGAATGGATCGGCGATGAACGATCCGTCGGGAGAACGAAATGTGTGATAAGGGTTTTGGTCCTACGCGGACCGGCAGGGCGGGTTTGCAAGCGCGCGGCACCAGGGCAGCGCGTGAGCGGCCGGGGCGTGCAGCGCTGCACACCAGCACGGCCCTGGCCCTGCTCTCTCTATGGGCGATGCCTGCGCTGGCGCAATCCAGCGCGCCCCCCGCCACCGCCCCGGTTGGTGCCGCGGCACCCACGCAGCAGCAGCAACCGACGCAGATCGAAAACGTGACGGTTACGGCAACCAAGGTCAAAACCAACCTGCAGAAAACGCCGATTGCCATCACGGCGATTTCCGGCACCGCGCTCGATCGCCAGAACATCGCATCGCCCAAGGATCTGGACAATATCGTGCCCGGCATGGTGGTGAACACCACGCCCTCCAACCCGCTTTCCATCAGCATTCGCGGCGCGGGTTATGAAGGCATCGAAAATACTTCGGCGCAGCCTGGGGTTTCCTACAACCAGAACGGCGTTTATATCGCGAGCCCGATTTCGCTGAACGCCAATTTCCTGGATATCGATACGCTGGAAGTGCTGCGTGGGCCGCAAGGCACCGTGCTCGGCCAGAATTCCGATGGCGGCGCCATCAACGTTACCACCGTGCGCCCGCAGCTCGGTGTCTATTCCGGCTCCACCGATCTCAGCGCCGGCAGCTACGATTATGATCGGTTCAGGATCGTCGGCAACTTCCCGCTCGGCGATACCGCGGCGGTGCGCGTGGCCGTGCAACAGGAAGCGCATGGCGGCTGGGCCAACGCGACAGAGGTGCCCGGCACGGCCGGCAAATATCCGCTCGGCAACGAAGATAGCGTGAATGCACGTGTGGATGCGCTGTGGAAGCCCATCGCGCCGCTGACGATCGAAGTCTGGGCCGAGCATTATACCAACGATACCAATGGCGACGCCTACAAGAACCTGCTCGATCCCAATCCGAATCCGCGGGAACTGACGCAGGATTGGCCTTCCAAGATGCATCAGCGCGCCGATAATTTCGCCCTCAATCTCGCCTATGATCTCGATTGGGCCACCGCAAAATTCATCGGCAGCTACCAGGAAGGCAGCCTGGACGGTTCCGAAGATCTCGACAAGCTGAGCTACGCCACGTCGATCCCCATTCTCGGCGTTCACGACATCGATGTCGCAAACAACCGCGACGGCCATAGTTTTACTGCCGAGTTCGACCTGACCTCCAAGCCCGGCACGAAGCTCGACTGGATCGTCGGCGCGTTCTACCTGCAGCAGCGCTACAACGAAGCCGTGCTGGAATATCAGTATACGAACGCTGATAACCCCTACGGCTTGCCGGTAAACCTCAGCACATCCAATCCGTATTACGGCGAAACGGCGAATTTCGGCGGCCCGGTCGCCTTCGAAACACGCGACACACAAAGGCTCGCCTCCGGATCGATCTACGGCCAGGCCATCTACCACATCACCGATGCGCTGCGCTTCACCCTCGGTGGCCGCGGCACCATCGATAATCAGATCGGCACCATCGTCGATTATTTCGGCCTCCCGGATCGCAACAATTTTGCTCCCGGCGCCGACGCGAATGTGCTGAAAACCGGTTTCAAGCGCGCCACCGGCCGCGCCGAACTGGAATATGACTGGGCGCCGACAAACACCGTCTACGCCATGGTTTCCAACGGCATCAAGCCGGGCGGCGCCAACCTCAATCCCACCGCCGAAGTTCTGCCGGTGGTGTTCCGGCCGGAGCGCGTGGATGCGTTCGAACTCGGATCGAAGAACGAGTTCTTCGATAAAACCCTGCGCATCAATATCTCCGCCTTCTACAACATGATCCACGATTTCCAGGTGGATAGCGAAGACCCCATCCCCTTCCAGGGCGGCCTCACCAACGTAAAAGCCGCGCACGTGGATGGCGTGGAAGCGGAAGCCACCCAGCTTCTGCCCTATAATCTGCGCCTGGACGGCAATCTGACGGTGCAGGGCAGCAGGGTGGATACCCACCAGCAATTGCTGAACCCCGCGGAAGCGGAGCAGATCGATCTCGCCAATGGCGGCCCGTTCGCCGGCAACGACCTGGCGCAGCGCACCGCCGCCTTCTATTCCGCCGCCAACGACCAGTATGGCCACACCCTGCCGAAAGTGCCGCCCTTCACCGCCAACATCGCGCTGCAGCACAACTGGTATTTCGAGGAAGGCGGCAAACTCACCTCGGGCATCCACTTCATCTACCGCAACCCGTATTATTTTCGCATCTACGATAACCCGGGCACCGATTTCGTGCCGCCGCAGCGGCAGATCGATCTCAATTTCACCTACACCTCGGCTGATGGCCATTGGCATGGGGATTTCCTCGTGACCAATCTTACCAACAGCAATTCGGTGAATTCACGGTATACCGATAATTTCGGGACGTTCATTACGGCGGACTACTATGTGCCGCCGCGGCAGTTTATCGGGCGGGTCGGGTATAAGTTTTAAGGAAGGAAGCACTTCTTTTTTGAAAAAAAGAAGCAAAAAACTTTTATTTCTGCGCGGGTTGCACGTTGCCGGCCAGGGGCCGGATGTTGCGACGGGCGCAAGGAGTGAAAGTCTTTTGGTTCTTTTCTTCAGAAAAGAACTTCTTCCTGTTTTGCCCGAAACACGATCATCGTCTAAACAGCCGACATGCAGGGCCGCCCAACACCATGATCATCGCCCCCGCCGCCGAAATCGGTCGCGAGGTGGCGCGGTTATTCGATGGCGTGGCCCTGGACCTGCCCAATCCGCTTGTCTACGCCAACTATGGCGACATGGGCGATGCCGCGATGCGCCGCTCCCTGCTATCGCGCAACGCGCCGCGCCGCGTGGAGCTGCCACCCGTGCGCCTGATCAGCTATCCCCCCGGCACGATCGTCTATGGCGACCGTTCCTACCTGGCCGTCGCCGGCGATGCGATCGTGCGGGAGCAGGTGGCCCCCTGGTTCACCGATCCGCTGGACGAGGCGCGGCGCATGGTGGCAGGCCCCGCGGAAACCGTGCTGCCGCCCTGCGTGCTGTTGGCCCGTTATGGCGAAAATACGTGGGGCCACTGGGTCGCCGAAATGCTGGTGAAAGCCGCCATTGCGGAGCGCGCTGCCCCCGGCCGCTTTCTCTATGCCGTGCCGTGGTGGACGACGGAACCGGGGGGCCAGCGAAACTATGCCTCGGCCGTGCTGGAATCGCTCGCCGCCTACGGCATCGGGCCGGAACGCTTGCTGCGCATGGTTGGCCTGCAGACCTATCGCTTTGCCGCCCTGCACGATGTGCTGGGCACGGGCGGCAAAACGCTGCATCCGGGGGCACTGCAAACCCTGCACGCCGTGGCGTTGTCGGCAGCGGCGGGGCCGCCACGGCGCAAAATCGCGGTGCTGCGTCGCCCGCCTTTGGCACGCGCGGTCTACAACGCGCCCGAGATCGTGGCACTCCTCGAACAACATGGCTTTGTCGTTGCCGATCTCGCCAGCATGCGTTTCCTCGATCAGCTGAGGCTATTTACCGATGCCGAGATTGTGGTGGGCAGCCTCGGCTCCGATTTCGTCGGCGCCCTCTTTGCGCGGGAAGGCGCCAAGCTCGTCAGCCTCGCCCCCGCCAACTGGGAGGATGGGTATTTCATCCGCCTGTTCCAGCGCATCGGCGCCTGCCACGCCGATATCCGCGGCCCCTCCACGCTGTTCCAAGGCGCACAGGATCGCGCCGCCCACCTTGCCGACCCGCAAGCGATCGCGGCCGCCATAGAGGCGGTGCAGCAACCGGGCCTCGCCGATTTCCGCGACGTGACGGTGGATGGCGAGGCCATGCCCCGCCGGCTTGGCCGCGCACTGCTCAGCTATTCGTTTGGCGCCGGCGGCAATGTTCCCCAAAGCCTCACCGGCGCCTGGTCGGCCGCCGAGCCCACCCATCGCTGGTCGCTGGGGCCGGTCAGCGGTGTTACGCTGCCGCGGGATCGGCTTGCGGGGGATGGCCCTTTCTGGTTGGAAATCGCCGGCCAAGGCCACGTCTACCCCCCGCATCTCCCCACACGGCCCCTGCAAATCCTGGCGAGCGGCATCGACCTTGGGCGCTTCGACGTGATTGGCCGTACCGCGATATTTTGCCGCATCCCGCGTGCGGCGTTGGCGGGGGGTGGCGACCTGCCGCTCACGTTCGTGCATCCCGTTTGCCCTTCGCCGCGCGCGATGGGGGCAGGGGAGGATGATCGGGCGCTGGGGTTTGGGTTCGAGAGGATATGTTTGTATTCGGCGGTAGAGTAGGAAGGAAGAAGTTCTTTTTTGAAAAAAAGAACCAAAAAACTTTTGAATCCCTCGGTGCGTACCTAGGCCACACAGCGCACCAAATAATCAAAAGTTTTTTGCTTCTTTTTTTCAAAAAAGAAGTGCTTCCTTACTTACTCCGCGCCAGCAACCCCCGCAAATACCCCCCAATCTCATTCGGCTGCACGCTCGCCCCCCGCACGATCTGATCGAAATGCCGCGTCAATGCACGGATATGCTCGGTGGAGTGAAACACGAAATAGGTCTGCCCCAGATAGATCGCCGCGCGCATCGGCCCGAACACCGTGAAAGGCGCGGAAAACAGCATTTTGCGATCGTACAAGAACAATCGGAACCGCGGATAAAGCTCGTCGCACAGGGCTATCATCTGTTCCAGTTGCGCGCGGCGCACGGATAGTTTCACGCTGCGCCAGATATCTTCGCCGCGCGCAAACGCGTCCAGCGTCTGCACCGCCGTGCAGCATTCGATCTCGGTTTCCGGCTGCCGCAGATATTCCAGGCGGGACTGCGTGATTTCGATCCGCCGGCGGGGGCCGAGCGCCGCGTAGTGGGCATATTCGTCCTCGATCACCGCATCGGTTTTCAGCAGATCGGGGAAGGTGGTGGGCACGTGACGGATGCGGTAGCCCGCCGCCTCCGTCAGCCAGCGCAGCAGCCGTTCATCGAGCGGGCTTGGCGCATCGCGTTCGATCCGCAGGCTTTCCGCCACCATGCCCGCATCCGGCCGGTCGCCCTGGCTCAGCCCCAGCAGCCAGTCCAGCGAGGTGTTGCCGATCCGCGCGATGGCCGCGATCGATTCCACGCGCGGTAGCCGGTCGGCGCCCTGGGCCAGAAGCTGCGAGAGGGTGCTGCGATCGATGCCGGCGGCGAGCGCAAATTCGGTCTGGCTCAGCTCCGATCGCGCAATCACCTGGCGCAGCCGTTCCTGGAACCGCGGCAGAAGATCGCGCCGGTCTAGCGCCTCGGGGGCAGGGGGCATGCGGGGAGCGGCTCGATCATGATGCGCTTATACACGAAATGCTGTGCAAACACAGCATTTATGCCATTAACAGCGCAAACCCAGCATTTTATGCACAAATGCGGCAGGAAACGTTCATGTTTCGGCCGCATCATGGCGCCCCCGCTGCAACGATAGGTCGCAACGATCGGCGGGCTTCAGGAGGATTTGCGTGCTGCAATGGGGTTTGAAGGGTGCCGGCCTGGCGCGGCGTTACGAAGCGCCGACCTGGATGTTGGTGTTCACCATCTATGGCGGGTGGCTGGCACTGACCTATGAATGGCACGCCCTGCCGTTCTGGGCGGTGCTGCCGCTCGGCGCCTGGCTATCGGCCTGGCACATGTCGATGCAGCACGAATTGTTGCATGGCCACCCCACGGGCAGCGACAGGATCAATGGCTGGCTGGCCTCGCCGCCGATCAATCTGTGGCTACCCTATCCCATCTATCGGGCGCAGCACATGCGCCATCACCGCGATGCGCACCTGACCGACCCGCTGGAAGACCCCGAAACGACCTATATGTCCTCCGACCATTGGCGCCGCGCCGGCAGCGCCCACCGGTGGCTGCACAGCGCGTGCAACACATTGGCCGGCCGATTGCTGCTGGGCCCGGCCCGCACCATCGCTGCATTCTGGCTGAACGAGGCCCGCCATCCGGCCGAGTGGCAGGTGTGGCTGGCCCATGCGGCGGGGGTTGGCTGTGTGCTGGGGTGGGTATGCGGGGTGTGCCGCATCGATCCGCTCATCTACGCGGCGTGTTTCGTCTATCCCGGATGCGCGCTGATCCTGCTGCGCTCGCTGGCCGAACACCGCGCCGCCGCCCGGCCCGAGGATCGTACGGCCGTGGTGGAGCATGGCGGGTTCCTGGGCCTGTTGTTCCTGTACAACAACCTGCATGTGTTGCACCACGAACAGCCGGGCATTCCCTGGTACGAACTGCCTTCGCGCTGGCGGCAGGCGCGCCTGAACCTGCTCGGCACGCGCCGTGGGCCCGTCTATCACAGCTATCTGGATGTCGCTCGCCGCTATGCCTGGCGCCCGCAGCATTCCGGCCCGCACCCTCTGGGCGAGGGTTTTCAATTGCCCCCCATGGCCGCCATGCTGCCACCGGCGGGGACATCATAGTCTTTTGGTTCTCGGGGGCCGGGCTACGCCTTTTTCCAGACAACACCATTCTTGCGTTGGCTGCCCCGACTCCGTGCCCCAAAATACTGAGCGTTCGTTCATCGCCCGCGTTCTTCTCCTTGGCCCCTGTGTTGGCGCGGCCTCTCCACGGCAAAAAAATGCGCCCGGCCCCGGTCCCCTTGTCCCTAAAATTCGATACACCCGAAGTGGTTAGATGCAACGCATTGACTCTATGGAATTTTTTTGGGCAGCTTTTCGAATTGGGACAAAAAAGGAATGGCCTCATGAGAATTAATGATTGCCCAGCCTGCCGTCTGCCATGCAAACCTGCCATCTCCAGAATGATATGGCCAACCAACAGATATTTCAGCAGCGCCTCCGCCCGACCGCAGACGGAAACGACACGAACCCTTTCGGCAAATCTCGCCTGAAAGATTTCACCCGGATGGCTCTCGCGCCCTTTGCGACGAGCGTTTCCTCGTTTCTATTTTGCAATGGTGTGTTTCGCGGACCTGCCTGAAATTTGGGGATGGCATCTGGAACTGGCTTGTGATCGGATGGCTTAATCAGGCGGGGGCTTACATCGTGGCGACGAGCACCAAACAGGATTTCTCTACGCCGTTGGCATGGCGCGGTTTCAGAAGGAACCTGCTTTCGGGCGTGGCCCTCACGTCCATGGCGCTCTCTTCGGCAGGCCTTTCCTCTGCCTTCGCCGATCCGCCGGCCGGCGCCCCTTCGGACGCAAAGAAAAGGGAGGCGGCGGAAACGGTGATCGTTACCGCCCAGCGGCGCGTGCAGAACTTGCAGGATGTGCCGGTTTCCATTCAGGTGCTGAGCGGTGCCACGCTGAAGAAACTGAATGTCGAGAATTTCGACGATCTGATCGGCCAGCTTCCGAACGTGACCGCCGCCGGCTTCGGCCCGGGCCAGGAAAACATCTATGTTCGCGGGCTGAGCCTTGGCGGCGGCGGCAGCCAGGAAAGCGGCGTGCTCGGGTCGTTCCCGAACGTTGCCGTCTATCTCGATGATCAGTCGGCCCAGGTTCCGGGCAGAAACCTCGATATCTATGCGGTCGATCTGCAACAGGTGGAGGTGCTGGAGGGGCCGCAGGGCACCCTGTTCGGCTCCGGCGCCGAGGCCGGCGTGGTGCGCTACATCACCAACAAGCCGAACCTCGACCGGTATGGCGGCACCGTCGATCTCGGCGGCGCTCTCACCGCGCATGGCGCCCCCAGCGGCGATATAGACGGCACCATCAACATTCCGATCGTGAAGGACAAGCTTGCCGTACGCATTACCGCCTATGACGACAAGCGCGGCGGCTACATCAACAACGTGCCCGGCACCTTCAGCCGCCAATCCACCGATCGCGGCATTTATTACGCCGGCTACACCAACAACATCCCGGGTCCCGCAAACGCCACCAATTCGATCAACAACTTCAATATCGCGAAGAACAACATCAACCCTGTCACTTACGAAGGCTTCCGCGCCGAGACGGAGGTGAAGTTCAACGACGAATGGAACGCGCTGCTCACGGAATCCGCCCAGCGCATGGATGCGCAGGGCGTATTCTACGAGGAGCCCTACACCTCCGGCAGCCATCCGACGAAGCTGCCCGATCTTTCCGTACAGACCTTCGAGCCTTCATACAATGAAGATCAGTTCGAGAATACCGGGCTTACCATCAACGGCCGGCTCGGCGTGCTGAACCTCGTTTATGATGGCGCCTATCTGATACGCCATGTGAAGCAGCAGCAGGATTACACGAACTACGCCCGCGGCGTGTATGCGGACTATTATCAGTGCGTGCCAGGCAGCGCCGCGAAGGGCACCGTATCGAAATGCTATTCGCCAGGCGCCACCTGGCAGGATCACGAGCAGGATAGCCATCTCAGCCAGGAAATCCGGCTCAGCACGCCCGACACCTGGCGCTTGCGCGGGATCGGCGGGTTCTATTACGAGGATTTCAAGGTCGCCGAACAAACCGATTTCAATTATCGCACCGCACCGGGGTTTCCGCTCGCACCTGCGCCCGGCGCAACCGTCGTCAATCCCTATCCCCGCGCGGAAGATACCGGATTTTTCACCGATGCGACGCGCGGCTATACCCAATATGCGATCTTCGGGTCCGGCGATTTCGATATCATCCCGCATGTGCTCACAGCGACGATCGGCACGCGCTGGTTCGATTTCTACGATTACGAGAAAGGCTCCTATGCCAGCGGCTTCGGCTGCGGCGTCAGCATCTATTCCAGTGCCGCCGAAACCGCGCCTTGCACCCTTGGCGCCCACAGCCTGGATGCGAAGCATCTGCAAAACAAGGCTTATGGCTTCAAAAGCCGTGCCAATCTTACCTACAAGATCACACCCGACGTGATGGTCTATTACACCTGGTCGCAAGGCTATCGCCCGGGCGGCTATAACCGCACGGAGATCGCGGGCGTGGGTTCGTATTTCTTCGCCTCCGACACGCTCACGAACAACGAGATCGGCTACAAGGCGGCGTTCTTCGATCACACCCTGATCCTGGACGGTGCCTTTTACATCGAGCGCTGGGACCACGTTCAGGCGGAAATCTTCGACCCCGGCGTATTCGGCAACCTGGCCTTCACCACCAACGGCCCGAGCTTCCGTGAAACCGGCCTGGAAATCCAGGCCACCGAACGCCCGATCGAAGATCTGACATTGAATGCCAATATCGCACTCAATGATTCGAAACAGACGACGACACCCTTGTTCGAAGGCACGCCATTGTTCGGTTCAGGCGGCACCCTCGCACAATCGCCGGCATTCAAGGCCGGTTTCCGCGCGCGTTACGAATGGACGAATCTTTCTTACGCGCCGTTCGTGCAATTGTCGCTGACCCACTCTTCGCACACCCATTCCGCCTCCGCCGGCAGCCTGATCACGCTCAGCCCTGACTTCTACAAGGAAAACCCGATTTTCAACTTCCTGCAGGAGCCGATCACGAAGCTTGATCTTTCGGCTGGTATGTCCTTTGGGCCGTGGTCGGGGAATATATACGTGGATAACGTCACGAATGAGCGGGGGCAGAATTTCATCAGCGCCACGCAGTTTGTGCAGTCTGTGATCGTGGATCGGCCGCTGACGGCGGGGGTGAAGCTGAGCTATCATTTTTAGGAAGAAGTTCTTTTTTGAAAAAAAGAACCAAAAAACTTTTACTTGCTTGTGCAGGTGCGGCCGAGGGGGTGGCGCTGGGCGTAAGAGTTTTTTGCTTCCGGCAGGGTGGGCTGCGCCTTTTTTCAAAAAAGAAGTGCTTGCCTTGCCTATGTGAGTGATACCAACTCACTCCATGGCTTCCGACACGCACGCCCCTCCTGCCTCGCCCGTCGAAGCGGAGATCAAACATATCCGCTCGCTCATTCAGGCCTCGCGCCATGCGCAGGCGCTGGAAGCGGCGCAGGCGCTCCTGCGCCAAGTGCCGGAAAATCGCGACGCGCTCTACATGGCCGCCGTCAATCAGCGCTATCTCGGCCAGCCGGGCGAGGCACTCGCAACACTCGCCCGCCTCGAAGAGCTACACCCGAGCTATAGCCGCCTGTTCCAGGAACGCGGCCATTGCCATGTCGCGCTGCGCGATCCGCAAGCCGCCCTCGCCGCGTATTTGCGCGCCGTAAACCTCAATGCCGCGTTGCCCGCTTCATGGGATGCGCTGCGCATCCTGTTCCGCGCATGCGGCCGGATCACGGAGTCCGAAACCGCCGCTGCCCACGTGGCCAAGCTCAAAACCCTGGCAGCGGCGGTGGTTACTGCATCCAGCATGTTCGCCGATGGGGAAACCCACGAAGCCGAGCACCTGATCCGCCAGCACCTGCAATCGAGCCCGCGCGACGTGGAGGCCATGCGGCTGCTCGCGCGCATCGGCATGAAACTCGAAGTGCTGGACGATGCCGAGTTCCTGCTTGAAAGCGTGCTGGCATTTGCGCCCAGATATCACCTCGCACGCTACGATTACGTGCGGGTGCTGCTGCTGCGGCATCGCAATCCGAAAGCGCTCGAAGAAGCAAAACGCCTGCTGGCGGCAGAACCCGCCAATCGGGATTACCGCGCCGTCTATGCCACCGCCTGCGTCGCACTCGCCCAGTACGAGGAAGCAATCAGCACCTACCGGCAATTGGCGCAGGAAGCGCCGGAGGCCGCCGACCTGCATCTTTCGATCGGGCATGCTCTCAAAACAATGGGACGCCAGCAGGAGGCGATCGAAGCCTACCGCTCGGCGGCCAGTGTCACGCCAAGTTTCGGCGACGCCTATTGGAGCCTCGCC
>Ga0116226_10003944_pt1 | contig 13098 bp, 11 predicted proteins | sample S1TSphfallax_FD_89692 | JGI IMG/M metagenome (GOLD analysis project Ga0116226, IMG submission 89692) | Host-associated microbial communities from peat moss isolated from Minnesota, USA - S1T2_Fa - Sphagnum fallax MG | ecosystem: Host-associated > Plants > Peat moss > Unclassified | place: USA...
AGAGCGTTTTCCGAACGACTGCACTGACCCGACGCGATCGGAAAATGCTCTAGCTCGTTATTGTTAGTGGCCTGCTGATCCCCTACGCCCGCCGTGAAGAACGGCGAAGTTCGGGGGTAGGACACTAGGGGGCGGAAGCAGGCTCCGCGAGGCTCGCCAAACTCGCCCGCAACGCCTCGATCCCGGCGCCCGTCCGGCTGCTCGTCTGGATCACGTCCGGATAGGCGGCCGCGTGCGCCTTTACCATCGCCTGAACCTCGGACTGCTTCCGCCCGAGCCGCTCCGGTTTCACATCGTCGATCTTCGTCAGCACCAGCTGGAACGCCACCGCCGCGCGATCGAACAAATCCATCACCGCATGGTCCGATCCCTTAAGCTCGATTCGCGCATCCAGCAGCAGCACCACACGCCGCAACGGCACCCGCCCGCGCAAAAAGTCGAACATCAGGCCCTGCCAGTCCTCCTTCACGGCCTTGGCCGCTTGCGCGTAGCCGTAGCCGGGCATGTCCACCAGAACCAGCCTGCCACCCAGATCGAAAAAATTCAGCTGCTTGGTGCGCCCCGGCTCGCTCGAGGCCCGCGCGAGCGCCTTCTGCCCCGTCAATGCATTCACCAGCGACGATTTGCCGACATTGGAGCGCCCGGCAAACGCGACTTCGGGCCCCCGCGGCTCGGGCAACTGATCCAGCCGCTGCGCCGCGAAGTAAAACCGGCAGGCCTGGGCAAAGAGCAGCCGCCCAGCTTCGGCGAGGGCCTCGGTGTCCGTGGTCATGCGCGTGAGAAAGGCCAGGGGCTCTGCCCCTGCACCCCGCTGAGGTCTAGAGGCCGCAGACCCCCAATTTTAGAAGGCAAGGCAAGGAGGGGGTCATAAAGGTGTTTCGTTGCACGAGCCGTGTTTGACCCCCTCCTTGCCTTGCCTTCTAGAAAATGCCGGTCCAGGGGGCAAAGCCCCCTGGCCTTTCTCGCTCTCACGAACGTGCTACCTTGGCCTTGGCGCCCGATGCCGGGCCCAGCTTCGCCTGGCGCTGGATGTACCATTGCTGGGCCATCGTGAGCGTATTGTTCCACGACCAGTAGATCACCAGCCCGGCGGGGAAGCGGCCCATCGAAAACATGAAGATCAGCGGCATGAACTGCAGCATTTTTGCCTGTGTCGGGTCGGGCGGCGGCGGGTTGAGTTTTTGTTGCAGGTACATCGTGGCGCCCATGATCAGCGGCCAGACGCCGAGATGCAGCATGGGGGAGAGCGCGCTCGGGTCGAACGGGATCAGGCCGAACAAGTTGAAAATATTGGTGGGATCGGTGGCCGAGAGATCCTGGACCCAGCCGAAGAATGGCGCCTGGCGCATTTCGATGGTCACCAGGATCACTTTGTAGAGGGCGAAGAATACCGGGATTTGCAGCAGCATCGGCGCACAGCCGCTGACCGGGTTTACGTTCTCCGCTTTGTAAACCGCCATCATCTCGGATTGGAGTTTCGCCGGATCGTCTTTGTAGCGTTCCCGCACCGCCTGCACTTTCGGTCCCAGCAGGCGCATTTTGCCCATTTGCCGGTAGGAGCGTGCGGCGATTGGATAGAATAGCGCTTTGACGCCCAGCGTGAAGATCAGGATCGCCACGCCGAAATTGCCGAACACCGAGTATAGCCAGTCCAGTGCGTAGAAGAACGGTTTGGTGAGAAAGAACAGGTGGCCCCAGTCGACCGCGTAGCTCAGCAGCGGGATGTGGCTTTGGGTTTCGTAGCGGTCGAGCAGGTGCACTTCCTTCGCGCCGGCAAAAAGGCGGCTGTCGAAGCTTTTGGTGGCACCCGGCGCCAGTTTCTCGGGTGAGCTGGTCGCATAGCTCACCTGGTAATGATCGATCCCGTCATCCTTGTTGTGGATCCAGGATGTGGTTACCGGCACCGACTGATCGGGCACGAGCGCGGTTAGCCAATATTTGTCGGTGAAGCCTGCCCAGCCGCCGGTATCGGAAAAATCATAGGCCTGTCCGTCATGCTTGTCGGCATCCGACTTTACCGTCGCATAGGTCATCGTATGCAGCTGCTTGTCCATCACGCCGAGCAGCCCCTCGAACAGCACGCTGTATCCGGCGGTCGAGGGCTGGTAATCGCGCCGCACACGCTGCCAGGGCCATACCTGCACTGGTGCGCTTCCGGTGTTTTGCACGCTTTGATGGACGGTAAAGAGATAGTTCTGATCGACGGAGAGTTCGATCTGGAATTTGAGGCCGGCGCCGTTGTCCCAGGCGAGTGTCACCGGATGGGTGGCGGTGACATCGCCCCCGCTGCTGGTCCATACCGTGCTGTCGTCCGGCATTTTTACGCCATCGGGACCGCTCCAGCCGAACTGCACGCTGCTCGGCTCGCGGCCGGGCAGGGGTTCCAGGATGCGCACCAGCGGCGAGTTCTTCGCTACCGTATCGTGGTAGTCGCGCAAGCGCAGGTCGTCGAGGCGCGCGCCGAGCAGGCTGATGCTGCCCAGCACGCGCGTCGCGTCGATGGTCACCCGCGGTGTATTCACCGGCGCGGGTGCGGTTTTGGTGCCGGGGGCGCCAGGCGCGCCCGGCGTGGTGGCCGTCGCAGCGGCGCTGCTTTGCACGCTGTGCTGCATGGGCGGAGGCGCCACGTGATGCGGCATCAGGTATTGGAACAGCAGCAGGATCGCGAACGAGATCGCGATGAACAGCGGCAAGCGTTTCTGGTCCATCGGCGAGCCTTAAGAACGGTGTGTGTGGGAACAGCCCGCTTGGTGGAAGGCAGGGCTGTCGGGGGGCAACGCCGTGCCACCCCTGGTGTGCCGGGCCGGCACCGGATCATAACCTCCGGCGGTGAACGGGTTGCAGCGCAGCACGCGCCAGCCAGCAAGCCAGGTTCCGCGCAGGGCACCATGAATGCGCAAGGACTCGATCGCATAGTCGCTGCAGCTGGGCACAAATTTGCAGGCGGGCGGCAGGATCGGCCGCACGAGCATCTGGTAGGCGCGCACGAGAAGGGTCAGCAGGCGGCTTGCAAGGCTCATGGATGCGCCTTGGATTGGTCTTTCGGCGGTACGCCCAGTTTTGCCAAGGCCCGCCGCAAATCCTCGATCAAGTGCGGGAATGGCCGGATACGTGTCGCTTCGCGCCCGATCAGCACCACATCGACGCCAATCGCCGGCTGTTCGCGCAGCAGAAGCCGCGCCGCCTCGCGCATCCGGCGGCGTGTGCGGTTGCGCACCACCGCGTTGCCGACTTTCTTGGTCACGGTAAAGCCGAGCCGCGCCGGCTTGGTATCTTCGCGTGGAAGAACCTGCACCACCAGCCCCGGCATAGCGGCTTTCCGGCCCTTGGCGGCCGTGCGCAGAAATTCGGCCCGGCGTTTTAGGCGCGCCTGGGCGGCCGCCATGGCGTCAGGCCGAGAGCCGCTTCCGGCCCTGCCTGCGGCGGTTGGCGATCACCTTGCGGCCACCTACCGTCGCCATGCGGGCGCGGAAACCATGCCGGCGCTTGCGAACGATTTTCGACGGTTGGTAGGTGCGCTTCACGACAGGGAACTCCAAGTTCAATCGCGGGACGCTAAGCGCCCCGTGAGAGGGGCGGCTTATAGGTGCGATTATACGGTCGCGTCAACTTGGGAGACGACACCTTCGGACCGGCCATTTTGGTCAAGCGGGGGCGGGGCGAGCCCCTTGGTCTTATTCTTGACCTGGGCCACACTCCTCGCATGACGCCGGTTGCGACCCTGCTTCTGCTCCTCGCCGGCGCTGCGGCGGGTGCGCTTGCCGCCTGTGGCATTCTGCTTCCTCGCCTGCGTGCGTCGCTCGAGGCTGCCGCGACCTTGCGTGCGCAGTTAGACCAGGCGGCGGCCGCCCAGTTTCATCTGGCCGAGCTGCAGGCCCAACTGAGCCTATTGCGCCACGATTTGAACGGCATCCTGTCGCCGGCGCTGCTGAGCGCCGACCGGCTGACCGGCAGTGACGATCCGGCGATACGCAAGACAGGCGATATCGTGATCCGCACCGTGGAGCGGGCCACGGCGAGGCTGGCCGAAACAAAGGGTGGCCAGGGCCCACCGACGAGCCCGCGCGGATAGCGTTCAGGCCGTGTTGCCACAGGCGAGGGCGGGGCTTCAGACCAGGGGCAGCAGTCGCACATCCTGGCCGCGGCGCACACCCACGAGTGCCGCCTGCCTGAACAGCCGGGCGAGCACGGTGAGGCGGCGGCGGTCACCGGGCACCAGAAACTGGCCCTCCGCCCAGCCGTGCCATTCATTGGTGGCGGGCAGAGCGGTCCGGTCGCCCAGGCGCAGACGCAGCGCCGCCATCATCCTGTGGTTCCATGGGGGCGGCATCCGGCGGCTGCGTGGGTTCCAGGCGGTAATCAGCACCGCATCGCGCACGCCCATGCCGGCCAGCAGCCCATCGAGCGCGCTGGAGCGGCGGCCGACCGTGAGGTCGAGCCCGGCCACGCTATAGCGGCTTTTTCGGTAGGCATGGCTTAGATGGGCGGGGAGGGCCATGAAAGATCGTTTCAAAACAGGATGTGCTGCGCCACCATCACGGCAATGAGGCATTTTCGCCAATATCAAACGGGGCAGGCTGACCCGCGCCCAGCGCGCCCCTTGGGCAATGCGCGTTCAGTCGTCAAGCGGATCACGCCGGTCGGGGAACTCTACATCCCGGTGCACGTGTGCCGACATCAGCAGGCCCATGGCGAACATCACCGTCAGCATGGCCGAGCCGCCATGGCTTACCAGCGGCAGGGGCACGCCGCCGACCGGGATGGCGCCAACCACCATGGCGACGTTCACGAACACATACATAAATATGTTCACCGAGATGCCCAGCGCCAGCAGCCGTCCATATTGATGGCGGCACCGCAGCGAGATCAGCATGCCGGAAAGGATGATGCACAGCAGAAGGCCGAGCAGGGCAAGCGCGCCGACCAGCCCCCATTCCTCGGCGACAATAGAGAAAATGAAGTCGGTCTGTTTTTCCGGCAGAAAATTCAGGTGCGCCTGGGTGCCCTGCATGAAACCCTTGCCCCACATCCCGCCTGAGCCGAGCGCGATTTTGGACTGGATGATGTTGTAGCCGGCACCCAGCGGATCGCTTTCCGGATTGAGGAAGGTGGTGATCCGGGCTTTTTGGTAATCATGCAGGTGCTTGTAGGCGAACTCGCCCAGGAACGGCAGCGGCAGCGCCAGCAGGCCGAGCAGCCAGATCCGCATGCCGGCCGCCACAAACACCGACCCGCCGACCACCGCGGTGATGAAGGCGGTGCCTAGATTCGGCTCCTTCAGGATCAGCGCCACAGGCAAAACCACGGCGATCGCCGGCGGGATCAGAAACAACGGGTTGCCCACCCGCGACCAGCTCGCCTTTTTGAACCAGGCGGCAAGCGCCATCACCAGCGCCACTTTCATCAGCTCGCTCGGCTGCAGCTGCACCGGCCCCAGCTCCAGCCAGCGCTCCGCCCCCTTGCCGACATGCCCCATTTTCAGCACCAGCACGAGCAGCACGAGAGAAACGGCATAGAGCGGCCAGGAGAAGCGGGCGATGAAGCGGATATCGATCATCGCCAGCGACAGCATCATCACCAGCGAAAACGCAAAGCGCATTCCGTGCCGCCAGGCATAGGGCTCCGGCCCGCCGCCTGCGGAATACAGCGCCACATAACCGCACCCGGCCAGCAGGCAGAGCAGCGCCACGAACAGCCAGTTGATCCGCCAAAGCTTGGTGATCAGCCCGAAATCGGGCTCTTCCCGCAGCAGCCGCCGTTCGGAGATCACGCGGGCGACCGCCTGAAATTATGCAGAGCGTTGACTTGGCGTGGGGGGGGCTGGTGCATCTTGCCGCACATCCTCATCGTAATCGTCAATGCGGCCGGATCGCCTGGGCACCGGCCAGCTGGTAATCCCCAAGCTTACAGGGAGTGATCGCGCGTGAAAAATCCGGCCAGATTTGGGGTGCTGCTCAGCCTGGTGTTTGCCCCGCCGGCGGTGGCGGCGAGTGTCACCACCTACCACGGCAACATAATGCGCCAGGGCGCCTATGTGCTGCCGAGCTTGACCGCGGCCAATGCGGCCAAAATGCATCTTGATGCCGGCTTCAACGCGCCGGTCACCGGTAACATGTATGCACAGCCGCTCACCTGGGTATCCGCCAGCGTGCCCGCCGGCGAGGTGATCGTCGCCACCGAATCCGACATCGTCTATGCGCTGAACCCCTCCACCGGCGCGATCATCTGGCAGACCACGCTGGGCACCCCGGTGCCGCTCAGTGACCTGCCTTGCGGCAACATCGATCCGGAGGGCGCCACCGGCACGCCGGCGCTGGATCCCGCCACCGGCACCATTTACGTCAATGCGCTGGTCGGCACGAGCAACGGGGCGCGCCACCAGATTTTCGCGCTCAACCCGGATACCGGCGCCATCCTGCCGAACTGGCCGATCGACATCCAGGCGGCGGCGGCGGCGCGCGGCACCAGCTTCGATTCCTCCATCGAGGGCCAGCGCAGCGCGCTCCTGTTCATGAATGGCGCCCTGTACGTAGGTTATGGCGGCCGCGCGGGCGATTGCGGCGCGTATCATGGCATCGTGGTGGAAGTGAGTGCTGCCGCGACGCCCACGCTTGCCGGCATTTGGGCGACCACGGCCGAGCGGGGCGGCATCTGGTCGCAGGGCGGTGCCTTCACCGACGGGCACTCCATCTACGTCACCACCGGCAACACCAAGGGCGCCACCGCGTGGGGCGATGGGGAGGCCATTATCCGCCTGGCGCCGGGCCTGGCCCATTCCACGGATCCCAAAAACTATTTTACGCCGGCCAACTGGCTCACCCTGGATGACGACGACGCCGATCTGGGGGGCACCGCGGCGACCTACCTCAAAATGCCCGGCGCCGTGCCGCGTCTTCTGGCCCTCGGCAAGGACGGCTATGCCTACCTGGTCAATCCCGCCAATCTCGGCGGCGTGGGCGGCCAGATTGCCAAAGTGGAGGTTTCGGGCAGCGCGATCATCACCGCCACCGCCACCTACGCGACGCCGGCGCAGACTCTGGTTGCGTTTTATAACCGCAACGACCTGGCGTGCGGCAAGAGTGCGATCACCATGTTGAGCGTAACGGTCTCCGGCGTGCAGCCGGCGTGGTGCCAGCCACAGGTGGGCGCCGGCGTGCCGATCATCACCACGACTGATGGCGTGCACGACCCGATCGTGTGGTCGATCGGCGCGGGCGGCGACCAGCTTCTGCACGGCTACGATGCGCTGACCGGCGCGGTTCTGTTCAATGGCGGCGGCAGCGCGAACATGCTGGCCAATACCCGCCATTTCGCGACCATCGCAGCCTGGGGCGGCAGGTTTTACGTGGCGTCGGACAACCGGATTTATGCGTTCGTGTTTTAGGGCTGTTCTTTTCCGACGGAAGGTTCGGCACGGCCCACGCGCCTTCGATGAAAATCGCGGAGTCTGTTATGCCCGTATCGCTCTTGGGCGATGCGGGCTGCCAACACCCCACTCCGGCTATTCCCTGTGTTGCATAGGCATCATCGGGTCCCCGCATCAAAGCGGGCAGACTTCCCGCCGTGTTAAGAAGACATGGCGCAATTTTTTTCGCAGAGGGACGATTTTTTCTAGCCGTGATGGAATAAGGCAGGCGCCAGTTTCGTCGTGTCCATGCTGTCCCACTGCCCTCTTTCAGGATGTGGAGGGCACGCGACGGAGATTTCATCATGTTGTTTATGACCCGTTCTCCCATCGGGCTGATCGCGTGTGCAGTCGCCTTATCATGGCTGCCCGCTGCCGCCGCTCCGAACAGCGCCGTGCATCGGACATTGCACCCGGCGGCGATAAGCCTACTGCCTACGACGCCGCTGATGCAGGACGCAGCGTCTGGCCTAGCAAAGCCCTATGGCGGGACCAAGACCGATGTGCTCACCTATCACTACGATACCAACCGCACCGGCTGGAATCCCACCGAGACCGACCTTACCACCGCGAGCGTGACGCCGAAAAACTTCGGGCTGCTCAAGACCCTCGATGTGGATGGAAACGTCTTCGCGCAGCCGCTGCTCGTTTCACATTTCGTTATGCCAGACGGCAGCGCACATGATGTGCTGATCATCGCCACAGGCCACAACACGGTCTATGCCTTCGATGCGCAGAGTTATGCGCTGCTCTGGCGGGTCAATCTCGGCGCGTCGCAATCCACTGCCGATGTCGGCTGCAACGACGTCATGCCGGAATACGGCATTGGAAGCACGCCGGTGATCGAGCGCAGCGCCAAGAATGCCGCTACGATCTATCTGGTCGCGGCAACCGAGCCCTCATCCTTCGACTTTCACAGCACATTGCATGCTTTGAACCTTGCCACAGGCAAGGACATCGTAACCCCCGTGGATATTTCGCCCTCCGCCAGATTGAGCGACGGCTCCACATTGAGCTTCGATCCGCAGAATCAGTGGAACCGCGCCAGCCTGGCGATGAAAAACGGTACAATTTATATCGGTGTCGGATCGCATTGCGATAATGCCGGCGGCACTACCTCCGGCTGGCTGCTGAGCTACACCACAAATCTGGTGGCCAAGACCGCGTTCCATACGATCGAGACGCCAGGCACCACCGAGCTCGCCAGCATCTGGATGAGCGGGTTTGCTCCTGCCATCGATGCCACCGGCCATGTGTATGTCGTTACCGGCAACGGCGATCTTACGCCGGGCTCGGAGAAGGATTGGGGCGAAAGCGCGCTTCGCCTGCCTGCCAACCTGGCCGGCGTGATCAGCCGGTTCACGCCCTCCACCTTTGCCACGCTCAATGCCGACGATCTCGATTTTGGCTCAGGCGGCATCATGCTCATCCCCAATACGGCCACCGGCACCGGGCCACAGCTTGCCGTTGCATCCGGCAAGGATGCCAATCTGTATTTGCTTAACCAGACTGATCTTGGGGGGCTGACAGCCCACAATAGTGGCGCTCTGCAATCCATCGCGCTGGGCCCGATTGGCCATGGCGTGCGTGGTGGGCCCGCCTATTTCAACGGCCCGGCCGGACCCACCGTGTATCTGCAGATCGACAGTGATGTTCTGCGGGCATTTGCCCTGACCGGCGGTCCCGCGCCGTCGCTGACGCGATCCGTCACCGGCACCTCGAAGGGCGCGTATGGTGGATCGCTCCCTATCGTCTCATCCAACGGTGCGGCGGCCGGCACCGGTATTGTCTGGATCATGCGCCGCACGATCCCGATGGAGATCGAAGCTTACGATGCGGTCAAGCTCGGCGCCCCGCTCTACCGGGCCCAGATAGGCACCTGGTCCAACACGGCGCAGGCCAATGCCTTCCTTACGCTGATGGAGGCCAATGGTCGGGTCTATGCGCCGGCCTACAAAACCGTGAAAGTATTCGGGCTCACGCACTGAGGTCAGCCGGTATTACGAATTTGGCACGAAGAATTTTTCCTTCGTGCAGAATTCGTGCCTTCTCTCGCCGCAGTACAAACGCGTAGGGATAAGCAGGCCACTGACAATAAAGAGCTAGAGCATTTTCCGATCGCGTCGGGTCGGTGCAGTCGTTCGGAAAATGCTGTAACTCTTTGTTTTGGCGAGCATCTTTATCCGACGGCTAACCCCGTGCGGTCGGATGATGCTCTAGCTCTTTGTTTTGGCGAGCATCTTTATCCGACGGCTAGCCCTGTGCGGTCGGATGATGCTCTAGCTCTTTGTTTTGGCGAGCATCTTTATCCGACGGCTAGCCCCGTGCGGTCGGATGATGCTCTAGTGTCCCGATTCCGACCGTTTTCAATCCAACGAACTTCGGCATCGGGACACTAGGCAGCCTACGGTGCTTCAAGACCCGGAAGGAAAAGTGGCGTTCGCGATTGCCCGGAAGGTTGCCGCGTCTACCATGCCGTTGGCCGGCTGCAGGCCGGCCATTTGCTGGAAGGCGCGTACCGCGTCGGCCGTGCGTGGGCCGGGGATTCCGTCGATCGAGACCGGGTGGCCGAGATAGGTCAGCATGAGCTGGGCCGCACGGACCTGCAGATCGGGCTGCGGCACTGCCGCGCGCATTGCGGTGTAATGCCCTTCCAGCGAGGCGCCGTAGGCCGCCACATTACCGGGCCCATTATACTTGCCTGCAAAATCCAGCCAGTTTGTTGAGGCGAGCGCCGATGCCGCGCCCGCCTTGCGCACATAGCGTATGCAAGCCTCCAGCTGCGCGCCCTCCGATGCAATCATCGCCATCACCATCGCGCGCGCCGTGCCGTAGCCGAGATCGGCGGCATATTCCGCCAGAACCTGTGCCACGCCCCAGGAGCACGCTTTCAGCGCCGCGTTCTCATCCAGTGTCATCGCCAGATCAAGGCGTTCGTATTGCTGCACCAACGTTCCGTAGGCCGTATAGGGTGGCCCGCTGATATCGGGATGGCTCGCATCGAAACGCTTTTGGGTGAGCCGCGAAAAATGGTGTCTCTCGAACAGGATTTTCGGGCGGCGGTCGCCCAAGAATCCGAGCGGTGGGGTGCCGCCTTCCTGATTCAGCAGCGCCCATAACAGATCGGCCTCGATACCCCCCAAATCCGAGAGCGCGCGCTCAAACTCCGCTTGCGTCAGCGGCCTGCCGCCCGCGGTAAAATCGATCGCGCCGCCCGGTTTCTCCACGCGCGCCACCGCGGCCGGTGCAGCATTCGCGCTGTCGAATTGAATGACGGCCCGCATCAGACCATTGGCCAGCGGTGAGGCGGTGATGCTGGCGCGCAATCCCAGGCCGCGCGCGGCCAGCGGCACTGTCGACTGGATGAAGGCCAGCTGACCCGGCGTTAGTTCCTCATAAACCGTGTCCGCCGGCGGCGCTAAAACTGCCATTCGGCCCTCTCCCCATCCGCGGTGCGCACGGTAAATCTTTTTCCCCAAAGCGATCCCGCCGGCGGCGGCGCCAGCAACGGTGCAGGCAGGCTGATATCCAGCTCGGTCGCTATCCCGGCGGAATCGACCTTGCTTGTCGGGTCGAGCTCCGTCGGCAGCGCCATGGGCTGCGCACCGGGCACCGAGAGATCGGTCAGAAAATACGAGGCACCTTTTGTTTGGATGTCGCTGCCGCGCACCACCAGCCGCAACATCTGCTGGGGCGCGCCGGAGAGGCTGGCGCTCATGTCCAGAATTTTCGGCCCCGGCCCGCGGGCGACCTTGCCGCCCACATAGCCGGCCGAACTCACCCCCATCAGCTGCAAAAAATGATCGGGCACGTTCTGCGCGTCGTTCACTGTCGCCGGATCCATCCGGTAGGCCAGCAGCACGAAGAGCGGCGCGCCGAGCAGTGTCCAGAGCAGTTGCTGCACCCGCTCCGGCGCCACGTCGCCGCCGCTGCTGATCAGGTCGGTCGCACTCGGCCCGAACCCGCCGGAACCGCCACCGCCGCTGGCGCTGTTCACGCCGCTGGAGGCCACGCTGGTGGAGACCGAAATCAGCGCCACCGCGACGATGCTCTGCGGCACATCGATGAACGACCAGTCGCCCTGCGCCATGATATGCGCCGTCAGCACGTAGATATAGGCGGCGAAGGCGGCGATCATCCAGCAATAGAGCTGTACGTTGGAAAGGCTGTAGCTGCCCGTCGCCTGGGTAATGAACAACGAGCGCAGCCGGTTCACCTGCCGGCCGCTCGATAGCTGCACCGGGCTGCGCAAGCCGAAAATGAACCCGAGCGCCACCAGCACACAAAGGGTGACGGCGCCCGCCACCAGCCGGGGTAGGTTTTCCCTGCATGGACTGAGCACGAGTTTTGTCGGCACCGTCACGTCCGGGCCGGCTGCGCCGGGTGTGCGGTGGAACACCAGACTGAGCGGGCCAGAGTTGGGCTTTCCGAGCCGCAGGGTGATCGTCAGCAGATCGTCGTCTGTGGCGGTCTCATAACAATCTTTCGACCCTGCATCCGAGGCTGCGACGCTGCCGGACTGCGGGCAAGACGCCAGCAGTTTTTCCTTTAATCGGACCGCCGGATCGATTGGCGCAAAAGCATGCGGCGGCAACCCCGACCAGCCACTGAACGTAACAGTGTAGGTTATGCCGGCGCCATCCGATACCGGATAGACGCTCGGCTGCAGCGATTTCAGCACCGGCATCGGCACCGTCTCGTCGGCCCGCGCCGGGCCGACGCAAAACCCGGCAGCCACGATCAGCGCAAGCCACAAACTCAGCAATCGGGCCATTTGCACCTGGGTCCGGACCTTTTCTCTATCGTCACAAAATTTCGCCGCGCAGGCAACCCGCCCGTCGCCGTCACTTGACGCCGGTGGTCTGCCCATGCGGCATTGACTGCCGATACCGGCCGGCATTTTTCCGATCGCCGCGCGTTTTCAGGATGCATATGGCGTTTCACACCGAACCCGAGCCGGCTCGCCTGACACCCATCAGCGTGGCTGATGGCATCGCCCGCATGGTGGCCGACAACCCGGGTCCGCTCACGTATCACGGCACAAATACCTGGCTTCTGCACACCGATGGCGGCCTGACCGTGATCGATCCAGGCCCCGATCTGCCCGCCCATATCGACGCGGTGGCTGCAATGGGGCCGGTCGTCCGCATCCTGCTCACTCACACTCATCCCGACCACGCCGGCGGCGCCGCCGCGCTGAAAGCCGCGACCGGCGCGCCCATTTACGGTTGGGGCGAGCCCTGGGCCCGCGGTTTTACCCCTGACATCGCGCTGAGGCACGGCGCCGAAATCGGTCCGCTCACGGCACTCCACACCCCCGGCCACGCGTCGGACCATCTGTGCTTCGCCCTGTCCGGCGGCATCGTCTTTTCGGGTGACCACGTCATGAGTTGGTCCACCACCATCGTCTCACCGCCCGATGGCGACATGGCGGCCTATATGGCGAGCCTGCGCCTGCTGCTGGGGCGGCAGGATAAACTCTATCTTCCCGGCCACGGCCCGCCTTTGGAAAACCCGATGCCGCTCGTGCGCGCGATGCGCATGCACCGCGCCACCCGCGAAAGCGCGATCGCCCGGGTGCTCGATGAGGCACCACGCAGCGAAGTGGCCATTGTCGCCGAGCTTTACACCGGCTTGCCCGATAATCTGGCGCGCGCCGCGGAACGCACCGTTCACGCCCATCTGCTGAAGCT
>Ga0116226_10003945_pt1 | contig 13095 bp, 15 predicted proteins | sample S1TSphfallax_FD_89692 | JGI IMG/M metagenome (GOLD analysis project Ga0116226, IMG submission 89692) | Host-associated microbial communities from peat moss isolated from Minnesota, USA - S1T2_Fa - Sphagnum fallax MG | ecosystem: Host-associated > Plants > Peat moss > Unclassified | place: USA...
GGGGCGGTAGCGACATTCTCCCCCACCTTGAAGCGGTCCAGATCGGTCTGGCTGATGGCGAGCTTTCCGCCGCCCCGGGCCAGATCGGCGGCGAATCGCTCCGCCCCGCGCACCAGGCTCTCTCCATGGCTGCTCAAGGCCTCGTTCAGGGCGACCGGGTTGGAGGCTAGATAGTTCGACGGCGAAAAGGCATCCGTGAGCAGCTTGGTGAAGAACTGGGCCCTGTGCTTGGTCTGGGCGTCCACGCCTTCGACGCCGGCGACCAGATCGTTGAGCCAGTTTGAGGTTAAAAGGTAGGACTGCTTCATGATGTCGAATACGGGGTGGCTGTTCCACGCCGGATCAGCGAAGCGCTTATCGCCCTTGGCGGGGACGACCACGGGCGGGGCGTCCTGGCCCGCCAGTCGGCCGGCGGCGACGCGCCACAGCTCCATATAGCGCTCGAATAGCTCAGCCTGGGCGCGAATCACCTGGTCGGGTTGGGCGGCGAGCCGGGTTATCACCTGGCCCATGGCCGGGCCGACCTGAAGCGGGTCGGGGTTCAGCGGCTCATGCGCCTTAAGGGCGGCGGCGCTGAGCGCCGCCTGGGTCGTCATGGCGGCGCGGGCGAGATTAAGGGAAAGCTGCTCCATCGCGCTTTGTTGGGCGGGATCGAGGCGGCCGGCCAGGTCCGACGCAGGTGTCGGTGTCTCCCTAATCATCAGCTTTCCACCTCCGCTAAGGCGGCGTCCGATGCGCCGCTCTTTCTTCAACGCGCATCATCGCATAAGACCCAACACAAGATGAACGCTTTGGATCAGAAATCGACCGGACGGCGCGGCCGCCTTCGCCTGAAACGGGGCCTGACCCTGGCAGCCGCCTTTGGGACGCTTTGCATTTCGGCGTGCGCCGATCTTCAGCGGGCGACCTCGCTGCCACCGGTCAACCCCGAGTCGCCTGTAGCGGCCCAAGTGGCCGCGGCGGCGCGCAAGGATTATCCCCGACCCAGCCTTCAGGCCATCCCACCCACGCCCATGAACCTGCCTACGGCGGCCGTCCTGAAGGGCCAGGTCATCGACATGGTGCGCTGCCGTCGGGCGTTTGATCAGTGGGCCCCCAGCCACCCCCAGTTGACGCATGAGCCCGAAGCCTTCGCCGACAATCTGCGCCGGTTGGTCGATCAAAATCCGGCGGACATTCCGACGCCCCAGCAGGCGGAGATGACGCAGGCTGAGGCCGATAAGCTGCGCGCCTATGCGGAGCCCCCTCCACCCATACACCCAGGGCCCCCGCCGGACACATCGCTCGCCATCCCTCCCGCTGTAGTAACGGCCGAGCCTGCGGCAAAACCGTCAACGCCTGCCCCTGCGCCACATGCCAGGCCCCAGATTGCGCTGCCGCGAGTCGCTGCCGCGACCCCTGCGGTCGCGAGCGCCGCGCAGGGGCCGACAGCGGCCGCCTCCGCCTCGGAGCCCAAACTTGCGACCGCGCAGGTGGTCGATTCAAACCCGCCGCCGGCCTTTATCGACCCTCTCCTCGCGCATTGTTCATGACGGAAAGGTCCTTACTTGCGCCATGTCGACTGGGCGTCGCCGGCGTAGGCACGGTCGGCGCGGGCCTAATCGCGCTTTTGCACGCCAAGCCTGACTTTGCGCCAGGGGGGCGGCGGGTCGAGGTCGCCGCTGTCTGCGCCCGCTCCCGCGCTCGCGACCGGGCGGTGGACCTCTCCGCCTTCGCCTGGTTCGACGATCCCGTCGCCCTGGCAGTATCGCCGGATATAGACGTGTTCGTCGAATTGATCGGCGGGGCTGACGGATCAGCCAAGGCGGCGGTTGAAGCCGCCCTCAAGGCCGGGAAGCCGGTCGTGACCGCCAACAAGGCTCTGATCGCCACCCACGGGCTGGAACTGGCCCGGCTGGCGGAGGCGCAGGGCGTGCCTCTCCTGTTCGAGGCGGCGGTTATGGGGGGAGCGCCTGCCGTCAAGCTCGTACGCGAGGCCCTGGTTGGCGACGATATTCTCTCCATCGCCGGCATTCTGAACGGCACATGCAACTATATCCTGAGCGAGATGGAGGCCACAGGCCACAGCTTCGCCGAGGTTCTGGCCGAAGCTCAGCGCCTGGGCTATGCGGAAGCCGACCCCATCACCGACGTCGGCGGGTTCGACGCGGCGCACAAGATCACGCTGCTCGCCGCCCTGGCCTTCGGCGGCGCGCCCAATCTGGCTGCGGCCGAGATCGAGGGGATCGACGCCATCGAGCTGATGGATATCACCCTCGCCAAGGAACTGGGCTTTCGCGTAAAACTCATCGCCTCAGCTGAGCGGGAGGGTGGCGGCTTGACGGGAGAGCCCGTGCGCGCCAGCGTTCGGGTCGCCCCCGCCCTTGTGCCGCTGGACCATCCTCTGGCTCAGGCAGGCGGCGCTTTGAATGCGCTGTTTGTCGAAGGCGTGCGCACGGGCCGGCTGTTCCTGCAGGGAGCGGGCGCCGGCGCCGGCCCTACCGCTGCCGCCGTCGCCGCCGATATCGCCGACCTCTTGAGCGCGCCCGTCCGTCCGGTGTTTCAGGCCAAGGCCTCGACGCTCAGCCTGCTCGACCCCGCCGATGCGGGCCGCCGCCATGCCAAGGTCTATATCCGCCTCGTGGTCCGAGACCGGCCCGGCGTGATCGCCAGCGTATCGGAAGCCCTGGCTAAGGCCGAGGTGTCTATCGACAGCATCTTACAGCATTCCGTGGGCGCCACAGGCCTTGTACCGATTGTTTTGACCACTCAGGCGGCTTCGGAAGTTGCGATTGCTGAAGCTGTGGAGCATATCGCCGCGATAGACGCCATTGCGGAGCGTCCCAAGATGATTCGTATCGCCCGCATCTGAGATTTCAACCAAATCCAACAAAAACGTGCCAGAAGGCGCGCACCATAGGTTTCGGGAGCTGTTCTACATGTCATCCTTTCCCCCGGTCGCCGGCGTCCTGCTGGATCGCAACCTGTCCTTGGACGCCGCCCGCGTGACGGAGGCGGCCGCTATCGCCTCCTATCCCCAGATCGGTCTGGGCAATGAAAAGGCGGCGGATCAGGTGGCGGTGGACGCCATGCGCACGGCCCTGAACGGCTTGGACATGGATGGCCGCATCGTCATCGGCGAGGGGGAGCGTGATGAGGCGCCCATGCTCTATATCGGCGAAAAGGTCGGCACGGGCAAAGGCGCGGGCGTTGATATCGCGCTTGATCCGCTGGAAGGCACGACGCTAACGGCTAAGGCCATGGCTAACGCCCTAGCCGTCCTGTCGCTTGCGCCGCGCGGCGGCCTCCTGCACGCGCCTGACACCTATATGGATAAGATCGCTATCGGCCCGGGCTATGCGCCCGGCCTGGTCGATCTGGACGCCAGTCCTGCGGATAACGTCCACGCGCTCGCCAAGGCCAAGGGCGTCAAGCCGTCTGAGATCACCTGCTGCGTCATGGACCGGACGCGCCATACCGACCTGATCGCCGCCCTGCGTGCTGTCGGCTGCCGCATCCATCTGATCACCGACGGCGATGTGGCCGGCGTTATCCATACGACCGACGCCGACACCGGCATCGACCTCTATATCGGCCAGGGCGGGGCGCCGGAGGGCGTGTTGGCAGCCTCAGCGCTGAAGTGTATCGGTGGTCAGTTCCAGGGGCGGCTGGTGTTTCGTAATGACGATGAGCGCGCCCGCGCCCGTCGCCTCGGCCTCGCCGACAAGGACTTTGACAAGAAGTACAATCTGGATGACCTCGTCCCCGGCGACGTGATCTTCGCGGCCACCGGCGTCACCGACGGGGCCATGCTGGACGGCGTGAAGATCAAGGGCGGCATGATCCACACCCACACCCTCGTCATGAGCGCAGCGACGCGCGAGGTGCGGGAGATCAGGATGGTGCGGCCACTCTAACAATGACCGGCGGGGCGACGAGCAAGGACGCCCAGGGGCCGGACGTCATCGTACTGCGCCCGTTTGTGCCCTCCGAAGATTTTGAGGTCAGCCTTAGATTTTACCAGGACCTGGGCTTTGAGGCCTTCCGTCTCGGCGATGGCCTCGCGTCCATGCACCTCGGCCCCTTCGCGTTTCTGCTCCAGAACTACTATGTGGAAGCTCGGGCAGGTAACTTTATGATGCATCTCTTGGTAAAGGACGTAGACGCTTGGTGGCGACGCATCGAGACGCTTGAACTCGTCGCCCGCTACGGCGTGAAAGCCCCCCGCGCCGCCTAAGCTCCAACCCTGGGGTCTAATCGTCGCTTACGTCGTCGACCCATGCGGTGTGCTTTGGCATGTGGCGCAGGAGGCGTCGGTTTCACCGCCATCCGCTTCGCAATAGGTCTTAGACAAACCTGCACCGAGGACTACAGTCGCCGATCCGTCAGACCAGCATCAAACGTAGGAGGGGAGACGGTCTAGGGCGTACGATCTGAAAGCGTTGCAGACTATTTGCGCAGCAGCGGCGCCGCCCGATCTTGAGCTGACGTTTCGGCCCATGTTCGGGGGGACTATGGGCTATGCGGCCGGAAAGGTTTTCGCTGCCCTGTCCGATGTCGGGTTGGCCTTTAAGCTGGCGGGGGCGGACCGGGAAGAATTGCTGTCCGTCTCGGGGTCTAAGCCGCTCCAATACGAACCGGATCAGCCGCCTAGCAAATCTTACGTCGTCGTGCCTGAGCCTATGCTGTCAGACCCGACCGAATTGGGGACGTGGCTTGTGCGAAGCGTGGGAGGTCTGTCAAAAAAGGCTTCTAACACCCATAAGACATAGGGAGGGCGCTAATCGTGTCTCGCATTTGCTTTATCGAGCTGCCGGCCCGCGATCTTGGCGCGGCAAAAAGTTTCTACAGCTCCGTGTTCGGGTGGGACCTGACCGACTTCGGGCCGAGCTATGCCTGCACCATGACGGGGGATGTCGACCTCGGGCTTCAGGGGGATTTGACGGAGGCCAGCACAGCACCCCTCGCCGTGATCGCTGTCGATAATCTCGAAGCCGCTCAGGCGGATGTGGAGCGCGACGGAGGCAAGATCACCAAGGCGATCTTCGCTTTTCCGGGCGGTCGCCGCTTCCACTTCACCGACCCGAACGGGCTTGAGCTTGCGGTCCTGCAGGTTGACGGCCAATAAAAGCCGATTCGGCTTACCGCCGACAATCCCTAAACAAGTAGCCTAGCGCCAATCGCCAGCAGGAGCGCGGGCGGCATGACCAGCGCGCCGACCTTGAGGAAGTTCCAAAATCCAATCTCCTCGCCCTCGCGGCGGATGGCGGTCAGCCAGAGAATGGTCGCTAGCGAGCCTGTGATCGACAGGTTGGGGCCGAGGTCTACGCCGATCAGCAGGGCGTCTACGACCTTTTGCGGGGCGCGCGCCTGAACGATAGCGCTGCTGGCGATCAGGCCTGAGGGCAGGTTGTTCATCAGGTTGGAGACCACGGCTAAGATGACGCCGGAGGCCGCTGCGGTCACGTTCGTCGACGAAGACGCCCCTGCGCGCAGCAGGCTCGCTAGAGCGCTCGTGAGACCACTACGGTTCAGCGCCTCAACCATGACGAAAAGGCCCGCCACAAGTGGCAGCACCGCCCAGGAGACGCCCGTCAGGACGGGCAGCAGTGAGGCGCGCTTACGGATCAGAACGACGACGGTCGTCAGCGCGCCCATGACACAGGTGGGCGCGCCCAGTTGGATGTTGAGCGCCGAAACGATCAGCAGGACCGCAGCGGTCAGGATGAGCCCGACCAGCGCCGCCCAGCCGCCAGTAGAAAGCTTCGGCTGGTCCACATCGCCGTCACATGGCCCCGCCATGGGAGCTCGTTGCGACCAGCGCAGTACGCCGTAGGTGGCGAGGATGGAGACGAGCGACGGCAAGGCGAAGCTCGCCAGCCAAGGCCCGAGCGGCGGGACATGATCCCCGTAGAGCACCAGGTTGGCGGGGTTGGAGATAGGTAGAACGAAGCTGGCGGCGTTGGCGATGAAGGCGCAGATGAAGAGGTAGGGCAGGGGATCGACCTTCGCCTTCCCGGCCGCCGCGAATACCGCCGGCGTTAACACGACCGCCGCTGCATCATTGGAAAGAAAGGCGGTCACAATCGCGCCGACGCCGTAAATGAGCAGGAACAGCCGCTTTGGAGAACGCGCGGCATGGTTCACCGCAAAAGCGGCGACCCAATCGAACAGGCCTTCCCGTCGGGCGATCTCCGACAACAGCATCATGCCGATCAGGAAGAGATAGACGTCGAGTCCCTTGCCAACCGCGCGCAGGCCGTCTGCGAGCGGCAACAGGCCAAAGGCGAGCAGCAGAACGGCGCCCAGGACCGCCCACACCGCCTCCGGCCACTTGAACGGCCGGATCAGCACACCCAAAGTCGCCAGGGCGGCGATGATCCAGATGACGATATTGGCTGCAGTCGGCGTCATGCGGGGTCTTGCATAGCGTCTTTAAAGCTGTGGGTAATTTTAATGGTCTTGAGTCGGCGCGCAAATCGTCGCCATTCTCCGCCGCCTCGCAATCGGTCTTAGACAATCGTTCGCCCGGGATTAGAGTCTGCGACTCAGCAGGTCGGCATTGGCGGTAATAGGGCGTAGAACATGGCGGACGGGGAGGAGGGGGCGGCGGGGTTTCTTGGCGTTGTGTCCTCGCTCTCTGGGCGGATGTGGCGGGCGCGCCCGGCGGATGCGGCGTTGGTGCGCAACCATCAACAGAGGCTGGGCCTGCCTGAGCTCTTGGCCCGGGCGCTGGCCGCGCGCAATGTGTCGGCCGAGGCCGGGGAGGCCTATCTGAACCCCACCCTGCGCGCCCTCTTCCCCGATCCGTCCAGCTTTCAGGATATGGACCTTGCGGCGGACATCCTGATTGAGGCGATCCTGGAGGACCGTCGCTGCGTGGTGTTTGCCGACTATGATGTGGATGGCGCCACCAGCGCGGCCTTGCTGGTGCGCTATTTCCGCGCCGTCGGGCGGGAGCTTGCCATCTATGTGCCTGATCGGATCGCCGAGGGCTATGGCCCAAGTCCCGCCGCCTTTCGCCGTCTGAAGGCCGAGGGAGCGGAGCTGGTCATCACCGTCGATTGCGGTGCTGCCGCCTATGATGCGCTGACGGTGGCCGATGAAATCGGGCTGGAGGTGGTGGTGATCGATCATCATTTGATGCGCGATGACATTCCCCCCGCCGCCGCCCTGGTGAATCCGAACCGGCCCGACTGCACCTCCGGCCAGGGCGTTCTTTGCGCGGCAGGGGTAGTGTTCGTCCTGCTCGCCGCCTTGAACCGGGCGGGTCGGGAGCAAGGCCTGTTCGCCGAGCGCCCGGCGCCGGACCTGATGGCCTGGCTCGATCTGGCGGCCCTGGGCGCTGTATGCGACGTGACCCAGCTTGTTGGCTTCAACCGGGCGCTGACCGCCCAGGGGCTGAAGGTGATGTCGGCCTGGGGCAATCCGGGCCTCAAGGCTTTGCTGGATGTGGCCAAGGCCAAGGGGCCGGCCACGACCTTTCACGCCGGCTTTGTGCTGGGCCCGCGCATTAACGCCGGTGGTCGGATCGGCCGGGCCGACCTGGGCGCGCGCTTGTTGTCGACGGACGATCCGGAAGAGGCGGCTGCGCTTGCCGAAGAACTCGACGCCTTGAACGCCGCCCGCAAGTCGGTGGAGAGCGAGACGCTCGAAGCTGCCGTCGACTTGATCGAGCGACGCTCGAATCAGGACCCGACTGATCCTGTTTTGCTAGTGGCGGGGGAGGGGTGGCATCCCGGCGTGGTGGGCATTGTGGCCAGCCGCTTGCGAGAGCGCTATCGCCGTCCGGCTATCGTGATCGGCCTTGACCCCGCGCAGGGCGTCGGCAAGGGCTCCGGCCGCTCCCAGCCCGGCGTCAATCTGGGCCGCGCGGTGCAGGCGGCGTTCGATGCGGGTCTACTGCTGGCAGGCGGCGGCCATGCCATGGCGGCGGGTCTGACCGTGCGCCCGGACGCTATCCCCGACCTGCGCGCCTTCCTGACCGACCGCCTGCGGCTGGAGACGGATTTGGCGGTCGCCGCCGACAGCCTGGAGATCGACGCCCTGATCACCCCCACCGCCGCCGACCGCGCCCTCTGGTCTCTGTTTCAGCGGCTGGACCCTTTCGGCCCCGGCAATCCGGAGCCCCGCTTCGCCCTGGCGGCTGTGCGCATAGATCGGCCCCTCACGGTGAAGGGCGGGCATGTCCGCTGCCAGCTTGTGGACGAGGCGGGCGGTCGCCTGCGCGCCGTCGCCTGGCGGGCGGGGGAGACGGCGCTGGGCCGCAGGCTCCTGGCCGAACAGGGACTTTTGCATGTCGTCGGCCGGTTGAAGCCCGATGACTGGTCGGGTCGCGACGGGGTGGAATTTGAAATTGAGGACGCCGCCGACCCCCGGCGGAGCTTGACCTAAAGGCCGCGAAACGGCCGCGGTGAAAACAGCGGCTTGCGCCTCCCGAAATGGCGGTTTATACGACCGCTCCTCCGCCGGGGGCCCTTCGTCTATCGGTTAGGACGTCAGGTTTTCAACCTGAAAAGAGGGGTTCAACTCCCCTAGGGCCTACCAGTGGAGACGCCGCGAGTCTGCCTGAGATTTTGCGTTCATAGAGCGCGCCGAATATCGGGACGCAGACTTAAATTCTTCTCCAGTCCTCAAAATTTGTCCGCCCTGCCGTTCACTGCATTTGAGACTGTCTAACGCGGGGTAGATCAATCCCCGAAGTTAGCCTAATTGGGTTAATCTTACCGTGCTGCTGTCGTCTTTGGGCTGAGTATTGACGAGCAGACTTGTTGCAGAGAATAAACATTTGTCCGCGGCCGCTTGATGGGAGGTCGCTCAGCCAGTACGTATAATCGGCTAAGTTGCAGTATTTTATCATGAAAATGGCATCGTCTCACGTCGGCGATGACGCCAAACTCTATTTCAAATGGCAATCTCAGGTGCAGATTACCCTCTATCTTGTCGAGCAGACGTCTCACAAGCGAGGTATTTCAAGAGCTTACTGTGCCCAAGCTTAGAACTTGCGCTCCGACTTAGGTTATAGGGGGCGAAACTGCGTCCAAAAATCGCGGATACACGTGCGTCATAATCGCTCGCCTCGTGCTATAAATGTTGCAGAGCCGTCAAATTGTAGGCGGCCGAGGGGGCGTCATGTCTGGGCTGAATGTCGACGCCGCCGACCCGCACGATGAAGCCTTGCGGATCAGCGGCCGTGTGAAGTGGTTTGACGTGGGTAAGGGCTATGGTTTCATCATTCCTGATGAGCCGGACAAGACCGACCTGAAGGATGTGCTTTTACATGTCACCAGTTTGCGGGAGACGGGACGCGAGAGCGCTCTTGAGGGGGCGATCATTGTCTGCGACGCGGTCAGGCGGGCCAAGGGATGGCAGGTCTGCAGCATTGTGGAGCTCGATGAGAGCCAAGCCGCGCACCTGGCTGAACGCGTCAGGGGCGGCGAGGCGCCCTGTCGCCAGGAGGGTCGGGGGACCGTCTCAACCCGCCACATGGAAACATCAGGCCTCAAATCCCGCCCGGTGGAGGCGGCGGGCCCCATGGAGCCGGTGAAGGTGAAATGGTTCAACCGCACCAAGGGCTATGGCTTTGTGGTGCGCGAAACGGAGCCTGGAGATATCTTTGTGCATATTGAGACCCTCAGGCGCTATGGCCTGGATGATCTTCAACCCGGCGACGGCGTGAAGGTTCGGTTTGGGGCGGGGCCCAAGGGGCTTGTCGTCGCCGAAATCGATGGCGACAGTTTCGAGCCGCATGCCGATTGACGCCCGGCCGGGGGCGTAAAGGGCAAGCGGCGTGCGTTGCGATGGCGGCCGGAGCATGGCACAAGCACCGCATCGACCGTCGGGGTGTAGCGCAGCTTGGTAGCGCGGCTGTTTTGGGTGCAGCAGGTCGCAGGTTCAAATCCTGTCGCCCCGACCATCGATCAATCGTGAGCTTATCAGGGATCAAGGCCGCCATGCTCGCCCGCATCTTCCGTCCGTCGAAAACGGCCATGCAGTCCGGCCGCGCCCGTACGAAGGACTGGGTGCTGGAGTTCGAACCCGCCGCCGCCCGCCGCCCGGACGCCCTAATGGGCTGGACATCTTCCACCGACATGAACGGCCAGGTGCGCTTGAGCTTTGAGACCCAAGCCGAGGCCGTCGCCTACGCCCAAGCCCACGGCATCGCCTTCCAACTTCAGGCCGAACATACGCCCAAAAAGGTGATCAAAGCCTATGCCGACAACTTCGCCTTCGGCCGCAAGACACCCTGGACGCATTAGGGGCGGCCGGCGGTAGGGTGGGGCGCATTTTCATATTGCACCCAGGCTTTGCGGTTTCGCCTTGGCCAACGCGTCGTCCAGTTCCCTGGCCCGCGCGGCGGCAGGGCGGTTATGGATGCGACCCACATAATCTGAGAAGGCCGGGCGCGGTTCGATGGTCTTGAACATCAGGCCATAGGCGATCTGGGAGCCCAGATAGAGATCGGCAGCGGAGAAGGCGTCGCCGGTCAGGTAGGCGCAGCCGCCATTCCGGGCCGGATCAATGGCGGTCTCGACCACGCTCAGCACCTTTTCCAGGCTGCCGAACCCGGCCATCGCTTGGCGCTCCACGGGGACTTCAAAGCCCAGGGTCGCCGTCGTGATGGCAGCCTCCATCGGCCCAGCGGCGAAGAACATCCAGCGCAGATAGGGGCCGCGTCGCATGTCTCCCAGCGGCGGCGCGAGGCCAGCGGCCGGAAAAGCGTCGCTGAGATAAGCGATAATGGCCGGCGTTTCGGTAATAACCAGCCCGCTGTGGGTCAGGGCCGGCACCTTGCCCATGGGGTTGATGGCCAGATAAGCGGTTGATTTTAGGGTGGAGGCGTAGTCCAGCACCTCGGTGCGATAGGCTACCCCCGTCTCCTCCAGCGCCCACCGTACCATGCGGCCGCGTGACATGGGGTTGGTGTAAAAAACGATTTCATCGGTCATGGCGTCCCCCCAAGTTTTTGATGGATTTGCCCCTCCATATCACGCCATCGCCCATCTTCTGTGGCCAGGGGAAACTATTTTCGGCTTCGACCCTGGCTATTCACTTGTCTCAAGGGTTCAGATGAGGAGCTTGGCGATTGCGCCGGCGGGGCGGCGAGGATTGTGCCATGCAGATGATGAGTCAAAAGGGCCGCAGCCACAGGGGGCAGAGGACGCTCAAGCTCCTGAACTCGGTGCAGGGCGAGGGTATGGTCCTGGTGGGCGACGCCTCGGCCGCTGTCGTCTATCATATGGACACTTTTGAGGAGCGGAACCGCCAGTCGGTCGGCGGCAGCCTGGAAGGCGATCTCAGCTTCGCCGAAGATAAAAGCGCCGCCATCCTGAAACTCGCCGACGGCCATTCATTGAAGATCCTTCTGGTCAAGCCCGACGCCGAGGGCGCCGACTTTCAAGGAGTCTAACTCGCGTCGCGACGATATCGGGGGCGTACTCCAGGGGCTGGGCTCAGACTTCGCAAAAATTTGAGGCGTTTAGGCGCCGGTATCCTCAAGAAAGCGTTGTAGACTGAATTCTGCGAAGGAGATACGCACCTATGCCCACCGGCGTCGTCAAATGGTATAACCCTGACAAGGGCTTCGGCTTCATCGCGCCAGAGGGCGGCGGCAAGGATGTTTTCCTGCATGTCAGCGCGGTGGAATTCGCCGGCCATGGCGACCCGTACGCCGGCGACCGCATCAGCTATGACGTCGAAAAAGGCCGCGATGGGCGCGAATCAGCCATCAACCTGCGCAAGGCGGATACCTGAGTCGTCGCTACTTCTTCTTCGATGTCGGCGGCGTGAGGAAGGCGGAGACGGCGACGACGGCCGTTTTTGGCTTTTCCGCCTTGGGTTTGCGGACTTCCTTGTTGCTTTTTTTCTGACCTTTGGCCACGGCGCGCTCCTAATGGAAGGGGTATAGCTGCGCCGGCGCCGACTGACCGGTGTCATCGGCCGCACGTTTGTAAGCTAGCACAGGCCTCGCTGATAGGCTTTTAGAAAATCCAAGATACGGATTATGGCTCTCTAAAGCCCGGGAACCTTGGCCAGGTTGGGCTTGGGAATGACGTTGAGGAAATGGCCTGTCGCTTTGGCTTTATCCCGCGCCAGCTCCGCCCAGGCGAGGGTGAAAGCGATGGGGGTCCTGGCCTCCGCCGCCATATGTATCAAGCGCATGGGACGGTTCGCCGCCAGCGCCAGCACGATGGCCCAAACAGGCTGCACCTCCGCTGACAGGTCGTCCAGCTGGGTTCCGGCGACTAGGTGCCGGGCCAAGCCAACAAGCTCCGTATGCGGGGTGTAGATCGCCACCGGCGTGTCGCCCTTGGGCAAGGTTTTCAACGCGGCGGCCAGACCGGCGAAGACCATCAGCTCCAGCGTGGTGTGTCGGTCTCCGCCCGCCGCGCCCTCAAGGCCCGTTCGTCCCTCGCGCACATAGGCCCAACCGCCACACTGGTAGATAGGGAGATAAGCGGCGCAGGTCCAGACGCGTACAGTCATACGCCGCCCTTTAGCACCTTATGGCAGAAGCTTGTCAGCCTGAAGATGCAGACGGATGGCGAAGATGTTCACCGGGCCGCGGTCCGTATTATAGGCGGGGTTGATCGCGAGCTGATAGTCGAAGGTCACACGTGCGAAGCTCGTCACCGCATAGCTGTAATAGCTTTCAATCACCTGCTCGGCGCCAGGATGGGGCAGCTTGCCGTCGCCGACCAGGATGCCGAGGCCCCCATCGTTGAGATAGGCCTCGAAATCCTTGGAAATCTCGTTGGCCACATAGGCGACGCCGACCGTATCTCCTGCTCGGCCCCAACGTTTTCCAGTCAGGGCCGCGCCCATCATGAAGGTGCGCTCCACATCCGTGAACTCATAGGACTGCTGGTGGCCGTCCGAAAAGCCGAGGCGGGAAAAGACGCCCAAATCATCGCCGACCTGCTGCGCCCAGTTATAGCTGAGGCCCGCATGGCCGCGGTATTGGCGCACCTGCAAGACATCGGGCGTCTGGCCCGTAGCTTCGGCGAGGCGAATGGCGTCGGCGAAATCACCCATTCGCGCCCGGCTATCGAAGGCGGTCAGCTTGATCACGCCCGGCTGGCCGAACAGGCTGTAGCGCCGCTCCACCTCCGCTAC
>Ga0116226_10003946_pt1 | contig 13093 bp, 8 predicted proteins | sample S1TSphfallax_FD_89692 | JGI IMG/M metagenome (GOLD analysis project Ga0116226, IMG submission 89692) | Host-associated microbial communities from peat moss isolated from Minnesota, USA - S1T2_Fa - Sphagnum fallax MG | ecosystem: Host-associated > Plants > Peat moss > Unclassified | place: USA...
ACAAGCCTGAACTCGTCGCCGCTCCTGCGCTATCTGGTGGCCGACAGCGGCCCGACAGCCGCCTCGAGCACGGCCGCCCTACCGCCGCCAACCTTCGAACTGGTTAGCGCCCCAGTGGAGTCCTTCTCGCCATCCTTTTTAGGGACAAGACACGAGGCCAAAGCCTTTTTGGTTGCACTGAACGTCCCTGTTCTATCGGCTGCGGCGCCGACAGCCCCCTTTCATGAAGCGGACACAGCGCCCTCGGGGCCGGTGCAGCCACTGCGGCTGGACAGCCGGTTGATGCAACAGCTCACCGATATCAATACACGCGTGAACAGCGCCATCAGCCCGGCTTCAGACCTGGAAGCCTTTGGCGCCAACGATGTCTGGACGCTTCCGCTCGAAGACGGCGGCCCCGCGCGCGGCAATTGCAAACATTACGCGCTCGAAAAGCAGCACGCCCTGACCCTAGCTGGCCTGCCGCCATCGAACCTGTCTTTGGCGATCGTGCGCACCCGGTGGGGCGAACTGCACGCCGTGCTGCTGGTGCGAACGGATCAAGGTGAGCTGGTGTTGGACAATCTGACGCCGTCTATTCGATCCTGGAGGGACGTCGATTACACCTGGATCGAACGTCAGAAGCCCGACGAGCCCCTGGTGTGGGTGGCGCTCGCAGCGGGGGCGCCAGGACAGGGCTAGCATCTACGTCTCACTTTTTGCTTGGAGACCGCAACGGCTTACCCGCAAAAGCCCAGATCCTGAAAATCCGCCGCGCAGGTCCGCATCGGCCCAAGACGACTATCGTCCTGGCCGAGGCGCAAAACGGGTCCGAAACCGGCCAAGCGTGATGGGGACGAGCGCTGCAGCGACACCGGCAGCGTCAGCGAACCAGTCCTGAATGCTGGCGTCGCGGTGGTGCTCCGGCTGGATCAGTCGACAAACTTCGATCGCGAGCGCCAGAAGCCACAGCGCCATCCCGATATGGAGGGAGTCGCTCCGTACGAAGGCTGCGGAGGCCGCCAAGGCGACCAGATAAAAGGCTGCAAAATGTTCCAGGTGATACGAATAAAATAGGCGCGGTAGCGCCGACGCCGGCGCAAAAGACGCAAACAATAGGAGCATAACAGCTAAGATCAAGGACAGCCGACCTAGAATGGCCCATGCCCCGGTGTCGGGATAATAGTCTGCGCCCTGCATATCCTGCCCCCCAACGCACGACCTAGTCTCCACCAAAAAGATGGCCCTCGGTCAATGAATTTATAGCGAACCGGAAATCGCGATGGCTCGTACGCGCATAGTGTGCTCGGACCCACAAACGGGTCGACCGTTTACAGCCGAAGTCTGGATAGCGTAGAGTCTATTTTGCAAACTATCGGGCGCAAAGAGACTTGAAACAATCACGCGTTGTCAACTTAAACCCGGCCATTATCACCCTTTTCGCTCTGGCGGCGCTAGGCTGGGCCATTCTAGGTGTCGTATTCGCCACGTTAGGACCAAGCGCTCTCGTTCCGCGTATTTTCTATTCGTTACACGCAGAGCATTGCTTGGCTTTTTACATTATAGCGCTTCTTGGCGCGATGGCGCTTCCAAGCTTGTCGTTGAAGCGAATCTGGATCGGCCTATTTGTTATGTCATTTGTGCTAGGGGTTATTAGACTACGCCTTCCGATTCATCGGCTTGCGGCGACGGAGGACTTTTTTTGTGATTTGGCTGGGATTTCGGCAGCACTGGCCCCTATTATAGTCGGCCGGATTCGAGCGGCGTACGTGGCTCAGCGATAGCTATGAAACGCCGCATTTATATTTGGATAGCCCTGCTCCTCGCCACAGCAGGCCCCCAGGCCGTTGCAGCCCCCGTCGTCGAAACTCGGGGCGGCACGCCCTATCCCTCGTCCCATGATGCGAAAGTCGTCGCGCGCTGGGTTAGGGACAATACGTCCATATCTCTCGCCGACGTGGTTGTTCTAGGAAAGCCCTTCCTCTTCGCCGCGACCGTGCGCGCCCGCAGCGCGTTGAATTCGGATATTTTGGTCGACTTGGATGTGCACGAAGAAGTCTTAGAGCCCACTTTCGCGAATAAAATGCACGCTCGCTCCGCCAGGTTGGACGTGACTGTACGGTGCCAAGATCAACACATTTTGACGAACGCATTGACGTTCTATTCCGGCGCCAATCTTACCGGTTCGGAAGACCGGGCAAATCCCCATACGGGCTGGGTCGAAGCGCCTGCTGGCGACTTCGCAGCCGAGCTTGTCGCCTCAGCGTGCGACCCCGGCTACAAACGCCCATTTGCAAGCCTGATGAGGGCGCAGGTTACACATGTGTCCGATCCAGCCAGTGGGTCAAAGGCAATCTCAACCCCAAGCTCAGGGCCGTCGCTCGCGGCGGCGCCTGCGATCGGATTGGACCCAAACGATCATACCGCTCGAAACGCTGGACCCGGCCGCACCTCGAAGCCGCCGCCTTCAAAGCCAAGGATTTACTCTGTCATATTAGGCACGTACTCGACTCTACAGAGAGCAGAAAGCGCTCTGGATGCCTCAGCCAATACACTAGCAAAATACGGCGCTGCGAATCAAAGAGTTATTGTAGAGTCGACAGGCAGAAATGTGCTATTTTTAGCCTATGCGGGCGATTGGGAAACAATCGACACAGCAAATTTAGTCTGTTCGGATGCAAAGCAAATAAAGTTAGATTGCGAGACACATTCAAAATAGGCTGGTTTTTTCGACGAATTTCTGCTCAGGCTGCCGTGAGGGCTATGAAGGGCTGAGCGGTCGGGGCGTGCGATCGCACAACGGCGCTTTCATCAAAACGTCAGAGTGGCCTTGGTTTCGAGCATGAGGTCGCCTGCCTTGGTAAAGAGGCTGTCTTCGAGGGCGTAGGCGCCGGTGAGGCTGAGCGATAGATGACTGCCGAGCTGATAGTCGGCGCCCAGGCCTGTGCTGATCGGGTGGACCGATTTGCGGACGCGTTGATCGGATCCCGAGGCGGCGTCGACGAAGGCGAAGGGCGAGAGCTGGTCGGGCGCATGCCAGGTCCGCGGCAGCACCGCGAAGGCCGGCGGCCGCAGTTCGTTGCGGCTGACGATCGCGGTGTCGTAGGCGCCGTCGTCCAGCGTATAGCCGCGGATCAGGTCCTGGCCGCCGACGCCCAGTTGTTCGGTATCTGGCAGGGCTGAGCCTGAGTATTGCGCGATGATCTGGTCGGTGAGCGTCCAGCCCTTGGGCAGGCGGGTGGTGCGGCTGGCTTGAAGGTTGACATAGGCGTAGGCGGCGCTGGTGAGGCGGCCATCACTGAAGGTGTTGAACCCTGAGCCGCTGTTGACGGGGCTTAGGCCGCCGGGGCTGTCGTGGACGGTGAGGTCCACGCTGGTGCGACCCCGCGCATCGGTGAAAACGCCCGACCAGCCGAGATAGACCTGATAAACCTCCTCAGCGGTGTTCAGCACATCGATGCCGGTGAAGAAGGTCTTGCGCGTCTCGTGCTTGGCTTCCAGGCCAAGGCTCAAGTCCCCCGGCAGGCTGGTGACGTTGGAGAAGCTGGTGCGATAGCCAAGCGACAGCTCGTCCGTATCTTGACGGATGGCGAAAGGCCCGACGCCGGAGGCAGAGCTTGTGTTGCTCTCGACATGGTCGAAGCTGGCCTCGATCTCCTGACGGGGCGCAAACGGGATGGCGGCGCGCAAGCCGTGGCTCAAGTATTGCGGGTGGTCGGTGTCGCCGAAGGCCTTGCCATGATCGTCGAAGAAATCCGGCGAAGCGGTGAACTGATAGGAGACCAGCGACCCCGCACCCAACAGTCCACCGGCCTGACCGCCTAAGAGATAGCGGTCGTAGCCCGTCGCCGAGGAGCCGGAGTTGGCGTAGCCGGCGTAGACCTGCCAGGGCTTGGTCTGCGTCGTTTGGAGCTGCAGATCTGTACGGCCCAGAGCATCGCCCGGCGAGAAGATCGCCTCCACATGGTGGAAGGGATTGCGGTTCAGCCAATCGAGGTCGGCCGAGAGATCGGGGGCGTCGACCGGTTCGCCAGGCTTGAGCCGAACGGCGTCGCGAACCTGCGTCGCCGCCTTGCCCTTGACGCCGGTGACGGTGACGGTCCCGTCGCGGAACTCCACCACCCGCACCTGAAGCACGCCGGCGCCGATCACCTGGGGTGGGGTGGAGATGGAGACGAACGGGTAGCCGGCCTCGCGATAGAATTTGGCGATCGTCGCCTCGATCTCAGCGATCAGTTTGCGCGACAGGGGCCTGCCCAGATATGGGCGAAGCAACGCCCAGGCCTTAGGCGTATTGAGCCGCGGTACGAGACCGGGCACGACATCGGTCACCGGCGCGGTGCGCACCACATCGCCAGGACCCAGCAAAAGCAAACCCTTCAGCGCCGGTCCGATCGGGCGATCATCCTGACTGCCCGGCGTGGTATTGGGGGCCAAGATCTCCTGCGGCTGAGCCACCGGCGGCGGCGGGAGATTGCGCTCGATCGCCTGGGCGAAGGCGAGACCGGGCAGTGCGGCGGCCAGCAGGATAGCGCCGCTCATGACGGCCGGACGCAGACGGGCTTGGTCGGTCATTAACGGCACCCGGCGGTCGTGAAGCGGATATTGGAGGAGACGCAGACGTTGTCCGGGTAGGGTGCGCCCTCGCCGCTCAACGAACCTGTAGACTGCGGATTGATTTGAGGGGTGTAGCCGCCTGCCGTTCTAAAGCTCGTCGCCGCCGAATTTTGGTTGGCTGGATCTTCAAAGGCGATCGCCAGAGAATTGGCGGCGCTGCTGCTTGATCCATTTGCTGGCGTCGTGACGACGGTCGGCGTGACCGTACTGGTGATGGTATAGGCGCCGTCGATAAAGGTCAGGGTGTAATTGGCCGATAAGGACAGCGTGCCCTCCAGGATGGGATAGAGGCCAGGCGTCTCGCCCGATACCCGCGTCAGGGCGCCCGCGATCGTATCTCCGGCCACCAGCGAGCCGTTGGTGAGGCTATAGGTCAAGGCCAGAGCCGGCTGACCCGCCGCAACCGTGTCATTATTCGCAGCAATCGTTATGGCGCGCGGATCGATCTCGCCGACATTGCCGAACGCCGTGGTCGGCAGGATGTAGTTCGACAGAAGCGTGCCGCTGTTGGCGGTGAAGTTGCCGGACGCCAGGGTGGCGGAGACGCCGATCCCTGAGCCGACGTTGGCGGAGCCGTACAGGCCGCTGGTCTGGGTGACGGTCGCGCCCTGGCCGGTGATGAAGCCGCTCAGGGTGTAGTCGCCCGACGTCAGGAGGGCGACCAAGCCGCCGTCGCAGATCTTGTCCACCGTCGAGGTCAGGGACGCGGTCAGCGCCTTGGGATCGATCTCGCCGACATTGCCGAACGCCGTGGTCGGCAGGATGTAGTTCGACAGAAGCGTGCCGCGCGGCAGGCCCTCACCCGGTTGGCGTAGCCGCAGCCACAGCCGCACCTCCGGTGGGGTCATCTCGCTACGGAGGCGCCGAGCGGTCGCTGTCGTGTGTTTGGTCGAGCGCATGGATCGAGCTTGTCGCAAGACGCCCCCTCCGTCACGCCGCTTCGCGGCGCGCCACCTCCCCCGCTTCGCAGGGGAGGAGAGTGAGCACGCTAACCTTCCAGACACCATATCAATAAAACCAATATACACTTAATCTAAATTTACTTAACCAAGGACTTAAGCGCGCTCTTTACTATACTTCTGCGCGCCGATTTAAATCAGTAAAGCTATTATTTGTGCGCAATTGGGAGTTATCTCTTGCGCACGCCAGGTTTCGATTTCAGACATGTAGGTCTTGGAGCGGCTCTTCTGTTCGCGATGGCGGCGTTGAGCGCCTGCACCACCGCGCCGGCGCCGTTCGACCCTCTGCCGCTGGGCCGGAGCGTGATCGCCCCGACCGGCTTCGTGCAATTTTGCCAGCGCCGGCCCGACCAATGCGGGGTCGCCGAGCCCGCGAAGCCCAAGGTCGCCGACCGTGCCGAGCTCCCGACCCTTCTCCTCCCCTGCGAAGCGGGGGAGGTGGCGCGCCGCGAGAGCGGCGTGACGGAGGGGGCGTGCCTGGCGCCAGCGCCTGGGCTGATCGCGGCTGACGCCCCGACCGCCGAGCTGTTCATACAGCCGCCGCCGCCGGCGGACGCTTGGCCGCAACCGCGCCTGACGCTCCTGGACTATCACCCGACCGCTACGATCTCGCGCCCCGACCTCGCGGTCGATCTCAGCCCTTGGAAGGCGCTTGAAACGGGATCGTCCGTGGACGGTCAAACGCCGCCCACAGCCTATACCGTGGTCTCACGGGACGCCGTGGGCGCCCGGCTACGGTTCTCGCCTGCGCTTCAGGCCGAAATCGCCCGGGTGGATGTGGCGATCAACCAGGCGATCACCCCGGCGACGGACCTGCAAGCGTTTGGCGTGGACAACTACTGGACCCTGCCGCTCACCGACGGCCCGAAGGCCGAAGGCAATTGCAAACACTACGCCCTGGAAAAGCGCCGCCAGCTCGTCGCCGACGGCGTGCCGGCCGATGCGCTGTCGCTGGCCATCGTCACCACGCCGTCGAACGAGGTGCACGCCGTTCTGCTGATCTCCACCGACCAGGGCGACCTGGTGCTGGACAACCTGACCGACGCGATCCGCCCCTGGCGCCAGACCGACTACCGCTGGATGGTGCGCCAGACGCCCGCGGCGCCCCTGCACTGGGTCGAAGTGGGCTAGCGACTGAGGCCGCCAAGGTCTGACGCGAACGAGCGCGCCTCGCCCCACAGGCCGCCTGCGGACGGGGCGCCCTCGATGTAGCGGCTGTACTCTTCCCGGTAGCGGGCCGTGGCGTGGGCCTGGGCTTCTGCCGAGGCGAAGGCCTTCAGATACTGGAACCAGTCCTCTTCCTCCTGGTATACGTGGGTCGCGACCGCACCCTCCAGATGGCCGAGCTTGTCCAGGTAGTCTTCGCTGAACGGGTCCATCGTTTCCAGGGCGGCCAGCTGCATCTTGGCGGCGGCCTGTTCGGTGTAGGCCATGTTGGCGTGGCCGAGCTTTCCCGCTTCCGCCAGCGCCGGATAGATCACGGCCTCTTCCGCCATGGAATGACCGTTCAGCAGCACGCCCAGCCGCTTTTGCGCGGTGCGGCGAGCGGCGACGGTGGAGGCGTCCTTCACCTCGGCGAAGGCATCTTCGATCTCCTCGTGATGATCGAGAATTTGGGATAGCCAATCCCCTGGCTCGCAGGAGGCCCGGGCCTTTTCGCGGGTTTCCCGGCGCTTCTCTTCGCTGACGGGCGGGGTGATAGCGGCTATGGCTTTATCGAGAATGGACATGGCGGGTCTCCGTCGGAGTTTCGCGAAAAACCGTCCGGACTTGCGCTTTGTTCCGTCCCCGATTGCGAATTTGACTCGGGGGGTACGACCCTGATCCGGCTGAGGTTAAGGCCGCGCAGACCGCAGGTCGGCCAGCGCGGTCGCGAGATCGCCTTGGATGAACGGCTTGGCGAGCCGATGGAGCGAGGCGTCCAGGCTCGCGACCTCTGCGAAGCCGGAGATGATGAGGGCGCGCGCGTTCGGTCGGATGGACCTGACCGCATAGGCGAGCTCCACTCCGGTCATGCCGGGCATCAGGTGATCGGTGACCAAGATGTCGGGCGCGAGCCCGGCTTGAACGGCCGAGAGGGCGCCTTCCGGCGAGCTGGCCTCGCGGACGTCGAAACCGAGTTCCGCCAGCATTTCTGAGGTGATGGCGCGAATATGCGGCTCGTCATCGACGAGGAGCACTACGCCGGCCTCGGCGCTACGCGGGCCGGCCGGCTGCGGTCGCGCGTCCGAACTTGGGCCATCAAGGCTCCTGGGCAGCCAGATCGCGATATGCGCTCCGGCGCCGGGCTTGCTGTCGATGGTGAGGGCGCCCCCGAGCTGGGACGCCAGCCCATGCGCCATCGACAAGCCGAGCCCCGTCCCCTGCCCCACGCCTTTGGTGGAGAAGAACGGCTCGATCGCCCGGCTAAGCGTCGCCTCGTCCATTCCCTTGCCCGTATCCGACACGCACAGGCGCACGTAATCGCCGGGCTTCAGCCCCACAGGGCTGTCTACCCCCACCGACTCCGCGGTGACGGAAATCGTCAACTGGCCGGACCCGTCCATCGCGTCGCGGGCGTTCACAACCAGGTTCAAGATCGCCATTTCCAGTTGATGGTTGTCGGCCTTGGCCATCAGAGCCGGGGCGGCGACATGCAGCGTGACGCTGATCGTCGGACCCGTCGCGCTGGCGACAAGGTCCGCCATGCCTTCGACCAGGCCGCCCACATCCACGGGTGTGGACTGGAGGGGCTGGCGTCGCGCAAAGGCGAGGAGGCGATGAACCAGGGTGCGGGCGCGCTCGGCCGACTCCAAGGCGCCGTGGATCAGCCGCTGCTCGCGGTCGCCGCCGATCCCACGGCGCACCAGGAGATCCAGGGCGCCCAGGATGGGCGTCAGCAGATTGTTGAAATCGTGCGCCACCCCGCCGGTCAGCTGCCCCATGGCCTCCAGCTTTTGCGCCTGCACAAGCGCCTCTTGAGCCTGGGCTAGGGTTTGCTGATCCTTGAGCCGCTGCGTGACGTCGGTGACGAATTGGAACGCCCCGATCCGCTCGCCGGCGTCATTGGTCAGGGTACGAAACTTGATCTCATAGTCGGACCGCGCGTGAGCGGGATCGCCGCGGGTTTGGACGACCGTAAACTCCTCGCCGGCGAACGCGCGCGCCCAGGTGTCGCGGGAGACCGCCTGTTGCTCGGGCTGGTTGGCCAAGAGGTCGAGCACGTTATCGCCCACCTTCGGGCGGCGACCATAGAGGCGTTCAAATCCATCCACGTTGGCGCGGTTGATGGCGAGGATGCGGTAGTCGGTGTCAAGCGCCATGACCATGACGTCGGTCCGCTCGACCAGGGTCGCCAGCAAGTTCCGCTCGCCGGTGCGCTGTTGCGCCAGGGCCTCAAGCTCGTCGCGGGAGCGTTGCATCAAAAGGCGCGCCTGGACGATGTCTTCGATATCGGTGCAGGCGCCGTACCATCGGGTGACCCGGCCGTCCGCGTCGCGCTCGGGCTGGCCGCCTGCCAGCACCCAGCGATAGTCGCCCGTCCGGCTGCGCACGCGGTATTCGCTTTGAAAGGCTTCTTTCGCATCGCGAGCTCGCCGCCAGGCGGTCAGCGCACTGTCCCGGTCTTCGGGATGGACCCAATCGATCCAAGCCTCGCCGTCGCACCCGCCGATGGGCGCGCCGGTATAGGCGTACCACCGCGCGTTGTGGTAGTCGTGGGCGCCGTCGGCGGTCGCGGACCAGACAAACTGCGGCATGGAATCGGCGAGCAGGCGAAATCTCGCCTCGCTCTTGGCGGCCGCATCCTCCGCCTTCACCTGCAGCGAGATATCGATATTGACGCCGTACCAGTTCGTGACAGCGCCTTGCCCGTCGAAGGCGGGACTGATCCGCGTCAGGAAGGGCCGAAGGACGCCATCGGCGCCACGGATCGAAAAGACCATCTCGCACGGCTCCGCCGCGGAGATAGCCGCCTTCCATTGATCCAGGACGTCTGGAAGCGCCGTCAGGTCATGGACCGACTGCCAGCCCCAACCTTCCATATCCGACGCTGTCGTACCGGTGTATTCGTACCACCTCCGATTATACCAAATGATATAACCACTCCGGTCAGCGATCCAGCAAAGCGTCGGGATATTCTCTGCAAGTTTCCGAAATTCGCTATCGGGGATGGGCGAACCCAACGGATTGGTATTGGGTCTGACTTCGGCGACCATTTTTACTGCCCTTCACCCATGGCGTGGCGGTCGTGCGTCATCTGGACCGGTTTTTCCAACTGCACAGCAGCCGCCCGAGGGCGTGCTGTTGCGCCTTTATCTAAACAAGCTCGCTCCCCTGTTGTCGAGATCACCCCGAAGGCGCTAAGGGCGAGCCCAGGGGGGCGACCCTTGCGAGGGTTGATGCTAAGCCGCCTTGGCCAGGATATTGCGCAGAGCTTGCTCAAAGGCCGCCGCGGGTTGACCGCCGGAGATCAGGTAGCGGTCATTGACGATCACGGCCGGGACCGAGCTGATACCGGCGCGTCGCCAGTGCTGCTCGGCCGCGCGCACCTCGGCCGCATAGAGCCCCGACGTCAGCACCTCGCGCGCCTTGGCGCCGTCGAGGCCCGCCTTGAGCGCCGCATCGACCAGCACATCGTACTCGCTGGGGTTTTGGCCGTTGGTGAAATAGGACGCGAACAGCGCATGCTTCAGCGCCAGCTGCCGCCCCTCCGGGCCCGCCCAATGTAGCAGCCGGTGGGCATGGAAGGTGTTGTAAATGCGGCTTTCGTCAGTCGTCGCCATCCGAAACCCGACCTCCGCCGCACGGGCCTGGATCATCTTGCGCGTCGCCGCGGACCGCTCGGGGTCGGCGCCATACTTCTGGGCGATGTGCTCCACGACGTTCTGGCCCTGAAGCGGCATGTCGGGATTGAGCTCAAAGGGCTGGAAGTGAATGTCGGCGGCCACGCTTTCCCCGAGGCGCTCAAGCGCGGCCTCAAGGCCGCCCAGGCCGATCACGCACCACGGGCAGGCGATATCCGAGACGAAGTCGATTTTCAGGGGCTGGGGCATGGAGAAGCGATCCGCATTGAACGGGCGAGGGTTGAGCCATCGCGCCGACGCCATTTGAACATTATTTGAGCGCGGGCGCCCATCCCAAGGCGTGCAGAGCCGCCAGCCTCTGAAAACGTCCACACCGCTTGACCTTGCAGCTCCAGCATCGAAGGTCTGGGTTGATGGACAAAGCCGCGCAGTCGCCCCAGACCCTGCATCGGACCCTGACCTCGATCGAGGTGGTGTTCCTGGCCTTTTCGGCGCTCTCGCCCGCCCTGTCGGTGTTTATCTATGGCGACAGCATCCTGCACATGGCGGGATCGGGAACGGCGGCGGCGGTCCTGATCGGCGGCGGCGTCGCGGCGATCAGCGGGCTGCTTTACGCCGAGCTGGGCGCCGCCTTTCCCCAGGCCGGCGGAATCTATCCGAGCCTCGCCGGCGTGCTGGGTCCGTTCTGGACCTTTCCCTACATCACCATGATGATGCTGCTGGCGCCGGTCTTGATCGCCTTTAGCGTCCTGGGGTTCGCCGACTATGTCCGGGTGCTGGCGCCCCGCCTCCCCCAGCTGCCGGTCGCCGGGGCCTGTTTGGCGCTCGCCTGCGGCCTCGCCGTGCTGCGCATTCGCGTGGGCGCCCTGATCACCGGCGCCTTTCTGACCATTGAGGCGGCGGCCCTGATCGTTTTGGTGGTGGTCGCCCTTCAGCATCCCGCCCGCGGCCTGGGCCAGACCCTGCTTCATCCCCTGACCTTGGACCATAGCCTCCTAAAGCCGTTGTCGCTCGCGGGCGTCGGCCTGGCGGCCGTGTCCAGCACGTTTGCGTGCGGCGGCGCCAGCTGGGCCATGTATTTCGGCGAGGAGTTGCGCGACGCCCCACGGCGTATCGGTCCCCTGATCGGCTGGATCGGCCTGTTCGCCTCCCTCACCATCGCCGCGCCGCTGATTTTGGTCGTGTTGAGCGCCGGCGACCTGAAGGCCGTGCTGAGCGCCGAGGCCCCGGTAGCGACCTATATGACGCGCACGCTTGGACCGACGCTAACCGCCGTGATGAGCTCGGGCCTTGTGATCGCCTTCTTCAACTGCATCGTCGCCACCGTCATGGGATACGGCCGGCTGTTCTACGCGACCGGCCGTGATGGAATCTGGCCGGCACCTGTGAGCCGGCTTTTGGGTAAGATTGATCCGCGCACGCAATCTCCCCTATCGGCCACCGTCATTGTCTCGCTGGTCTCCTTGGCCTTGATGGTGCTGGGCGAGCAGACTCTTTTGGTTTTGAACTCGAGCGAGCTGATCTTCGAGTTTCTGCTGATGGCGGCGGCGCTCCTGGTCGGACGGCGGACAGGCCGCACCGGCGCCCATTTCCGCACGCCGCTGCACCCTTTGGTTCCGATCATCTGTATCGCGGCGGCGCTGGCCATGATCGTGGCGGAATGGCTCGACCCCGCGGCGGGACGCCCGAGCCTATTGTTGATCTGCGGCCTGTTCGTCGCGAGCTGGGCCTATTATCGGCTGCGAATGAACCATCCCTCGCGCACCTGGGCGCCGAACGCTAGCGAGGCGGTCGATCTGTCCTGAGGGCCTAAGGCCCCCGATTTAGCCATCGCACTTTAGGCGGCTCCATTCAGGGCGTTCTGCGTTTGGTGTGCAGTCCCAAGCCCCAATCGAGGCCGTCATGTCCCGCACCGTCGGACAATTGCTTACATCTACGCTCGGCGATCTGGGCGCTACACAGGTGTTCGGAGTCGTCGGCGACGCGCTCAACGCCTTCACCGATGCGATCCGACAAGATGATCGCATGAACTGGATTGGCGTGCGGCACGAGGAAGGGGCCGCCCTGGCGGCTGTTGGGCAGGCGAAGCTCACCGGAAGGCTCGGGGTGTGCGCGGGGACGACCGGGCCGGGCGCGAACCATCTGTTGGCCGGTTTGTACGAAGCCGCCCATGATCATGCGCCGGTGCTGGCGATCGCGGGCGACGTTCCCACCCGGGACGGCGGGATCGAGTCCCTTCAGTGGGCGGACCACGTCCAGACGTTTCGCGACGCCTGTGTCTATGCGGCTTCTGTAACTTCTCCAGACGCCGCGGCCGCCCAAATCCATGAAGCGATCGCGACCGCCTACATGCGACGTGGCGTGGCGCTGCTCAACATTCCCCAAGATATATTCATGGCCAAGACGTCCAGGCCGTTGCTCAGTCCCGCCACCTTGCGCCAGCCCCCAGAGGTCGCGCCGGCGGCGGCAGACCTGGACGGCGCAGTGCGGCTCATCGACGAGGCCGGATCGGTGGCCCTGTTCGTGGGCTATGGCGCCCATTCGGCCAAGGCGGAAATCCTCGCCCTGTCCGACCGGCTTAAGGCGCCGATCATCCATACCTACCGCGCCCTGGATCTCTTCGCCTATGAGGACCCAAGGGTGATCGGCGGTCTTGGGTTGATCGGCTCCAAGGCCGGATATGACGCCGTCCATGCCTGCGACCTGTTCCTAATGATCGGCACGGACTACCCCTACCCCGAGTTTCTGCCGAAA